>Ga0129299_1001125_pt1 | contig 17811 bp, 13 predicted proteins | sample ConPoolayeCmetaG_FD_94477 | JGI IMG/M metagenome (GOLD analysis project Ga0129299, IMG submission 94477) | Hot spring microbial mat communities from California, USA to study Microbial Dark Matter (Phase II) - Cone Pool mat layer C metaG ...
GCAGCGCTTTATAGAGAAAAATCATGGCAATTACACCGCCCGGCGCCGCAAACGCCGAGAGGTGGAACAGGGCCGTCGAGAAGGGTCCGTACTTACAGAAGGGTTGATCGCGCCAGATCGGAGGCAGATAGCCGTCAAGAGCGGTCGCGCTGAGCATCCGCCAGTCGGTATAGGGGTTGAATCCGTTACGGGCGAGATCGCCGCAGGCGAGATAAATGAAAATGTCGTTCGAAAGATACGGGAGCGAGAGAGCGCCGATGGCGGCGGCGGCAAGCGCAAGGCGCTGTATCTCCCTGCGCGACAAGCCCAGTTCGGCGGCACGAACCGTTCCGTTGTACCAGCCGAGCCCGGCAAGGAACAGGGCACTCACGAAAAGAAGGAGCAACACCGTCGAGAGCACGGCGTCGGGAAATACCATGTCTACCGTCAGCGTGCCGGTGAAGGAGAAACGGAGGTAGGACTGGAGCGTCATCAAAAACGCAGCGGCCAGCACCGGCACAGTTACGAAACGATATTTCATCGGTAATTCACGATATCCGAACACGGCGGCAACCTCTACACGATACCGACCGGACAGAATGATGCATGGTTGTTGTAAGCCGCGTATGGGGATGGCGTGAAAAAGAGCGAAGATGTTCGTCAAGGCGCCGTTAGCGCACGGTTCAGCGGTGTTTTGGAAACAGTTTTGCCGTTGGTTTATCTCATCTTTTCGCTCGTCCTGCGGTGGCCGTCGTTCATCCCGAGCGTGATCGACCACGATGAATCGACCTACCTGCTCATCGCACGCGAACTCCTGAATGGCGCTTCTCTCTATGGCGATGTCTGGGATAATAAGCCGCCGGGGATATTTCTGCTGTTCGCCGCTCTGCAGTATCTTTTCGGTCCGGCGATCTGGCCGGTGCGGCTCGCGGGTGCGGCAATGGTCGCACTGACCGCCTTTTTCGTCGACCGATCGGTCCGGGCGCTCGGCGGCTCCTCGCGGGAGGCGCTGTTCGGCGGTATCACGGCGCTCCTTCTGTTGTCCATGCACCGCTCGGGGCTCGCGGCGAATACCGAACTGTTCTTTCTTCCTTTCGTCGCCGCCGCCTGCTGGCTGTTCCTGATATTCCCGCGTTACGGATTGGTGGATGCGGCGCTTCTGTGCGGGATGGGTGCGCTTTTCAAGCCGGTGACGCTGTTCGACTTCGCCGCCTTCTGGGGAACATCGTGCCTTCTCTGGATGCGTCAGGACGGGAAAGAGCGCCCTTCCGTGGTTTCCCTTGGTACAGCACCGATCTTATTCTCGCTTCCTTCCCTCATCCTTTTCGCCGTCATCCCCCTTTTTGGCGATCGCGACGAACTGTGGCATGTTCTCTTCGTTCTGCCGAGCCGCTATCGGCAGGAATATGCCGAAGCGTCGTGGCTCCTTGCCGGGACGCTGCTTCTCTTTCTGCTCCGCTTCGCATGGGTCGTGATCCCCTTTGTCAGAAACATCCTCGTACTGTGGCGGGAAAAGCGCGACCGGGTAGCATTGCCGCTTCTCTGGATCGCTGCGGTGCTCTCCGCCGTTGTTCTGCCGGGCAAGTTTTTCGACCACTACCTCCTGCACCTCGTGCCGCCGATTGCCGTCTTCGCCGCTCCCGAGTTGGTTCGTTTGTGGGACAAGGCTCATCGCGCCGCACCCCGAATGACCGAACTGGCCGTCCGGCTCATCCCGCTTTTCTTTTTCATGCAGATGAGTTCTTTTGTTCTCGCTCCCGATATTCCGCAATTCATCGCCGGTCACCTGAAAGAGAGAATCTCCTCCGGTGAACGGATCTTTGCTGACGAGCGGCTTCAGATAATTCCGTACCTTCTTGGCTCACCCTTAGCAAGCCGCTATGTGCATCCAACCCTCATCACAAAACCGGGACACAACACGGCGTTCGGCATCAATGGCGTGGCGGAGATTGAATCCATCCTCGCAAAGCGTCCCCGCTACCTCATCGTCGGCGATACCTTCCGGTTCCGTTCCCTCCTCGATCGCGACGATTCGAGATATCGTATCGTGGGGCAATATCCCGGGATACGCGGCGCGGAAACGCTGCTCTATCGCCGGGAAGATCCTTAAATGGAGGCTCGCCGCATGTCGCGTTTTACCGTGCTGTTCGCGCTGTGCGCCCTATTCCATTTTCTCTTCTGCGGTGTCGCGCTCATGGTCGCGCCGGTCGAGACGCTGATCGCCTATCTGCCCGACGATGCCTTCTACTATCTCGGCCTTGCCCGCGAACATGCCCGCAGCGGCATCTGGTCGTTCGACGGCGGCGTGAGCCGCGCGACCGGCTTCCATCTCCTGTGGGGCTATCTGCTGTCGGGCGTATACGGTTTTTTCGCGCCGCCCGATGAGGGCTTTGTCCGCCTCGGCATCCTCCTTTCGTTCGGTATCGCGGCGCTGTGCGCGAGCCTGACGCTTGTGTGGCTGTTTCGCAGAGGGCGGGAGGAACTGCTTCTCCTGACGACGATTCTGCTTTTTTCGCCGAATGTACTGTTTAATGCCGTTTCGGTGACCGAATGGAGCGTCACGGTCGCGCTTGCAGTCGCACTTGTCGCCGCGGCTCGCGGCATCGAGCGGCCACCCTCGCCCGGCCGCATCGCGCTGGCCGTCGTGTGCGGTCTTTTCGGCAGTCTCGCCCGTTCCGATTTCGGATTGCTGCCTGCGCTGCTTTTGTTCGAGTCGTTTTTTTCCGCCCGGCGGCTGGATGACCGGCGGGTCGCCTATCCCGCCCTTGCTGCCTTTGCAGGGGCCGCGGCGGGGGTCGGCCTCGTGCTTCTCCATGCCAACGCCGTGAGCGGGAACTGGGTGCAGGCGAGCGCGCTTGTCAAGAGCCACTGGGCCGCGTTCGTCCCGTTCGGGGAACGGCTCTACAACGCCGCGATGCTTCTTCCCTCCCTGTTCGGCTTCTCGCTGTCCAAAAGGGGTCTCTGGTGGGATCTCGCGGCGCTCGGCCTCATCGTGGTACTGACGGCGGCGGCCCTGAAACGCGCTCCGCGTGACGAGTGGAGGCAGGAAGCCCCTGCGTCGCCGCCGTGGCGCGCCATGGCGCTTCTCCTTGCGCTGTATATCCTCTTTTATGCCGGCAATGCGGCGCTCCAGCCGTGGTACACCGTGCACCTAGTCGTTCCCGCCGCGATAGTTGCCAGACCGCTCATCGCCTCCCTCCGACGGCGCGCGCCGGTACTGACGGGCGCCATTTTCCTTGTCATCGCCGCACACCACCTCCTTCTGATTCATCCACTCGACGGCAACAGCGGCAAATGGCCCCACCAACGGGCGATGCTCGACGCGGGTCGGTATCTCAAAGAGCACCCCCTCAACGGGCGGGTCGGCGCGTGGAACGCCGGGATCATCGGCTACTTTGCGGGTGGGACGGTCGTCAACCTCGACGGGCTGGTCAACGACGCGGTGATCCCGTTCGTTCGCGCCGGACGGCTGGAAGAGTATCTCGAAAAGCAGGGAATAAGATATATCGTGGACTTCGACATCATGCTGAGCGACCCGGTGAAACTGAAAAGGGGCGGCTACGACGGCGCCCGGTTCCTCCCCGAACTGACGCCGCTCCGCCGGTTCGACCACGGCGAATACTCGGCCCGCTGGCGCAACCTGACGCTGTACCGGATCGGGCGCTGAATGACCTCCTCGTCGAAGAAGGAGAATCTACTAGAACAACTCTTCGCCGATCGTCTGACTCACCGCGACGAAAAAGACGAGAATCATCACGGCAAGCGTGCCGAGCGAATTGAGAGTCATCTTCATACCAACCTCCCTTGAGACACACAAACAAGCGCATCATGCGGAGGTCACATCAAGAAGGTGTGAGTGAACTATGAGATATCAATCAATTCGTTCGGTTACTTCGTGATGGAAAAGGTATCTATGTTCCCCATCGGCGCGCCGGTATCCTTGTTGAGTTCAACTGCTTTGAACTCGAGATGGTTTCCATCTATAGTGATGGCGACATAGTGGATCGCCGCCTTGGTTACCTTTACCTTGTCAGTGGTCTTCACATCGTAGAGCGTCGCGCCGGCGCCGGCGGTGACGATGTAGTTGACCCCGAGCGCTTCGTTCGATTGCTTGACATCCCCTTTGAGGGGTACCGAACGCTGATAGTAGTGATCGTGACCGTTGAAGACCATGGTGACCTGATACTGATCGAATACCGGCGCCCACACCGCCTTGAGATCGCTGTTGAAACTGCCGCCGTGGGTAAGATCGCTGGTTTCACTATAGATGGGGCGGTGGTGGGTGACGAAACGCCACGGCCGGTCGGCGTAGAGCGTCCCGAAGACCTGATGCATGAACTGCGTCTGTTGATCCTTTATACTGCCATCTTTCATCAACGCACCGGTGCAGGCGGTTCCATAGGTACCCCAGAGCCCAGCGCCGTTCCAGCAGTCGGTGAGATTGACGAGCACCGCGTTGCCGTAGCGGATCGCGAACCAGTTTTCGTTTCCCGGCATCGCGAACTGAGCGAAGTAGTTGACGGCGTTCTGTTCGTGATTGCCGATGACCGACAAAATCGGCACCGTGCGGAGCCATTCTTCTGCCTGTTCGAAGACATCGAACCACTGGCCCTGCGCGGTCCCTTCACTGACCCAATCGCCGCCGAAACTGATGAAAACCGGGTCCTCGTTCTCTATCGCCGCCCGGATGGTCCGCGCTAGCCGCTCGGGGGCTCCACGGCTGTCGCCCATCGCGACAAAGGTAAAGGGCGGAGCCGGCTGCCGCGGGTCGGGAGCGGTGCGGAAATGCGACACTGGCGAGAGGTGATCGGGCGCGCCGACCTGATAGTAGTATGTCGTTCCCGGTTTGAGGCCGCACAGTTCGGCGACATGGACCGTTTTACGGGCACTGTCATAGGGCAACACCCACGCCGCACCCTTCATCGAGCCGGTGTTGCCGGGACCGACCTCGACACAGTTCTGGCTCATCGCCTCGTCGGTGCAGGCCTTCGCGTAGGTCATCTTGGTCATCGAGCCAGCCGACGAATCGAGCGTGGTCCAAGTGAAGGTCATCGAGATCGCCGGTTCGCTCTGCCACGAGAGGTGGACATAGCGCGGCGTCGGCGCATCGCCGATCGCGGAGTCGGCCGCCACCGGGACGAGCGCCGCATTGCCGGTCTCGCCCTGATTGGTGCCGCAGGTCGGATCGGTGATCGGCGGCTCACCTCCGTCGTCAGGCGTCTCGATATCGGGCTGTTCGGTATCGGGCGGTTCATTGTCGGTCGGCTGACCGTTATCCACCGGTTCGTTGTCCACCGGTTGGTTGTCATCGGTCGGCTGGGCGTTGTCGAGTGGTTCGTTGTCGGTTGGCTGGCCATGATCAACCGGCTCGCCGTTGTCGCCGGTGGTATCGGCGGATCCGGCGGTGTCGTCCTTGACATACTGCGAACTGTCGGCGACATCGCAGGCGGCAACGACCAACGCCAGCAATGTGAAAAGGAAGAATCTCACCTCTCTCATGGGCACCTCCATCGAGGGTTATAACGCAAACTGCACCTGCAGTATCCAACTGTCGTTCCGTATCTGCGCGTTCGGCGGGTAGGTCGAGCCGCTCTCGGGCTGGAAGTTCTCTATCTCGTCGCGCAGGTGGTAGTCGAAACTTATCTTGACGGCGTTTTTTCTCCCGCCGGGACTGAAGTAGAGATTCAGGCCGAAGGTCGTCGTCCGCATCTTCCGGTCCATCACCTTGCCGATCCCCTGCGGCACAAAGGCGGCGACATCGTCGGTGTCGTACCGATGACCTCCGACCATCTTATAGGGATCGAACTCTTCGTAGCGGAACTTGAGTTCGACATGCTCGCGTACCCAGTAGGGGATCGGTATAAAAAGGCCGGCCTGCAGATACCACCCTTCCGATTCCCATGCCGGATCGAAGGTCGTCTGCGCCTCGTATTTCTTACTGCCGGCACTCTGGAGGAGCACCCAGCCGCCGCCGAGCGTGAGCCCCTCGAAGCCGATAAAGCCGTCGATCGCGTAGAAGTAGGCATCCTTATCGACATCGTAGGCCGACTCGAGATCAATGCTCTTGCCGTAGTTGAAACCGATACTGCCGGTGAAGTCGTGCCAGTCCCAGTCAACCGGCCAGTGGTCGGGGTTGAACTTCGCGTGACTTTCGTTGTATTCCTTGTAGCCGAAAGGGTTCACTTCGGCCCGCAGGGAGTACATCGAGGCGCCGTTGCGGCCCGAGCCCGATTTGAAATCGAAGCCGTTCTGGTAGGCGACATAGTAGCGGACGATCCCTTCAGGCCAATCCTTGAATGCGTCAAGTTCGGGCCACGGGAAGAGGTCGCCCTGCACCATCGCGCCGAAGTCACTGCCGGGGAACGCGCTAGTCTTTTTCGAGGGATCGAAACCCTTGATGTGCATCGTCCGCTGGCGCACCGCCATCGCCTCCTCGGCGAAGAGTTGTTTGGAACCCGACATCATTTTCTGATAGAGGAGCGGCGCCTTGATGAGTCCCGTCTTTATCTGGGCATAGCGGTATATCGGGAAGTCAACATAGGCCTCCGACACGATACTGTCGCCAATCTTCTGGTCCCACAGGTCGAGTTCCATCTTGAAGCCGCTCCACGAGGCGAACTTTCCGGCGAAGGTCATCCGCGCCTTGTTGAGCGAGAATACATCGACCAGCGAGGTGGGCGGCATATTGGCGTCGTTATTCTGATAGGAAAAACGGCTTTGGAGATAGCCCGAGAAGTAGAGATATTGCTCGTTCGTGTCGCTCGACCAGAGGATGAGTTTGTCGGCGGGGAGCGGCTTTTTCTCCGCCGACGATCCCTCTTTCTTCTCTTCGCCGCGCACCGCGCGGACCGCCCGCTCCTTTTCGAGCGCCTCGCGCACCGCCTCATCGACGATACGGCGCACCTGCCGTTCGGTGAGCGTCCGTTCCGCCGACCCCTTCGGCTCATCATGGCGGCTTTCCGCGAAATCGTCTTCTTCTTCACCAGCCACAAGGGAGAACGCCAAAAATAAGATAGCCACGAGCAACAAACCGCATATATGGCGCATCATGCACTCCTTTGCTTAGGTTAAATACTACGCACATACCCTAAATCACGCCAGTGAGAATCTTGTGATTTGGCAGTTAGAAACATGTAAGGTTTTCGTAAATTTCCTGTGGCTCTCACACATATTTTACATCGCCTGTTGACCGCACCCTCATGGTCTCGCGCTAGAAATCTTCTTAACGGAAAGCCGTTCCCGTACGGCAATCTCAAGATAAGGTACTGATACTTACGAGGGGATACCTGGCCCTCTCCTGGGCGCTTTTTTGACACGGGTGGTGGGGTCGCTAGAATAAACTTGTTTGCTTTATTCTTACGGAAGATCGCTGGTGTCGGGCACGAGACGCGGTGAGTTGGTAAACGGAGATATTGTTATGCGGCTCAAAACAGGACATTCGGCATATTATTATACGGAGCAACTGGGAGGCTCCTATGGCTGAAATCACCATTCAAAGAACAGGCGAGTTATTGAGGAAACTGTTTGATATCTTGTTGAGCCATCCAGACGGGATGCGCGCTCAGGATGCCTTAAATTCACTGCGCAACAGAAGGGTCTCATAAGGGTTAGTCCTCAATTCAACAATTTATTGACTCCCCTGTCCTCAACCGCGGCCACCGCCGCGAGGCGATATCCACCGACGACAAGGACCACCTGACCTATTCCCGAGAGTAAAGGGTGCGTCGATGGCACAGGAAGCGACTTTAGCCTTTTCTTTTATTCTCCAGACTCTTCGGAAAATGGTTGGCCACATCGAGCAGTTCGTGCATGTCGGCATGGGCTTTGAAAAGATTGTGCATCGAATCGAGATTTACGACGCGTACTTGTATGCCGTTGATCCGAGCCAGTTTCAATGCAGGGATGAGATCGGTGTCATTAGTTATAAGAGCGATTCTGTCAACCAGCTTTTTGTATGCGAGAGAAGCAATGTCTATCCCAATCTTCATGTCCACACCTTTCTGCACCCATTTGGGAGGCTCTCCTTCCGACGCACGGTTAACGAGGCGACCGAGACGGAGAGCGAAGAACGGTAAATAGGAAACGCAGTTATAGAAATAGTCGGCTGCTTGCACATCGCCGTCAGGTGGCTTGGCATCATAGAAGAATACGCGATACAGCATTTCTTCTTTTTTTACCAAATCTTTTGTGCAGAAATTTTCTATCTCTTCCACCTTGGGATAATAACGGTATCCTCTTTTTGCATTGAGGATCTCCCGCAGATAACCGCCATCGACCATTACGGCAATTTTGAGCAGGGAAATCATTGGTGACCTCCACAAAAAAACGGGCCGGATGTAACCCCGGCCCGAGATAAATGCCCGCCTACGGGCGTAGCGGATAGATGATTAAACTCTGACACCATTAGAAACCAAAGTCAAGAAAATGTTCCCTGTTTTTGAAAAGCAAGAGGGGTCAGTTATTCCCATGGAAGTCACGTCTCCTCCGTATAAAAATCCGTAACGCAGTTGACGTCACATAAGGATCAGTCCTCAATTCAACAACTTACTGATTCCCCTGGCGTCAACCGCGGCCACCGCCGCGAGGCGATATTCACCGACGACAAAGGCCGCGAAGAGTTCCTCGCCCGCCTTGCCGCCCTCCTCTACGGCAATCTCGAGATACGCTACTGACGATCTTCCGAAGACTATTCGAAATACACGCCCATACCGGTCTTTTCGGGGAAGTTCACGACGCCGGCGGCGCGCAGGTTCGCGATGGGGTCTGAGTTGCGGGTCGGGTCGGCGAGTTGCATGCCATGGTCGCTGGTGAAGATAACGACGGTGTTATCGAGCATTCCCCACTTGGCGAACCAGTTGAACATTACCTTCAGGTTGTTATCAATGTGTTCGAGCACTTTTCCCATGATGTCGCCGTGCGGTCCACGCTCGTGGCCGGTACCGTCGGTGGCGGGGAAGTTCATGATGACATACTTGGGACGCGGCTGGACCTTTTCGAAGAGGTTGTAGAACTCGGTCATCGAGGCGAGTTCGGTCATCTGTTCGCCGAAGATTTTGTAACTCTCGGTGATGCTCACATTTGGATAGGTAAGCCCGTCGAATGGAACAAGCGAGGAGAGCGCCTTCTGGACGAGCGGCACCTTGCCCGAGCGGTCGCGGAATTCGAGATCGGCGGTGTCGGCGTCGCTCACCGAGGGGTCGAAGAAACTGGCGGTGTATGCCCCGCCGGGCTGATCCCATGCGCCGAAGACGCGATGGAGCGCGGTGTGGAGAGACTCGACCTGTTCGGGAACGACCGGACTCCAGTACTTCTCGGTGTTGAAGATGTCGCTGATGGGCGTGGCGGCCTTGTCCTGCGCGCGGTAGTAGTAGGAGTTGTCCACCAGTCCGTGGTGGCCGCTGTAGGCGCCGGAACCAAGCACATTGTGGCTCGGATAGGTGACGCTCGGCCAGTTGGTGATACTGCCGTACTTCGCCCACGCCCCTTCGCTTTTCATCTTGACGAGCGTCGGGTACTTTTGCGGTTCGGTGTCGAGACGCCGGTGCAACTCGGTGTGGTTGAGACCGTCCGCCGTAACGATGATGACCGTCGCCGCCGTCTCTCCGGTCAGCAACTCTTCGATGACATGGCCATCCTGCCAGCGGAGATAGCAGCGGTGACTGAAGATGCCCCGTTCGTCAACGCAGTCAACCTGCGGCGCGCCGAGCAGTTTCATGACGGTCGGCGCAACATCCACATGGCGGAGCGCCCCTTCGTAGACGCCCGGTTGTATTCCCTTCCCCCACGCAAGGAAAGGAGAGCGACTCTGGATGAGGTTGAGACTGCCATGCTCGCCGGGCGCGGCGGCGAAGTGGGCATAGTTTGCCCAGTTCACCATGATATCTGCGCTGTCGGGGTGGTCGAAGTAGGCGGCGATCCGCTCGTAGCCGTACGGATATATCTCGTCTTCGAGTTCGATGAAGGAGAGCCGCGGATCGCCGTCGGCATACCGCTCCACTTTCGCATTGTTGGGGTTCGATCCCAGCGCCAGTTCTTCTACATAGGTCGGTGCAATGAACTGTGTTTGATTTTTGATCGGGTTTGTCCCTTCGATCACCTCGACATCGTAGCGGTATCCCTTGTTGGTGTTCACCCGTGTGAAGCGAATCTTCCCCCGCGCCGCACTTACCTCGTAGGTGTTCGGACCGATGCGGGTCGCGACGAAATCGGTACCCGGATCGGCGAGGAGCACCTCGAGCGCCGCGGCATAGTGCGCCTCTTCACCGGCGCTTATTCCCTGCGTTGATTGGGGAAGAACGACAAAACCACTGTGTTCGAGCGTGTTAGAAAGGGTAAACGGCCCCGCTTCGACCGGCTCGTCCTTCCCGCTTTCGAACTTGAAATAGATGTCTCCCGAACAGCCGGCCTCCTGCTCCCAACTGTACCAGCGTATCGTATGTGGCTCGGCAGGGAGTGCCGTGAGTGAATCAGGGGTATCTATCAGCGTCCACTCCGTAGTGCAAGCCCCTTTATAGGATATCGTGAGGTCGCGGGGCGCACCATCCGTTGGAGAGAGAATGAACGAAATCGTGATGTCGCCCCAGTCGGGACTCATCGCGACGCTACTCACAAACGGAATGGAGGGCTCACTGATATCATCATCATTAAACATCTCGTCTGTGTCTTCCGTCATCTCGTCATGAGGAGCGTCGTCGTCGTTCGGCGTATCATCCTCGCCGGCATCATCAACGCTCGTCGCCTGATCGAAGAGCGCTTGCGTATCACCATCGTCGGCGATAATGGGCGCCACAGTGCGATCACAGGCAGTCAACAACATCACTGTGGCGAACAAAAAAACACAAAATAATCTCATCGGTATCCTCCATTCCAGGTACCCATCTTTTTCCGTCCCATAGTGAGCGCACGCTTCTGTTCAGCGCACGCGAACCGTCGGTTAGAAAATGGTGGAAAAGTGGTTAGGCGGCTTGTGTTTCTCGACAAGAAGAAGGAACCTCGTACTTGCCTCCGGTCCGCTCGTCTATTCGCTCCATATCAAGAAGGGTGAGGAAATCTGCGCATTTGAAGTGACGATCGATGATCGGCTCGCCGAGCACTACCGCGCCCACCTTCAGATAGGCCTTGAGGAGCGGCGATATGAGCGCCGTCGCCCGCGCTTCATCAATACCGCCGATCGAAGAAATAAAACGATAGTACTCATCGAACTGCCGAATGCGGAAACGACGATTCGGCCGACTTCTCACCACTCCATTTCCCGCATGGTAGAAGGAAAAATAGCCATGGAGCGCCACCAGATCGTCTATGTCCATCGTTTTTACGCTCGAACAGCCGAAGAGCCAACGAGCGCCAGTTTGGGCAGCATACTGTGCAATCCCCTTCCACAGGAGCATGATGACCGAACCCGTGCGATGATCCGGATGGACGCAGGCGCGCCCCAACTCGACCTTCACGCCGGGAAGTTGCAATATCTCGCGGATATCGAACTCGGTGGCGGTGTAAAACTCTCTGGTGAACAGCGAGCAGTTGAACCGGTAGGTGCCCACACAACGACCGGTCGCCTGTTCGATTATCATCAGGTGATCGCACCGCATATCGAAACGGTCGAGATCGAGACCAAGCGGATGACGCTTCTTCAACAACTCTTCATAGAACACTGCGTGGCGCAACCGCAGCACTTCACGCAGGTCGCGGCCGTTTTCTGCCATTTTGACCAGATAGCGTTTGTTTTCGATTGAGAAGCGGACATGGGGTCGGTAACGCTCTAGTTGTGCATCAATCCGCATAGATATAAACCTGCGGGCCAACGAACCGACTATCGGCACCGAAAATGGCGCTTTTTTCATTACGAGCGTCGTGGACATGAGCACCTCCTTTCATCGAAACGCATAAAGAACATTCCGTCCGTTCGTTCCAAAATGATGAGCGATCGGTTGAAAAACGGTGAAAAAGATAGTCAGTTGATTTTGACCGTCTCGTACCAGAGCGTTTCGGTGTCGAGGATGATCGCCTGAAAACGGCCGAGCGAGCATGACCCGCAGTTGAAATAGCGCTTCTTCTTGTTGAGATAGTAGGTTTTGTGGTATTCCATCTTGTGGGTATGGCCGAGAATCACGACATCGTACTTTCGCAAAAGATTCAATGCATAGTTGAGGTACCGGAGAGAATTGTACTTACGCGGGATGCGGTGAACCTCGTCATCGAAGGTTATGAGATGGAGATATGCTTTTTTGAACCATTCGTAGCGGCACAACACCTTGATGAGAAGGTATATCCACTTTCCGAAGAGCCGCCCGATACGGGTGCCATTCAGAAAGTCGCAGTTGTGGCCGTGCTCGATGTAGATGGTCTGCCCGGCGCTGTTGCGAATGATGAGCGATTCCTTCCCAAAATTGTTGAAGATATCGTGATTCCCCTTGATGTATATCGGCTTTTTCGAGTAGAGATAGGCGAGGATCTCACTGTTGTGGCGGGCGATTTCATCGAAACTGTGCTTGTATAATTCATAGATGTCGCCGTTGAGGATGACGGTCTCCACCTTGTACTGCGTGATAACCGATTCCATCGTGGCGATGAAGTCGGCGCTCTTCCATCCAAAGATATCAGAATGCTCCTGCGGAACACCCAGGTGGAGGTCGGAAATCACCATTATCTGCATATCACGCCCCGAGTGGCGGCTCCCCCGGAGTGAACGAGCCCGTTGCGACCACCTCTTCTATGGCATAGGTGCCCAGTTTGCGCCCCTTGAGAAAGCCGTTCCACGCCGCCTCTGCAAGACGCCCCTTTCGGCGCATCTCGAAGAGCCACTCGTCACAGCACCGCGCCGGCCCGGGCATCTTGAACCCTGCACCCATCTCACGAACCCACCGTCGGTTGATTTTTTCGTGATAGCCAACCGCTGCAGAAAAAATGATTGGTATTCCCAGTGCACAGTAGAAAGAAAGTTCGCTTGGCTTGGTCCAGAGCACATCACATTCTCGTAACGCAGCGTTGAACAGAGAAAAATACTCGCCGTAGCCATCCGCATGGATGATACGAACTGCGCCGTCGAGTCGGTATACCCCGCACTCGTCGAGATAGTGCTCGAACTGCCGTTTGACATCTCCGTTTACACCCGCCGAAAGGAACAAGCGCACCTTGCCCGAGTCGAGGTGGGCTGCCAGAGCCGCGATGATATCGCGCGCCATCGCCGCCTGCACCCCCGAACCGCCAACGGCGAAAAGCACGGTCAAATGATCGCGGCGCTGTTTGGGAATCTCTCTGTCACCGAGGAAATGGCACACCTCCCGGCCATGCAGGGAAAAGAAACGATCGTGGGGATCGAGGCGTAACAACCGGTTGAACAAATCATCCTTTAGCACCTCCAGCCGCTCCCGGCTTCCAATGCATGATTGTGGCAACGGAAAGCCGGTGAGTATTATCCGCTCGTCAGGTACTCCATAACTTCTGAGCCGTTTGACCACATTGGCGCAGGGAGCAAGATATCGGAGAGTGCTTCTCTTCGGGTCGTTTGGCACCCATACACGATTTATGTCACTGTCAGTCGCCAGCACGAAGATCGGCTGTTCGAAGTTTCCGAAGGCTTCCTGTGCGATGGCAGTTGCAAAAAAGGTGTGAATCGTCGGACGCGGCCGCTCGGCGAGACGGCGGGCAAGACTCGCTCCAAACCCACGAAATCGTATCAAGGCGTTGAGATATCGCAAACCGAAAGTCGGTTTCGAAAGATCGCGCTCCGGATAGGGATCCGGTATCTTGAAGAGGGCATCAAGCAAAGCGGAAACGAGGCGTCCGATCAGCGGCCATTCGAGCATCCGGGAAAAAAGGTAATAGATACGCCGTGTCCTCCGCACAATGCCGGCCTCGCGAGGATCGGTTATCGTACCCGTGTCGCCATACACGAGAGGGTGCCCGTCCACCGCCAGATCTCGAAGCGCATATGCCGCCCGCAGGTGGCCGAGCCCCATTTCGACGGTGACAACCCATGCTTTTGTTGCGTTACGATTAGTTTCCGTACTCGAGTTCGGCATGGCGTTCCGGCAGGATGAGCGAATTTTTTCCCACAACGATGGTCCGCCCGCGCCACTTGACGCGGCGGGTCAGGAACGGAGAAAGATATATCGCGAAGGAAAGAATATCTTTGACCAGCACCACGAACGGGAACAAAAGAATCGTGTGGCGTGAACGGTCACCGTTCTGATGCGCGAACAGATTCATATACTCGAGGAATACCTTCGCGACCGTCGCGAACAGCAGAAGGCCGAACCCCGGCTCGCCGAGGAACGGCACCGACAACAGCGCCCACACCATGGGGTGCATGATCGCCTCGGCGAGATAGAGTTTCGGCTTTATCTGGAAGCGCATAACTGCCCACCGGCTCATTCGATCGAAGAACGAACGGAGGCTGCTGTCACGGTTCACATTCTCGGCAGGAGTGAAGTTGGTGGAGACCCGAAGCCCCTTTTTGCGAAACAGTAGCCCCATCATGTAGTCCTCGGCAAGGTAGGGCTCAAAAATGCGGAAACCGCCGAAGTGCTCCTCAAGTGCGCGCCGTTCGATGAGCAGAGATTTCCCGATGACGATCGGTAGGCGGAACAGTCGCCACGCCGTAATGAGGTTCCCGGTGATATAATAGTTGATGTAGGCATTCTCCACCATCCCGCCAATAGTACGCGCGCCGGTCGCCATGATGGGACAGAAGACCAGTTTGGTGTCGTGTGTCACATATTCGCTGACAAGACGGGTAAGCGTGTCGCTTTCTACGCGCACATTCGCATCAGCGATCCAGTACAGGTCACCGGTAGCGTGCGGCTCCATCTTGGCAAGATTGTCAACCTTCGGATTGAGCGGCTTCTCGGTCCCGGTATAGACGATCACCGTGCGAATGCGAGGGTAGCGGGCGGCGACGGCTCGGATGATCGGCGCCGCCGGGTCATCCTCGGTCTCGAGGGCGAAAAGCATCTCGAAGTCGGGATAATCGCTCCGGTAGAAACTCTCGATGTTCTCGGCAAAGGCACCGTCGGGATTTTTGACCGGCTTGAGCACCGACACGCGCGGGGTGCGCCGTTCCCGCCGAACGTCGTGCGGCATGCGGCTCATGGTGTGCGCTCCTACCGTGTACAACGAAAACAACACGAACGGTGCGAGGACAATCACCATCCAGAAGAACAACATGCGTTTCCTCTCCTTTACTGTCGTACGTACAAGAACGCACTGCTGGTTATCAGCACGACATCAATACAGCATGAGCAAATGATTTTTTTTCGGCTAATATCCCGGAGAGGTTCTCTTTTCACAGAACAAACACCGTCGGTTAACCATTTCTTAATACTTAATTGCTCATGTTCCTTACTGTCGTATGACTGTTGTTTAACAATCAATTGACCGACTATGGAGGAAAAAATGAACAAGAACCTGACAAAACTGCTGGGGACCGGGCTAGTGTTCGGTCTGCTGACGCTCGGCGCACAAGAGACGGAAGAGGCCGCGGCGGCCGAGGAGGGGACAGCGGAAGAGGCAGCGACCGCGGCGACCGCCGCGGAGGCACCGGCCGCTGTCGAGGTGAAGAAAGAAGAGCCGATCAAGGAAGAAGCAAAGAAGGAAGAAGTAAAGAAGGAAGAATCGAAGAAGGAAGAGTCGGCGGTGCCCGATTGGGTGAAGAACATCAAACTCAAGGGCGATTTCCGGTTCCGTTACCAGTACCAGAACTTCGAGGATGCGGTGAAAGACGATACGCTGGAGCGCAACAGGCTCCGCTACCGGGCACGAGTCGGTCTGGAGGCGAAGGCAAACGGCTGGGCGAAGGTCAACTTCGGTATCGCCTCGGGCTCCTACGAGAGCAAGATAACAACCGACCAACTCGCTTCGGGTAAGGACATCAAAGCCTCGCTGGGGCAGGATCTCCGCTCGACCAACCAGACCTTCGACGATTTCTTCAGCCACAAACCGCTCTGGATTGACTACGCCTATGGCGAACTGACCCCCTGGTCGTGGATCACCCTTGTGGGCGGCAAGATGAAGAACCCGTTCCACACCACATCCGAACTTATCTGGGACAGCGATATCACCCCCGAGGGGGCGGCACTTCAGGTCAAGTATCCCGTGATGGATGAGATCGCGCTCCTTTTCAACGCCGGGCTGTTTATCTTCGACGAGGTCAAGGCGCTCGATGATCCGATGATGGCGGTTCTGCAGGCGGGGGCGGCGATCACGGCCGGTGGTTTCAATGCGACGGCAACCCTTTCCTACTACGATCCGATGAACCTCATGAACGCTGATACCAATACCACCGAGGGCGCCAAAATGCGTGACTATGTTTCTCAAGGCTACTACTGGAAGAACCTCGCCGCAGCACTTGATGTCACCTACACCCTCAAGGAGCGCTACCGCATCGGCCTCATCGGCGAGATGACCACGAACCTCTACGACCTCAACCGCGATGCGCTCGGCGCGAAAGCCGACGACACCCTCGCCTTCCTCGTCGGGCTCACCGGCGGCACCACGGCGCTCAAAGAGATCGGTGACTTCCAGAGTTCGCTCTCCTACCGACAGGTCGGCATCGCTTCGTGGATTCCTTTCCTCATCGAGTCGGATCCCTTCGACGGAAATGTGAACGCGGAAGGTATTAAGTTCGATATCAAGGCGGGACTCTACAAAAATCTCTCGGCCGCCGCGACGCTGAACTACTTCTGGACGCTCAACAAGGGGTTCAACAAGGATGAGCGGAACCGCGACATCCTTCTCCAACTCGACATCAGTTACAAGTTCTAACGCGCCTTGTTTCCCCAGAAACGAGAGGTGCATCGGTATCTCTTCTAACAAAATTTTCACTAAAGGTTGGATTTTCCTTAACCGATTCCCTATATTCTTTTCAGCGATCGGTAAACGAATGGATGGAGGCCACCGATGGCGCGCGAACGGATTCTCGTGGTTGACGATGAGCAGGATATCCTCGAACTCATCCGCTACAACCTCTCGCGGGAGGGCTACCAGATAGAGACGGTGACCACCGGTGAGGAGGCGATAAAAATTGCCCGTGACCGGCACCCTGATCTCATTATTCTCGATCTTATGCTTCCCGGAATAGACGGTCTCGATGTCTGCCGCCTCCTCAAGGGGGAGACACGCACTGCCCACATCCCCATCATCATGCTCACTGCCAAGGGGGAAGAGAGCGATGTCGTCGCCGGGCTGGAACTCGGTGCCGACGACTACATGACCAAGCCTTTCAGCCCCAAGGTGCTCATCGCACGGGTGCGCAACATCCTGCGACGGAAGACGCGTGCCGCCGAGGAGAAAGAGGTCAAGATCATCGTCATCGAGAACATGAAGATAGATCCCTCGAAACACAAGGTGACCATCGGGAAAGAAGAAATCAACCTCACCGCCACGGAATTTGCTCTGCTCTTTTTTCTCGCCCGCCGTCCCGGCTGGGTCTTTACCCGGAGCCAAATCATCACGGGGATCAAGGGAGACGATTATCCCGTAACCGATCGCTCGGTTGATGTGCAGATTCTCAACCTGCGCAAGAAACTGGGGAAAATGGGCGACTACATCGAAACGGTGCGCGGCGTCGGGTATCGCTTCAAGGAATTGAACTGATACATTTTTCTCCGCCAGTGGCGCGCCTTGACGAGATCGGCGCATGTTGCGGCGTCAAGTCAATGGGGTTGGTGCGGAGATGTGCGGCTCATGGTTTGCCTCCTTCCTATTCGTCGCCGCGAATGTGTCGGTTGATCAGATTGGTGCGGAGATGTGCGGCGTCACGAAGATACTAATTACGACGAACTCCTGCGAGTGTCGGTTGATCAGATTGGTGCGGAGATGTGCGGCATCTTCTCA
>Ga0129299_1001126_pt1 | contig 17800 bp, 15 predicted proteins | sample ConPoolayeCmetaG_FD_94477 | JGI IMG/M metagenome (GOLD analysis project Ga0129299, IMG submission 94477) | Hot spring microbial mat communities from California, USA to study Microbial Dark Matter (Phase II) - Cone Pool mat layer C metaG ...
AAACCGCCTCAGCGGATAACCCTTGTAGGCATGCTTGCATTGCATTAGGCTGCTTCCAACGGAGGCAGGCCATGGCAATTCAGAAGATTTTCAATCCAGACGATTATAAGAAATCTTTGCTTGCCGTCGCTTGGGGGGTGGCGGCTTTTTTTGTTTTACTGTCGGCGCTGAGTGCTTACTACACCATTCCGGCCGAATCTGAGGGGGTGGTGCTTAGATTCGGCCGTTATCTTGACACCGTCGAACCGGGACTGCATTTCAAATGGCCCTTTGGGATCGACCGGGTCAGGATTCTTCCCACCAGGCGGCAGTTAAAAATGGAGTTTGGCTTTTATACTCCGCATTACACCAATCCTGATCAGCTTGGGCCCGACCCCGAACGGGAAAAGTCAATGGTGACAGGCGACTTGAATGCCGCTTTGGTGGAATGGGTTGTCCAGTACCGGATCCGCGATCCCCGGCAGTATTTGTTTGACGTGCGCAATCCGGCCCAAACCCTACGTGATCTCTCCGAAGCTGCCATGCGGGAGGTGGTAGGGGATCGAACGGTGGATGAGGTGATTACTATTGGGCGGCAAGAGATTGAGGTTGCGGCTTTAAGTCGCTTACAAGAGTTGGTTAAGTTATATCAGCTGGGTGTGGTGGTGGATCAGGTGCAGCTTAAGAATGTAAATCCCCCGCAGCCGGTGCAGGCCTCTTTTAACGAGGTCAACAAGGCCCAGCAGGATCGCGAAAGCATGATTAATGTTGCCAACGGCGAGTATAACAAAGCCGTTCCCCGGGCGCGCGGCGAAGCCGAATCGGCGGTTCGGGCTGCCGAGGGTTATCGCTTTAAACGCATTAATGAAGCGCAAGGTGATGTGGCGGCGTTCAACGCCGTGCTGGAGCAGTATATCAAGGCGCCGCAGGTTACGCGCATGCGACTATATTTGGAAACCTTAGGGGCTGTTTTGCCGCAAGCCGGTCAGAAAATTATTGTGGATCAGGATTTGCGGCAGCTTTTGCCTGTTTTGCCGCTTTCAGCAAAGCTGGGGGAGGATAAGCGATGAAAATGGCTTTTTTGCCGGCCGCGGGCGTTGCGGCGTTAATAATTCTTGGCCTTGTTGCGTCCGTGTGTTACACGGTTGATCAAACCGAGCAGGTAATTGTCACCCAATTCGGCAAACCCGTCGGCTCGCCGATTACAGAACCCGGCCTGCACCTTAAACTGCCATTTATCCAAACCATAAATCGCCTGGATAAGCGCTTTCTTGAGTGGGACGGCGCGCCGGTCGGTATCCCGACCAAGGATAAGACATATATCTATGTGGATGCCTTCGCACGCTGGCGGATTAGCGAGCCGCTTCAGTATTTTTTGCGCATCCGTGATGAGCGCAGCGCTCAATCCCGCCTGGAAGATATCCTGGGCAGCGAGATTCGAAACGCCATCGCCAAGCACGAGTTGATAGAAATAGTGCGCACCGACAAGGATCGCAAACCCATGCGCGATGAAGCGCTTGTTGGTGAACAGGCCGTGGCGGGGGCAATTGGAGTTTTGCCGCAGATTAATGTGGGGCGGAGGAAGATTGAGGCCGAAATCAAAGAAGCTGCCGCCGGAAAGCTTAGGGAATTCGGCATCGAGCTTTTGGACTTGCGCCTTAAGCGCGTCAACTACAACCCGGAAGTATTGGATCGCATCTATCAGCGCATGATTAGCGAGCGTCAGCAAATTGCGCAAAGGTTCCGTTCCGAGGGTGAGGGCGAAGCAGCCAAGATTGCCGGTAAAAAAGAGCGCGATTTGAATGAGATTCAGTCGGCGGCTTACCGCCGGGTGCAAGAGATTAGAGGCGAGGCGGATGCTAAGGCCACGGAAATTTACGCCCGGGCTTATACGCAAAACCCGCAGGCTGCGGAGTTTTACAGGTTTTTAAAAAGCATGGAGATTTACACTAAGATCTTCGGCAAGGATTCCACGCTTGTTCTTTCGACAGACAGCGATTTATTCAGCCTGCTTAAACGTGTTGAGGCAAAATACAAAGCGCTGGAATAGACGGAAAGCAGCCCTACACAAGCCCCATGATAAAAAGGATGAACGATAATCCCACCAGCACCACAACGGTAATCCAGCCGACGGCGTTGGAAAAACCCTTACTAGTGTAAGGGCCCATGATGTCCTTGTTGTTTACGAGCCGTATCATGCAAACTAGGACCACCGGCAGCAAGATGCCGTTTATGACTTGCGTCCACAGTGTAATTGTTATCAAGGGTGCGCCGGGAATCAACACTGTTAAGACGGCGATTATAATAATAGCGGAGTAGAGGCGGTAAAATTCCGGCGCTTCCTTGGGGCTTTTGTCTATCCCGGCTTCAAAGCCAAAGGCCTCGCAGACATAAAAGGCTGTTGCCAGGGGCAGGATGATAGCGGAAAAAATGGAGGCAATCAAAAGGCCGAAGGCAAAAAGCTGGGAAGAAAACCGGCCGGCTAGCGGCTCGAGCGCCATAGCGGCGTCCTTGGCTTCTTCTATTTGGATGCCATGTGGATGCAGGGTCGAAGCGCAAGCGACAATAATGAAGAAAGCCACGGTAACGGTGGCAATGCACCCGACTATCACATCCAGCAGAGTGTACCCGTAATTCTCAATCTTCAGCCCCTTTTCGATTACGGCCGACTGCATGTAAAACTGCATCCAAGGGGCAATCGTCGTGCCGATTATGCCGATCACCATTTCGATGTACTGATAGTTGAATTCCAGCTTGGGCCGAATCAGGGAATAGCCGATCTGACCCCAGTCGGGCTTTGCCAGCAGGGCAGATAGGACATAAGAAAGCAGCGATACGCTGAATACCAAGAAGATCTTTTCCGCCAGCTTGTAAGTGCTCTTCACGACCAGGATCCAAACCAAAAAAGCCGCTGCCGGCACGGAAACATATTTGCTGACTCCAAAAACCTGCATGGCTCCAGCTATCCCCGCAAATTCGGTAGTAGTGTTGCCGATATCGGCAAAGAGCAATCCTAAGAAGATACAGAAGGTTATTCGTACGCCGAAATTTTCGCGGATTAAATCGGCCAGGCCTTTGCCTGTCACAACGCCCATGCGGGCGTTCATTTCCTGGACGACAAACAAGACCACGAATGATGGAATAAGCGTCCAAAGCAAGTTGAAGCCGTAGCGGGCGCCGGCCACCGAATAGGTGGTGATGCCGCCGGCATCGTTGTCGACGCTGCCGGTAATGATGCCCGGGCCAAGAACTGCCAAGAAAGTGGCTCCCATGGCTAGATAATTTCTCGTGGAACGCCCACCGCGTAGCCATCCTCTCATAACTGCACCCCTTGCTTACGGAACAAGCGGTAAATCACGTCATCAATCACAATCGTTCCTATCAAAATATCGGCGCTCGAAACAACCGGCACTACCAGCATGCTGTACTTGGAAAGCAGCTTTAAGAGGACATTCAGTTTGTCTGTGTCGTATACAAACTTAGGCTCGGCATCCATTAACTCGGCCAAGGTTGTTTGCGGTGCGGACACCGCTAAAGTCGGCAAAGATACAGAGCCCTGTAAGCGGCCGGTTTGATCGGTGACGTAGATCGAGTAAATAGTATCGCTTTCCGGTTTGGTTTTACGCAGCTGCTCAAAAACGGCATCTACCGTAGTGTCGGCTGTGAAGGCTACAAAATCGGTGGTCATTAAGGAGCCGACAGTGTCTTCTGGATATTCCATAAGTTCGCGCACCTCGCAACTTGTGGCTTGATCCATTTCTTTAAGCAGCTCTTCGGCGCGCTCCTTTTCTAAATCATCCAAAATGTCGGCTACCTCATCAGTGGGCATTTTTTCCAAGACATCGGCGGCTTTCTCAACCGGTAGGTCTTCCACCAGGCTGACCTTGGCGCCGTCTTCCATTTCTTCCAACACATCGGCAGCTTTTTCGTCGTCGAGCGAAGCAAAAACCGCGCTGCCGGTTTTACGGTCCAGCTCTTCAATGATATCGGACAGGTCTGATGGATGGAGGGTGTGTAATTTGGAGTAACTAACCGATAGCTTAATGTTACGTGAATCCTGGGAAAGAAAGCCGATATTGTTCCAAGCGATTAATCGGCTCGGCACGCTGCGGTTGAAGATTTGAAGAAAGTCATTGGTTATTTCTACTACACCGAGCCGACGCAGGATGCCGCTCCAGCCGACATCGACTGCGACCGGGAAAAGCCCGCTGGACAAGAATACCAGACGGATATCGTTTACCCGTACCAGCTTCTTATCATTGATGTCTACAATTTGTTGGTCGAGGATTTGGCGGCGGAAAGAGATGACGGAATCGTCGGCAGTAAAGTCTTTGCGCTCACGGCAAACCAGCGAGTATTTATGTTCATGCTCGTCGATAGCAAATCCGCTCCAGTCTAATGTCGCCAGGCGGCCTTCTTTGGTTTTTATTACCGCTGCCAAGACCTTACCAGACTCAGAATTGGAGGCTAGTAAATCCGCCAGCCGCCCCATCAGCCGGCCGTCTTGAAGCCGGACTCGGGTATTGTAGATATAGCTGAAGTAGATTGAGGGGAAAACCGGGCTTACTGAGTATGAGCGCATACACGGCAAAATAATGGATCTTCAGTCTTGGTACCACCTTCTTTTTGCGTTGGGCGCTTTTTTAAAGCTGCCATGTTCTTTTTTCGTGTGCGGGCCGGGGACCGGTAACGGTATCTTATGCACCACGGCCGATCTGTAACACAAAAAACATTGAGATTCGGAGGTATTACCAGGCCGAGAGGCGGGCTCTTAGGGAAGCTTATTGTGAAGCCTGCCGGTCCTTCCGCTTAGAAAACTAATACCACCCAGTTTCCACTCTATTGCTTTAAACCGCCGCTCCACCGAAGGCTTAAGGAGCATATCAAGGCGGCAGGCGCTTAAGACAGCATTTGAGATACACAGCGCCGAATCCGGGAAGCCTGGCTAATTCAGACCTGTAAGCAGGCGTAGGGTTAGGGTCGCCTATTGAGACCATGGGGGAGCCCGAAGACCCACCTATGCCGTCTTTTCCGCCGCAAAGAATCGAAAAAACTTACCGCATTTCCCATCGTAGGTATGCTCTAAAATCAATTTTCATCATTCCAACGCCCAATTTCAAATAAAGTATATGAAAAAGCAGCTGGTACCCCTCAAATGCTTTTTAGGAGAGAGACTACGGTTTCTAAACCCTTGGAGAGTTTTTCTTCCTGCACCAGGCAGGAAATCATAAAATGAGAGCCATTATCAGCTCCATAAAAATAACCGGGATGAACCAAAACGCCGCGCTGGATGAGATTGATTGCTAATTCTTCTTCATCCAGTTGCATGAGAAGACGCGGAAAAAGAAAATAAGCGCCCTCCGGCGAAGTGACCTGGATATGCTTGCAAGACCTTAGTATAGCCACCGCCAGGTTCATGCTTTTTGCGATCCTGACCCGCATCTCTGAAAGAAAGTTCCGGCCTGCCTCGAAAATTTCAGGCAGCATGCTTTGTACTAACGAATTAGCGCTTAGAAACGTGTCGTTCAAAAGCTCAAGCCTTTGCCCATAAACTTTTAAAGCCGGCGGATTCAAGGCGATCCAAGCAAGCTTTAAATCGGGCAAAGCAAACATTTTCGAAATTCCATTCAGGTGAAAAACCGCTAAATCCGGGTATAAACTCCCTAGAGGCGGACATCTTGCCTCGCCCTGCGTAAACTCAGCAAAGACCTCATCGCAAATAATAGGCAGCCCAAGCCGGGCTATTGTTTCCAAAGGTCGGCTGTGAATCTTTCCCGTCGGATTATGAGGGGAGATGACTAAAATTGCGCGCGTTTTGGAATCCACCACTTGCACGAGCTGTTCTTCGTCAATACTCCATCCGCGCTCTTCTAGTAGGTTGTAGGTTTTTAGTTCAAGGCGATGATGAGCGGCTAATAGATCAAACAGCGGATAGGTTACTTTGGGGGCCAACACGTTATCGCCCGGTTCGCAAAGCAACGAGAAAAGAAGGCTGTATGACTCCGATGTGCCGGCCGTCAGAAAAACAGCATCAGGGGAAAGCGCCAGCCGCTTCGGGCGTTGAGCGTAATAAGCGGCGATGGTCTGCCGTGCGGCGAGCAATCCTTTGGGATTGGGTTGGTAACGCCTTTTTGCCTGCCGAAAATAACGCTGAGCACCTCGCCTCAAGACTTCTGCAGGGAAATCATAGCCTTGATTGGTAGGATTGGTGTCAGTCAAGTCCAATAGGGGTAAGCCGGCCTCAAATCGTTTACGGCACGCAAGCTCCAAGGAGTTCGGGCTTAGGGAGGAAGAAGAGAAAAAGCCGACCATAAAATCAATTGTTTCAATAACATATTGTGGAAACTGGAAGCAAATGGCCTTAATCTGCAGATTATTCTTATGAAACCATAAGTGATGTACGTAGCCCGCTTTAACTAAATTGAATGTGGTTTTCATGAGGCTACGCATGGTTGTCTGGAGTCAGGGGGCGATGAAAAGGTTAACTGGAGTTATGGGCGCACGCCGCACATCAGATTGGGCCAGTATGGCCCGCCGCTGGAGCAACGAAGACCAGAGTAATGTTGTTCCGCTTGGAGTTTCGGGGCGCTCCAGGCGGAGCACATACAGTCCGCTTAGTCCCTGGAGTACAGCCGGTTGGGATGGAAAAACTCATATTGCGCTTGAGCGCTCACCTAATAGATTGCACCATCCCACACCTGGCTTAGCCATAGCGCATTTAACGGGGGAAGATATACGTCTTGAGCTCAGAGGTCTTGGCGGCTTTTCCTTGCTCCGCTTGGCAACCGCGTTCTTGCTCGCCCTTAGCGCAATATTAGGGGTTATTCTAATCGCTGTCCTGCTTGGCTGAGAGGAGGAATCGGGCAGTCCAGCCCGTCAGCTATCGCCCGGATTAGCTCTGCCTCTTCAATGCTGACTGCTTTATCGGCGCTGATCACCGTCACACAGGCTTTCAGCACTTTTTCTTTGAACAACGGGCCGGCGTTCTCCAAAAAAGAGAGCGCTCGATCGAGAAGTGTAAGTGAAGGCCGTTCTATAACGTCCTCTTGCTTGGACCGGATTTGAAGGCAATTCACCCCACTCTGAAACGCCTTTCGAGCCTGCTCGGGGCTGCTGCTTGTTAAATGGGCCAGGCACCAAAGAAGATGGATGGCAGAAGCTTCACCGCCTTTGACCGCCGGAGAGGGCCGCGCTACATGATGCGGGTAAAAGTGGCGGTCCAGAGAACGGCGTAACATGCGTTGCAGGGCGTACTCAAAAACGCTGCAGCGCTCATCGGCTTCGATTAAGAACTGACAGTGCTTGCGGAAAGCTTGATATTCGCTGAGGGGCAAAAACCGCAAGGCCGAAAGCGAGGCACTGGCAAGCGGTAAGCGGTGTTGTGGTCCCAAGGTCTTAACGAAGCCTGCCACTCGGCGAAAGTTTTGCCGTTGAAAGAGTGTTAAATTATTTTCGAGATAGGTGATCTGCTTCCCGCGGGTGGCCGCGTCACGATTTAAAAGTAAAGCGTAAATTACCAACCGCGCGCCGTCTGGATCATACAGGAATTTCCCAATCTCTGGCGGTAAACCGGCTAAAAGACTGCGCGCCAGATCGAGATGCCCGGCTTTTAGCAAGCCTACTGTGCGATGGATGTCTCCCGGCTGAAGTTTTGAAAAAACGGGCTTCCCTTTTTGTGCTTCCTCTTCCAGGCCGGGATGGACTTTTGTCTCTTTAATGTCCAGCGCTAAACCTTCACGTTTGTCGAGGAGGCGGGGATCAATACGGCGGATACGCTCTAAGATCGGCGGATGAGTGGCGAACAAATTAAAAAAAGTTTCACGTAACCCATTGGCAAAGAAAAAATGGCCGGCCTCTTCGCTGTTTGAGTGCCGAAGCTTGGAACCGTAGCCGGCAATTTTTCTTAATGCCCCGCCTATCCCCGCCGGATTGCGCGTAAACTGTAGCGCCGAGGCGTCGGCTAAATACTCACGCTGCCTGGAAACAGCGCTCTTAATGATCTGCGCAAAAACGGCCCCAATATAACCGATTAGCCAGAGCGAGAGTCCGGTCAGGGCTACAAACGCCGTGCCGCGGTTGGCAGCGCGGCGTGAATGCCGGCCTAGACGAGAAATGCGCAAAAGGCCGCGGCCGGTCAGCGCAATCATTAAAATGCCGAACAAGACTCCCATCAGCCGGAGATTAAGACGCATGTCGCCGTTTAAAATATGGCTGAATTCGTGGGCGACTACGCCTTGCAGCTCATCGCGGTTAAGACGCTGGATGCAACCGTTAGTTACCGCCACCACGGCATCTTTGGTCGAGAATCCAGCCGCAAAAGCATTGATTTCTTCTTCCTCGGCCAACAAATAGACCGCTGGGACCGGCACGCCGGAGGCGATCGACATTTCCTCAACTACGTTTAGAACTTTTTTCTCGTTGGCGTTGCTTGTGTCTGGCGGAATCAAGCGCCCGCCCAAGAGTTTTGCCACTTCCGCGCCTCCTGCCGACAACTGCCAAACCTTGTAAAGCGTCCCACCCAAAATGATAGTCAAAGTCAAGACCGAGATAGTAAAAAAAAGCTGAGGGTGCCAAAGCGCCGGCGGCCTAATCCGCTGCAATTGATGGGCATAGGGGCTTTGCTGCGTCGCTTGGAGGATCAAAACCAAGGCCAAATAGATTGCGCAGATAATGAGTACCACCGCTGCAGCGTACAGCGTTATCAACAAGCCGGTATTGCGCCGGGCGCGGAGTTGGTTTTCAAAAAATGTCATAGGCTAAACTGGAGCCGGCCTTTAGGGCGCTGGTTTGGATTGTTCACCGCGCGCCCGGACGGCCTCAATAACTGCGGGTAGTACCGAGATAATAATTATCATCATGATAACAAGAGTGAAATTCCTTTTGACGGCCGGTAACTCGCCGAAAAAATACCCGCCGCTGATAAAGAGAATCACCCAGAGCAGAGCGCCGCTTACGTTGTAGAGGGCAAAACGGGGATAGCTCATGGTGCCGACCCCCGCCAGAAAGGGGGCAAAGGTGCGCACAATCGGCACAAAACGTGCGATGACAATAGTTTTCCCGCCATATTTTTCGTAAAACCGCTGAGTGCGCTCCAAGTATTCGCGCTTAAAAATGCGCGAATTCTGATATTCGAAGACCTTTGGGCCGATGAATTTGCCGATTGCGTAATTTACAGCATCGCCGACCACGGCCGCCACGAAGACTACTATGCTGATGCCGTAAAGATCCAATGAGCCGCGAGCGGCAAAAGCCCCGGCGGCAAATAGCAGCGAATCTCCCGGCAAAAACGGCGTAACAACCAAGCCGGTTTCGCAAAAGATTACGACAAACAAGATGGCATAAGTCCATGCACCATATGCCTGGATAACGGCATCCAAGTGTTTGTCGATATGCAGGAAAATGTCGAAAATCTGATATAAATAGTCCATTGTTGTCTTGTAAGTGGGCTGTTTTAATCTTCGGCTAGCACCGCCGGGTCAATGTCGATCTTAGCTTCGGCCTTCAATTTGTTGAGCAGCGATTTTAGCAAAATTTCCCCTAAACGGCGGCTTTCTTGTCGCCGGGCCTTTTGAACCCGGGTCTGCACTTCTTCGGGCTTGGGCCGCTGAATCATAGTAACCTGAAACAGATAAAAGTTCTGCCCGACCTCGAAAAAGCGCGTTGGCTTTTGCATTTCCTGCGCCGTGGAAAAAACCGCACTCTGTAGTTCAGGGTTGAGGAAAATCCCGGAGACCTTGGCGCGGGTTAGATCTTTGCTTTCCTGTACCGGTAATTTAAGAGCAACGCCGGCTTCTCTTAACGACTTGTAGGTCCCTTGGTTCAGCTGGTCTATGATGTTCTGCGCCGTTTCGCGCGCTAGTTTACGTGCTGCTTCCTTGTAAAGCGCCTCAATCACTTTATCGCGTACGGCGCTAAGCGGCTGAGTTTCCGGCTCGCGGTAATCGGTGACCGAGACCAGCACTGATTTTTCGCCGATATCAATAAGCTGTTTGGTGTCGCCGCGGGCTTCCATGACTTGGGTGGTGAGATTGGGCAATCCCTCAGGATTGGAATCCTTTTGCAAAAGTCCGCTCGTCTTGACAGCGCCAAGCTTATGTTGGGCGGCGAACTCAGGGAGTGGCAGCTCTGATGTCTGGAAAGCAGCGAACCAATCTTCAGCCTTACTCTTAGCGTAAGCCGGAGCTTCGCGCCGTCTGATTTCCATTTCTATTTCCGCTCGCACTTCATCAAGCTCTTTCTGACGCTCTGGACGATGTTCTTCGACCTTAATGATGTGAAACGCTTCGGCGGTTTCCACCAGGTCGCTTACTTCCCCCTCAAGAAGCTTAAAGGCGGTCTCATCGAAGGCTTGGCCCATTTTCCCGCGTCTAATCCAGCCGAGATCCCCCCCCTTGGGTGCAGATAAGACATCGCTGGAATTGCCCTTGGCTAGAGCTTCAAAGGATTCGCCGGCGTGCGCTTTGGCCAAGACCGACTCGGCTTTCTTTTTGATTTCTTCTTTCTTCGCCGGGTCGGCCTGCGGCGGAATGTTGAACTGAATGTGCCGTACCTTAATTTCTTCGGCGGTCGTAAAGCGGCTTAGATTGTCGGCATAGAAAATTTCTATATCTTCCGGCGAGACTTCAACTCGATCGACAAAGTTCTGGGGGTCAAACACCACGTAATCGTAAGCAACGCGGGCCGGAGTTTCATACTCAGTGTTATGGGCATGGTAATAAGCTTCAATCTCCGCTTCGCTTGGCGCAGGCGGAGCCGTTTTTGAGCTTCCTGTTTTCGCTGTGACAACTTTGGCGAAAGAATCCGGGGAAATCTCCAGGTAGTCCAGGGAATAACGGGTGTCTTCCAACAGGATCGCAGTTTCGGTCTCCCGGCGTGAGGCGAAAGATATGTTATTTAAAAGCCCTGTGAGTTGACTTCGTAAAACCTGACGGCGCACTGACTCTTCAAATTGTTGGGAGGTCAAGCCGATTGATTGTAAAAAAAGACGGTAGCGCTCAACATTAAATCCTTCGGGAAAGAGTTCCTTATGAATAATCTGAGCCACGGCGTTGTTGCTGGCGTGAAAGCCAAGGGCTCGAGCTTTTTCTTCTAAAAGGGTATCGGCGATTATCGTATCTTTGGCCTGCTCCTTTAGATTGAGGCGCAGCGACTCGACAATCTGGTTATAATTTTGTCCGAACATCTCACGGTATCTTTGTTCCAGGGCGCGGCGCTCTTGATTAAAATCATCAAAGGAAATCAAGCGCTCATTGACTTTGATGGCATAGGGTTCGTGCCGGCGCTGGATTAAATCAACGCCGAAGCCGCTCATCGCCAAGGCCACCAGTCCGATGGCCACTAGACCAAGCACTGAGTTCTTATACTTGCGGATCGTTCTTAGCATTGGAGAAGTAACCTAAATAACGTAGCCGTTCTTTTTCTGAAGGCAGAGGTGCAAAGCGCCATCCCACACCTTCACGCATGTTACCTAAGGCCGCCAGACACTCGGCCAAAAGGCTCGCCGTGGTCATAACGCACACCAGAGATTCTCTGACGCTTAGAGTCCTTACCAGCCCTAAACCTTCGTAGAGCTCAAAATACGCTTGTAACAATACCACTTTGGAAGGCGGGACCTCAAGGTAGACGATGCGCGTGATGGGATCCGGTTGTTCTATGGATGAATTATTCATCGCTTTTAAGCCCGATAAAGCTATTGTTAGAATCTATCTTATAAATAGCGACCCATTTGTAACTTAAGGCCGGCTTTATCTATTAGCCCCTCGAAGTCTGGCGATCTCACGTTTAATCAGTTCATTGACTTTTTTCGGGTTTGCGTTGCCTTTTGCCGCCTTCATGACTTTTCCCACCATATAACCGTGGAGTCCGTCATTTCCGTCGACATATTCGGTCAGCTGCGCTGGGTTTTCATTAAAGACCTGCTGAACGAGTTTTAAGATTACCGCCTCGTCGGTAATCTGGACTAAACCTTTGGCTTTTACAATCTCTTGGGGCGAGCGGGATGAGATCCACATCTCTGTAAAGACAGATTTAGCCATCTTCCCGCTGATGACTTCAGCCTCCACCAGTTTTATCAGCTCCCCGAGATGCCGGGCCGGGACAGGGCAACGTTCAATATTCAAGCCTGCGCGCTTTAAGGCGCCGAAAAGTTCCGAGGTGATCCAGTTGCAAGCCGCCTTGGCATTGGAACACACGTCGAAAACGGAATAAAAATAATCAACGTAGGCTTTTTCCGCCGTCAACACCTCGGCGTCATAAGCGCTTAAACCGTACACTTGGCATAATTCTTGTTTAACCTGTTCGGGTAACTTGGGCAGCCACCTTCTGATCTCCTCAATCCAGCTCTCTTCAACTAGCAGAGGAGGAAGGTCGGGATCGGGGAAATAACGATAATCATTGGATTCTTCTTTAGCGCGCATGGGTCGAGTTATGCCGTTCACGCCATCAAAAAGCATTGTTTCCTGCGCAACCGGGCGGCCGCTCTTCAGGATGGCTCTCTGACGGGCTATTTCGAATTCCAGAGCCCGTTCTACAAACTTAAAGGAGTTTAAGTTCTTGATTTCACAGCGTACCCCGAATTTCAGCTCCCCCACCGGGCGCAGCGATATATTAGCGTCGCAGCGTAAGCTGCCCTCCTCCATGAGGGCCTGGCTGATTCCCAAGTAGCGCGCAATTTGCCGCAGAGTCTTAAGGTAGGCCGCCGCTTCGGCCGGCGTTCTTAGATCAGGTTCGGAGACAATCTCCAGTAAGGGTATGCCGGCCCGGTTGAGATCCACCAAAGAAGAAGAACTACGCAGATCGTGAATGTTCTTCCCAGCGTCCTCCTCCATGTGGATGCGTTTTATGCCGATGGTGCGAGTGGCTCCCTCGACGGAAATATCGAGATGTCCTCGTTCGCAGATCGGCTCTTCATGCTGCGAGATCTGATAACCCTTGGGCAAGTCGGGATAGAAGTAATGCTTCCTGGCGAAACGGCTGAAAGGCCGGATCTCGCAATTGAGCGCCAGTCCCAGCATGATGGCATACTCCACTACACGGCGGTTCAATACCGGCAGACACCCTGGAAGGCCTAAAGTAAGAGGGTCGATAAACATATTAGGTTCAGCGCCGAACTTGGTTGACGAGCCGCAAAAGATCTTGGAGCTGGTTGCAAGCTGTAAATGAGCCTCTAATCCGATTACCGCCTCATATTCTCTGCCGTCCTTCATTGAGGGTGCTCCTTAAAATGTCGGGCCTGCGCCTGCTTCCGGCGGCAGGCGTTTATGCCACTCAGTGGCCGATTCGTAGGCATAGGCCGCTTTAAACAAGGTGCTTTCATCCCAGGGTTTGCCGATCAACTGAAGGCCTACCGGCAGGTCAGACGAGTCAAAGCCACAGGGAATACTCAAAGCCGGCAAGCCGGCCAGGTTCGCCGGGATGGTGAAAACATCACTTAAATACATTGCCAGCGGATCGCTTATTTTTTCGCCCAGACGAAAGGCGCTGCTGGGAGCAGTCGGGCAGGCGATGAGATCGCAATGCCGTTCGAAAGCGCACTTAAAATCACGGGCAATCAGGCTGCGGACTTTTTGGGCTTTGAGGTAGAATTGGTCATAGTAACCCCTGGATAAAACGTATGTGCCGATTATGATGCGACGCTTAACCTCCGCGCCGAAACCTTCGGAACGCGAGCGGAAATAAAGCTCATCCAGATCTTTAATATCAGCGGCGCGGCGGCCGTATCTTACACCGTCATAGCGAGCTAGATTGGAAGAGGCTTCAGCGGGAGCTAATATGTAATAAGTTGGAACGGCGACATTGGTGTGGGGCAAGCCAACCCGCACCAGTTCAGCACCGAGGTCTTCAAGCTTTTTGAGCGCTTGCTTGATAATTTTTTCCACTTCGGCGCTCATGCCAGGGATGAAATATTCGTCGGGAATCCCTATTTTCAGGCTCTTGATCTCTTGCCCCAAGTGAGCCTCAAAATTCGGTACAACCTGGTTTACCGAGGTTGAATCCAAAGGGTCGTATCCCGAAATCACCCCGGTCAAGATCGCCGCGTCCCGCACGTTGGAAGCCAGCACCCCCACTTGGTCTAAAGACGATGCGAAAGCCACAACGCCGTAACGGCTGACCCGGCCGTACGTCGGCTTAATGCCAACCACACCGCAAAAGGCGGCCGGCTGGCGCACCGATCCGCCGGTGTCTGTCCCTAACGCGCCGGCGCACAGGCGCTGCGCTACAGCCGCCGCCGAACCGCCGCTGGAGCCTCCCGAAACCCGCTCCAGATTCCAGGGATTGCGCACCGCTCCAAACGCTGAGTTCTCGTTGGAGGAACCCATGGCGAACTCGTCCATGTTGGTTTTTCCAAGGCATACGGCGCCAGCCGATTTCAACTCCTGTGTTACAGTGGCATCATAGGGGGCCACGAAGTCCTTCAGCATTCTGCTGGCGCATGTCGTTCTTGTGCCGGCCGTTAAGATCATGTCTTTAATCGCTAGAGGAACCCCTAAGAGTGGCGCCCGCTCACGGCGTTTTAACCTTGTGTCACAGAGTTGGGCCTCTTTGCGGGCCGAGTCAGCTAAGACTTCAATAAAGGCATTTAGTACTCGATGGTTATCAATTCTCTTTAGGAAGGCTTCAGTAAGCTCAGCCGCCGAGAACGTACCTTGGTGCAACCCGGATCTAATTTCGGACAAGCTTAAATGACAGAGCTCAGTCATTGTTTAATCGCTTGAACTGAAAGGCATGAAATCCACCTTGCTCTTTCCTTTACTCCACTATGAGGGGGACTCTTATAAAGCGTCCGCAGTAATCGGGCGCATTTTTCAGCAATTCTTCGCTGTCAAGCGAAGGAGTTACATTATCTTCCCTAAAGACGTTTACAATGCCGTGGACATGACTCATGGGTTGAGCTTCTCCGGTATCGACGGCTTCTATTTGCTTTATATAGTCCAGTATGGTTCCTAGTTCGCGGGATAGGCGGGAAAGGTCGTCGGAGTCTACATTCAGGCGAGCTAAGGAGGCGATTTTCCGCACTTCTTCTGCAGAGATCATCGAGTAGAGTAACCTTCCAAATTGGACTATTATAATATGTCAGTACGCTTGGAGAGGTTGAGGTGCGCCTGAAACATAGGCGGCTCTTCAAGCGTTGGGCTATATGAACCATGCCTTGGCTGGAAGTGCAAGTCAGGCGGCTTTGCATAGGCAAGCGCCGGGGAAAAACCCGGCCGGCAGGATAACTTATTGGAAAGATAGTTATTTTATGTCCCTCACTGTTCCTAATGAAACGGCGCTTAAGCTCCTTTCTGGTTTTGCAAGAGCGTTGGTGCATCAGGTAAGGGGGCCGCTTTCGGTCGTTTCAAACGATCTTTTTTATTTCCAGTCTACAGCTATAGGCGAGGATTTCAGCCGACCCCTGGCCCAATGCCGGGAAATCAACCGAATTCTTCAGCAGGCGGCTGTTATAGGCTCCGAGCCTTTAAAGTTCGATTACGTGCCCTTGTTGAGTCTGGTGAAGGAGGTCTTTGATGATGGTCGGGACCGGGGGTCAATAGCTTTCGAGTGTGGTGCGGATTTATTAAAAGAAAAACCTTTGGTTTATGGCGAGGCGGCGCGCCTTAGGCTTGCGCTTTCATGGTTAAAGGAACTCATGGCGGCCGGACGGGCTGAACATTCCGCTCTTAAGATGTATCTTGCTCGCAGTCCATTCGGCCTTGAACTTAGGTTGCTTAAAAGTGGTGGTTTCTTTGGTGAGGGCTCTTATAACGGCGATTCCTTAGTGGACTTTTTTAACCGCTGTCTGGGCTCGGATTCAATTTATCCGGCCCTGGCTGAAGCGGTATTTATCGGCCATGGAGTCGGCATTCGAATTCAGGCCCGTGACGGACTTAAGGTTGTTTTATTATTTCCGGTAAAGAATCGTCCGGCTGTCGACTCTTTTGAAGGGGCTGTTTAAGCCGATGATCAAATCAGCGCGATTGCTCTTGGTGGATGATGACGGCGACGCTTTGCTGAGTTTGACGCGAGCTCTTAAAGCTCAAGGCTTTAATGGAGTTATTAGCGCCGCCTCAACGGCAGAGAGAGCTATGGAGCTGGCCGCTAAGGAAGATCCGCATGCGGCGGTGGTTGATTTGTGCCTGGATGATAAAGAGGGCGTGGAGAGCGGTTTTAAACTTATCAAGAGTCTGGCAGCTGTTGCGCCGTTTTGCCGGGTGATCGTTCTAACCGGGCATGCCAGCACGGCGCACGGCATCCGCGCGCTGAATTTAGGGGCTGCTAGTTTCTTGGAAAAGCCTGCGGATTTAAATCATTTGCTGGCTTTATTGCAAGATGGTGTGGCGCAATCCGAACTCCGCCGGGCCTATGAGGAGTTAAAAACAAGCAAGGGCGGCGATGAAATCGGCAGGCTTATTATCGGCCGCAGTGCGAAGATGCGCGCTTTGGTAGAGGAAGTGAAATATGCTTCCCAAACCGGGCAGCCGGTTTTAATTACCGGCGAGACCGGCACGGGTAAGGGGCTTTGCGCCCAGACCATTCATCGCTTAAGTGCGCGCAACAGATTTAAATTTGTGCGCTATCAGCCCAATTTCAGCAGCGCCGATTTGGTCAACAGCGATTTATTCGGCCACCGGAGGGGCGCTTTCACCGGGGCGTATGAAGATCGCCGCGGGCTCATTCAAGAAGCCGAGCAAGGGACGTTGTTTTTGGACGAAATTGACGAGCTTCCGCTTGAAACACAGGTAACACTCTTGGGGGTTTTACAGGATCGAAAATACCGGCCGCTTGGCTCGGACAGGGAGCAGGAAACTAATTTCCGCTTAATCTGCGCCTCCAACCAAGATATTGAGCAGTGCCTCGCGCAGGGTAAGCTGCGCAAGGACTTTTATCATAGAATTGCCTATCAGCATATTCATATTCCTCCTTTACGTGAGCACTGCGAGGATATAAAAGACTTGGCTTGCTTTATTCTTGGCTCTTTGCGTGAGCGCGAGCAGGTGCATGTCTTTGAAATTGAAAAAGCGGCTATGGACAGGCTCATGCATTTCGAGTGGCCGGGGAATGTAAGGCAGCTTGAGGCTGTGGTGGAGAGTGCGGCTTATAAGGCTCAATTTGCCGGGCGAAGCTCGGTAGGAGAGGAGGACCTAAACTTGGGGGCCAAGGCGGCGGATGTGGGAGGAGTAGGATTCCATGATCAAGTGCAAGCCTTTAAGTTGAAACTCATTAATGACGCTCTCGCCCGTCAAGGGGGAAATCAGCTTAAAGCCGCGCGCGAGCTTGGGCTGGAACGTTCTACTTTGCGGCGTTTGCTTGCCAGGCAATATGAACAGAACGCAATGCCCGGCAGGGAGGAGAGATAATATAAAGAGCCGCCTGCAAGCATCTTTGCAATCCCTTTTTCCTTTTGACGGCATAATAAAAAGCCCGTTTCTCTACAGGCAGAGAGACGGGCTTTAATAAGAAGCTGTTTCAATAGTACTAACTTAAGTCGCCGGGCCTTTCGGGCAGCAAACAATTACAACCGATAAGGTCCAGTGATCGAACGACTGGCGGACTGCCCGCGCTCTTGCTCCGGTTGGGTAAGTGTAACCCGGGGTGAAGAGCTGACGGGCTTGCCAAAACACAATATCGTCCAAGAGCTCTTCGGGTGCCGCCGTCCAGCCGAAGTTCAGCATGAACTCTTGTGCCGGATCATTGCAGTAAACCTCTTTTACTAAGCTTCCATAGCCGTTCGCACTCTCGGTCTTGGAGTAACAAGCATCGGCATTTACGATACCCGGCATCCCTTGTGGACCTTGCGCACCTTGCGGACCGGTTGGTCCAGTTGGTCCCTGTTCGCCTTGCA
>Ga0129299_1001127_pt1 | contig 17784 bp, 12 predicted proteins | sample ConPoolayeCmetaG_FD_94477 | JGI IMG/M metagenome (GOLD analysis project Ga0129299, IMG submission 94477) | Hot spring microbial mat communities from California, USA to study Microbial Dark Matter (Phase II) - Cone Pool mat layer C metaG ...
ATGTAGTTAACTGGAAAAGGCTGCGGCCCATAATTGTCCAAATCCTGTGGATCGACGCCGTAGGCATGCGCAACACCCAACACGGTTTCCTTACTCACCCCGTAATACCTTGCCAGGCCAGCAACTGAGTTTACCTTCACTGGTGGCCTTACCAGAATCCAAAGCCCCCCAACAAGGACTGTCATAAGTAGCACTATAGCCATTTTTCTACTCATGTCTACCTTGCCCTCAAAGTTCCGTAGACCACAGCGGCGAAGTTGCTAACCTTGATTCTGCCCCAAAATAGAGCATCTCCCAGTCTTCCTGCTACCTGACTCATGCGTATGTCATGCAGCCTGTCTGGATCACCCTGCGCCAACTCACGAATCATTGAGAGAGTGTCGTTCCAGGTGATACCAAGATGATATCCGACCAGCAAATGCGCAGCAAAGTGGTGAGTGTTTTCATTGCCTCCGAGGTAGTATAGATCGGAAAAGCCCTCCATTCCATGATTAACCCACCATATCCTTTGTGTGGTACATGGACACGTGACACCCTCGCACGAGTCTACTGGCGTGAATTCGAAGAGGAATCCTAAAAGGTTTGACCCCGTAGGATCATAGGGTACTCCGGCAAATAGCAGGGCTATGGCGCTGACAAACTGAGCTTTTTCCTTGTCGGTATACCAACCCGCGATGCGTGCTATCGTTGCTGTGAAATCGTCTAGTGACGAACGATGAGTTGTCTCTTTCAGGACAGAATAAGCATCATCTTCAAGATACTTATCGCGCACATAGTTCCAGTCATCGCCTGTCCATGGCCAGCCGCCACTGACAGGTCCTGGATAGGCTATTGAATAAAGCCGCCAAAAACGATCTAGATCGGTAGGTTCTTGACCGTTGTGAGCTTTCTTGAACTCTTCTACCCAAGCCTCATCAAGCGGGTCGTAGCCACTGGGATCCACGTAACGCAGTGGATTATTGTAAACATAACTGTACCGGTTCAGCCCCTGCGGATTCCCCGGCTCCGGCACCAGCGTATCGGCGCTCAGCCAGCGGGCCAGCGCCGGGTCAACCCACCGCGCCCCCATAAGGGCGAACGACAAGTTTGTTACCGACCAGCGGCTAAGCAGATCAGAATGATGGTTGTGCCTATCAAGGGAATCAGCCCAAGTAATCGAAAAAACCAAATTACATAAGGGAAAGCTTCCGGATGTTCAGACGCTATGGTTATATAATCACTCATCTTAAATTTGCCAAATGAATACAGGCGATCAGCCAATTCCCGATCTCGTTCTCTAGGGTAAAGACGGGCGTACATTCTGGCATGCCACCTGACGAATGAACCTGGAAAGAGTACGAGTATCAAGTAAACAACATATAAAGTTAGTAAAAGTAAGTAGGCCATTTGACTCCCTATAAAGTTATTATTATAGCCCGAAATACTCCACCTGAGGGATTTCTACTGGACCAACAGGAGGCAAGGTTCCCAATACAATAATCTTGGTTCCTTCAAGGATGCCATGCATTTCAATCGGACACAACCCCGGCCCAGCTCCTATGTTCACATTAAAGCCTGAAATCGCGGACTCCGGTCCTTGCTGAATCACCCATTCGCCTCCACCGCTAATCACACCCAAAGTTAATGAACCGCCGGTCTGGACAACCGGTCCTTGCAAGTCTTGGATAATATCGGCGTTGGTCCGCTGGAAAATCACTCCTCCGCTCGCGCTGACACCTGCATAACCACCACCCCCACCACTTATCGCAATTCCTATGTGACCGTTATCATCAAACACTATCATCACGCTTCCACTGATCCCGCCTCCGGCTCCGCCTGTGCCTCCCAAACCTATACCGAATGTCCAGTGCCCTTGAGGGTCGGTCCACCGAAGAGGGTTCCCAAGGCAATAAGCATACCTGTTCAGCGCCTGGGGATTGATTGGCCCCCACTGATACCTGGACTGCCTCTTCTCCTCCTCACTCCGCTGGAACCAGAAGCCCCTGGCCGCAATCTCCCGGTTCTCCTCCCCCACCACCGAGAGGAACTGCGTCTCGTGAAAGCCCACCGTCAGCGGCGTGAGGCGCACCTGCTCGTCGTAGCCCAGGGTGGCTGCCCCGCCGCCGCTGCTGGCGGCGGTGCCCGGCACCAGCGTATCGGCGCTCAGCCAGCGGGAAAGCGCCGGGTCGTAGAAACGCGCCCCCATCTGGTACAGCCCCAGGCTCTCCTCCTGCCACTGGCCGGTGTAGCGGAAGCTGGTCGGCGTCGTCCCCCAGGTGTAGCGGGTCTCGCCCCAGGCTTTGTAGCGCCGCTCTGCCACCCTCCGATTTCACCGCCGAGAACGCAGAGAACGCGGAGGAATCACAACAACTCGGCGGTCTCTGCGGTGAGAAAAGGGGCGATCACCGAGCCGGGCCATATCGGCTAACGGTCTTTCGGATGGGCGCAAACCATCCTGCGCCTACACCTCGATCCACCCCCGGCGAATAGCTTCAACCACCACTCCTATCCTCGACGTTGTTCCCAATTTGGCAAACAGGTTAGCTATGTGATAGCGTACCGTCCGATCGGTGATGCACAAGGCCTCGGCAATCTCCTGATTGGAACGCCCCTCCGCCATCAGGTGCAAAACCTCTTTCTCCCGCTCAGTCGGACGGTCCGGTCGAGGGACAGGGAAGGGCTTGCGGGCGGTTATCCGCTGCACCACCCTGCCCGCTACCTGGGGGCTGAGCCAGGTCTCGGCCCGGGCCACAGCCCGCACAGCCCTGGCCACATTCTCAATGGCTTCATCCTTGAGCAGATAGCCTTCGACCCCCTCAGCGATCATGCCAAAAATATAACCATCTTCCGCATAGGCCGACAAGGCCAGGATATGCACAGCAGGACAGTGAGCCCGCAGCCGGCGGGCCACCATGACGCCGCTCATATCAGGCATCTGCACATCCAGGATACACACATCCGGGCGGAGGGCTCTGACCAGCTCCAGAGCCTGGCTACCGTCGGCAGCTTCGCCTGCAATCTCGATGTCGGGCTCCTGCCGGAGAGCATTGCAGATGCCCAATCGAACCACCGGGTGATCGTCAACGACCACGACGCGGATGGCCTTCATCCTCCCTCCATCGCCCCTTGTCAAAAAGACGGTATACCTCTAACAACTGTCGTGCCGCCCCTTCCCATGTGAACCGCCGCGCCTGCTCCCGCCCGGCAGCCACCAACCGCGCTCGCAACTCGCCGTCGCTCAGCAGGCGGACCAACGCCCCGGCCAGGGCATCCAGATCAGCAGCATCCACCAGCAAACCTGCTTCACCTGCCACCTCTGGCAACGAGGAATTATTGGCAGCCACCACCGGCGTGCCACAGGCCATCGCCTCCAGCACCGGCAGGCCAAACCCCTCGTACCATGATGGAAAGGCAAAGACCGCCGCCAGATTGTAGAGCGCTGGCAGGTCGGCGTCGGCGACAAAACCGGCAAAGTGCACCCGCCCCTCAAGCCCCAGACGCACCGGCAGGGCCAGCATCTCCTCGTACATCCACCCCCTGCCACCAACGATGACCAGGTGCAGGTCATCCGCCGCCGGCAACCGGGCAAAGGCCCGGATCAGCCCCTCAAAGTTTTTGCGCGGCTGGAGTGTGCCCAGCCCCAGAAGAAACCTCATCGGCAGGTTGTAGCGGGCGCGCACCTGCTCCAATTCTGCCCTATCTTCGATCGTCCGAAAGCGCGGCTCGACGCCGGGGTACAGCACCGTCACCCGGCCCGGCTCTGCCCCCAGCAGGTCAATCAGATCGCGGCGGGTACTCTCCGAATCGGCCAGGACCAGCCTGGCACGCCTCACGGCGCGGGAGACCGCCCCGGTCAGGTAGTCGCGGAAGGCGGGCACAAAACAATCGGGCACGCGCAGGAACGACAGATCATGCACGGTCACAAGGGCCGGCGTGCGGCCTGCCGGCGGCAGGACAAAATCGGGCGAGTGGAACAGGTCCAGCGGCCCGGTCACAGTCTGGATCGGAACCGGCAGCCGCAGCCGCTGCCACAGGATATGCAGCCAGCGGTCTGAAAGGGGCACCGATCGAACCCGGAAATTGGCCGGCCAGGGCCCCAGCCCATCGTCGCCTCGACCGGCGACAAAGAGGGTGTATCGGTTCTCCTCATCCACCCCGGCCAGCGCCCGGATCAGGTTGCGCGTATAGCGCCCGATGCCGCCCCCCTGCTGCACCGCGGCCGTATAGTCAACCCCAATGAGCATGGCCCCTGCCGCCCTCAGTCAATCCCGCGATAGGTCCAGATGCGATTGACGCCGAAATTCCAGAACAGCACCACACCGATAGCAAAGGCCTTGGCCAGGTTGTAGCTTAACCGCACGCTGACAAAATGTTGAAAGACATAGCGATCCATAACCAGCAGCAGCACGGTGTTGATGCCCCACCCCACCAGATTGACCACCGCAAACTGAGCCAGTTGGCTGCCAATGGGCCGTTGCCGGGACTCTGGAAAGGTCCACAGCCGGTTCCAGGTAAAATTGCTCAATACAGCAGCGCTGAACGACAGCGTGTTGGCCGCCGCCAACTGAATCTGGTGCGGCGGCAGGGGCAGCCCCCACCCTACCCCCAACCCCACACTCTCGAAAAGATGCTTCATGACGTTGAGCACTGCAAAATCCACCACTGCACCGATGGCACCGACAAGGGCAAACTTGAGAAACCGCTCCAGCTCCCTGGGCCTGGCCAGGAACCTGCACCAGACACGGCCCAGCAGCGGCAGCCGCGCCACCCTGGCGGACCAGCGGCTCAAACGCGGATCGGTTTCAATCGTAGCAACCAGGCGAAGCAACGCTGCCTCCATCTCGCCCATAAAATGTCAATTTAACATTCTCGAAGCGTCCGTTGTTCCACCCATCCCCAACAGGATCGCCACATGCAGGTAGATGCCGTGGACATACAGGTTGTCGAACAGATTGTGGACGCTCAGATGGACAAGCACCCCCAGCACCCCCAGGGCCACTCCCCATTGCCAGCCCCAGGTCCGTCGCGTGGCCCGCCAGGCCCCGACCAGGGCCACCCCCCACAGCAGCAGGTACGCAGCCAGCCCCACCACACCCGCCTCCGCGCCGATATTCAGGTAATAGTTGTGGGCATGGCCCAGGGGCAACGGCCACATCGGCAGCGCGTAACGCGGGTAGACCGGTTCATAATTGCCGATCCCCACCCCCAGCCACGGATGGTCGGCCCACATCGCCAGGGCCGACTGCCAGTGCGCCATCCGCTCCAGCACGGCGAAATTGGCGTCGGTGATCTCGACACCCCGCACATCGGTCACGGTCAAATAAGGCACAAAGTCACTGAAACGCTGGACGATAGAAGGCGGTATGCGGGCCAGCTCGCCGGCCAACAGGATGGAAACAACAAGCAGGGCCAGGACCGTGCCCGGCACCGCTGCCCGTCCACTGCGGGCGACGACGGCAACTCCCATGACGGCCACAGCCACAGCCAGGCCCAACCATGCCCCCCGCGACCAGGACATGATCATCGCCGCAGACATCAACGCCCCACAGCCCGCCGCCCAGACCAGCCAGCCGCCCCTTACCCGCTCCCCGACCCGCACGATCCCGGCCACCAACAGCCCCACCGCCAGCGGCAACGTCAGCCCCAGGTAACCGGCATACGGGTTCGGCTGCTCAAAGGTCCCGTAGGCACGCATAAAACGGCCAAACAGGACAAACCCCTCCGGCCCCACCTGGAATAGAAACTGATAGATGCCGTGCAGAGCAGCCAGCGCCCCTGTCCCCAGGAAGACAAACAGCAGCGCCCTGAGCCAGCGTCCATCCAGCTCGTTGGCCACCACCAGGTAGAGCGCCAACACCTCGATCCACTTCAGGACCTCTTTGAGGCTGTGCAGCAACGAGGTGGTCGCCAACAGCGACAGGCATAGCGCTCCCAGGAACAACAGCAGCGGCCATGTCAGCGGCGGGAGGGACAGCCGGATTTCATGGCGGGCAACCCGGCGCATCAGCCAGGCCGCGAGCACCAGCGCCAGCAACGCCTCGGTCGCGCCGACATTCATCCCCCCTACCTGGACCTGGCGCAGCGAGCTAAATGGCACGGCCGGCACGATCAGCAGCAGGCCAAACCGGGGGCACACCAGGGTGGCCACCAGGACAATGCCGCCCGCCACCAACAGCACCGCCCAGGTCAGGGGCAACAGCGCCACGGCCAGGGCCACCAACCCGGCCAGCCCCACAAGCGCGACATCGAGGCTTTTCATCCGCTCACTGCCCCAGGCGCCGGCGGAACCACTCAACCGTCCGCCTCAACCCCTCTTCTAACGGCACGGTCGGTTCCCAGCCGAGCACCCGCTGCGCCTTGCGGATATCCGGCCGGCGGACCATCGGGTCATCCTGCGTCCGCTCATCGTTTGGACGCACAAACCGGATCTCCGACCGGCTGCCGGTCACCTCCAGCACCTTGCGGGCAAACTCCAGGATGGTCATCTCGTCCGGGTTGCCCAGGTTTACCGGGTAGACCTCATCTGACCACAGCAGCCGGACCATGCCCTCCACCAGGTCCGACACATAGCAAAAGCTCCGTGTCCGCGTGCCCTCGTCATACACCGTCAGCGGCTCGCCCAGGATCGCCTGGCGGATAAAATTGGGCACCACCCGCCCGTCGTCCAACCGCATGCGTGGGCCGTAGGTGTTGAAGATGCGGGCGATGCGCGTTTCCAGGCCATGATACCGGTGATAAGCCATCGTCAGCGCCTCGGCGAACCGCTTCGACTCATCATACACCCCGCGTGGCCCCACCGGATTGACATTGCCCCAATAGTCCTCCGGCTGTGGATGGACCAGCGGGTCGCCATACACCTCGGAGGTCGAGGCCAGCAGAAAACGCGCCCCTTTGGCTCTGGCCAGCCCCAACGCCTTGTGGGTACCCAGCGCCCCCACCTTCAGCGTCTGGATCGGAAAATTGAGATAATCTACCGGGCTGGGCAGCGAGGCCAGGTGCAACACGGCGTCGAGTGGCCCCGCGACATAGATATAATCGGTCACATTGTGCTTGATAAAGTGAAACCGCTCGTTGCCCGCCAGATGGGCGATATTATCGGTGGAACCGGTGCTGAGGTTGTCCATCGCGATCACCTCATGCCCCCGCTCCAGCAAATAGTCACACAGATGGGAACCGATAAACCCTGCCCCACCGGTGATCAAGAGGCGCATCTTTCTCCTCCTTCCTCCATCATTCCCCTTGCCTCGTCCGCCCTGCACACCAGGGCCACCATCAGGACAAAGACAAAGGCCAGGTCTACCAGAAAAAAGGCATTATCCACCAGCCCGTGGGCCAAAAAGTTGACCATACCGGCCATCAGGCTCAGGACCAGCAGCCGCTGATCTCCCGCCGGCAGGTGGCGATATGCCCGAAAGCCTGTGCGGAAAAAGGCCGCCAGCAGCCAGAGCAGCACGGCCAGCCCCGGCAACCCCAGCCGCAGCCAGAAATCGAGCACCAGATTATGAGGATGGGAGAGATTGAACTCCTCCCACGCCGTGGGCAGCACATAGCGGGTGCGATATTGATACAAAAAGTTGTCCAGCCCCACGCCCAGCAGCGGATGGTCCCGGATCATGGTCAACGAGGAGCGCCAGAGTTGCAGCCGGAAAAAGGTCGTCCCTTCCGACCTGTCCAAAAGCGAGGTCAGCCGCCCGGTCCCCATCCCCAACACCACAACCAGGGCAGCCACCAGCAACCCCCCTGCGGCCATGACCAGAGCCCGCCGGCCGCGCATCGCCGCCAGAAAGAGCAGCGCCGCCGGCACCCCCACCAGCCACGCCCCCCGCGAGTAGGTCAGAAAGAGAGCCGCTGCCATCAACAAGGCCGCCAGGCCCCAGAACCACCGCCGCCGCCGGTCCTGTCCCCACAGGGCCAGCGCGATCCCACCCGGCAAGGCCCGCCCCAGGTACAGCGCCAGGTTGTTCGGCGAGCCATAGAACCCCTTCACCCGCCATACCCCCTCAGCGGCGATCAGGTTTTCGCCCAGGAGCCACTGGCACAACCCGACCAGGGCAATGCCCGCTGCCCCCAACAGCCAGGCATCGGTCACGCGCCACACATCACGCCGTCCACGGACCATCACCCGCAGCAGGCCATAAAAGATCGCACCTTCCAGCACCACCGTGCGGAACTCCCGCGCCGCCTCCCGGAGATGCTCAGCCCACAGCAACGAAGCCGCTCCCACTCCGACCAGAGCCACGACCCCCCAGTCCAAAACCGTAACCTCCTGCCTCCTGCCTCCTGCTTCCTGCCTCCTGCCTCCTGCTTCCTGCCTCCTGCCTCCTGCTTCCTGCCTCCTGCCTCCTGCTTCCTGCAACACCCACCCCACCGCCGTCAGCACGGTCAGGATCTCAACCATCGAAAAGAGCTTGCCCAGCAACGGCCGGCCGGGCTGGTAGAAAGGTAAGGCAAAGGCGATCAGCGGCAACCCCATCTCCGGGCGGAGGAACAGGAGCAGCGCCAGCAACCCCAGGGCCGCCAGAGTGGGGAGGGTGCCCACCATCACATACAACAGGACGGCTGCCCCGGCCGTGAGCGCCAGCGCCAGGCGATCGTCAAGGGCACGGTAGCGGGTGAGGAGAGAAGACAGGAGCAGAGGGAGAGAGGGGAGACCGGACCGCATACACATCAAGCTAAGCGACTCAAGTCGCACCTCAGGGGCCCGCGACCAGGCATCCACTGGCGTGGATGCCTCCGTCCGCGCAGGCGGACGGCCGGGTAGCCGAAGGCATTGCCTTCGGCTACCCGGTGCGATTCCCAATCGCCCCCCCCAGACGGTGAGGGCCAGGACGATGGCGCAGGCCAGGCTCAGGGTGATGGGCAGCCAGGGCACAGGGCGCGGAGCCTCCCGCCAGACCCGCCAGCCGACGATGGCCCACTGCCCCCAACCGCGCTCGGCGGTGATCTCGGCCAGATGGTCACCGTCGGGCAGGCCACGGACCAGGGTCACGGCCTCTGTCTCCAGCAGCGGGTCATAGAGGACAACATAGGCACGGCCCTGCTCATCGCGGGGCAGGGCATTGGCCGGCTGCCCATCCACGGCAACGAACAGAAAAGCCCGGTAATCGCCCCGGTGGACGGTGAGGTCCAGCCGCGTGCCGTGGAACGAAATCGCCAGCCGGTCACCGCTGCCGCCAATGTCCGCGCCCCACGGGGTCACCCGCCAGTCCCCTTCGTAGCGTCCGCTGGGGTGGTCAGCCGGATAGACGCCGGGCCAGGCCACAATCGGCGCCATAGCCTGCGCCCGCAACGCCTGGTAGGCCGGGCCGGGCCGGTCACCGGCATCCACCAGCGCATACTGGCCGTGGGGATCGGCAGGTGACCAGGCCGCCCACAACATCGGCCCGGTCCAGGGCCACTCTGCCCTGGCCTGGGCCACAGCCGCGGCAATCGCCTCGACCGTCGCCCCGGTCAACCCAAAGGACACCGCCCACACCGCCGTTTCAACGTCGCCGTGGGCCTCCATCACCTGGCGGAGCAATGCCACCCGCCGCCAGGTCAGCCGCCCGGCATCGGCCGGCGCGTCAGGCGGGTCCTCAAAGGAATAGGGCTGAGCCGCGACCAGATCAAACCACTCCTCCGCCCCCTGCCGGTAGAGAGCGTCGAGGAAAAGCAGGTCGCTCAGATTGGCCCCGCCCGCCTCCACGTTCGGAGCCAGAGCGGCCAGCAAAACCACCGCTCCAGGGTCAGCCGCGCGGAGACGGATCGCCCCTTCGCGCAGCAACCGGGCATAGGCCGCCGGGTCAATCTCCCGCGCCCCCCAATGCGGGGCGATGTTCGGTTCATCCCAGAGCTGATAGTAATCAATCCAACCACCGTAGCGGGCTGCGAACGCTGCCACAAACTCACCAAAATCGCGCGTTTCAACCGGCGGAGCCAGCGGGTTGTCGGCATCCTCCCCGTCCCGCGCCCAGGCCGGCGAGCCGTCCAGCACCGCGATTAGCTTTAGATTATGTCGAGCTACATCCTCGACAAGAAGGTCCCAGTCCGTCCAGTCATAGACGCCCGGCTGTGGTTCGATGACATCCCAGGGGAAACGGTGCCGCAGCCAGCGAAAGCCGGCCGCCTCCATAGCTATCAGCGCCTGCTCGCGGCCAGCGGCATCATAGCGGCTGAGGTCGGCGTTCACTCCCAGCGACTTGTCGGCCGCCAGCGGCAGGAAGGGCATCGGCCCTTCGACAGGGGGCAACCGCAGCCAGGCTGCTACCGCCCCGCCGGCCAGCAGAGCCGCCAGCCCCACCCCCACCACCAGCCAGGCCAGACCCTTCATCGTGCCCATCTTGGGTGTGAGCTCTGCCCATCGCCGGTCAACTGCACCGGCGTCCCTGTCTCCACATCCAGACGATACAGGTTGCCCTCATACTCGATCAGCAGGGCATCCCCCGCCGGCGACCAGGCCACATCCGGAGCAATCAGCCCCATCCACCCCTCCGGCGGGAACAGGCGGCGGCTGTTGCTGCCATCGCGGTCCACCACAAACAGCTCATAGCGGCTATCCTGGGAGTTGCGTGGGCTTTGCGCCTGGCCATAGAGCAACAGCTCCCCCGTCGGCGACCAGCGTGGCCCGGACCACATCCCCACCTCCTCGGCCAGGCGCACCTGCAACGCGCCGTCGGCGCTGACGACCCACAGGCCGAACACCGGGCTATCCTCATCGCTCAGCCCCTCCAGGTCCCCTTCATGCCGGACAAAGGCCAGGAAATAGCCATCGGGCGACCAGGACAGGTCGGGGATCCAGGCCCAGTGGCTTTGGGTGCGGAAGGGAGGGAAGGAAGCCAGTGGCAGAAGGACCCTGTCGGCCACAGCCAGGATGCCCACCTGGTCGGCCTGGCTGTAGGCCAGGTAGATGCCGTTGGGCGACCAGGCATAGGTGCGTCCCCACCAGGCGTAGGGGATTTCGGCTGTGGCCGGCAGCAACAGCTCGACCGTGGCCGCCGCATCGGTCCCCTCCTCCGGCAGGGTCATCAGCCACAGGTCATTGTTGGCCTTCCAGCCTGGCACCCCCCCACTCCGTCCGGCCGTGGAATAAGCCAGCCGCCTGCCGTCGGGCGACCAGGCTGCCCAGATCACGCCGGTCACCCCCAGATACTCCGGCTCCTCACCCACCAGCCAGGTGCGGGCCAGCCACAGCGAATTGAGCGGCGTCTCCCCCTCGCCGACCATCGCCCGGGTGAAAGCCAGCCGGCTGCCATCGTCCGACAGGGCAAAGACCCGGCCGTCCAGATCGCCGGAGCCGGTAAGGTTGCGCCGCAGGTCTGACGAGCGGCGCATGACCCAGGCGTTGCCCCCCGACAGGTAGGCAATCGTCCCCGAAATCGGCACCGGGGCCAGCTCCCCCTGCACCCCCACCAGCAGGATCTCGTCCACCGGCCTGACCAGGACTTCGCGGCGCACCTCCTGACGCGATACCTCGACACCATCCTCCAGTGTCACCCGGTAGGTGATCTCCACCTGGCCATTGGCGCCGAGCTGCAACAGGCGCTGCTCGCCGACCGGGATCGCTTCGCTGCGCATCGTCCGGTGGGCAAAGGGGAGGGGCTGGCGCTCGGTCTCAAATGTCTCGCTGACGCGGGTCACGGTCACGACCATGCCCTCGGCCACCTGGACATACAGGTCAGGCTCCACCCGGTCCAGCGGCCCCAGCGTCACACCGGCGGCCCCCAGCAATTCACCGACCGACAGCGGCCGGCCGATCACCTGCAACATCTGTTCCTGACCGTCGGCCCGCAGCCTGACCAGGATCGGCCTGGGATCGCCACAGGCCCCCAGGAAGGTCAGCGCCCCAAGAAACGCAACCACCATCAAAAAAGCGGTGTTCTGCCCAGCTCCCGTCCGGTTCATGCGTTCCATCCCCAACCGATTATACTCCAAAAATCAACGGGCGGCAAAAAGTTGCCCCGGCTAACCTGCCTTTTGCATTCCCCCCAAAAATCAGGTATAATGGACCTGCCAATCGGAACTGACTCAAAGGGGAGTTGGAAAGGGTGACGCCCATGCACAGGACTGAGACAACAGGCATCCAGACAGGCCGGTCATGCCGGGCACTGCCCAGGATTCTATTCCCTTTGAGCCCCTTGCCAGGTGTAGGGGCTCTGTTCTTTTCAGGAGCACAGGCTTAAGCCAGGATCTCGTGGACAGGAGGAACGTGGTGGTTCAACGAAGGATGCTCGGTTCGGTGATGGTAGTCGGCGCCGGAGTAGGAGGGATGCGCGCCGCCGTGGACCTGGCCGATTCCGGGTACAAAGTGTATCTATTGGACTCAGCTCCCAGTATCGGCGGGATTGTCGCCCAGTTGGGCTTTATGTTCCCCACGCACGACTGCGTTCTGTGCCGGGGCACCTCCGACCACGGCTACGGTTGCTCCCGGCCCTCCATCTCCCCCTTTCTGCTCGACCACAGCCAGCACCCCAACATCGAGATCATGACCAATAGCACCGTGGTCGGGGCCAGGGGCCTGCCCGGCGACTTTACCGTCCAGGTTCATCACCAGCCACGACATGTGGATACCAGGTTGTGCATCAATTGCAACGAGTGCACCAACATCTGCCCGGTGGAGCTGCCCAGCAGCTATCAGGCCGGCCTGGTGACACGCAAGGCGGCCTATAAACCCTCCGTCCGGGCCATCCCCAACGCCTATGTCATCGAAAAAGGCCCCTACTGTCTGGATTGCCGCAAATGTGAGCAGATCTGCCCCACCCGGGCCATCAACCTGGACGAAGAGCCGTGGCTGGAAGAGATCCATGTCGGGGCGATCATCCTGGCCGTGGGCTACAAGCTGTACGATCCCACACCCGCCGAGGAGCTGGGGTATGGCCGCTATCCCAACGTGGTCACCGGCCTGCAATTCGAGCGCCTGGCCAGCCGGTCCGGCCCGACAGAAGGGGTGATCGAACGCCCCTCCGATGGCAAGATCCCGGAGCGGATCGCCTGGTTGCAGTGCATCGGTTCGCGGGACCAGGAGCACCCGTATTGCTCCTCCATCTGTTGCATGTATGCCACCAAAGAGGCCGTTCTGGCCAAAGAGCGGCTGCCCGGCGTCACCTGCGAAATCTTTATCATGGACGAACGGGCCTTCAGCAAGGAATACACCGCCTACTTTGATCAGTCCAAAGAGCTATGGCATGTAGAGTATACCCGCTGCCGCATCTCCGAGATCAAAGAGGACCCTGCCACCCACGACCTGATCCTCCACTATCAGGACACAAAAGGGGTGCTGCGGCAAAAGCGGTTCGACATGGTGGTGCTATCGGTCGGCAGCGAGCCGCCGCCCAAGGCCATCGCCCTGGCGGAGGACATGCAGATCGAGCTGAACGAATACGGCTTCTGCCGCACCGACAAGTTCGAGCCGCTGGACACCAGCCGGCCGGGCGTCTTTGTGGCCGGGGCCTTTGCCACCCCCAAAGAGATTGCCGAAACGGTGATGGACGCCAGCGGTGCAGCGGCCCGGTGCATGGCCCTCCTGTCGGGCAAGTCGGGCACCGAGATCACGGCCCCCACCTACCCGCCCGAACGGGATGTGAGCGGCCAGGAACCCCGCATCGGCGTTTTTGCCTGCTACTGCCATCCCACCATTGACCGGGTCATAGACGTAGACGGCCTGCTGTCCTTTGCCCGCAACCTGTCCGGCGTGGTCCACGTCCAGGCCCTGGAATATGGTTGCCTGGCCGGCGGACCGGAAGCCATCCGCCAGGCCATCCGTGACCATGACCTGAACCGGGTGGTCATCGGCGCCTGCACACCCCGCACCCACCTGGCCCTGTTCCACCACCTCCTCCGCCAGGAAGGACTGAACCCTCAACTGCTGGAGTTCGTGAGCCTGCGTGACAACTGCGCCTGGGTCCACGGCGACGATCCGGTCGGGGCCAACCGCAAAGCCAGGGAGGAGATGCGGGTCGGAGTGGCGCGGGCACGACATCTGCAACCCTACAGCAAGGAAAAGAGAGCTTTTGAGCGCTCGGCCCTGGTGATCGGGGGGGGGCTGGCCGGCATGACGGCGGCGTTGTCCATCGCTGACGAAGGGTACGATGTCTACCTGGTGGAAAAGAGCGACCGGCTGGGCGGCAACCTGCGCCATCTGTACATGACGGCCGAAAGCCCCAACCCCCAGCGGTTGCTCAGGACCCTGATCAAGCGGGTGCACAGCCACGAACGGATCGCCCTCTACTACAACACCGAGGTCATCGGCTTCGAGGGACATGTGGGTAACTTTCGCACCCGCCTGAGCTGCGCCGGCAACGGCGAGCCCCCTCGCTGCTGGGAGATCAGACACGGAGTGACGGTTGTGGCCACCGGCGGCTATGAATACAAAGGCAATGTCTTCCTCTACGGCCAGGACCCCCGCGTCGTCACCCAACTGGAACTGGAGAAACGGCTGTGGGAGAATGTGGACGCAGCGCGAGAGTTGCGACAGGTGGTCATGATCCAGTGCGTCACCCCGCCGGCGCAGGAGATCCACTACTGTAGCCGCACCTGCTGCACCAACACCATGAAAAATGCCATCCGCATCAAGCAGATCAACCCCGATTGTCAGGTGTACGTCCTGTATAAGGACCTGATCACATACGGCTTCCGCGAGGAGTATTACACCGAAGCGCGACAGCGCGGCGTGCTGTTCCTGCGCTACGAGGCAGACGATCCCCCTCAGGTACAGGTCAATTACGGCCAGCTCCAGGTGCAGGTGAAAGATGTGATCCTGAATCAACAGCTGACCCTCACCCCCGACCTGGTGGCGCTCTCCATGGCGACCATGCCGGCCGAGAGCAACCCGACCTTGGCCCGGTTGTTGGGTGTGCCGCTGTCCAGCGAAGGCTTTTTCATGGAGGCGCACCTGAAGCTGCGGCCGATGGACTTTACCCGTGAGGGGATCTTCCTGGCCGGCCTGGCCCACTATCCCAAGTTTATAGAAGAGACGATCTCCCAGGCGCTGGCGACAGCGGCGCGGGCGATGACCTATCTGAGCAAAGAGCGCCTGGAAGTGGGAGGGACCATCGCCATTGTCGAACAGAGCAAGTGTGTCGGCTGCCTGACCTGTGTGCGAGTTTGTCCCTTCCACATCCCCAAAATCGATCCCCACTCGATCGGCGTCGGCGCGATCGTCGGCGCAGCCTACATCGAACCGTCGCTGTGTACCGGCTGCGGCACCTGCACCAGCGAGTGCCCGGCCAACGCCATCCAGTTGCGCCACTACCGCGATGATCAACTGGTGCTGGCCGAAGAACCGATCCTGGGGCAATGGCTGGTAACCAGTCCAGGCAACTGACAGAAAGAAACAGATGAGCGATAACGGGAACAACGAATTCGAACCTGAATTGACCGCTTTTACCTGCATCTACTGCGGCAGTATGGCTGCTGACACGGCCGGGGCGTTGCGGGTCTCCTACCCGGCCAACGTCAAGCTGTTCCGTTTCCCCTGCACCGGCAAGGTGGATGTGGAATATATCCTCAAAGCCTTTGAAGAGGGGGCCGACGGTGTCTATATCGTGGCCTGCTCCATCGGCAACTGCCATCACCTGCACGGCAATGTGCGGGCCACCAAACGCCTGGCCTACGCCCGCCAATTACTGGAACAGGTAGGGCTGGAAGGGGATCGGCTGGGTATCTTTTACATGTCGGGCAGCCAGGCCCATGCTTTTGCCAACGCGGCGGCACAGATGACCGAGCGCGTCCGCAGGCTGGGGCCAAGCCCGCTGCGAAAGCGGGAGGAAAGGTAACAGGCCACATGGGCTTCCGGCCTGATGGTGCCCTCTATCCCGACAGGAACCCACCGGCCAGTCTGGAAACTCTGGCCGACCGGGTGGATTTCCTGGCACGACTGTGCGCCGCCTGGGACTTTGGCCTACATCCGCGACGATCCCAATCTGGCCTACATTTAGAGCCAGAAGGATAGGGGGAAATTGTGGGAGAGAAACCGATGGCAGAATCGCTGAACGAGCAACCGATCGGCGCGGCGCTCGTCGTCGGCGGTGGCATTGCCGGCGTTCAAGCCGCCCTGGACCTGGCCGAATCGGATGTCAAGGTCTATCTGCTGGAGCGCGGGCCGGCCATCGGGGGCAAGATGGCCCAACTGGACAAAACCTTCCCCACCAACGACTGTGCCATGTGCATCCTGTCGCCCAAACTGGTGGAGGCCGGCCGCCACCGCAACATCGAGATCCTGACCACATCCGACCTGATCCGCCTGGAAGGTGAACCTGGCCACTTTCGGGCCACCATCCGCCGCCGCCCACGCTATATCAGCCTGGAGCGATGTACCGCCTGCAACGACTGCGCTAAGGTCTGCCCCGTCCATGTGCCCAACGAGTTCAACCAGGGCCTGAACAGCCGCACCGCCACCTACAAGCCCTACCCCCAGGCTGTGCCCAGCGCTTATGTCATCTCCAAGCGGGGCACCAGCCCCTGTAAAGCCACCTGCCCGGCCGATACCAGCGCCCAGGGATATATCGCCCTCATTGCCCAGGGCCGGTACGAAGAGGCGCTGGAGGTCATCAAGCAGTATAACCCCTTCCCGGCAACGGTGGGCCGCGTCTGCCACCACCCCTGTGAAACGCAGTGCAACCGGGGGAAACTGGACCAACCGGTCGCCATCTGTGCCCTGAAGCGGTTTGTGGCCGATACCGTGTACGCCCGCTGGGACCAACGCGGAGGACCAGGGGAGCTGCGGGAGCTGACCCCCTTCCCCTGGGCGCCAGAAGAGTTGCCACCGGAGGACAGACGCCGTGTAGCGATTGTCGGCGCCGGGCCGGCCGGGCTGTCGGCTGCCCACTTCCTGGCGCGAATGGGCTACCGGGTCACTGTGTTCGAGGCGCTGCCGGTGGCCGGCGGCATGGCCCGCGTCGGCATCCCTGCCTACCGCCTGCCCCGCGAAGTGTTGAACCGCGAAATTGACGAAATCCTGAAGCTTGGGGTAGAGTTAAAGCTCAACCACCCGGTGCGGGACGTCAACCGGCTGTTTGCCGAAGGGTTTGCCGCCATCTTCCTGGCCATCGGCGCCCACGAGCCGCAAAAACTGCACATTCCCGGCGAGGATGTGGCCCGGGGTGTCTTCCACGGCGTGCCCTTCCTGCGGGCCGTTGCTCTGGGCGAAAAGGCCTACCTGGGCGAACGGGTGGTCGTGATCGGGGGCGGGAACACGGCCATAGATACGGCCCGCACCGCCCTGCGCCTGGGCTCCAGAGAAGTGACCATCGTCTACCGCCGCACCCGGGCCGAGATGCCGGCCAACGCCTGGGAGATTGACGAGGCGCTGGAGGAAGGGGTCAGGCTGGAGATCCTGGCCCAGCCGGTGGAAGTATTGCACTCCAACGGGCAGATCACCGGCATCCGCTGCGTGCGGATGCAACTGGGCGAGCCTGACGCCAGTGGCCGGCGGCGGCCGGTCCCCATTGAGGGCAGCGAGTTCGACATCCCGTGTGACGGGTTGGTGGCCGCCATCGCCCAGGCCCCGGAGATCAGCTTCCTCGACCCCGACCACGGCCTGGAGATCACCCGCCAGGGCACCTTTAAGGTCAATCCGCAGACGCTGGAGACCAACCGGCCGGGCATCTTTGCCGGCGGCGACGCAGCGGCCGGACCGGGGGCGCTTATCGAGGCTATCGCCGCCGGACGACGGGGGGCGCTCTCGATAGACCGTTATCTGCGCGGTGTGCCGCTGCTCACCCCGCGAGAACTCACCCCCCTGCCCACCTATGAACTGTCCGAGGCCGAGGTGGCCGGGATGGTGGCCCGTGGCGAAGTGGAGATGCGTCCCCGCGTGGAGACGCCCAAGGC
>Ga0129299_1001128_pt1 | contig 17773 bp, 23 predicted proteins | sample ConPoolayeCmetaG_FD_94477 | JGI IMG/M metagenome (GOLD analysis project Ga0129299, IMG submission 94477) | Hot spring microbial mat communities from California, USA to study Microbial Dark Matter (Phase II) - Cone Pool mat layer C metaG ...
AACAGCAAGCGCTATTATCAAAGTCAAGGCTGGAGATTCGCTAAAAGTCGTCGCTTTTTCGACAGGAGGTCAAACTTACACTTTAAGCGGTGACGGCGAATTTACTTCTCTCTCAATTTATTCACAAGGCGGTACTTGATTATGGCAATTAGATATGGTTCAAGAAAATTTATAATTTTAATAATATGTATTATTTTAACTATAATAATTCCTTTATTATTTAATTATTTAAAAATTGATTCTTCGGTGATTATTACAACAATGAGTTTAGTTAATGGATTATCTGGACTTTATTTTGGTGTGAATATTGCCGAGAAAAAATGGGGAATTATGAATTAAGATAAGGGGCTTTGGATGGGTTATACTACATTAACTGGCGGTTTAGAATTAGTTATTCCTGATTCTGGGGAAGAAAACTGGGGGCCAACGTTAAGGACGGCCACTTGGGATAAGATTAATAATCATAAGCATACAGGTAGTGGTGATGGTGATAAAATTCCAGCGTCTGGGCTTGAGGCTAATTCCATTGGTAAAAATCAAATAAGCAAAAATCTTGCTTTTAATCAACAATCTGTTGTGGCCAGCAGTGCTAATACAACTATTGATTTTAACAATGGACAGAAAGTTGTATTAACTTTAAATGCAGATACTACTTTAATTTTAACTAGTCCTATTGAGGGAGCTGAATATATTATTCATATAATACAGGATACAACCGTCAGGACTATAACTTGGCCTTCAAATGTAAAGTTTAGTGGCAGTGTTGAGCCAACTCAATTTATGGAACCGTCTGCGCGTGGGTTGGTTATTATGCAGTTTGATGGAAGTAATTATTATTGTAATTGGGACATAAATTATTAGGAGGGTAGCAAATGGCTTTACCATATTTAGCGCTTTCAGATGAACAACAATCTTTATTAAAAAAAATAGCAAAAGACAAGAACAGTTCTTTAGATTCAGAGATTCCTTCTTTTGCTTCTTCGGGGGCCGTATTAGGTGCCAGCAAGCAAGGCCCTGGTGCTTCTGAGGCTGATTTTAGTGGTGCTTTAACATCTTCTCCTATGCCTGTTTCTTTTCAAAGTCCTGAGATTAGTAGTTTTAAGGCTGCTGCACACAAGGCATCAAGCGCGCCAACTATTGCCAGTGCAGGTGGGGCGGCAGCCGCAGGTGCTGCGGCTGGCGGGATATTGCCTGCTGCTATTACTGCGGGAGCCCAATTGTTGGGCGGGTATTTTTCTTCTCGGGCTGAGGCAAAAATGAGAGAGCGTCAACAGCTTGTAGAAATAGCAATGCAAGAGGCAGAGCAAAAAAGGCGGGCTTATGATACTATGATGCAAGGGGTGCATAGCGGATTAAATCAGCAGATGGCTTCTTTTCAAAGGGTATTAACATGAAAAGGGTTGAATTATTAATAGATGAATGCAGGGAGCAGACGGAAAATTCTGAATATAATTCTACCACAGGCATTCAGCAATCTGAGTTTATTCGTTTTTTGAATTCATCTCAACAGTCTTTGCAGAATGCTATTTGTAAGCAAATACAGAAAATATTTTTAGCAGAAAAAAATATTAATATTTTAGCTTATCAGGCTAATTATTCTTTGCCTGATGATATTTTTATTTCCAACAGAGTACATGCTGTTTGGTTTTCCAGGACGGGGCAGGACAAGGATTTAGTTTTGCTTGATCCTTTATCGATGGAAGAGAGAAGTTTTTATCCAGGTTTATATCCGAATGGATATATACGTAACTCTGGTGAAATTATATTAACGCCACCACCTACGGTATCTATTGTTAATGGTTTAAGAATAAGTTATGTTAAATCTTTGCCAACTTTAGATATTCGTCGTGCAAAGATTAGTTCAGTTACTACCTCTAATAACAGTATTACGGCTTTAAGTATAGATTTATCTTCTTATTATGATAAGGCTACTTTAGTTAATAATTATTATGCTTCTGTTGTAAGTAAAACAGGTCAGCAAAAGATGAGAAAATTGCCAATTCTTGATATTAATACAACGACTGGTGTTGTTACATTAGATAGTTTTAATTTTAGTGATGGTGAATCTATAGCTGCTGGTGATTATTTAGTAAGTGGCAAGAATGCTTGTAATGTTTCTGAGCTTCCTGATTATTGTGAAGATTATTTAATTAATTATACGATTTGGAAGATTTTAAGGAGGGATTCTTCTGTTGACAGTGCTGAGCAAGGGGCTGAGTTACAGAAAATGGAAGAAGATATAATTACATTATTTGCTAACATTGATGAAAACCAAAAGCATATTAATGTTACTGATTATAGTTTTTTTACAGATAATTGATTATGGCTATAATAAAAAAAGGTTTTACAAATTTTAATGGAATTGATTTAAAGAACTCGGATATTATTCGTGATGAGTCTTATGCTTCTGATGTATTGAATGTTATTTATAGAAAAAACAAAAGTTTATCAAAGAGGGCTGGTAGTAAATATAGATTAACTAGTCGTGGTGGTTGTGGAATGTTTTTATACAATCATCAAGATGTAGATACTGGTTTATTTGATAAGCAATATTTAACTGTTGATGATAATTTATATAGAAGAACAAAAACAACAATAAGTATTTCATATTCTGGGTCTAGTTTAACGTGTATGTTATTTAATACAGTTTCTACTCAGACGAATACTTATCATGTAAGAATTCAAGAGGGCACAAATATTGTTTTAGATTTTGATTGTGGTAAAGGTTATGATGAGGCCACAATTAAGACTTTAACTAATTTAGCTACAGCAATAAATACTTTGGGTAATTTTACTGCTACTATTAATGGTGATGGTAATATTCCTGCTGCTTTTTTGGAGGTTTGTTATAATGTAGATTTAAAATCTGGGGCTAAGGTTTTAACGGCATATTCTTGGCAGCAAGTTTATTCACCGATTACTAATCCTTTTAGTGCTGGTTATAGTCGTTTAAATGCAAGTGATTTTCAGCTTTATACTTTTGCTCAGGCCAATAATGTTGTTTATATTGCTAATGGTTATGATGATTTGATGAAATATGATGGTCAGTCGGTGTATAAGGCGGGGATGCCCAAGCTTGAGATTAATAGTCTTAATGGTGTAGCTGGTGGCAGCTTGACTGCTTTAGGTAAATACGAGTATCAGATTGTGGCTACTTATTATGATGCTGCTGGGAATTTAATTGAGGGTAATATTTCAGATCAGAAGGATTATACTTTATTAGCTGGGCAGCAATCAATTGATATAGCGGTTAAAAACATTATTGCTTCTTCTGGGTTTAACACTAATTGTGCTATTATTAATGGGGATCAGAACAATGTTACCACAATAAATGTACAAGCTGGGCATACTTTGCAGGTTGGTGATACTGCTTATTTTTGGGATGATGCTACATCATCATATGTGACGAGGAAAATAACTAATAGAACTAATACAAGCATTAGTTTTACTTCTGGAAATCCTGTTAATGTGAAAAACAATGCTGTTATTTCTGCTAATTTAAGAATAGCGATTTATAGAACGATTGCTGTTGTTTCACCATATCAGACAAAATATTTAGTCGCTGAGATTCCAAATAATTCATTTAATTCTGTTCAAAGTTATGTAGATACTTTATCTGATTCTGTTTTAGAGTCTCATGTTGAATTGGTTACACCGATAAAATTAAGAGATCTGCCACCGAAGGGCAAATATATAAACTTTTTTTATAATCAATTATGTATTTGTGGTAATCCTCAATCGCCGAATATTGGTTATTATTCAGATATTGACAGTCCTGAATATTTTCCACCAGAGAATCAATTTTTGTTACAATCTAAGAATGGTGATCCTTTGACTGGTTGTATTCAGAACAATGAATCGTTTATTTTTACTGAAAAGAAGGCTATTCATCTTATTTCTGGTGATATTTCTACAGATAATGTGCGTGTTGAGACGATTACTAGTGATATTGGTTGTATTTCTCATCATACCATGCAGGAAATTGCTGGTGAGTTAGTATTTTTATCTGATCGTGGCGTTTACAAAATTACATCTGGAAGCTTAGTGCAAAACATTGGGGATAAAATTGAGCCTATTTTTGATTATTATTTAAATGCATTAGGATCTAATCAAATTTTTGATTTTTCAAGGGCTATAGCTATTAATCATCGAAGGCATAATTATTATATTATTTATATTCCTTGTAAATCTGAGGAGTCTGGGAATATTTCTTATAATTCTAATTCCAGATTATATGTTTATGATTATTCCAGCAATGCTTGGTTAGTTTGGTCAGATATTAATATGGGCGGTGGCGGCATTTTTGATGACGATGTTATGATGTTTACAGAGAGGGTTTATTCTGGTTATAGTTCTAGTTTATCTTTTAAATCTTCGATTGAATTAAACACAATGACTAAGCATGATTATGTAGATCATGTTAATGGTATTGATTTTAAGTATAAGACTGGTTGGTATCATGAGGGGGAGCCTACGATATTTAAGAAGTATTTACGTTTTAAATTATTTTCTTTAAGGCAGACTGGGCAGAACAGTTTTAATATAGATTTAAGTTTTGAGACAGATTTTTATAAAGATTTATCGAAGGGCTCAGTGGTTATAGATATGGGTAATGTTTTAGGTTATGGGCTTAGTCCTTATGGTATTGCTCCTTATGGTGATGTTTCGATTAATCAGAAGATTGTTAAGGTTGGGCCGATAAAAGCTCAGAGCATTAGATTTATTTTAGAGAATGATGTTGCTTTAGAAAATGTTGATATTACTGGTTGGGAAATTGAGTATGAGGCTAGTTATAAAGGGGAAATGAAACAATGAAATTTCCTAAGTTTAAGGAATTAAAATTAAGAGCGACTACTAATACAGATGTTTTGATTAAGAGAATATGGGAATTTTTAAATGTTGAGCTTGCGACCAATTTTAGGGAGTTAGTTAATGGATTGAGTAAGCTTAATTTTATTGATAATTTTGAATCATTTGAGGTTGATATTGAGATAGAGGCTGGTCAGGAGCTTGCTATAAGAAATGAATTGATTGACATTGTGCCAAGTCGTAGAATTATAGTTAGGTCGAATGGTAATAGTATTGTAGATGGGGATAAAGAATGGACGAAGGATTATGTTTATCTGAAGAATATAGGAACGACAAAGCAAACAGCGCGGGTAATATTCCTCAGATAACTTTAGAGGATTACAGGGTGGAGTATTTTTTGTCTTTAGCTATTTTATTTAGAGATTTTTGGCTAGAGACAGATGGGAGTGATTTGAATTATATGCTTGATTGTAATATGAACATGATTGAGGGCAAGATTTTTTCTTATTTGGAAGACGGGGCTAAAATTTCTTTAGCTAGAGCAGGAAGCAAGTTTGTTGGTTTTGTGATTTATCATATAATTTTTGATACTATTTGTATAGTGCGTGCGATTTATTTAAAGAAAGAGTATCGGATGCATTTTATTTTAAAAAAGATGATAAAGCAATTAATACCGAATGTAAAAAGATTATATTCTCAGACGTATAAAAACAATCATCCCAAAGAGCTTGGTTTTATTAAGAAAAACAGAAAAATAATCAATGAAACAAATTCAAGTTATATTTGGGAATATTGCTTAAGGAGGTAAATATATGCCTTTTGGCGCTTGGTTAGAGAGGATACGACGGCAAGAAGAAGAAAAAAGAAAGCGATATCGAGAATTGGGCTCATCTTATTTTAATACACAAGATCCAGCCCAAAGACAAGCAAACGTTCAAGAAAGAATAGATCTTTGGAAACAATTGCATCCAGAGACGGCCAAGGGTTCAAATGAGTCAGAAATGGCTCGTCTTGAGAGGGAAAAGGAGCGTTTGATAGGAGCAGAGCTTGGCAGGGAGCGATTTGGAACTACTGATTATGCTGCTGAGCACATGGATCAATTAGCTCGATTGCGTGAACAGATGAATTTAGGTTTTAGGGCTCCTGAGCTAGAGGCTGCCAGAAGTTCTCGGCTTGCGGATTTAGCCAGGAACGAGGCTATGCAAAACAGAATGATGCAGGCTCAGTTAGCAAGAAGTGGAATACGGGGGGGAGCTTCTGCAAATATTATGAGGGGTATGTTACAGCAGCAACAACAGCAACGTGCTGAGGCTGCTAGATCAATGTTCCAGGAAGATATTGCAAAGAAAGAAGCGGCCAGACAAGAATATGCTAAATATTTAGGCAGGCTACATTTGGGTCAATTAGCCAGTGAGGCTGGTGAGCAGATGATGGGTGTTAGTGAGCGCACATCTTCTAAGCAATTAGAGGCTGCCAAAGAGGCTGCTGCTGCGGCTCGTTCTGCTACTGGTGGTAAAAAATAACTAAGGGGGAATATAAAATGGATAGAGAAAAGATTTTAGAAATGATTTTAATTAAAGGTTATAGCCCGAAGCAATTAGATTCAGAAAAAGAAAAGCAGATGGGCAAAGAGGCTATTGATAGACAGCCCCAGGGTGGGCTTATAGATGTAAGTGGTCCAGAGTTTAAACATTTTATAAAAATGATAGAGCAATCCAGGCAAATTTGGCACCAAAACAATGAGATGAATAAGAATAATTATGATCGTTCTGAAATATTAAATAAATTTGAAGAAGAAAATTTATCCCCGCGTGAGAGGGCTTTTAAAAAAATTGAGCGAGAGGAATTGTTAAAGAAAATATTAAAGACAAAACAAAAATAAGAGGTCAATATGGCTGGGGATCTTAATTTATTAAACATAGATGAGGATTTGAAAAGATTATTGATAGCTGCAACAAAGCCTGTTAATGCAAGTGATACTTCTCAGATGAGTGTTAAGCAGATAGAGCAAGCGGAGGAAAGGCCAAAGCAAGTTTATTTAGGTGTTTCAAAGCCTGAGGATTATGCTAAATATCATAAGCCTGATATTGGGGAAATGATTGTTAAACAGGCTTTAGAAAATATAAAATCATACAAGCCTGAATCTAAAGTGAGGTCTGAGGGAGTTAATAAAAAAGAAGTTAAGCCCAAAGAAGATCTCAAGCCGCAGGTTCAGAAGAATGTTAAGCCTGTTGTGAAAAAGGCTATAGAGACATTAAAAACAGAGGAAGAAAAGCCTGTTTCGCCTTATGAAGATTTGAAAAAAGAGATTGAGGATTTGAAGGGTCAACTTAAGCCAGAGGTTGATATACCAAAAGTTAGTTATGAATCTAAGCGGCCTGATGAAGAAGAATTCGAAAAGATATTAGATAAAATGTATTCTAAACGAAAACCTTCTGAGATTTCCAATGATGAATTAATAGCAATGGCTATTATGGGGTTAGGGGTTCCTTTGGTTGGTGGTTTACTTGGGCAGGGTGCTGAAGATTATAGTTTAATGAAGGCTTCTGCGCTTGCTGGGCCTAAGGGTGCTGAGTCTGTGTATGCTGGTTTTAAAGAAAGAGAAAAAGAGGCTAGAGATATAGAGAGAGAAAAAGCTGAATTAATGGCCAAGTTTAAAATGGCTGAATTAACCAGGGGTTCTTCTGCTGAGGCATTGAATGCCAAAATGGATGCTTTAGCTTTAAATGTTGAGAGTAAACTAGCTCAAGCGGCTGTAGAGAATTTATTAAAGCAGGCTGATATTAAGAGAAAAGCTGTTGAGGGTGAAAGCGGTTATGGAATAAAATCAGAGGGTTTAAAGCTTGAGCGAGAAAAATTACAAGAAGTAATAAGGCATAATAAAGCTCTAGAGGCTTTAAAAGCCAGGGAGGCAAAAGCAAAGGGTTCAAAAGCTCAGGAGTTTGTTGATAGAAATTTTGCAAAAGAATATGTTGAAGCATTATCTGGCGACAAGCTTGCTAATGCTTACAAGGGTTTGGGTTCTTTAAAAGAAGCAATAAATCAATTAAAAACGAAGCCTGGTCTTGTTGGTGGTGTTTTGACTTATGGGCCGAGGTTTATGCGTGAGGCTTTTGATAAAGAATCAATAGGATTACAAGAAAGAGTTGAATATATTGTACAAAATCAATTAAGGCCAGTGTTGGGGGCTCAATTTACAGAAAAAGAGGGTGAAAGATTAATTGCTCGTTCATTTAATCCTAGACTTGGGGCGGAAGAGAATTTAAAGAGACTTGCGGCTTTAACGGCGGCCACAGAGTGGGCGTTGGAGCAGAAGATGAAGGCTTTAAGATATTTTGAAGTAAATGGAACGTTACAGAACTACAAAGGGCTTACTACTATTTCGCCGGCTCAATTCTATGAAAAATTTGATTCTTTCTTAGGTGGTGGCAGCGGGCTTACGCCTTCTTCTCAGCCAAGTGGCGTATTATCTCCTGAGCAGAGGGCAAAAATGATTAATGATATTAAAAGCAAGCGAGGATATTAATGGAAGACGTTAATATAATAGGTAAAGAGCAGCAAATTGACAGGAAGATATCTAGTTTAGAAAATTTAAGCGATGCTGATTTAGTTAATGAATATTTAAAATCTAAGCCTGTTGAAGAGATGACTGATGATGAATTACAAATGGTGCATTCTGTATTGAATGTTACCGGTAGCCAACCAGAAGTAAAAAAAGAGTCTAAAAAGGCTGAGGCTTTTTTGGAGGGTTATGGTAAGGCGGCTACATTTGGAACCTTGCCAACGCTGCAGGCTTATTCAGAGCAAGCCACAATGCCTATTTTTAGTTATTTAACAGGGAAGGATGTCGAGCCTGAGCCTATTGAGAAGGCTGAGAGGTATTATCAAAAACGTGGTAAAGAGTTAGAAGAGGCTGAGCCTACGAGTTCTTTTGCTGGGCAAGTAGCTGGTTTTGCTTTATCTGGTGCACCTATATTAAAGGGCACTCAAGCTGCGGGGCGAGCGGCGCTTGGTGTGCTGGGGAAGGCTCCAGCAATGCAGAAAGCTATTGAGACCACGGGCCGAGTTTTATCTGCGCCTAAGGGTGTTAGTCAGAAAGCTTTTAAGCTTGCTGCAGAGAGTGCCAGTCTTGCTCCTGCGGCTGGTATTCAAATGAGTTTATATGGAGAGCCTGATGAATATGGTCAATATCCTGATTTTGAAGAAAGATTACGGGAGGGTACTCGGGCTGCTTTGATGACGCCTGCTTTTGGAGCTGGAATTAGTTTGGGTTTAAAGGGTGTTAGTGCGGCTATTAAGGGTACTGGTTATGGGCTTGCTTATTTAGCTGGTGGTGTAAAGCCAGAAAATATTCAACGATATATTAAAAATCCAGAATTAATAAGAGAAGCTGAAAAAGAAGGTGTTAAGGGGATTACGACAAAAATAGAGGCTATTGTTGGTAGAATAAAAAATGATTTAGATAATGCTAATATTGATGCAGATGAAGCCAGGCGTGCTTTAGAAGATACTAAAAAGGTTTTATTAAATGAGGTTAAGGTTCATAAGCGAGAAGCCAGTGAGGCTTTAAAGAATGCAGAATTAAGATTAGAGGCGGCTATAAAAACCAAGATAGAAAATTTAGAGACTATAAAGCCTCCTGTTGAGTTAGTTGAAGACATTAAAGATGTTGTAAAGAACATTAGCCGTGAGGTTAGTGATTTATCGAGTGAGTCATTGGCTATTTTAAAGCAAGATGCTCCGATAATTGATAAAAAGCCTTTGTATAATATATTACAAAAAGCCAGAGAAGATATTTTAGTTGGTGACAAGCCTTTTCCTGGTACAGAGAAAGTTTTAAATGAGATTGATGGGCTTGAGACGTTTTTAAAATCAATTGGCACTGATGATGGCATTGATGCTGTTAGTGCAAAGAAAATAATGCAAAACATTGATCGTTTAGTTGATTATGGCGTTGGTGATTATTCTGTTAGTTCTTTTATTAACAATTTAGGCAAAAAGATTCGGCATGAAATTAGTGAGCAGGCAAAAACGTTATCGCCAGAGTACAAAAAAATAATGGATGAGCAGGTAGCGCCGAGAGCTAAATTAATTGAAGATTTTAGGAAAATTTTTGGTTCAGAGTATGATGATTTAAACAATAAATTATATAATAAATTAACTGCAATAGATAAAGAGTCAATGTTGGCTGAAAAAAGAATTCTAGCTGATCTTGAGACGTTTGGTGAGAAAAAAATAATGCCTAAGATTGATGCTTATATACAAGCCAGGAATGAGTTAAAGGCTTTGAAGGATTCTAACAATCCATTGTACAAGCAATATTTTGAAAAAGAAATTAAAGATTATGATGAGGCTTTACAGATATTAAACGAGAAAAAAAGAAGATTTCCTTTTGAGATTGAGGATGAGATCAAGCAAGACGAGCGTTATCGGGCGGCTTTAGCTGAGAAAGAAGCGGCAGAATCCAAATTAAAAGTCAACGAAAGACTGGCTGAGGATTTAAGCTTTTTTATTTCTGGTTCTCCATATGCAAAGACAATGCAATATTTAAAAGAACAAGCGCAGCCTGCGTTTTTACAGAATCCTGAGGTTATGGATGCTTGGAAAAAACTAATTGCAATGAGCAATGAAGAATTCACTCAGGCGATTACTGCGATTACTGATGCTTCTGTGTTTAATCCAAAGATTTTACAAAAAAACGGCAGAGGCATTTTAGCTTCTTTTATGTCTAAGGCTGGTTATGTCGGTGCCACAAAAATGGCTGCGGGTGTAGCTGCGGGGTCTTCTGTAGCAGGGCTTGTTGGGGCTGGTGTAGGTTTAGGTTCTGTTGTATTAGCTGACATGTTTGGGCCGACTGTTACAAAGACTATTCTTGATGGTTATTTAAATGCTTTATCAATGGGCAGAATGTTTACGCCTAAGTTTATTAAAAAATTAGCTATTCCTAAAGAAGCCAAAGCTTTTTTAATTAGAGATTTTTATTTATCTTTTGGGGATGCTAAAACTCAGCAGTTAAGTAAAAAAGTTCAAATTCCTATTGAAGCTATTCCTATTATTGAGGCTGAAATAAAAGATTCGACTAATTTAAATAACACAGAAAAAGCAAAAAATTTAGATTCATTACATAAACAAAACACGGTTTTAGATTTTGATAAAATTGTTGATGATGATGTTTTATTGGAAGAGGTTGAGCAATGATAAAAATACCAGATATTAATTTAATTTTAACTATAATTGCTTCTTTATTTGGTATGGGTTTTATTTTAAAAGCTTTAGATCTTTATTACAGGGATCGGCGAAATAAAGAAATGCAAGAAAAGAAAAAAGAAGAATTAAAAACACAAGCGAGGATGGATGAAAACAATAATATTGTGGCTAACAGTAATCTTGATGATCTTGTGCGTGAGCAAATTGAACGCAGACATAAAAAACAACAATGAGGAATTAGTTGTTCATTTTGGGCAGATGGTTCCTTTTGATGGTGTATTATTAAACGAGGAAGTTTATAAATATTATGTTAAAAAAGAAAGAAATTTTGATTTATTACAAGAGCAATTAGATTCTTGTAGAAGCTTACAATCATTGAATTGTGAAATATGCACTGGCATTCCTATAGAAACTGCCGTAGGTGTTTCTATTGGGGCTATTGTTATTGGTATTTTAACAGGAGCCTTGCTTGTTAAATGAAATTATCACTGGTATTGCGGTTGGTGTTGGTTTAGCTTTGATTACAGTTTTAGCAAAAAAATTTACTCAAGTTATTATACTTCAAAGAGATTTATCTACCATGTGGCGAAAATATGAAGTTTTAGAAAAAAAGATTACACAGCTTGATGGTCAGATAGATTCTTTGAAGACAAAAATTGCTGTTCTAGAGGCAACTCGAAAAGTCTGATTTTTATGAAATTTTCTTTTGCTGGTATTCTTCTTGAGCCGTCATGACAGTCAATGAGTCTGTCGTCTTCTATGATCTTAGCTCTTGTTAAACAGTCCTGAATCATTTCATTTAAATTGGAAATATCAGGCATGTTTTTTCTTCTTTGGCCTTTTTTGGTAAAGAAATTTTTGATTCCGAAAGTGAATTCTGCTCTAATATATGTTTTAATTGGTAAATTAAATTTTCCTGAGTGCGCGGCTTGTAATAACTGCTTTTCGATATTTTTTTCTTCTTTCTGAAGAAATTTCGGTTTTCCAAGAAAAACTTTTCCAGTTTTTTTATTAACAAAAATTCTTCTTGAGTTTTTTGATGTAACATGACGATTTACCTTAATTAAAGCGTTAAAAAGTAATTTCATATAATAAGTCTAAAAACAAAATAAATTATTATTATTATTAATAAAACATTTAATAAAACTTCATCTTGTCGGGTCATATTCAAAGTATATTTTATTATCATCCCTGTCGGTTACAAAGCATTCTTGTGTCAGTTCTTGTTTATCAAACATACATTGCACTTTGGTATAAAAGCAAGAATCATCTACAGGGCAATATAAAACTAATGCCGTATAAATTTCTGCTAAAATTTTGTACATATAATCCTCCTTATAAATAAAGAAGAGGCGCACTTTGGATAAAGAAAAAAACAAACAAACGGAGACAGTTTTTAGATATCCTCATGTGCGCCTCATTTTATTAAAACCATTTATAAATAAAACTCTTCATAACATATTGCATAGGTGGTGTTTTATCTTCAATAAAATATAAATTATAAGCATTCCAGGCCGGGATGCCTATTTTTTCTCTTGGAAAATTTGCCAGTCCTGGTTGAGGTCTAAACCAAACATAAATTTTTCTTGCAAGCCAGGCAAACGGCGAAAAGCGCTGGCAAAGAGTATAACTTAAATTAATAAAATTTAAATCAATTCCATATTCGTCTTTTTTGAGCAAAGTAGTTATCACTAAAGCTATTGCATTTAAAACAAAAAAGAAATCCAGAAACAAATAAACAGGCATAAATAAATATTTCAATCTTGATGATGATAAAAAAAGTGAGATTAAACTAAAGCCGATCCAATCTGGGATTTTCCAACCTGAGGTCTGGCCAATGTGTTTTGTATTCCAACAAAAACCAAATCGTTTAAGTAAATTTAAAGCTAATCTTTTTTTTCTTTGTTCGAGATGAAAATTATATTTTGAATAAAGTGCTAAACAGCAAATAATTGGCACTAATTGATCGCGACTCATAGTGCCTGGTCGGCCAGACCAATAAATAGGCTCTGGATGTCGAACATATTCCCCATCTTTTAGCTCAATTAATTTTAATTTTTCTTCTACAAATAAAGCATTTTCAAAACGAGAATCAGGTTCTGAATCGAATTTTTCTAAGTAATACGTAAAAGTTCTCTGAGCAGAATCGCCAAAATCACAAAGAACATCATTTTCAAAATGTCCTATAAAGCCATACTCATCTACATACTCACTTAAATCTTTCTTTGCCATAAGAATCCTTTTTTAGTTTTTTAGGCCAGAGCTTCTTTTTAGCTTCATATTCTGTGCCACAAAAACATTCTGTTGGTTTTAAAAAATCAACCATTATCGCTGCTTTTTGAATTCTATTACATCTAATAAAACATTTCATTTCTTTATCAGTTAATATATCAAATTCAAAATTTTTTTCATAAAATAATAAAGCCGAGCCTATAATAAAACTAATAAAAAAACAAAAAAAAATTAATTTCATTCATACCTCTAAGCGTTCTTTATTGCTCATTTAAAATTAATATCATATTTCTCTAAAAACCATAAAGGAAAATCAAAAATATCTTCTATCCCATTGTATTTTTGACGAAAATCTCTATTTCTTGCATCTAAAAATCTGGAAATTTGCTTTTTTAAAATAGCAAAAGTCCGATCCCAGGACCAACCAAGCTGACTTAAACGAAAAACATTGCAGTAAAAAGGCTCTACATTTTCTACTGCCAAAAAATAAAAATCAAACTGACGGTTTGGATAGCTTAGTTCTGCCGCAAGCTTATAAAAAGCCGCTTGAAAAATATAATTGCTATTAAATATATTTTTATAAAAACCTTCATTTGAAATATCATTTGTGGTTTTTATATCAAAAATAAAATTTTTCTCTAAATTAATACCATCAATTTTAGCTTTACATTCAGCGCCATAAAAAGGCTCATTAAACAAAATTACTTGTTCAAAAAAAGTGTTTTCAAATAATTTAGAAGCTGAACGGTTTTCATGTAAATGCTCAACGCATTTTTTAGCTGCTTCAAGCTCACTTTGTTTTATTAATGTTTTATCACCAGCATCATTTTTTAACTTTTGTGTTCGTCTCGTATCATCTGAAATAACAATATAATTTTCTTCAAACTTATCTGGCTGCATTGCTAAAACATGCACTAATGTGCCAAAAATCATAAGATCAGAAGTTTTCATTTTTTCCTTGGCCGCTTTATAATGCGCCGGCGTCTGACTCAAAGTAAACAATCGTATGTCAGACGCAGAAATTCTATCTAAAGAAAAATACTCAACATCGCTCATTTGTAACAATGTGTTTAATTTATATTTCATTGCGCTAGCTCCAAGCCTGCTTCATTATAAAATGCTTGAAATTTATTTATTAAATCTAAACCGGCATCCGTCTGCATGTCAGACTTCAATAAATAATTTATATAACCATCAATGAATTTTTTGTTTTTTTGATGAACCTTGCCGTTTTTATCAAATAAAACTTCACTGGCTTTTTTACCAATACCAAGCTCTAAAAGTTTTTTGCCCACTTTTGCTCCTGGTGGACATAAAACAAAATCTGATTTGAATTTTAATGTATTTGACTGCTCTGGCTCATCTTCCCAGCCCGCAAAATCTTCTTCCTCTTCGACTGGCTCTGCTTCTTGGAAAGATTTTTCTGGCTCTTTGTTTTTTATCGCTTTTATTTCTGCTTTAAAAAGCTCTTTTGCTTTTTTGGTTATTGGAGCTTGTCGTATAGGATCTTCAACTGGCGCAAAATTTTTCAATGATTCTCTTTTAATTGGTTCCACAGGCGCATCAACAATCCTTTCTTGCTCGTCAAATTCATCTAAACAAAACTGCGTGCCAAAACCACACATAGCTAAAGCCCGACCAATTGCCCCCGTTTCAGCTTTTTCAACATTATCAAAAAAATCTTTTTTGTACTCTGTTTTGTGCGCCTGAGCTAATATTTTCCCATTAAGCTCAATCGTCGCTCTCACTAAAACATACTCTTCTGTATGCTTTATAATTTCTGTCTTAATGCTAGCCTCAGGATTCTCTTCCCGAAACCAAATCAGCCTATAAGCCACTTGTAAATAAGGCTTACCTTTTAAATCCATTAATGCTAATTCTGTGCCTTTTGGTGTTTTAAATGTTTTCATAAATAAAGTCTCCTTTGTTTGTTGTTTATTGTTAAAATTAAAATTTTATTCCTGTCTCCATTTTTTTAAAAAATCTAAAATATAAAAAAACAAAAGTCAATATTTTTTTATTAATTTTTTATGGTTTAAAAGTTCTCGGTCCCTCTCGTTTTAAATCTATATGCACCCAACCTGCCGACTGCGGCAAAAGCTCAACCCTCAAAGGTTGTAAAATTTCAATAGCTTTAATTAACTCTTGCTGAACATAATAACAATCTAAACCTTTTATAACAAAATCACACGCTAAACCCAAAGTGTGCAAACTCCCCGGAGCACCCTGAATCTCTGCATTGTACCTCTTACACCTAAACCAACTAGTGACACTGATCGGCCTATTGCCAAAAAACGTACGCAAATGCTCCATCTTCTCTGCTGTCAACTTTATGTTCTGTAAAATACCATCATCCGGCAATACATGAATTAACCACTTTGGTTGATATAATGCTTCATACCAATAAAAATTATCAGTTATCTTATCTTTTAAATCGATTAACACTTGACACTCCTTTTTTTTATTGTAAAATTTTCATAACCTAAAAGCGTTATGGAAGACGCTTGGTCTGTGGACCAAGGTTCTATCTCACCCTAGAGATTTGCGGTGACCGAAAAGGTTACCGCTTTTTTCATCTTCTATAACGACAAAATTCTCATCTTCAAATGAACTATCCAAAACAACTTTGTTCGCCTTCAACGTCTCATTAATGTATTCTTGCGTCTTTAACCACTCCTTTTTTGAAATTTTTCCCTCAAGTTTTTTTATAAGATTTCCGACCAAAACATTGATCTCCTCATGAGAAAAGATACTATCCTCCTTTTCTTTGAGAACCTTAGATCCAGGGATCTTAGCCTTTTCCTTCTTACTCTCTATAATTTCCCTGGATCGCTTTTCATCAAAAATGGCTTCAACTATCATTTTTCCTGTCGGTGCAATACGATGCTCTAAAATTAACCGATTAAACGCCCTAACAATGTCCGACTGAGAACATGATCTTACTTTCTCAAAAATTAACTCTTTAACCGCATAACTATATGAAACCTTACCAAAAGCATCCTCTAAAAGCTTAAAATTAAGCAAAAATAAATTCTTTAAATTATCTAAACTATTAAAATTACCCAGTTCTTTTAACATAATTACTCACCTGTCTGTCTTATTTAAAGATAATAAAACATTTGCTCTCTTTTGTCGATTAATGTTAGCCTTCTCTTCAACAATATCCCTAAAATCTCTGCCCGTCTGATACGCCAAGGCTATCTTGTTCAAATTTAAACAAAACACCGACAAATCATGCCCCTTCGACTTAAAAAACCAATCATCCATCTGAAAAAAAACTTCAACTAACTTAATAAGCTTATCTAACGATAACACTTTACACGCATTTAAAGCCTGACCACGAGCTTTCTGATCAATAACTGGCTCAACACCATAATACTCACGAAAAAACTTAACATAAGCCTGTATAAGCTCTTTAGCATTATTTCTAATAGTCGCCTTCTGTTCTGCCTCACGCTGCAATTCTAAAGCCCTCTCTTTCAATACCTCCTCATCTACATTAATACTACTTAACTTCTGCTCCAACGCCTCGCGGCACACCTTTGAAATGTTCAGCTTAGCTGCACGCGCTTTAAACAATAAATCTGCATCTAAACGAATTAAAAAATTTTCTCGCATAGCCATAAAAACCGTCTCCTACAAAAAAACTTAAAACCTAAAAACAATATAAAACTACAAAAAATATAAAATCAATAAATTTCTACAAAAAAAAATATAAATCAGTATATACAAAATATAAATTCATCTCGTATATACAAAAATTTAACCATATACATTTTATATTATTTACTTTTTTACTTCTTTTTCTATTTTAACTTATTTTAAATACACTGAGGTTTTTAGTATCCTCTCCCATTAAACCTCAACATATCAACAAAGAATACTCATAAAATAATATATCTAAAATATAATACTAATGTAATATATTAATGTAATATAATATTAATACATTTAACATTTAATATTTAATGTAACTAACATTAATATTCATTACATTATATTAATTCTAAATATATTTTATTACGCGTAAATGCTCGTTTCATGATCACTGCCGGTACAGTTTATTAAAACAATTCACACCATTTTAATAAAACTGTCATTTCTTCAGGATCTCGGCTAAAACAAAGCACGAAAAAAAAGCCATATGGTATAAAGCCTAAGCCAAGCCTCGTTTCCATAATTGACAGCCTCCCAGACCTGAAACTCACATCTACTATAAGTTATTGTAATGAGTTAATACTGTCGTTGATCCTCAGTAAATCGTGCTTTATCAACTACACGCCTGATCACTACAACAACTACCCTATAGTTCGTTTTGTTCAACACAACACCAGACACGATAAAAACCGGGCAAAAACTCTAAAAACATCGCTCTGATAACAACCTATATATTCTTCGCCGATTTTCTCAACTTTTTCAATAATAAAATATATTATTTTTTCTAATAACACTTAACATTAATCATTAAAAATTATAATTACATAAAAACTCCTTTCTTTTTTAAACAAACTGAAACAAAATAATG
>Ga0129299_1001130_pt1 | contig 17749 bp, 12 predicted proteins | sample ConPoolayeCmetaG_FD_94477 | JGI IMG/M metagenome (GOLD analysis project Ga0129299, IMG submission 94477) | Hot spring microbial mat communities from California, USA to study Microbial Dark Matter (Phase II) - Cone Pool mat layer C metaG ...
CCCAAACCCCTCCCCCACCAGCCGCCCGAGGCGATCGTGATCAAGGACTGAATCTGATGGTATCCGGTGTTCTGTGGATCGGACTCCGGGTTGAGAAAAGACATGATCCGCTGAACGCGGTACGGCTCGACCTTGATGAGATACACCAGCCCAGCCAGAGCGGGCACGCTGAAGAAAGCCAGGTGCCACCAGCGGGCACCCGCCGCCAAGAGGATGCATCCGCCGACCGCGAGAAGCAGGGCGCCGGTCCCCAGGTCTTCTTTTCCGACCAGGCCGGCGACGACGCCCAGCGAGACGACGGCCGGCAACAAGCCGAACCAAAAACGCCGCAGTCGATCGCCCAGGTGACTGCAATAGGCGGCCAGGAAGAGGACGACGGCGAGCTTGGCGACCTCGGAGGGCTGGAAACTCAAACCGGAGGAGGCCGGTCCCAGCGACAACCACCGCTTCGCGCCGTTCCGCTCCTCGCCGAAGAGGAGCACGGCGACCAGGAGCCCCACCGCGATCACCAGAAGAACCGTAGGCGGCTGGACCAGCCGCCGCGGCCGCCACCGCCACGACTCGTAAGGGCAAAGCCCCACCATCAGCAGCGCGATCAAGCCGACCAGCGTGAACAAGGCCTGCCGGACGGAGGAGTTCCGCAGAAGATCCTGGGTGAGGGGAGGCGAGGTGAGGCTGGCACTGGCGGAAAAGACCATCACCACGCCGATTCCGAGGAGGGCGGAAGTGATGATCGCGATGGCCCGGCTATGCGAGGTCGGCATGCTCCCGATCTGAAACATCGTCAATCACCTCGCGGGCGGCCTCGTCCGGGCGTTACCGCAGTTTGGTGGTGGCCAGGGCCAATACCGCAAACAACACCGAAAGGAGCCAAAACCGGGTCACGACCTGCGTTTCAGCCCAGCCTTTCAACTGGAAGTGGTGATGGATCGGCGCGACCAGAAAGATCCGCTTTCCTCCGGTGGCCTTGAAGTAACCCACTTGCAGGATCACGGACAGGGCCTCGATCACGAAGACGCCGCCGACGATGAAGAGCATCAATTCCTGACGGGTCACGATGGCCACGTAGCCGATCAGCCCGCCCAACGGCAGCGAGCCGGTATCGCCCATGAAGACCTGGGCCGGCGCCGCGTTGTACCAGAGGAAGCCCAGGCACGCCCCCATCATCGCACCGCAGAGGACGGCCAGTTCGCCAGCCTGGGGAATGTGGGGAAACAGGAGGTAGTTGGCCACGCGGGGATCGCCGACCGCCCAGGAGAACAGCATGAAGACGAAGCAGCAGATGGCCATGCAACCGCTGGCCAGGCCGTCCATCCCGTCGGTCAGGTTGACGGCGTTGGAGGTTCCGGCCACGACCAGGATGGTGGTGAGCATGAAGGCCCAGATCGGCAGCAGGATCGGATCGCTTAGATCACCTTTGATGAACGGAAGGATGAGGATACGGTATGTCTGCGATATTTCGCCTTCAAATGCGTCTTGTCCGCGGGTATAGATGAAGTAGCCCAGCAGGACGCCGAGCCCGACCTGGAAAAGGAGCTTCTGGTACAGCTTCAGGCCGTCCCGGCTCTTGTTTCGACCCTTGTCGATCAGCTTGATCAGGTCGTCCACCAGCCCCAACCCGCACAACCAGGCCATGCAGAAGAAGGCCAGATGAATGTAGAAGACGCGAAGGTCCGCTAGCAGCAGCACGCCGACCACGACGCTGAACAGGATCAGGACGCCGCCCATGCTCGGGACGTTGGATTTGTGCTGGGTCAGCGCGTTCAGGCCCTGGTGATCGAAGTCCGGGATATCGCCGAGCTTGCGACGGACTAGCAGACGGATCACTCGCGGCCCCAAGGCCCAGACCACCAGGAAGGAGATGATGATCGCCAGCCAGGCCCGGAAGAGCGCGTTCTGGTAGGCGTAGTCGCGGCCGCCCAGCAAGTGGTCGAGAAGGTGATACAGCACTTCAGGAGGTTCCCATCGCCGACCCGCGGCGCCGGGCGGCTCCGCAACCGGCAGGTAGACTATCGGCCGCCGACACCGCCCGGCTTGCAGGCCGCCGCGATGGTCGCCGCTTCAGCCGCCTGCCGCAGCGGTTCAAGCAGCCGCTCCAATTGCACTCCGCGAGAGGCCTTCAACAGGACCACATCGCCCGCCTCCACCACCCTCCCCACCTTCTCCGCGGCCGCCTCGACGGTCGGGAACCAGTAGATCCGCTTCGTCGTGTCGGCGGTCGCGGTCGCGCCATCGGCCAGGACGCGGGCAAAGGCCCCCACGGTCACGATGACTTGGGCGGCGGACTTGCCGGCTTCGCGGCCGATCGCCTGATGGCAGGACAGCGCACGGTCCCCCAGCTCCCGCATATCGCCCAGGATCAGCACCTTGCGGCCCGCCGCGGGCAGATGATTCATCACCTCCAGCGCCGCGCGGACGCTGCTGGGGTTGGCGTTGTAGGCATCGTTGATGAGCGTCACGCTCCCGACCTGTTCACGATCCATCCGCATGGCGGGGAGGCGAGCGCCGCGGAGGGCCTCGGCCATCTCGGCGTGATCCAGACGCATCCGGGTGCCGACCGCGATCGCGGCCAGGGCATTGCAGACGTTGTGGAGGCCGGGCGCCGGCAGGTAGTAATCAAAGCGGCCGTTGACCCGAAACCGCTGTCCGAAGCCGTCCGTGCGGACCTGGGTGGCGCGCAGGGCCGCCTCTTCGCCGAAGCCGTACACCAGGATCGGGCACTGGTCGCGGGCCTCGCCCGGCAGATAGCCGGCCGCCTGCTCGCTGACCGCGGCGAAGCCGCGGCCCCGCAGGGTGGCGAGCACGCTGAACTCCTCGGCGGCGACGGATTCCAGGTCGCCGAAGAACTCCAGATGCTCCTCGCCGATGCTGGTGACCACGACCATATCCGGCTGCGCCAGCCGCCCCAGGGCCGCGACTTCACCAGGGTGATTGGTGCCGATTTCGACGACCACGAACTCATCCGACGGTTCGACCGCAAGCAACGTCAGGGGGACGCCGATGTGGTTGTTGTGGCTGGCGGGAGCCGCCCGACCGCGGCGGCGGCAGCTCAACACGGCGAAGATGAGATCCTTGGTGGTGGTCTTGCCGTTGCTGCCCGCCACGGCGATCACCGTCGCGGCGAACTGTCGACGATACCAGGCGGCCAGCCGCCCCAGCGCCTCCGTGGGATCACCGACCAGGATCACGCGGCCGCTCTCGCGGTAGCGAGGGTCCACTCGCGTCGCGTCGCGGACCACCGCGGCCGCCGCCCCCCCCTCAAAGGCCGCGTTTAGGTAATCGTGCCCGTCGTGTCGAGGCCCGGTGATCGCGAAGAACAACGCGCCGGGCAAGATCGTTCGCGAGTCGGTGCTGACCGCGGTCACCGTCGGGATCGAGACCCCGCCGAGCAGCCGTCCATGCATGGCGGCGACGACCTCTTCCAGAGTCAGCGGCCGCATGGTTGCACCCGGCGCCGCCGCTGAATCGCCTCGGCGGCGACTTCGGCATCGTCGAAATGGACCCGCTCATGGCCGAGAATCTGGTAATCCTCGTGGCCCTTGCCAGCGATCACCAGGGTGTCGCCCTCGCGCAACTCCGCGACCGCCTGCCGAATGGCCGCAGCCCGATCCGGCACCGTCGCCGCCCGGGACCGATCCGCGGCGGACAGACCCTGTTCGATCTCCCTGATGATCGCGAGGGGATCCTCGGTGCGCGGATTATCGCTGGTGATGATGAAACCATCGGCCGCCTCGGCTACGGCTCGGGCCATCAGCGGCCGCTTGGTGCGGTCCCGGTCGCCGCCGCAACCGAAGACGCACCACAGCCGGCCGGGCGTCAGCGGCCGCACCGTGCCCAGCACGTTGCGGAGGGCGTCATCGGTATGGGCGTAATCCACGAAGACGTTGAAGCCCAGATCGGCGGTGTCCACCCGCTGCAAACGGCCGGGCACGTTCGCCAGGGAGGCCAGCCCCGCCCGGAGCGCGGATTCGTCCAGGCCCGCCGCCAGGCCCGCGGCCGCCGCGGCCAAGGCATTGTAGACATTGTGGCGGCCGACCAGATGGGTCCGCGCTTCAAAGGCCCCGTGGGGGTGCGTCAGAAGGAACCGAGTGCCCGAGAGATCCGACTCGAGCCGCGTCGCCCGGACCTGATTCCGCTCCCCCAGTCCGTAGCGGAGGATTCGCGCAGGGCAGTGCTGGATCATCCGATCGGAGCTTGGGTCGTCGCCATTCACGACCGCCGTCGCCGAGTCGGTCAGCCCGTCAAACAGCCGCCGCTTGGCCAACAGGTATCGCTCCAGCGTCTGGTGATAATCGAGGTGGTCCTGGGTCAGATTCGTGAAGACGGCGGTCGAAAAGCGAATGCCGTCGGTCCGCCGCTGATCAAGACTGTGGGAGGAAACCTCCATGACCGCGAACCGCGCCCCGGCCGCATGGGCCTCGGAAAGATGCGCCGCCAGCACCACCGGGCCGGGGGTGGTGAGGCTCGCCTTGATCCGGCGGCCGACCAGGTCGTATTCGATGGTCCCCAGCATCGCCGCCGCCTGTCCGGCGGAGGCCAGCAGACTGCGGATCATGTACACCGTCGTGCTCTTGCCGTTCGTGCCGGTGACGCCGACAACGTGCAGCTCGCCGCGGTCCTGGGCCGCCGTCAGACCTTGAAACACCGCCGCCAACCGCGCCACCGCCCACCGGACATCGGTCACGCGAATCACGACCGGTCCGGGTGGCACGGTCGCCTCGCGATCCGCGACGATCGCGACACAACCGCGGGCGGCGGCCTCGGCGATGAACACCCTCCCGTCCGCCGCCGCGCCCGGCACCGCCGCGAACACGCTTCCGGGCGTCACCTGGCGGGAGTCGTCGCAGACATCACTCACGCAAAGGTCGCCCAGCCCCGGTGGGACGGCGGCCTCACCTAAGGCCAGGCTCAACAACCGGCGAAGTTCCATGACCCTTTGCGACACGACACGCTCCTTCGTATCCGTCTCGGCCAGGCCTGGGGCGACGGGTGGGGGCCGGAACTCGTCTTCGCGCCGTGAATGCTGCCCGCTCCTCCCCGCGCGTCGCCCCTCGGTGGAGCCATGGAGCAAGAACGGACCCGCGGCCGGCCTCACCCGGCTCCCGCTTCCCGCCCTCATACGCTAAAGGGACAGGGCCGACTCTTCAAGCCGTACGATCACCGCGGCGTACCGGACGCTAGACGGCGGGTTCGCCGACACCACCGCGAAGGGGACACTCAGGCCGCCGGCGCGGAAGCGGGAGACTCGGCCGGAATGGACGAATCCGGCGACGCAGGCTGGGAGCCGGCCTCGGATTCGGCCGGAAGGCCGGCGCCGACCCGGAGCATGTACTCCGCGACGGCCCGGAGCTTCTTGTCGCCGAGCGGCTGGGCGGCCATCGGCGGGAGGTTCATCCGCTTGCGGCCCGGGGCGTTGGTCCATTTGATGATGCCGTCCGGGTTGCCGGCGTAGATCTCCGCGATCTCCTCCAGCGACGGGCCGACCAGCACCCGGCCGGACATATGGCAAGCGGCGCAGACCTGGTTGTAGACCAGCTCGCCGAGGGGCAGCTTCTCGACCTGGACGCCGGCCACCTGCCGCCAGTGCGCGGCCGCGGCGGCGACGCGATAATCCGCGGCCTTCTGCAAGGTCAGGCGGCGATGGGGATCGATGGCCGTTTCGCGATACAGATGTCGGCCGTAGCCCATGCACAGCACGACCAAGGAGAGCACCGCGGCGACGCCGACGAAGCGGCGTCCGATCCTCTGGTCGTCAGAGGAGATTTCCCGCCACATCCAGAGGAGCGCCCACAAGGCCAACAGCACCCCGACCGCGATGACGGCCACCAGCAGCCAACTCATGCCCGCGGCAGGCAGCGTGAAGAACAGCAACGGGCCCGCCACGAACTGCGCCGCCGTGGCGAAGAAAGCGACCGAGTAGAAACCGCGACGGATCGTGGCGCGATCCCATCCGGGGAAGACCTGTTCGACCGGATAGGAGGGGCGGGTCAAATAGGCCACCAGAAAGAGCGCCGTCACCGCCAGACACGCCAGCAGGAAGTGCAGGAAACGCGGCAGGACGTTGGGCAGAAGCAGCGTGCTCAGGAAACCGCGAACCTCGGTCCAGCGGTTCGGGAACAGCATCAGATTGATATTGGCCAGGAAGATGAAGGGCACACAGAGGAACAGGGCCGCCGACAACAGGCCGATGGCGATATGGAGCGCCTTGAAGCGGGCCAGGTACTCCCAACTGTATTTGTGAAGGTAGGTGACCAGGAAGGCCGTCGCCACCAGCGGGACAATCATGATCCAGGCCGTACCCGTCAGCGCATTCGCCGAGTAGAAGTAGATCGTATACAAAACGTTGATCGCCAGCAGCGGTCCGACGCCGAGCACCACCGCGAGGCTCTTGTTCACCGTGACGGTGCGGGCGATCTCGTGGGCCAGCGTGTCGAAGTTCGGCCGACGCAGGCCCAGGATTTCACAGGCGACGGTCATCAGCACTCCGCCCAGCATCAGGTTCACAAACAAGATGTGGGCGAGAAAGAGCACGACGATCAGGGCCTGAAGCAGCACGCCGTCGGTCGGGAACGGCAACAACACGTCTTTGGGGACAGGTATTTCGTTGATCATGTCCGTCTCACGCTGGAAGGACGCCGAACTCCGCTCCGCCGGCCGGGACCGCTCAAGGCTGCAACGCCACCGGCATGGCCGCCCCCGGCGAGGCGACCGGCGGAGTCCGCACGCCCCCGGTCTGGGCGCCGACCATCCGCGCCGGATTGGTCTGCAAAGACAGCAGGTAATCGGCCAGGGCGGACAACTCCTCATCCGTGCCGGGGGCCGGCGGCATGAACGGCCGGGAGTTGTGCATGGTCTTGAGATAGTTCAGGACGATGGGATGCTCCCACGGGTTGCTGCCGTAGAGATTGGTCAGCTTGGCCACGACGCCGTTCACGCCGGTGGTCGTGTGGCAACGGGTGCAGGCAATGAGGAACATGTGCCGCCCGGCTTCCAGGCGATTCTCCGGGATGATGGTCCGCATGGGCACATAGGTCGCGTGGGCCAGGACGCCCTCTTCCTGCAACAGGGCGTAGTCGTCGGGCCGCAGGCCGTTGGAATACACCAGGTTGGCCACGGCGTAGGGCTTGCGGATGAACTCACGCACCCGCTCGAAGTAGCCCAGCAGGGCCATGGCCAGCACGAAGGGGACGATCAGGACGACGCGGGGAAGCCACTTCGGCCGGGCCAAGCCCCATAGCGCCACGAAAGCCGCCGCGATCACCGCGGCGAGAATGATATTCACCAGCGTCGCATGCCACCGCTCGAAGGCCTGCGTGCCCAGGGCGACGGGAATGTGCCGAACGGCCCAGTCGGGAATCACCTGCCAATACCAGAACGCTCCGCCCAGGGCGGGCAACGCCCAAGCCAGGGTCCAGACCGACGTGAAGCGGACGGCGCGGCGATAGAACTCGCTCCGCCGCTCGGTGAAGAAGTACACCAGGAACATGGCCATGATGCCAGCCGAAACCATGGCCACCGGCGTGCGGAAGGCGAGCTGGGGGATATAGATCGGGTTCAGGACGCCGGTCAGCAGGCTGGGCTGCTCGGCCCAGGTGCCGATGTCCATCATGAAACTGAGGATGGCGACGATCACCACCATCGTGATCCAGGAGAAGAACGCCAGCGCGTAACCCATGACGATGTGGGCGACCTTGTGGCGCCGGCCCCAGCCGTTCCAGGTCAGGAAGTAGGCCATGATCAGGCACACTTCGATGACGAAGATGATCCACTCGAAGAACCAGCCCCAGAAGAAGATGCGGATCAGGGTGGTGATGGCGTTGGGATTCACCAGCGAGGCGGTGAGCCAGATGCCCACGCCGGACAAGGCCCCCACGGTGGTGGTGATGATGAAGCAGACGAACAAAATGCGGTAAGCGAGGCGATCCCACTGGGCGTCGCCGGTCCTCCGGCCCCACCATTCCATGGTGGCGATCAGGGGAACGGCCCCGACGGCCATGGAGTGGTTGATCAGCACGTGCAGGATGGCGACCACCCCGAAGAGGACGCGGTTGCCGAAAAAGTCCAGGTGAAATATTGGAAAATCCATCTTTACGACACCTCGCAGCCTCTCCACGTCAGCAACGCCGAGGGCTGCCACGAAGGGACGGCCAAGGTCGCGGGTCTGGGAGGATCTCCGCCGACATCGGCCCGCCGCCGGCCCGCCGCGGATCGGCGAACCGACTCTCCGGAATGATAGTAAACCACCGAACGAGACGAAAGGGGAGGACGAGGTTTCCCGCGTGCGGAGTGCTCCGCACCGCTTCTGCGCTTTGCCTTCGGGACACGCCCGGCGGCCTGGTGTAAGGTCCGCTACCGTCGCGCGCGCGGCGGCAGGGCGGGCCTTTTCCGGACGCCACACCCCACCCCGGATCGCGAGCTGGCCTCGGCGCCGGATCTATCCGATGGTTCGAGGCGGCGGAGTGCCTCGCCTCCCCGCCGCACGATGATCGGAGCATGATCGACCTGATTTCATCCATTGCCGGGAACCTCGCCCAATTCACGGCCGCGGGCCGCAAACCGTCGCCCGGCGTTTCCTCGCTCATCGCCGGGACCTTCGGGCCGGACTTCCTGCTCAGCGTCACGCAGGCCGGCACCCAGACGCTCGGCGCCGCCTATGACGCCTCCGGACTCTCGCTCCTCCCACCGGCCGACTCGCGGGCCGGTCGGCAGCGGGCGGCGGCGGTCAAATCCGCGCAAAACGATCTCCAGGCCGGACGGATGGCCGACGCCCGCAAGACCGCCGAGGGACTACTCCGGCGGAATCCCGGCGACACGACCGCTCTGTATCTGATCGGCCGCTCCTACCTGGCGGAAGGCAGCTACCAGAACGCCGAGCTGTTCCTGGCGCGGGCCGCGGCCGCGACCTCGGACAACGCCCTGATCGAGATGGATCTGCACGCCGCCCGAATCCTCCAGCGGGGAACAGCGGCCGCCGTGGCGGAAGTGGAACGGCTGCTCAAGGTCAACCGCGACGAGACCGAGGGCCTGCGGCTGGCCAACTATGTCTTGGACGCGGAACCCGGCAACCTGGACGTCTACCTGACGCTGGCCGACCACTACGAGCGGACCAAGCGGCTCGATCTCGCGGGCGTGGTGTTCACCGACGCCCTGAAGCACGTGCCCAAGGACCGCCAGGACGCGCTGCTGACGCGGTTGCAGCGATTCGCCAAAGCCCATCCGGACGATCCCGGCTCGCACGACCTGCTGGCCAGGGCTTACGCCGCGGCGGGACGGTTGAGCGAAGCGGAGGCGTCGTTCAACCGGGCGCTCGAGCTGTCGGACGGAGATCCCCTGTTCGAGACCGGCCTCAAGGCGGACTTCGCCGACATCCATTCGCAGGCCGGTCGTGAGGCCCTGGCCCGCGGCGACGTCTCCGCGGCGAGACGCCACTTCGAAAAAGCCATTCGGCTGAACCGCGACGACACCCGGCGGAACGACCTGGCCGACCTGGAGATGTCGGTGGGGGAACGGGCGCTGCGGGCCAATCACCTGCGGGGAGCGCTCCGCGCCTTCGGCAAGGCCATGGCCAATCTGCCGGTCTTCGACACCGAGAAGAGGTCGGAGAGGCTGATCAGGCTCTACGAGAAGCTGGCCGGCCGCTTCGCCGACAACGGAGACCTTGAGCGAGTCGTTTCCGCCCGCAACGGGGCGTACCTGCTGGATCCCGGCAATGAGGAGCGGAAGCGTGGCCTGGCCGACGCCCACGATGCCTACGGCCTGTCGCTCTTCGAGCAGGGCAAGTACCGCGAAGCGGTGCGGGCCTTCAAACAAGCGCTCAAGCTCTTCAGCGGCGACGAGAACTACGCGGCTCATCTGGCCGCGGCACAGCAGGCGATGAAACCCTGACCGGGCCGGAATACGGTCGCGATCGATCGGTCACGGCGCGGCGGGGCGATCGGCGGCGTGCTCGCGGACGACCAGTTCCATGGCCCGCTCGATCGGCAACTGCACCACGCCGGCGGACGCATCGACCCAACGATACTCGGCCATGCTCGCGGTCTGCGCCGCCGTCACCCGGCGGACCTCGGAGGGATCGCCCGCGGCCTGGCGGACGGCCAACTCGACCGGCGTGGGCTGCGACAACGCCCACTGCACCGCCAGCATGAACAGAAAGAAGGCCCCGGCAGCGAGGAGGCTGAGCGACAACAAACGGCCCATTCGCAAGTCAGCATGGTCAGCCATAGGCGACTCACACATTCTCGAAGGCCAGAGATTCCGGCAACCGCGGATCGCGCACGGGCAGGAGGGCCTGCCGCCGCAGCCGCCAGGCCGTTGCCGCCGTCAGGACGCCGCCCAGGCCGACCAGGCAAAGCAGGTCGACCAGCATCGGCTTCGCGGAGGCCGCCGCCTGGGGCATCACCAGCCAGTACATATCCAGCCAATGCATCGCCAGCACCCAGACGGCCGCCAGGGCGAGCACGCCCGGCCGCCGCTTTGGCCCGCGTGAAATGAGCAGGAGGAACGGCACCACGAAATGCCCGAACAGCAGGGCCAACCCGGCGGCGGACCAGTCCCCGCTCTGCCGCCGCAGGTACCAGACGGTTTCCTCCGGGATATTCGCGTACCAGATGAGCATGTATTGGGAGAAGGCGATATACGCCCAGAAGACGACGAAGGCGAAGATCAGCTTGCCGAGATCCTGGTAGTGCTCGCGGGTGATCTCGGAAGTCAGCCGCCCGGCCCGCTGCACCAGCACGACCATCAACGCCAGCAAAGCGAAGAAGCCGACGGCCGCGCCGGAGAAGTAATAGACGCCGAAGATGGTGCTGTACCAATGCGGGTCCAGCGACATGAGCAGGTCGAAGGCCGCGAACGTGGTGGTGATCCCGAACAGCACCATGGCCGGGGCGGAGACGCGGTGCATCTTCACCGTCAGGGCCGGATCCCCGCTCGCGTCCTGCCGGACGGACGTTCGGAGGAAATACCGGGCCAGCAGGATCCACACCAGAAAGTACGCCGCCAGCCGACCGAGGAAGAAGGGCGGGTTGAGATACGGCTGTTTGCCGTGAAGCAGTTGGTCGGCGGCCACCGCCTCGGCGTGGCTCCAGTGATACAGGTGATGAAGGCCCGCCACCAAGGGCACGGCCAGCACGGCCAGGAGGAGCATGTTCGCCGCCGCACATTCCGCGAGGCGGCGAAGGACGACGCTCCACCCGGAACGGGTCAGGTGCTGCAAGAGGACGAAAAACAAGGCGCCCAGGGCGAGACTGAGGTAGAAGGCGAAACTCACCAGGTAGGCGTGATAGAACCGCGTCGCGGCCTGTTCGTCACCTTTGGTCAGGGTCAACGCGGCCGCCACCAGGGCGACGAGGCCCACGAAACCGGCGGGACGCGCCCACCGCAAGGCCGCGTCGCCCAGGAAGCGATCCCCGGAACCGGCACTCGTCGCTTGTTCTCCCATGGCAGCTCCTCAAATGGCCTTCAACCGCCGCTCCCGCTCGCCGGCGCGGAGGCCGGCGCATCCAGCCTGGAGCGGTGCTCGGCCGGGACGTCTTCCAAGCGGCCGGCGGTGCTCCGTTGCAAGGCGCGGACATAGGCCACGATGGCCCATCGGTCGGCCACGCTGATCTGCGGCGCATAACCCGGCATGGTGGCCTGCCCTTCCGTGATCGTGGCGTAAATCTGCCCCACCGACTGCTGTCGGATCCGATCCTCGTGCAGCGAGGTCGGTTTCACCCAACCGGCCTCGGCCAGGGCCGCGGCGCGGAGCGCGATCAGGCCTTCGCCGCGGCCGTCCAGCCCGTGGCACGGGGCGCAAAAGATCTCGTACTGCCGCCGACCTCGGGCCATGCTTGCGGAAGTCACCGCCGCTTCCGCCGGGAAGCGGTCCAACCAGGTCGAGCCGACCCGCCCGGTGGCCAGGCCCTCGTGAAAATCCAGATCGCCCCGCGCAATGGCCCCGGCGACCGGCGGCCGCATGGCGCGGCCATCCGCAAAGAATGCGGCGGCCTGCTGCGTCTTGTACCGCGGCTGATTGTCCATATCGGAGAACACGTGAATCCGCGGCTTGACCGTGGAGAGGGACTTGAGCCGGGCCAGCACCGCCACCGGCACCGCGACCGCGGCCAGCCCGAAGCCCACCAGCAACCAGACTTTCCAGCGGCAGTTACACACCGGCCTGAGCCTCCTCCTCGATCCGCTCCAGACCTTCGCCGCCCAGCGATTCCAGCAGCGACCACGTCCGCTCCTCGTCAAAACGCGGATCCGCCGCCTCCACGCTGATGAAGAAGCGATCGGCCGTGACCCGGCGAAACCGGCGGCTCCCGAACAGGGCGTGGTACGGCCGCGGCAGCCCGTTCAGGGCCAGCATGCCCACGAAGGCCGCCACGGCGGCGAACAGGATGGTCAGCTCGAACACCACGGGAATGTTCGCGGGCAGCGAAAACAGAGGCTTGCCGCTGATCAGGAACGGATAGTCAAACGCGTTGGTGAACCACTGCAAGCCGAGACCCGTGCCCGCGCCGGCCAGACCGGCCAGGAAGACGATCCACGGCAGCCGCGTGGCCCGCAAGCCCATGGCGTCGTTCAGCCCGTGCACCGGGAAAGGCGTATGGGCGTCCCACCGGGTGTAGCCCGCGTCCCGGATCTTCTCGGCGGCCGACAGAAGCGACTCCACGTCCTTGAACTCGACGAGGTAACCCCAGAGCCGCGTCTCCGGCGACTCGGCAGCGGCGACCGCGATCGTGGCATCACGCGTGGCCATGGTCGGCCCTCCTCGGGGAACGGCCCTCGTGCTCGCCGGGCATGTCGCCCCAATAATCGCCCAGGCCGCGGTGGTGCTTGTGCTCCAGGTGGGCCTGCGGCATGACGCTCTTCACCTCGGCCATCGCCACCATCGGGAGATACCGGCAGAAGAGCAGGAACAGCGTGAAGAACAGCCCGAAGCTGCCCAGGAAGGTGCACACCTCCACCCAGGTCGGCGCGTAGGCGCCCCAGCTCGACGGCAGGAAGTCGGCGCTCAGCGAAGTGACGATGATCACGAACCGCTCGAACCACATGCCGACGTTCACCACGACGCAGAGCAACATCATGATCCACAGCGTCGAGCGGCATTTCTTGAACCAGAATAGCTGCGGGGCCAGCACGTTGCAGGAGACCATGATCCAGTAGGCCCAGGCGTACGGCCCCAGCGCCCGGTTCAGGAAGGTGAACTGCTCGTACGGGTTGCCGCCGTACCAGGCGATGAAAAACTCGATGGCATAGGCATAGCCCACCATGGAGCCGGTGGCCAGGATGATCTTGGCCATGTTGTCCAGGTGACGCATGGTGATGAGGTCCTTCAGCCCGAAGAACTGGCGGGCCGGGATGATCAGGGTCATGACCATGGCGAAACCGCTGAAGATCGCCCCGGCCACGAAATACGGCGGGAAGATGGTGGTGTGCCAGCCCGGAACCTGGGAGACGGCGAAATCGAAACTGACCACGGAGTGGACGCTCAAAACCAGCGGCGTCGCCAGGGCCGCCAGCAGCAGATAGGCCCGCTCGTACCGGAGCCACTGCCGGTTCGAACCCCGCCACCCCATCGCCAGGATGCCGTAGATGAGCTGCCGCGCCCGGGTGCGCGCCCGATCCCGCAGAGTGGCCAGATCGGGGATCATCCCCATGTACCAGAACATCGTCGAAACCAGCGCGTAGGTGCTGACGGCGAACACGTCCCACAACAGCGGGCTGCGGAAGTTCGGCCACATCTGCATCTGGTTCGGCAAGGGCGCCAGCCAGTAGGCGAACCAGACGCGGCCCACATGGATGCCGGGAAAGATGCCGGCGCAGATGACCGCGAAGATGGTCATGGCCTCGGCAAAGCGGTTCACGCTGGTCCGCCACTTCTGGCGGAACAGGAACAGAATGGCGGAGATCAGCGTCCCGGCGTGGCCGATGCCGACCCAGAAGACGAAATTGGTGATGTCCCAGCCCCAGCCGACCGGGTTGTTCAGCCCCCACACCCCGACCCCTTCGGCAACGAGGTAGCCGATCATCGCGAACAACAGCCCGGTCAGGGACGCCGAACAGGCGAAGGCGATGTACCAGGCCCGCGGCGGCCGGGTCCGCTCGGCGATCGAACAGACCGTCTCCGTGACGCTGGTGAAGTCGTGCCCCCCGACCACGAGGGCCGCCCGCCGCGTCGGGTCGTCGATCGTGTTGTCCAGAAGGACGGTCGCCATGTTGTCGATCAGACCTCCTCACCTGTGCCGACGGCGGGCAGCCCTCGGACGGCCGCGGCTTCCCGGCCGCCGGACGGCTCACGCCTCGCCGGGCGGATTGGTCAGCCGGGCCAGGTAAGCCGTACGCGGCTTGACGTTCAGCTCTGCCAGCAGGGCGTAGGCCCGCTCCGAGGCAAAGGCCTTCGCCACGGCGCTCCGCGGGTCGCCCAGGTCGCCGAAGACGATGGCCTTCGTCGGGCACGTCTGGGCGCAGGCCGGCACGATCTCGCCGTCGCGGATCGAACGGCCGTCGTTCCTGGCGGCGATCCTCACCGCACTGATCCGCTGCACGCAGAAGGTGCACTTCTCCATCACGCCCCGGCCGCGGACGGTTACTTCCGGGTTGAAAGCGAGCTTCTCCACATCCGCGCGGCGGCGGTGGTTGTTGAACCAGTTGAAACGCCGGACCTTATAGGGGCAGTTGTTCGAACAGTACCGCGTGCCGATGCAGCGGTTGTAGACCATGTCGTTCAGCCCCTCGTGGCTGTGCACCGTCGCGGCCACCGGGCAGACCTGCTCGCACGGGGCGTTCTCGCAGTGATGACAGGTGACCGGCTGGAAGGCGATCCGCGGCGCGGCCGGATCGCCCGTGAAGTAGCGGTCGATCCGCAGCCAGTGCATCTCGCGGCCGTTGGCCACCTCCTCGCGACCCACGACGGGGATGTTGTTCTCCGCCTGACAGGCGACCACGCAGGCCCCGCAACCGATGCAGGCGTTGAGATCGATGGCCATCGCCCAGCGCGAACACCCCTCCTGCGGGGTGGTCTCCTCCCACAGCGAGACCAGCGGCGGATGATGGACCGCGTGGCGGGCGAACTCGGGATGCGCGCGATAGTGGCCGATGGTCGCTTCCCGGACCAGAATCGGCACCCGCTTAGCGGTGGCCTGCCGCCCGATGGCCGAGGCCATGGCCTGGTGGTCCTGCGTCGTGGCCAGCTCGTGCCGCCGACCGGTCGGCTCGACCCGGACGCCGCCCAGAAAGCCCATGGCCGCCGTCGTCCGCAGAACATAGGCATTGACGCCGACGCCGTCCCCCACGCGGCCGGCGGCGGTGCGGCCCTGCCCCACGGGGATGGTCAACACCTCGGGCGGCTGCCCCGGCAGGATGAAAACGGGAATCTCCAACGATCGCCCGCCGGCGGACAGACGCACGACGTCGCCGCTGCGGACGCGGAGCCGCTCCGCCGTCGCCGGGGCGATCGCCGCGGCGTTGTCCCAGGTCAGCTTGGTGATCGCGGCCGGGCACTCCTGCAACCAGCCGTTGTTGGCAAAGCGGCCGTCATGGGCGTGAGGGTCGGGGACGAAGACCACCTCCACCGCCCCCGCCTCCCGGGCGGGCGGCGTCTTCTGCCAGAACGCCTCCCAAGCGGTCGAGTCGGGCTGTATTGGCGGACTTGCCGCGGGCCAGGCCGTCTGCGGAACCACGCCGTCGTGCAGGGACCGCCGCCAGAGGCCCTCGCGATCCACGCCGGTGTCGTGCAGGATGCCGAACGTCCGCCGCACCAGGGTGTGCCCGCGGCGGTCCTCCTCGCCCAGGATTTCAGCCAGAAGCTCGATCTCGCTCCGGCCACCGTGCAACGGCTCGATCAGGGGCTGGATGATGCTCATCGTGCCGTCCCAGGCACGGGCGTCCCCCCAGGCCTCCAGATAATGCGCCCTGGGCAGGTGCCAGCGACAAGCCCGCGACGTCTCGTTGTTGTACAGGCTGAGATGGAGACTGGTCGGCACGCGGGCCAGGGCGGCGGAAAAATCCAGATCGGCGGGGGCATCGAAGACCGGATTGCCGCCGAGGATCAGCAGCGTTTCCCCGCGGCCGGCCTGCAACAGGCGGGTGAGGTCCTCCATCATCCCCACCAGCGACGGGCGGGGGGAATCGGGGCTGTAGCCGACCGCCACACCCACGTTGCCCAAGGCAATATTAAGGAGATGCACCAATGCGTGGACGGCCGGCGGCTGAGCAGGCCCCACCGAAAGCACGGAGCGACCGCGATGAGCGAGCAGATCGTCGGCCAGCGACTCGATGAAGCCCGTGTGAGGGGCCGCCTCGTCCCTGGGCAACGCCGCCATCCACGTCTCCGCCCCGGCCGGACAGGCCAGCCCTTTCTCGGCCAGCCGGCGAGCCAGAGCCGCGAGCAACCGGCCCAGCCGCTCGGCCGAGACGGCCAGACGCCGGTCCGCGGCGGCACCGGTGATGGTCACGCCGGTCTCCACGACCCAGAGCCGGTTCATCGGCCCGTGGCCGTCGAGACGCCGTCCATCCGGACCGACTCGCCGGCCCGCGACGAAATCCCGGGCGTGCTTCAGGGCCGCGGGATGCCCGCCCAGCAGGTCGTCGTCGAAGGAAACGATCACCTCGGCGCGGTCGAGGGCCAGTTGCGGGCGATGGGGCCGCCCGAAGAGCATCCGCGTGCCGGCCCGCTCGTGGTCGCGGGAGAAGGGTTCGTACTCGAACCAGCGGGCGAGCGGCAGGGCATTGAGCAGCCGAGTCCGGAGGTCCTGGGCGGTCGGGGAGGAGAATTCCTCGCTGAGAATGAAGAACCCCGCGCCGCGACCCTCGCGGAGAGCGGCGAAATGGGTCTTCGCGAAAGCGGCAAAATCCTCCCATTCGCGGGGGACCTGTGGGCCGCCGGCCGTTTCGCGCTCGAGCGGCTGGCGGCTGCGGTCGGGGTCGTAGAGTTCCAGAAGGCTGGCCTGGGCGAAGGCATCCGCCGCCCCGGCATTGAGCGGATGGAGGGGATTGCCTTCGATCTTGATCGGCCGGCCGTCGTAGCTGGTGACCAGCAGCCCCTGGGCCGAGCCGCCGAGGGGCATCGCCGTCGCGTACGGCACCGGCCGGCCCGGCGATCGGCCCGGCGGCTGGACGGCGAACGGGGCGATCTCCTCGCGGGGCCAGCGGCAACCGGCGAAACCCGCCAAGGCCGCCGAAGCGGCCATGAGCTGAAGAAACCGCCGCCGCGACGGGGGTTCGGTCAGTTCCGGGGCCAGGGCCGGGAACTCGGCCTCCAGGAATCGACGGAATTCGCCGGTATCCGCCAGGTCCTCCAGGCTCCGCCAATACCGCGGACCGGCTGGTTTGTCGCCTAACGATGACATGTCGAGCAGTCCGTGGACGGCTTGATGCCGTATTCCCTCATCAACAAGCGGCCCAGTTCCTGTTGCTCCTTCGGCGGCAAGGGCGGATCCATCCGGGTGATCTCCTCCAACCGCCGCAGGTGCCGCTCCGGCGCGCGGTGGCAGTCCAGACACCAGCCCATGCTGAGCGGCTCGACCTGGGTCACCACTTCCATGGTGTCGATCCGGCCGTGGCAGGACACGCACCCCACGCCGCGCCGGACGTGAGCACTGTGGTCGAAATACACATAATCCGGCAGGTCGTGGACGCGAACCCACTGGATCGGCCGGCCGCTTCTAAGGCTGTCCCGAACGATGGCCAGCTTGACGCTCTCCGCACGGATCCGCGCATGGCAATTCAGGCAGGTCTGCGTCGGCGGGATCATCGCATGGGCGGA
>Ga0129299_1001131_pt1 | contig 17740 bp, 16 predicted proteins | sample ConPoolayeCmetaG_FD_94477 | JGI IMG/M metagenome (GOLD analysis project Ga0129299, IMG submission 94477) | Hot spring microbial mat communities from California, USA to study Microbial Dark Matter (Phase II) - Cone Pool mat layer C metaG ...
ATAATCAATTGCATAGAGAGATATACTCATCGCGTGTATATATACACTTCGACAGTTCGACACATTCACTACAGGGTTTGAATTTTGAATTCCCGGCTCTGCCGGCAAAAGTGATTAACCAGTTGGTTTTTACAGCAAAGCATACCTCGTGCCAGGAGAATATGCACAATGATAAGAAATCTCACCAAAGTTGCCGTTTTTGCAGCATTATTCGGAACCTCATTCGCGGTTTTACTCTGTTCGTGTGACTGGCCCTATACGCCGCAACAGCAGGTTCAACCGATGGCGAATTCCCAATCGCAAGGTCCGCTGAAAGTTTATGCGATTAATACCGGAAAACAGGTATGCAATCCGTCGATTACACAGGATGACGTGAATTACCCCGCATGCATGTTGTGGCTTGGGTTTGGCGGAGAGCTTGTAGTCAAATCGCCGGCGCCCGCCGGATATTGGACAACCGGTGTTGTTGCGCATGACCGCTTGACCATTTCCGATACCGCCAATGTGGTGAAATGGTTTATAATGCGTCATGATGTGGGAATAACCGGGCAGATACAGGATCCCGAATGGAGTACGCATCCGGATTATATCGCATGCCTTGGCCAGGTAAGCTCCAATGTGTGGGACGGCAAGGTTGTTCGTATTTCAGATAAAGCCTATTTGAAGTTTAACGACGGCAAGCTTGATGAAATTTCCACCCCGCACATCCGTGTCCCCGATTCGGTACGCTCAAGCGGGACGGCGAACAATCCGCAATGGAATGCGGAAAACGGATTTGTCGACAGGGAATCCATACGCGAGTTTTTCGGCACCTACGATGTCGTTATTGCATATACGAGAAATGAGAATGGTATGACTCTCTATTATATTGACTATAACGAAACGAATCCCGCCCCCGTGCGGTTACTCAAACCTGCGGATAAACAGACCTGGAAGGCCGAAAGCCCCTTGATTTCCCCGGACGGGAAATGGGTTGCGTACAACTGCTATGAGAATACCGAGCATTATTATGCCTATATTCAGGAATTGTCGCCGGCTTCAACGCCCTATCTTGTCGAGGACGGCGGGTGCGACCCGCACTGGTGGATTCATCCGGCAGATCGGTCGCTGCTATTTATCGTGTATGCCAGGTTGACAGGTGCTTATTATACAAAAGAGGATTATCTGGATGCAACCGTTCAGCGGACCGCGTCGGCGGGCGTCACCGTGAAACAGCAGGTTAAGCTTTTTGCCGGCCTGCCCGCCCATGCCGGATTGCAGTTCATCGGTGTACCTCAGGTAATCGCACCCCTGCCGTTCAAAGGCGGAATGTCGCGTGACGGCCGTTATCTGTCGACGGGATATGCGGGTGCGTATCTCATGAAACTGGAATGAAATTCCTGCCGGGGGAGGTGAATATTATTATGAAAAGTGCCGCTTTATTGCGTACAAAGGAATGCCCGTGCCGAATGTTCCCCGCGATGATGAGTTCTGTCATTGTAGGGGGGGCGCTATTCATAATGCTGGCGGCCGTATCAGCGCTTTTGCGCCATTATAATTCTCACGACGTTGAAGCAATCCTGTACACTCCCTGGGCAAGTGTGGGCGGATGCGGCGCAGGGGGCTCGGGCGGCGGCAGTGCCGACGGCATCAAATGGCTCGGCAGGGGAGTGCAGGGGGGGGTGATTGACGTCGAGGTGTTGCCGAAATACAATTTCGGCCAGAATTTTAAAACACTCACCATCGCGCCTCGTGTCAGTTTCAGGCTCAGCAATGTTATCCCTATTGCAAACTATTCGACGAAAGTAGCCGTAAATGTTCCGATTGTTTCCAAGAGTGGTGAAGTGCAATTCAGATCCAATCAGACCGCGAATGACCGGACAACCGGCGGCCTCGGCGATATTTCCGCGGATATCGGCAGGACAGTGGGCATAAATGTGCCCATTGACCTGACGCTTGGCATGTCGTTTCCCACCGGGCAATACGATGTCAAGCGCGGTCCGGACGCCGCGAGTGAATTCCTCCCGTCAAGCCTTCAGAAAGGCAGCGGACTTTTCAATGCCTCATTCATCGCAAGCCACTCCCACGACGTTGAAGACGGCATGTGGATGGTTGAAGGCGGATACAGCCACCCTTTCGCCATGCGGCTTTTTAGCGGGAAAAATGAATTTATCGACGAAGGGGAATATTATCATGCGTTTGCCGACAGCACCGATAATAGGCGATTTTATTACCGGTTCAAACATTACGGTGAAAACGACCGGGGCGCCTTTACGCCGCCGAGCCTTTCCGCAGCATTTTACTATATGTACAAAGGTCTTGAAGAATATGCGCATTCGTGGGGTATTGCGGTGGGCATTCCGCTGGGTGTTGCATGGATAGGCTCCGAAAAAACGACGCAATACGATCCACGGCCCGACCCCGACCATAAAGCCTGGAGTGCGGCGTTGGTATATCAGCTTGAATTCTCGCGGCCGAAATATCCCGTCTTATTGGCCATTTCGCTTCCCATTCATGACAAAAAGAATGATCCGAATCCTGACAATGAATATGATCCGTCGCCGATGAAAAAATGGGATGGACCTGACTGGAAGGATTTTCTGCAGCAGTGGACATTTGCCGTAGGGTTTAAATCGACAATGTTCTGAATGGAACGAAAAAAAAGTATAAACGGAATCAATTCTTTTCTCAAGGAGGTTATTAATGATGCGGAGGATGTATGCGTTGATGTGCGCGGGAGCAATGCTGGTAACCGGTTTTTCATGCAAGAATGTGAACAACGGGGGTACGGAATGCACGGCGCCGGCGAACGGTATCATGGAATTGGTTGCGCCTGCAGGCGGCGGAAGCTATTCCGTCGGAGATACGGTCACCATTGAGTTCAAGTTCGATAAGTTAAAAGTGGCAAGCGTTGAAATCCAGGTATACGACATAGGGGTGATGGACTGGGTGAATATTGTGGAGACAAGCATACCTGGAGAGGGAGCGGACAACAATCAGTGCAAGACATTTGTTTGGATAATCGGTTCCGGAACCGATCGGATAGATTATTCCCGCGGCGGTTTTGGATATAAGGTACGCATTGCCGAATACGGCAATAATTCGGGTAACAATGATGAATCCGCAGCGTTTACCATCAATCCCCGTGAATAATCCTGATATGCCTGAATCGCAGAAAACGGCCTCGGTTCGGAAACGAATCTCTCCAGTCTGCATCCTCGGCGCCGGCGGGTTCATCGGCTCGCACCTGGTGGAGCGGCTGGCGGCGGGGTGCGGCCGGCGCGCGATTGCGGTGGACATTTCGTGCGAAAAAATCAAACACCTCCTGCCGCACCCGAATGTCACCTTTGTCAATCTTGATATCAGTGACACCGATGCCCTTGCCCCGCATATCGAACGCTGCGGCACGGTAATTCTTCTTGCCGCACTATGCAATCCGTCGCTCTATACTACGGTTCCGCTCGCGGTGATTGAGGCGAATTTTACGCGGCCGTTTAACGTGCTGCGGCTCTGCGCCAAACTGCGAAAACGCTTCATTTACTTTTCAACTTCGGAAGTCTATGGCAGGACAATCGCCGGTTTCACCGCCGGCGACTCGCGGCTCAGGGACGACCCGGCCTGTTATGTGCTCAGCGAAGACCGTTCGCCGATGATACTCGGTCCGATTTCGGCGCAACGGTGGAGTTATGCCGCGGCCAAGCAGCTCATGGAACGCGCCGTTTATGCATACGGCTCCGAGCACGGCCTCGAATACACGATTGTACGGCCGTTTAATTTCATCGGCCCGCGCATGGACTATATCCCGGGAGTTGACGGGGAAGGGGTGCCGCGGGTGCTGGCGTGCTTTATGGAGGCGCTCTTGAGCGGCAGGCCGCTCAAGCTGGTGGACGGCGGACGGAACCGGCGGTGTTTCACCTATATCGACGACGCAATCGACGCGATAGTGCGGATACTCGAGCGGCCTCAGCAGGCAAACGGCCGGGTTTTCAATATCGGCAATCCCGGCAATGAGGTTACCATCAGGGAGCTGGCGAAAAAAATGGCGGCGCTCTACCGCGAATTGCGGCCGGCATGCGCGGCAGCCGAAATCCAGATGGAAAACGTAACGGCGCGCGAGTTTTACGGCCCTGGATACGAAGATTCCGACCGCCGCATGCCTGATATCGCTAAGGCACAAAAACTGCTGGGATGGCGGCCGAAGATCGATCTTGACGCCGCGCTTCGCCGCACCATGGCATCGTATATTGAGGCATACGGCGCGGATTGCGCCTGCAGGGAGGCGTGTTGAGCGCCGCGATGTCGATATGCATCCCCGCCTACAATGCGGCGGCGACGCTGGGCGATGTGATACGGCGGATTCCTGAAAACGTATGGCAGAACGTAGTGTCGTGCTGGATAATCAACGACGGGTCGCGGGATGGGACCGGACGGGTCATTTACAGCCTGGGTATGATAAATAAAAAAATTCGCGCCGTACATTTCGATAAAAACCGCGGATATGGGGCGGCGGTTAAAAAAGGACTTTCGTTATGCAGGCGCGAGTCCTGCGATGTGGCCGCCTGCCTTCACGCCGACGGTCAGTATCCGCCGGAGCTTCTGGGGAGATTTTCAGAGGCGATGCATGCCGGCGGCTATGATGTGCTTCAAGGCTCGCGCATCGCATCGGGGACCGCGCGGTCGGGCGGCATGCCGCTGTATAAGTATGTTGCGGGGAAAGTCCTGACGTTCTTTGAAAATAAAGTGTTCGGCCTGTCGATGACCGATTATCACAGCGGGTACATGTTTTACAGCCGCGCCGCGCTTGACACGATCAGGTTTGACAACCATAGCGCAAGCTTTGACTTCGACCTTCAGATGATCGCGTCGGCTGTTGCCGCCGGGCTCAACGTCGGCGAATTGCCCATACCAACGCGCTATGCCGGGGAGAAATCCTACCTCAATCCCGTTACCTACGGAGTGCGCGTGCTGGGAGTGATGGCCGGGTACATAGCGGGACGCTACCGGAGCGTAACGTGATACTGGTTACCGGCGGCACGGGCGTGATGGGCGGGGAGCTGGTGAAACGCCTGTGCGCGGATGGTCATGCGGTGCGGGTTCTCACGCTTCCGGGTGATGCGAATGCGTCGCGGGTCAAGGACTGGGGAGCCGAGGTGCGGTTTGGCAATATCGCGAACAAGGCGGATACACAGGGGCTGTGCGACGGCGTTGACACGGTGTACCACCTGGCCGCGATTATCATCGCGTTCGACGATTCGCTGTACCGTACGGTCAACGTGGAAGGGACGCGAAACGTGATAGAGGCGGCACAGGCCGCAGGGGTGAGGCATTTTATATACGTGTCGTCGGCGTCGGTGGTCTATCCCATGCCCACGCCGTATTCGTTGTCAAAACAGGAATGCGAACGGATTGTGCGGCAGTCGGGGTTGCGGTATACAATCGCGCGTCCTACGCTTGTATACGACCGCCGCGGGGGCCAGGAATTCGATATGTTTCTCGAGTACCTGAAGCGGTTTCCTGTGGTGCCGTTTATCGGCAGCGGCAGGGCGATAAAACGGCCCGTGTATGCCGGCGATATCGTCGAAGGGCTGAGCGCGCTGCACGGCAAAGCAGCGGCGTATGGAAAAACCTACAATTTCAGTGGTGCGGAACGGATATCGATGATTGATTTTGCGCGGCTGTGCCTTGCGCTCATGGGAGAGGGTGGCAAGCCGGTGGTTCATGTGCCGGTGTGGATGTGTAAAATCCTTGCATCGTTGATGGACGTCGTGATGAAACGGCCGCCGCTTCGCTGGCCGGTGATTGCCGGAGTGATACAGGATGCGGACCTGGATCCGTCGGAGGCGATGAAAGATCTGGGGTACAATCCGGCGAGGCTGACGGTGAAGCTTCCGCAGTGTTTCCCGCGTGCGTGAACAGGCCGGTGAACGCGCAAACGGGCGAGTATCGATGTTTTGAAGAGGAATAAGGCAATATGGCGCACCAGGAAGTAGTGCGAAGACAAGCCTATTTATTTATCGCTTTCGTTGACATGATTGATCTGAAGTGAGCGCGTATTCAACGGTAATTTTATCGCTTTAATATTTTCTTAAGAAGGAGGGAGATATGAATCGTATCAATCTATACATATTGATGGCCGGGGCAATGCTCATCGCGTTGCCGTCGTGCGCGCAGGAAACCGCGCCCAAGAAGAGCGATACGTATGTGGTGGGAAGCAAGCAGGCGGGGCAGACGAAGGAAGCGCCGGCGACGGAGACGCCGAAGGCAGCGCCAACCGCAGAGACCAAGAAACCCGCCGCTGAGAAGAAAACGGCGGCGCCGGCAAAGGCGGCGGGAAAAGAAGATGTGGTTGTGATCGCCCGAGTGACCGAGATTCCTGGAAAATTTCCGCCCAACGATCTGTATAATTATGTATATGTCATGAAATACCGCGTTCTTGAATTGGTTTCCGGGACGCTGACCGAGAAAGACATTTACGTGGGGCACTACAACCCGCTGATTCCACGGGCGCAGCTCAAGGACAAAATGGCGGCAAAGGTGAAGGGGAACGTTGAGAAGTTCGAGGTCGGCGGAAAGCACCGGCTCGTGCTCGATAAACCCATCGAAAAATACTGGAACGACGCGAAAGAGGACGAATATATTGATATCGACGACAGCGAAAAGTGGTTCGCAAAGCAGGCTGATACAGTGAATTAATCTATACAACGGGAGCGCGCGCGCATGGTCTTCTCGTCGCATATATTTCTTTTTTATTTTCTTCCGGTTACCCTGATAATTTATTACGCGATGCTCAAAGCGAAGGTTGACTTGAGCTGGATCAACCTTTTCGTGACTATCGCCAGCTATATTTTCTACGGGTGGTTTGAACCGTGGTTTGTCACGCTCATGTGGATTTCTACTATTATCGATTATGGGTGCGGCCGCGCCATTGCCTGGCCGGAGAAGGTTTCTGGCCAGGAAAAGATCAATTATAGGGATATATTGGCCGAATTCGCGGCGCTTAACATTTTTTATCCCTGGTTTCTTGTATGGGGCTGGATTTTCTCCAAGACGATTAAATCGTCCGACCGTCGCCGGACCGTCATCAGGAATTTGGCGCTCGTTACTTCCATGGTGTCCAACCTTGGACTCCTCGGTTTCTTCAAATATTACATGTTTTTCATGAGCGGAGTGAATAAACTTGCCGAACTGCTGGGCGCGGGCGCCAATATGTTTCATATCATGAATATCACCCTTCCCATCGGTATATCCTTCTACACATTCCAGACTATGAGCTATACCATCGACGTGTGGCGGGGCGATGCGCCGCCGGTGAAGGATATGCGTACATTCTCGTGTTTCGTAGCTTTGTTCCCCCAGCTTATCGCGGGGCCGATTGTGCGATACAATACGGTCGCGGAACAGCTTTCCTACCGCACGCACACGCTTGACATGTTTACCAAGGGCGTGGCCTTGTTTATGCTCGGCTTTGCCAAGAAGATGCTTCTGGCGAATCCGGCCGGCGAGGTTGCCGATCTGGCGTTTGGCGCAGACTCCCTGAGCGCCGGCGCCGCATGGTGGGGAATTCTGGGATATCATTTCCAGATATATTTCGATTTTTGCGCCTATTCCGACATGGCCGTGGGGCTTGGGCGCATGATGGGCTTCGAGTTTATAAAGAATTTCGACTCGCCGTATCAATCTAAAAGCATCACCGAATTCTGGCGGCGGTGGCACATTTCGCTCTCCACGTGGATACGTGACAATCTGTATATATCGCTTGGCGGCAACCGTAAGGGAGTACGGCGGACGTACTTCAACCTTGTATTGTCGATGTTTTTATGCGGCCTGTGGCATGGCGCTAAAATTACCTTCGTAGTTTGGGGAATTTTTCACGGCGCGTTCCTCATTGCCGAGCGCCTGATGGGAAAAAAGAGTTTTTACAGTAACCTGCCGCCGATTGTGTCCATGATTATCACCAATGTCTTGGTGCTTCTGATGTGGGTGCCGTTCCGGGCACCGGACATGTCCCAGGCGTCACAGTACTGGCTGTCGATGCTGGGGATGGCCAAGACGCTTCCTACGGTGCATCTGCTGCACGCGCAGATGTTTAATCCGCGGCACATATTCGATATGCTCCTATGCGGCATTTTGGTGTGGCAGCCGGCGCAGGCGCACCTGTGGGTTGAAAGATTGAATCCCGGACGGCTTGCCGTGGCGACGGTCGTTTTTATAATTGCCATAGTTGCCATGTTTAATTCCACATTCAATCCATTTTTGTACTTTCAATTCTGAAACAAGGTGAGACTATGAAAGTTTCACAAATTCTTTACTGCATCGTCTTTATTATCATAATCTACGGTGTAGGCATTGTACAGGGTATTGTTGAACTGCGCAGTGGCGATACAGTGCAATTTCTCGACGTATTCGAGGATACGTTTATCTCGCCGGTGAAGCGTGAGAATACGATTGCGCAGAAATACGCGTTCATCCTGGCGAAGCTGGAAGTGATTACAGCCGCTCTTTCCCGCAATGGTGATCAGCCGGTGTGGGGCGATATGGAAAGCGCGGCCGAGGAGGCGTTGTTTGCGGTTGAGGACGTGCGCAAGACGACGTTTCACATGAACCGCCATGTGACCGCCGATTCCACCGAACCGTCGTTTATCGAAATTGATACGCTTCATAACCGTGTCCGGGCGCTTTACGATGCGATACAGGACCGGATGGAGCTTGAGACGATTCAACCGGTGTTCGAAAATGCCGTGCGATTAGCGGCGACGCTGGCCGGCAGCCATGGCAAGGTGGGTATTATCGATGCGGCTAAACTCGCCGGTGTGCATTTTTTCAACTATACCGTGTTTTCCCGGAAATATCTCCGCGCGTATGAGAGCGAAATGGAGAAAACTTCGATTTTTGCCAACACGCTTCGTCCGTACATGCAGATGACGCGGTATCTACTGTTCGGCGACCTGGGCGAAAAGGCGATAGGCGGAAGGAAGGGATGGTTCTATTACAAGCCCGATGTCGAATACCTTGTCCGGCCCTACATTCTCGACAAGCGTTCCTTTATCGTCGATCCCAATGCAAAGCCGCTGACCGATGATCCGGTGTCGGCGATAGTTAAGTTCAAATCACAGCTTGATTCGCTTGGCATCGACCTGCTGGTGGTGATTATTCCCGGCAAGCCCTCGGTATATCCCGATATGCTCACCAGCGCCATGGGCCCGTCGCTGTCATGCACCTTCTCGCATTCGCTCCGTACGATGAAAGAACTGAGGGATGCGGGCGTGGAAACGGTTGACCTGTTCGGGCCGTTTGCCGAAGAACGGACCCATGATGCGGAATACGGCGACTCGATCTATCTCCAGAAAGACACCCACTGGCGGGCACGGGCGCTCAGGCGGGCGGCGCGCGTTGTCGCCGAACGGATTAAGCAATATCCGTGGTATTCGGAAGGCACGACGGAATATATGATCGACTCGGTTATTGTCGATCGAGTCGGCGATGTCGGCGTGATGTCGACACTGCCTAATTTCAAAATACGCCATCTGAATCTTTCGTTTGCCGCCGAGCCCACGAAATGCTATCAGGTATACAAAGTGGAGCGCGGCGAGGACGGCGGCGAGGCATCGCGCCAGCTCTATCGCGACGATTTTTCGCACAGCAGAATTCTCCTTCTGGGCGACAGCTTCTCGCGAATCTACCAGACCGACGAGCCGCGATCCGCGGGATGGATATCCCATATCGCGCTTGAATTGTCGCAGCCTATCGCGTCTATTGTCAGCGACGGCGGAGCGTCAACCCTTGTGCGTCAGACTCTTGCGCGTAAGACCTCGGTGCTGAGAGGCAAGCGCCTGGTTATCTGGGAATTCATCGAGCGCGATCTTCGGTTTGGCGCCGAGGGCTGGAAGGACGTGGCGCTCGATGTCGGCAATTGGACCCGGTAGCGGTGGGCTGAGCAGTGCCGTGCGCAGGAACCGGCAAAGGGCGGCTCCCAGTCGGCGGCTCAATCGGACATATTCAAGAAGTAGCCAACGGATTATCACAGAAAAGGAACGATCATGAAGAAGCTGATACGCTTTACGTTTGCCGCGGGGGCGGTTGCAGTGATCTCGCAGGCAATTTCGGCCCAACCGTATGTCGAGCTGACGCCGAACTTCAACCGCGCAAGGTCGAATTGTATGGTGCGCAAGGTAAGCGTACCGACTCTGGCAAATCTTGACTATGCCGCATACAATGCCAATCCGGTGCTGTATGAAGAGCAGAAGGTGAAGCCGAAGAAACCCGCGGAGCCGGTAACGCTCGCTTCGATACAATTCGGCGGTGCACTTGCCGATGTTGTCGACGATATCAGGCAGACGCCGCTGACAGATGATGAGAAAAGCCGGCCGATGGCCTGGCGGCCGTTGAATAAAAAGTTATGGGACGTTGTCAAACATGACGGATTTCAGAATATCGGCGCGCAGATCAACGGCTACAAATGGGCCGACCCGTCAATTTACCAGGCATATCAGGAGATATCCGCCGCATACCTTCACGGCACGGGCGCTGATGCGCAGATATGGGTATGCGTCGAATTCAGCCCGTGGGTGACATTCCTCAATGCGGCTGCCGATGACGACCGCGACGGATACCGGGAAATTTACGGCCGGTTGAATGTCGAGGCCGTGCCGGCGGATGTCCGTGAAAAGGCCTATGCGTGGATGGCGGAGGATTACTTGGTAAGGACGGTAGATCGGGAAGCGGTAATCGACTGGATTATCGATTTGGCGTCCTATTGGTACCCGACAAAGAACACTGACATGGTCGATATGGGAAGCGATACGATTTGGCCGAACGCACAGACCGAGAAAGAGGTTGTGAAGACCCTCAAAGGGTTGCGCGTGGCGAACCCCACTGCGGTGGTGCGGGGGAGGCCGTTCCAGAAACCTATTTATAACGTCTACGTGGTCGAGGGACTCGGCGTGAAGGCGCAAAGCGACGGCGCGGGCGGCACGCCGGTTGCCGCCGCTTCAGGCGATAAGAAAATGGATCGGGCGGTGTCGAAAAATTTCACCGATAACATGGCGCGGTTCGAGACGGAGCTCAAGACCAATGGCGGCAGCTATGCGGCATGGGAGAAGAAGTATGCGTCATTTGCCGCGGAACTGAAAAAGCTCCTTGCAACGCTTCCCCAGGAACAGATGGGCGTGAAGGGGAAGAACGACTGGGTATTTTTCAAGAAAGATTTCGAGTATATGACGGCGGGCGATCTTGCCGGCCAGGCAAAGGATAAAAACGCCATTCCACATCTTGTTGATTTGAAAAAGTATCTGGACGGGAAAAATATCAACCTTCTCTTTGTGGCGGTGCCAAATAAGTCTGAGGTGTACTTCGAGCAGCTTCCCGTGGCCGCAGTGCCCAAGGACGCCTTGGCGTTGGTGAACCCGTGGGGACGGAAGTTTCTCAAGGACGTGCAGGAAGCGGGCGTCGAGGTGATTGACCTTCTGCCGCATTTTCTTGCTGCGAAAAAAGAGGACTCGAACCATAAAGAACCTGTGTACCAGAAACAGGACACGCATTGGACAAACCGCGGCCTCGAAATTGCCGCGCAGCTTATCGCCGACCGGATAACACGCTACGCATGGTATGAGGAAACCGCAAAGGCATCGGCTGTCGCCTATACCATGCATGACACGATATTTCAGCGTCAGGGCGACATCATCGAACGGCTTCCCGAGGCTGACCGCAGCGCGTATCCGCCCGTAACGCTTGCCGCGAAGCAGGTCGTGTGTCCCGACGGCGCCGCGTATAAGCAGAACCTTCCCGACGCGCCGGTGCTTCTCATGGGAGACAGTTTTACCGGCGTATTCGAACTTGTCGATTGCAAAAGCGCCGGCGTTGGATCGCATATCGCCGCGAAAACCGGCCTTCCCGTGGATATCATCACCAGTTGGGGCGGCGGCCCGCTGGTGCGCGACAAGGTGATGCGCGGACGGGCGAAAAATATGGGTTCCAAGCGGCTGATTATATATATGATGGTGGCGCGGGACCTGTATAATTATGCCCAGGGATGGGAGCCGTTGAAGGCGCAGGAATAGATGCGGCGATGCAGTGGACGCCTATTGCCTCCGGCTCTTAAACGGCCGCTCAAAGAGATATGAGAATCCTGCGCAGAGAGCAAGCGTTGCCGTTATAATCACGCCAACCGCTGCGCGGGGATGCGTCGATAGCGCCGGTTGCATCAGCCGTTCAAGAACTGCCGAAAAACGGCTGTGGAGAAGATACACCGAGTAGGATATGCCTCCGAGCCGCGTCATACACCGCACGGCGATACCGGCCGCATGGCGCATCGTTATGTGTTTTTTGCCCCTTATCCTTGCCGCCTGCTCAAACGAACAGGGCGGAGCCGGCTGCGATATTCCCGCTTGTGGCGGCGATACGCTTGCGGCTGTTCTCTTCTGCGAAACGGAAAATATCCGCGCTGCGCTTCCTGCCGATTCCATCCCATCGTTTGCTGATTTTATCGCACGTCTCAATCGTAGTGCTGATTCGCTGAAAGGAACGCCCCATGACGAGGGCGTCACATGCGCCGATGCGATTCTCGATGTCGTGTATAGACAGTGGGGGATACAATTCGACGCCGACCAGGACAACCTGCAGTCCCTTTTGCCGCATACGGTGGTTGAGCGGAAAAAGGGATCATGCCTCGGCGTCTCTTTGCTGATGCTGATGCTGGCGGAGCGAACGAACTGTCCCCTCTACGGCGTGGTGCTTCCAGGACATTTTTTTGTCAGGCTTTCCATTGATACCCTGTCGCGCAATATCGAACCAAACCGCGCAGGCTTTTGCCATCCCGACGCTTACTACCGTCAGCGATACGATGTGAACGAAGGAAGCTGGTATGATATGCGGAACCTGACGAAAAAAGAGGCTTGCGCCGTTTTTTATTTCAACCTCGGCAACATGTATCGGCAGCGAAAGCGCATGCAAGAGGCGTTGCGCTGCTACCACAGGAGCGCTGAATGGCTCGGTGGGTATGCGGAGGCATGGGGCAACATGGCCATAGCGTTTGAACGAATCGGAAAGGCGGACAGTGCGCGTGCCGCTTTTGACCGCGCGCTGGAAGCCCGTCCCGACCTGCCCAACCTTGCGCTGAACCGCGGCGCTTTCGAACTCCGGCACAAGCGCTACAGCGATGCGCTCGCGGCATTCAGGCAGGGATTGGCATATTATCCTGACGATGCAGGATTGTACCGGGGCATGGCCGCGGCATACCGGGGGATGGGCCGGCGCGACAGCGCGTACATGATGATGTCGCGGATTGGCGCATCAGGGCAAGCGGTCGATTCGGCGCGGCGCCGTGCTGATAATGTAATTTTATACGAAAGGAACCGGCGTACAACCAAATAGGTGTTCTCAACCGGCATGGCACTGGACATCACTGCACATGCTTTCAGAAGTAAAATATCTCACCGAAACCGAAAAAGCCGCGCTTGTTGAAATCAAGCGCAGGGTATCGGCGATTTTCCCGGTAAAGCAGTATATTCTTTTCGGCTCGAAGGCCAGGGGCGATGCGGCGCCGGATTCCGACGTTGATTTACTGATAATAACCGCACGGCCGCTCAGCTACGGCGAAAGCCATAAGATAGTGCATGAGGTTTTCGAAGTGAATCTGGCCTTCGGTACAAATTTTTCTTTTGTCGATGTGGATACGGAGACGTGGAATAGTGAATTGTGGAAATATGTTCCGCTTCATATACATGTTTCCGCGGAAGGGATATCCCTATGACAGAGCAGGATTACCGGAAAATACTGGTACATCTGAATATCGAAAAAAAGCTGTCGAGGCGTTCGATGTAGGAAGAATGGCGCTTGACAGCGGCAAGCTTATCTCAACCGTAAATCGCCTGTATTATTCGGCTTTTTATTGCGTCACGGCGCTCTTGCAGGCGGACGGGCAGACGTATGTGAAGCATTCCGCGGTGCGTGCCGCGATGCATCGGGATTTCGTCCGTTCCGGCCGCGTTCCCGCCGGATTCGGGGAGTTGTTCGACCGCCTGTTTAAAGACCGCCAGGACGGCGACTACCGTCCGGAAACAAAGTTCGATGCCGCGGAACTGAAGATTCTTGCCGGCCAGGTTGGGGAATTTATCGAGTTTGTGAAAAGCTTTGTATCGAAAAAGTAGTCGTCACTCCCGGGTATCTTCATTACGCAACCTGCTTCGTATTCGCAATGTTATATATGAAGTATCGCATTCTCCTGATTGCGTTGTGCGCCGCATTTGTCGCGTTCGTAACATACTTCCCGGTCACCGACACCGACATCTGGTGGCACCTGGCCGCCGGCCGCGAGATGATGGCGCACAAGCGCCTGTTGTATGCCGACCCGTTCGCCTTTACGCTTGACCGTCCTCCATGGATAAATCTTCATTGGCTCTTTCAGTTGGTTTCCTATGGCGTGTTCAAGGCGGGCGGGTGCGGCGCGCTGGTTGCGATGAAGTGCGCGCTGACTGCGGCCGCGTGCGCTCTTGCCTGCGCCTGCGTCCCCTCGCGGCGTTTCGCAGCCCTGTGTGCGTTTGCATATGCGCTGTTGATATACGAAGCAAGGTACCTGGTGCTTGTGCGGCCGGTCATTATAACACTTGGCTGTATGGCGGTTTTTTTGTTGTGCTTTGAGCGGTATCGCGTGTGCCGCCGATGGGGGCGTCTCTGGCTTCTCATACCTGTACAAATCCTTTGGGCGAACTGCCAGGGGCTTTTTGCCCTGGGACCGGCAATCGCCGTTGCATACGCATGCGGCGAGGCGCTGGATCGCCTGGTCGCAGCACGGCGAAACGATGTGCCGATTTCATTCGTCAATGTGTGGGATAAGAAACAGGCACAAATTCTCGCTCTCCTGATTGCGGCGGGTTTTGCGAATCCGTACCTGTGGCAGGGATGTGCGTTTCCGTGGCGCCTCTTTCTCCGCATCATGCCCCTACCGGGCAATTCGTATTCGCAGTTCGTGTCGGAAAACGTGCCGCTTCTGTCACTCTCCGGCATTGACCGGCGTTTCCTGCATTCTGTGACGGCGGTAACGCTTCTTCTCGCCGTATCATTTTTTCTCAACAGGCGGCGCATGACAGCGGCCCACGTGTTTCTCTGCGGAGGGTTTTTGCTTCTTGCATTCATGGCCCAGCGCAATATTCTGCTATATTTCTTTGTTGCCGCACCTGTTCTTGCCGCAAACCTGTCGGCGAGTGATGTGTGGAAATGGGCGGCGGGTCTGCATCCCGGCCTGAGGCGTTGTACAACCGCGGTATTGATGACTGTAGCCTTCTGGTTGTTGGCAGTCCCTGTGGCGCGTCATACCCGCATAATCGCTGTGTATCCGAAGGCCGGTGCGATATCGCCGTTTCGAGTGCCGGCGGCGGCCGCCGACTGGCTTGAGGCTCATCAGATGACGGGAAATGTTTTTAATTCGATTCGCTACGGCGGATACCTGCTCTGGCGGTTTTATCCGGCCAAAAAAGTGTATATCGACGGACGGCTGACGGTACGGCCGCCGCGCTTCTTTGACGAGTATCTGGCGCTTCTGGACAATCCGTCGCATTTCGAGCAGACGGCGCGTCGCTTTAATATCACCAATGCCGTGCTTCCAACGGCGGTTTTTTATCAATATATGGGCATAGTGAAATGGTTGTACGATTCGCCGCGGTGGAAGCTCGTTTTTGCCGACGGCGCGTCGGTGGTATTTGTGCGAAGCGATTTGTTTGAAGACGATGGATTGGATGTGCGCAACGGTCAGGACGTGCGGCGGATGGAGGCTGAAATCGATCGGCAGTGGAGAAACGATGCGTATATACGGCGTGAGGCGAGGACGTATCTGGCGCAAATGATACGGTATCTTGCACCGGATTAGCGGTCGGCGGTATGAGATGCGCAATCTGTTTTTACGCAGTTGCGGGTATTGCATATACTCCGTGCGGCAATAATTTTTATATATTCGCACTAGAATCACTTGAGAGTACCGAGTTCTTCCGAAGGAGCAGAAATTTGCAAAAAATCGCCACTCTTGGCGTAGAAAAAGCGCCAAAATCCGTATGATTTCGAGAACTCGGTACTCTCAAGTAGGATCAAACTTATTCAAGGGGGTACAATGCGTATCAAAGGTTGTATGACGGCGATCGTGTGTCTTGCAGGTTATATGGCGGTAAGCGCTCAGGAGGCGCCGCTGGGTGCGGCGACGACGCCGACGGCCCAGGAACAAAAGGCGCTTGATGGACTGAAAGGCAAAATCAATGGCAAGATCGTGTGGTCGTCATCGCGGGCGTCGAGCAAGCACGATATCTGGATTATGAACGCCGACGGAACCGATCCCAGACAGCTCACCAACAGCCCGAATAACGTCGACTGGTTTTCGCGGTTTTCGCCCGACGGATCGCAGGTGATTTTTTGCCGCACGAAAAGCGGATGGGTCAACGAGATGGACGCCGAGATGTATGAACGGTGGGATCTGTGGATAATAAACGTTGACGGAAGCGGCGAAAAGAAGGTTGCGGAGAACGCGGCGTGGGGGACATTCAAGAACGCCGATGAAATCGTTTTTGCCCGCGGGCCGAAAGTTTTCACCAAGGCGCTTTCATCGGGGCAGGAAACCGAGATGTTCGACGCCGAGGCGTTTTTTCAGAAGAAAAAAGTGTATTGCCAGCAGCCGCAGCTCTCACCCAACGGCAAGTTTCTTGCAATAACAATCCGCGGCACCATGCGCGAGACCGGCATTTATACCATCGAAAAGAAGGTGTGGAACAATACGGGCGCCGGATGCCAGATAACGTGGTTTCCGGACAACAAGTCGGTGCTGCGCATGAATGAAGGCCAGGGCAACGGCGGCACCGAAGTTCTGCGGATTCCGGTGGATGACGAAGGGAAACCGACGGTGGCGATAAAAGGGCTCACGGTACCGAAAGAACTTAAATTCATGGACCTTCCGGGACGGCGCTCGCACGAGTATTTCCCCAAGATCGACAACTCGGGAAAATGGATGGTCTGGTGCGCCACACAGTACGGACATGAGCATGATATCGTCGACTATGAAGTTTTCATCTGGGACGTCACTACGCGGAAAGACAAGGATTTTGTGCGGCTGACGTTTCACAGCGGCAACGACCGCTGGCCCGATCTGTTTACCGAATAAGCGGCCTGCGTGTGGTTGGCCTTTTCCAACGATTATAGGCGTAGCTGCATCGAAATGCAGCGCCGGTTTTTTTTACGCGTGCGGTGCGGACGCGCGTGTAACAGAGCCGGCATTTCTGTTGCATGAAAAGGAAACGGCATCATGGGGAAGGCGAAAATGCGGGATGCCTCGAGGGAAAGTCTTTCCAGTGTTGAACGCTTTTTTCTTGAAAAAAGCGGGCGGAAGCTGAACTATGCGCCGTATGAGAAAATCGGCGTCATCGTGGTGGATACCTTCCCGCTTTTAGGAAAACTCACCGCTTTGCGCTTTATCGAGTGAGCTCAACAGAATCCCGGCGGTGTCGTTTCCCTTCCCACGGGGAAAACGAAGGAATTTTTCATACGGTATCTCACACGCTGCCTTGGTTCATGGAGAAGCCGCGACACCCAGCGGGAGTTGTCGCGTTTCGGCGTCAACATGTCGCGTCCGCCCGATATCGCAAGCCTCCGCTTTGTGCAAATAGATGAACCTAAGCCGGCGAAGCCGGAAGCTGTTATATGAGCAATAGTTATTCAATCATATATGTTTTCTGGTGGGGGAACCACGCCGCGCTATCGCACGGCGCGTATTCCCCCTGGCCTTCAATGC
>Ga0129299_1001132_pt1 | contig 17736 bp, 8 predicted proteins | sample ConPoolayeCmetaG_FD_94477 | JGI IMG/M metagenome (GOLD analysis project Ga0129299, IMG submission 94477) | Hot spring microbial mat communities from California, USA to study Microbial Dark Matter (Phase II) - Cone Pool mat layer C metaG ...
AGATCCTCCAGGACGCCTTCGACCTGTGCCGCTACGAACACATCCTCGAGCAGGCTCCGCACGGCCGGGCCTGCGCCTATTTCGAGATGGGGCGTTGTCCTGCGCCGTGCGACGGCTCGGTGCCGATGTCGGTCTACCGGGCGGCGACGGCCGAGGCGCTGGCCTTTGCCGCCGGCCGGCGGGAACCCTGGCAGTCGCGGATGGAGGCCCGGATGCGTCAGGCCTCCGCCGAACTGGCTTTCGAGCGCGCCGCGGGGATCCGCCGGCGCCTCCAGCGGGCCGCGGGCGTCGATCATCCGGCCTTCCGCCTGGTGCGGCCGGTGGAGGACTTCAACCATCTCGTGGTCCAGCGCGGCCGGGGGCGGACGCGGGTGCGGCCTTTCTTCGTGCGCGGCGGGCGGATCCAGCCGGGACCGGAGACGTCGCTGAAGGATCTGGAGCCGGCTGCCGCCGCGTGGATCGAGACGATGCGCGCACCCGCGCCGGTCGCCGCGATGGACGAGCGGAAGGACCGGGCCTGGCGCAGCGAGCAGATCTGGCTGGTCAGCCACTTTCTGTTTCGACCGAACCCCGGCGGGCTGTTTCGTGCGGCCGAATCCCTCGCGTCGATGCACGATCTGGTGGAGGCCGTGCGGGCCTGCTTCGCGCGGCCGTCGGCCGGGCCGGAGAGCAGCGGAAACGGAGCGTCGGCCGGCTCCGTTCCATCGACCGACCCGGACCGGGACGATCCGCAGGCCGCAGAAGGGCCATCGTGATTCGTGACCATTCGGCGTCCTGCGTGCCCGCCCTTGCCGGGCCATTCTCAGACTCTCGCATACATAGGGCACGCAATCCTCGCGGCCGGTACATGAGGCGGCATATGCCCCAGACGCGGCGTTGTCCGCGATCGACGGCCGGCAGGGGCGCCGGGCGGTGCAGCCGGTGCCCAGGCCGCGGACTCATGCGCCCGGCCGGCACGGAGGCCGGCCGCTACGGCGCTACGCGGCGCCGAGCGCGAACGCGCGCCTCATGCACCATTCGTGGCGCGGTCACGCGAGGGGATGGCACTCCGCCCTCGACGGCCGGCGGGGGCGCCGGATGCTGCATGAGGCGTGGTATCTCCCAGACGCGGCGTTGTCCGCCCTCGACGGCCGGCACGGAGGCCGGCCGCTACGGCGCTGCGCGAAGCCGAGCGCAGCCAGAAACGCGCCGAGCGCGGCCAGAATGGCGCCGGCGCAGACGGAAAGGCGCGGGGCGTGGCCGAAAAGGAGCCGGGCGATGCTGAAAAGGCGATGGTCGCAGCCGAGATGGTGTCGCCCGCCGCAGAAACGCTGCGGAGAACCGGGGCGGCTCGCTGCTGCACCGCAGGCGCCGGTCTTGCGGGACGCATCGTCTGAGGGTGTCACGATTCCGCCACATACGGTTCGCCAAGCCCGCGGATACGGGCTTCGCCCGGCTCGACGGCCCCGGCTGCGTGCCGGGCGCGCATCCATGGCGCGGATCCGGGCGCCGGGGCAGCGGCGGAACTCGATACCCCGTCATGAATCGCACGCGATCATCGAGGCGGCGCGACGGGTCGATCCGGGCGTCGGCGCGGCGGCGAAGCTCGATTCGCCCGGCGCGATCGACGCCGACGCACCGGACCGCGCGGCGGAAGCCTTGATTCGCCCGGTCCACAGGCGATAATCGATCTGACGACTCGTCCGGCGGCCGAGGGGGCACGAGGCGGAATCCGCCGGACGACGGCCGAAGAAGGCGCCTCAGCGCGAATCCGCGGACGTTTGCGCGGAAGCGATCGGCAGGTCCCCATGCCCACCCTTTTTGCCCGACGATACATGCGCGGCCGGCCGGGCCGGCTGGAGCAGGTGATCGGCGCGGGTCTTCTGCTGCTTGTCGCGGCGGTGGTGGCGGTGTTTCTGGCGACCGGCGGGATGCTGGGACCTTCGGCGGCCGGTTCGAACGTGATCCGGCGGTTGGCCGCCGGGCTGGGCATGCCTCTGGAGCCTTTGTTCGCGGTCGACCCGGAGCACATGCGCACCCTCGCCGCTCCGCACGCCCTGCGGCTGGCGGCGGCGCTGCTGCCGCAGTTCCCGTCCGCCGGGGACCGGTTGTGGCTGACCGCCTGGCCGGTCCGCGACGGCCAGACCGCGGTACTGGCCGCCGAGGCGCTCTCGCAGGCGGGCATCTCCGCTTCCTTTACGCCGGACGGGGCGACCTGCGGACTGCTGGAGGACTTCGGGGCCCAGTGGGCCTGCGCGGCCGCCTACGCCGGCGCGGAAGGCGAAGAGGCGACGGTCGTCATGGCGATCGACGCCGGCGAACCGCAGAACGCTTTCGGACTGGCCTGGGCGTTGCGGCCGCAGGGGGCCGCCGACGTGAGGCTGGGCCGCGGCGGGTGGCGGTCGCAGGACGGCCGGCGCTGCGGGTTCTGGTCCGGGCGATACGTCACGCTGACCGCCGGTCCCCGGGCCGAACCGACGGCCCGGCTCGTGAGCGGGATGCAGCTGGTGTACGGCGGCCCGTTCCCGGCCGAAGCGCTGCTGCCGGCGGAGGAACGGTTGCCCGGGAGCCTGCGTTACGTCCGCCGCTCCGCCCTGGGCGTGGAGGAGCTGCGGGACTGCTGGCTGGCGGAATACGGGGACGGCAGGTTGCTGGTGCTGATGACGCCGCCGGATCCGGCGGCCAAGGCGGATGAACTCCGCGGCCGGGCCGGCGAAAGCGGGCAGATCGGCGGGCGGGCTGCGGTCGTCCGGGAAGCCGCCAATGCTGTCTTTCTGGCTCTGGCCGGCGACGACGAAGCTGCCCGGGCGCTGGCCGAGCGGGCCGCCGCGCGGGCCGGCCCGACGGTGACCTCGCCGACCGCCGAGGTTGCGACCGCCCCGCCGGCTGCCGGGCAGGCCCGGTTCCCGGAGATCGAGGGCGGCGACATCGCCGCGCCGGTGCGCATCGAGCGGTACGCCGAGAATCTCTACGAGAAGATCGACGGCAAGGAGGGAATGTTCAGAGCGTTCGAGGTCGTGGATCTGCGCTTCGGGCAGTACTTCGACCGACGGGGCAACCGCAGCTTCGATGTCTACATCTACGACATGGGCGAACCGGCCAACGCCCTGGGCATCTACATGACCGAACGCAGCGGCGCCGTCGACAGGCTGGAGGTCGGCCGGTCCGGCTACGTGTCGGGAAGCGGGGCCTTCTTCTGGAAGGGCCGTTACTACGTCAACGTCCTGGGGCCCGGCGACGGCGGCGAGGACGCCTTGGCCATTTCGCGGACCATCGCCGCCGCCGTGGCCGGCACGATCGCCGACGACGGCCGGCCGTTCTGGGCCGAGGACGCCCTGCCGGCCGAGGACCGGGTGCCGGATTCGCTGACATACCAGGCCGGCAGCGCCCTGGGCTATGAGTTTCTCAACCGCGTGTTCCTGGCCGACTACCTCGCCGGCCGGCGGCGCTTTCAGGCGTTCGTGACGCGGTGCGGCGGGCCTCAGGAGGCGGCCGACGTCTTCGAGCGTTTCGCCGCGGCGGTGGCCCGCTACGACACCCTCCTGGAGCGTCGCGCCGACGAAGGCGGCGGGGAGCGGCTGGTCGGCGAGTCGCTGGGCGTGTTCACGGTGGTGTTCCGCAAGGGGCCTTACGTCGGCGGCATCGTGGAGTGCGAGGATCGGGCCCTGGCCGAACAGCGCGCCGCCGCGCTTGCGGCCCGGCTGAGTGCCGGGGACGCCGGAGACGGCCGGGCCGGGCCCGCGCCGCAGGCGCCTGCGCCTCGGAAGGACCGGGCGCCCGCCGCCAGTCAGGAAAGCGGCGAAGGTGAGTACGGATGAGTGCTGAGCGGCCATGTTGCGGTTCTGCGCCGTCTGCGCCGCCGGCCGGGCGGGCCTGGAGCCGCCGCGACCTGCTGCTGCGCGGCGGGGGCACGGTCGCCCTGGCCGGGGCGGCGGCGGCCGCGGGCTGGAAGCTGTACGACCCGCGGGGCGACGCCGGTCTGCAGCCGCCCGAGCCGATCCGGCTGCCGGACTACTTCCGCCCGGTGGGGTTCGAGCCGGGCGCGCCGCGGATTTCGGCGGCCTACGGTTCGCTGGACCGGATCGAGCCGATGGTCCGGGCGGCGCTGGCCGGGCTGAATCCGGCGGGCATGGGGCGCTTCGTCGGTCGCGGGGACGTGGTCCTGCTCAAGCCCAACGTCGGTTTCGACCGCGGGCCGGAGCTGGGGGCGACGACGAACCCCCAGGTCGTACGGGCGGTGATCCGGCTGTGCCGCGAGGCCGGGGCGTCGCGGATCATCGTGGCCGACAACCCCATCGAGAACCCGCCAGCCTGTTTCGCCAAGAGCGGCATCCGGGCCGCGGCCGAGGCCGAGGGCGCCGAGGTGGTGATCCACTCGACGGCCCACGACGCGCCGGTGGCGGTGCGGCCCGGCCGGCCGGACGCCGCCCGCCGCGAGGCCCTGGGCACCTGGCCGATCTTCTGGAAGCCGCTGAGCCGGGCGACGCGGGTCATCGGCATCGCCCCGGTGAAGGACCACAACCTCTGCCACGCCTCGATGAGCATGAAGAACTGGTACGGGCTGCTGGGGGGGCGGCGCAACCAGTTCCACCAGGCGATCCATGACATCGTCAGCGACCTGGGCTTCATGATGCGGCCGACGCTCGTGGTGGCCGACGGCACGCGGGTCATGATGCGCAATGGCCCGACCGGCGGGCGTCTGGACGATATCCGGCCGGGGGGCGTGGCCGGGCGGCCGGTGGTGGTGGCCAGCGTGGACCAGCTGGCCTGCGACTCCTGGTGTTACCAGCACCTGCTGGGGCGCGACCCGGCGGCGCTGAGCTACCTGGAGCTGGCGTGGGAGAAGTTCGGGGCGGACCCCGCGCGGCTGACCGCCCGTCACTGGCAGGAGTACAGGCTGCAGGGCAAGGTGGTCGAGACCGGCGTGGTCTGACCGCGGCCCTCTGGCCCGCCGCAAGGGCCGGGAAGGCCGGCGGGCAGCCGGGGAATCATGATGCGGATCACCACGGTTCGAATCCTGGTCCAGGCCGTCGTCATGGCGCTGTTCATGACGTTCGTCTTCGTGACCACGTTCTCGCATCTGGAGGACGTGCCGGCGCTGGCCTTCTGGGTGAGCAAGTTCCTGGAGATCGACCCGCTGGTCTCGATCGCCACGGCCCTGGCCACGCACACGGTCTACCAGGGGCTGATCTGGTCGCTGCTGCTGCTGATCCCCACGCTGCTGCTGGGGCGGTTCTTCTGCAACTGGATCTGCCCGTTCGGCACCCTGCATCAGTTCACCGGCTGGCTGCTGGGCCGCCGGACGGCCAGGGAGCGGATCGAGGCCAACCGCTACCGGCGGCGTTACGCCGTCAAGTACTGCATCCTGGCGGCGATGCTGGTCGCGGCGGCGTTCGGGAGCCTGCAGGTGGGCCTGCTGGACCCGATCTGCCTGCTGCACCGCTCGCTGACCGCCTCGGTGCTGGGGGCTCTGAACGCCCCGCTGGCGGCGGTCTTCGGCGATCCCAAGATTCATCAGCTGTCCTGGGTGGTCGGCGGGCTGCTGGTGCTGCTGGTGGGCCTGAACCTGGCGGTGCCGCGTTTCTTCTGCCGGGTGCTGTGCCCGCTGGGGGCGACGCTGGGCGTCCTGAGCCGCTGGGCCCTGTGGCGGATCGAGCGTGATCCGGCGCGATGCACGGACTGCGACCTGTGTCTGCAGAACTGCGAGGGGGCCTGCGACCCGCACACTCAGCTGCGCAAGAGCGAGTGCTTCGTGTGCTTCAACTGCATCGAGGACTGCCCGCACGACGCCCTGCGCTTCGCCTTCCTGCCCCCGCGGCACCACGAGATTGCCTGGCCGGACGTTCCCGGGCGGCGGGCGGCGCTGGCGGCCTTCGGTGGCCTGCTGTTCTTCCCGTTCACGCGGCTGTCGGGCCGTTCGACCCGCGACTTTTCCACGGCGGTGATCCGGCCGCCCGGGTCGGTGGAGGAGCTGGAGTTTCTGGAGCGCTGCATCAAGTGCGACCAGTGCATCCGCGTCTGCCCGACGAACGTGCTGCAGCCGGCGATGCTGGAGGCCGGGCTGGAGGGGCTCTGGACGCCGGTGATGAACTTCCGCATGGGCTTCTGCCAGCTGAACTGCACGGCCTGCGGGCAGGTGTGCCCCACCGGCGCGATCCAGCGGATCACGGTCGCCCGCAAGCTGGGGGTGGGGCCGCACGCGGCCGACGGGCCGGTGAAGCTCGGCACGGCCCACTTCGACCATGGCCGCTGCCTGCCCTGGTCCAAGAACATCCCCTGCGTGGTCTGCGAGGAGGTGTGCCCGACCTCCCCCAAGGCGATCCACTGCGAATACCGGCAGATGCCGGTGCGCGACGGCAAGAAGCTCGTCGCCTCGGCCACGGCCACCACGGTCACGCTGGCCGAGTATCCGCCGCCGGGGCAGGCGTTCGGCGAGCCGTGCGACATGCGGCGCGGACAGTACCGCGGCGACCAGACCACCCGGTACTACGTCCGGGTGGTGCACCGCGACGGCACCTCCGAGACGCACCGCGTGCTGGACCATGACGCCGACACGCTGCTGATCGGCGAACCGGACCCGGCCGGGGGCGAGCCGCTGACCGGGTCGCGGTTCTCGCGGGTGCCGGCGCGGGGCGAGATCGCCGAGATCCACCTGGAGTTCAAGGTGCCCAAGATCGACACCGGGCTGTGCATCGGCTGCGGGCTCTGCGAGCTGGAATGCCCGGTGGTGGGCGACCGGCGCGCGGTCTATGTGACCGCCGAGGGCGAGACCCGTTCCGAGCAGTATCTGCAGAGGGACCGCAACCGTTCGCTGCGGCTCATGAAAGGCGCCTGAGCCGCCGGCGGCCGCGGAGGAGCCGGACCGTATGCGCACCATCGCCCATGTCACCCACGAGGCCGTTCAGAAGTCCGGGGGTATCGGGGCCGTCCTGGAGGGCCTGCTGACCAGCGAGCCGTACCGCCGGGCCGAACAGCGGACGGTGCTGGTCGGGCCGCTCTTCGAGGGCGAGGGCGGCGGCCACGGCCGGCTGGGGCCCGGCGGCGAGGTGCTCTACAGCAGCATGGACGGCCTGACCCAGCACCCGGTGAGCCGGGCGCTGGATCCGGTGCGGCGCCGCTTTCACGTCGGGATCGTCTACGGGCACCGCCCGGTGCGCAACCCGCTGACCGGCCAGAGCGCCGACGTCGAGGTGCTGCTGCTGGACACCTCGCGCATCGAGCTGAACGAGCTGAACGGCTTCAAGGCCCGGCTGTGGGAGCGTTTCGGCCTGGATTCCCGCCGTCACGAACGCTCCTGGGAGTACGACCTGTACGTCAAGCTGGCCGGACCCGCCCTGGCGGCGCTGCAGGCCCTGGGGGCCGCGGACGCCGACGACGAGTGCATCGTCGTGGCCCACGAATGGATGGGGCTGCCGACCGCCCTGGGGGCCGCCGCCTCGGGGCTTCCGGCGTTCCGGACCCTCTTTTACGCCCACGAGGTCTCGGCCATGCGGCGGATCGTGGAGTCGCACCCGGCCCACGACCTGATGTTCTACAACCTGCTGTCCCGGGCCATCGCCGGCGATCTGTACCTCGAGGATGTGTTCGGGCCCCAGGAGGACTGCCCCCGGCATGCCCTGGTCCGGCTGAGCCGGCACTGCGACCGCATCCTGGCGGTCGGCGACCGCGTGGTCAAGGAGCTGCGCTTCCTGGGCCCGGAGTTCGCCGGGGCCGACATCGTGACCACGTACAACGGCATTCCCGCCGGGCCGGTCACGCCGGCCCAGCGGCGCGAGAGCGGGCGACGGCTGCGGGCCTACGCGGCCGCCCTGTTGGGCGAGGAACCCGACCTGGTGTTCACCCACGTCGCCCGGCAGGTGACCAGCAAGGGCTTCTGGCGCGACCTGCGGGTCCTGGAGCACCTGGAGCCCATCCTCCGCCGCGACGGCCGCACCGCGGTGATGTTCCTGCTCTCGACCGACCTGCCCGGCCGGCTGCCGGAGGATGTCCGCCGGATGGAGCAACGGTGGCACTGGCCGCTGGCCCACCGCGAGCGCGATCCGGACCTGTCCTTCAACGAGGCCGAGTTCTATCCCGGCGTGCAGGTGTTCAACGCCCGCAGCCGGCAGATCAAGGTGGTGCTGGTCAACCAGTTCGGCTGGGACCGTCAGGCCTGCGGCGAGCGCATGCCCGCGGAGATGAGCTTCGTGGACATCCGCCGGGGCACCGACGCGGAGTTCGGACAGAGCGTCTACGAGCCCTTCGGCATCTCGCAGCTGGAGCCGCTGACCTGCGGGGCGGTCTGCGTGCTCTCGGATGCCTGCGGCTGCGCCGGATTCGTCGAGGAGGTCGCCGGCGGTGCCCATGTGCCCAACGTGATCATCGCCGATTACTGCGGCGCGGCCGCCGCCCTGACGACCGAGGCGCTCCTGGGCATGTCCATGGAGCACCGGGAGCACCTGGAGAACCAGGTCGCGCGGCGGGTGGCCGCCGAGCTGGCCGCGCGGCTGCCGGCTGACGAACAGGCTGTCGAGGCGCTGCTGGGCTCCGGCTGGGAGCTGGCCCGGCAGATGAGCTGGGACGTGGTCGCCGCCGAGCGGGTCATGCCGGCCATCGAGTCACTGGCCCGTCCGCAGCTGCGCATCCACGCCGCCTGAGGCCAGCGGCCCATCCGCCGGGACGTAGACCTGCCACGGACCCATCGCCCCGGCCGGCCGGTAGCGATCCGCGACGGCCCGGACCAGGGCCGGCCAGACCCCGGGAATATCGCCGTAGACCCGCCCCGCCGCAGCCTCCAGCGGCCCGGTCACCACGATCGCGGCGTAGCTGCCCGCCGCGGCCCGCCGGGCGATCACGTCGTCGTCGCGGTTCAGACAGCGGCTCGCCCAGGCCAGCGGATCGTTCAGATCGTTTTCCACGCCGGCACGGAAGGTGAGCCAGGGATCCAGCGACAGCAGCGGTTGCGGCAGGCCTCTGGCCCATGACCAGGCCTGGGGCTGATAGGGCGTCAGGAGCCGGGCGATCGCAGCGGCATCGGCGTCGTAGCGCGTCCCGGGGCCGGTCGCACACAGCAGGCCGGCGCAGGCGGTCACCGCGGCGGCCGCGATCCGGGTCGACCACCAGGCCCCGGTCGGCCGGATGGTCGCGGCGCGCCGCACCCACAGGCCCAGAACCGGTCCGGCGGCCATAGCCGGTTCGATGAGGTAGTTGCGGTCGCTGCCCTGACGTGCCGCGGTCACCAGGGCCACCAGCACGGCCGCCATATACCAGGCGGGGATGGCCGAAGCGCATGCCCGCCGGAGCCGGCCGGCGGCGTCGCCCGGGGACTCGGGGACCGGCGGCGCGGGCATCAGCGAGGTCCGCAGGCTCAGCAGCGCGGCGGTCGGCAGGGCCAGCAGGAGCAGCACCTGGACCTCCCGGGGCTCGCGGAGGAGCATGTACCGCACGTAGCCCCAGGCGAAGGGGGCGTCGGACGCCACGGCCAGATGCTCCAACAGCCGCCCGCCGGACCAGGCCGCGGCGACGCCCAGGACTGCCCCGCCCAGCAGCACCGCCCCTCCGGCCACCATTCCCAGCCGCCGCCAGTCGCGGACCGCCGCGCAGCCCAGGCCCACGGCGACGACGGCGGCCACCGAGGTGATCTTCATCTGCATCGCCCCGGCCAGCAACACCGCGCCCAGCAGCGGCCGCCGGCGCCCGGGAGCGAAGGCCAGCCACAGTCCCAGCGCCGACAGGGCTGCCGCCGGAGCGTCCGGTCGGGAGCTGGCCGCGAAGCGCAGCCCCGTGGGCGTCAGCAGTGCGATGCAGCCCAGGCCCGCCGCGGCAGCGGCCGGTCCGGCTCCCGCCCGGCGCAGGATCAGCGGAACCGCTCCGACCGCCACGCACAGCGACACGGTGCCGGTCAGCCGGCCGACGGCGATCATCCGCTCGGGATCCATCCCCGCCAGCCGCGAGAGCCCGCCGACCAGCCCGTACCAGGCCGGACCGTAGATGGCCAGACGCACCGGCCCGGTCCGCAGGTCGCCGTAGACCGGCCCGCCGCGGGCGACCTGGGCGGCAACCTCCAGCGGCGCGCTTTCCCACATCGTCGTCCAGCCCGGCGAGTCGAAGCGCCAGCGCAGCCCGACGGCGGTCTGTGCCGCCACGGCCAGCACCACCGCCAGCCAGGCCGCCATCAGCGCATGATCGAGCGTCCGGCGGATCACCTGACGTGCCATTTCGCGCGGATTTCCTCCAGGGCCGCGCCGGCCGGAGGGACGAACGCCGCGTCGCGCGGCTCGGGCACCCGCAGGGGGGCGCGGTCTCCGAACTGGCGCTGCCGTTCGGCCAGCAGCGACATCATCCGGGCGATGCGCGGGGCCTGGTCCGGATCGGCCGAGAGGTCGCGGGTTTCGGCCGGATCGGACGCCAGGTCGAACAGCTGGCTGCGATCGATCAGCGGGTAGCGGATCAGCTTCCAGCGGTCGTCGCGCACGGCCCGCTGGCAGTCGCGGTAGGCGGTGAACAGGTCCTCGCGGACCGCCCTGGACCGGCGCTCCAGCAGCGGCCTGAGGCTCACCCCGTCCAGGCCCGGCGGGATGGGCGCACCGACCAGGTCGCAGACCGTCGGCAGCAGGTCCAGCAGGTAGACCAGGGCGTCGCACCGGCCGGGGGCGATGCCCGGGCCGGCGAGGATCAGCGGCACCTTGGCGCTGTGCTCGTAGAGGCTCTGCTTGCCCATCAGGCCGTGGCTGCCGAGGGCCAGGCCGTTGTCGGAGGAGAAGATCACCAGCGTCTCGTCGGCCAGGTTCAGGTCGCGCAGACCGGTCAGCAGCCGACCGATCTGGCGGTCCAGGCCGGTGATCACCGCGTAATACTCGTGCAGGTGGCGGCGGATCTCGTCGGGGGTCCGGGGCCAGGGGGCCAGAAGTTCGTCTCGCACCACGGTCTCGCCGTTGTCGAAGGGATGCAGCGGGAGAAAGTCCGGCGGCAGCGGGATCCGGGCCCGGTCGTAAAGCGCCAGATCCGCCGGATCAGCCACGCGAGGGTCGTGCGGGCTGGCGAAGGCCAGGTACATGAAGAACGGGCGGTCGTCCGGCCGGGACCGCAGGAAGGCCAAGGCCTGGTCCACGATCTCCCGGCCGGGCCGGCCTTCACGGCGTGCCGCGTCCTCCTGGAGGTACCTGTTGATCTCGAAGCGCTCCTGGATGGCCAGGGCGGAGTTGCTGCGCTTGCCGTGGTGATAGGTCAAATAACCGGCATCGCGCAGGGCGTCGGGGAAGTTCGGGCCGTCGGCCGGCGCCTGGGGGCCCTCCCACCGGAAGTAGGCCCGCCCGCTGAGCAGCATGTTGCGGCTGGGCAGGCACACCGCCGGGGTGTTGCTGCCGAGGATGTAGGCGTTGGTGAACACCATGCCGCTGCGGGCCAGGGTGTCCAGGTGGGGCGTGTGGATCACCGGGTTGCCCAGGGCCGCGATGGTGTCGGTCCGCTGATCGTCGGTCAGCAGCAGCAGGATGTTCGGGCGTCCGGAGGAGGCGGCGGAGGCGGGGCTGGACGCCGCAGAGAAGGCGACGGCCGGCCATGAGGCCGACAGAGCCATGATCATGGAAACAAGTGGTGATCGCATGCCGGCTCCTCCGTCATCCGTTCGGCCGCTTGCGGCCATGGCGGGCGGTCAGCGGCCCTGGAGCCGCCCGCCTGCGGCCCTGCAGATTACCGCCGACCGGGCGCCGTGTCACCCGCGGTTGGCGTCTGATCCGCGGGTCTCGTCAAAACCGGTTCCGGGGGTTAACCTGAGCATGCGGAGGCCGGCCGGGCGGCGGATGGCGGATGCCGGCGGCCGGCGGCCGGCGGCGGTCGGCGGGCCAGACCGGCACGGGCACGGGATGCATCATCAGGCGGTCGGGCGATGAAGATCGCGGTGATCGGTTCGGGGGCGGTGGGCAGCTACTACGGCGCGAAGCTGGCCGCCGCCGGGCACGATGTGCATTTTCTCATGCGGCGCGATCTGGAGGCCGTGCGGCGCGACGGCCTGACCGTGCACAGCCCCGAGGGCACGCTGCGGCTGCGGGTGCCGGCGGTGGCGGACTCCGCGGAGATCGGCACGGCCGACATCGTCCTGTGCGCCCTGAAGGCCACCGCCATGGACGCAGCCGAGGCCCTGATCCGGCCGTGCGTGGGCCCGGAGACCCGCATCATCGCGATGATGAACGGCCTGGGCATCGAGGAGCGATTCGGGCAGTGGTTTGATCCCCGGCGGGTGCTCGGAGCGATGGCCTTCGTGTGCATCAACCGCGGTCCGCCGGGCGTGGTGCACCATCTGGGCTACGGGCGGGTGCTCTTCGGCCACCTTCAGGACGACGCCGCCGAAGCCGAAGCGATGGCCCGGCTGTTCGCCGAGGCCGGACTGGAGACCCACGTCCGCCCGTCGCTGCGGCAGGCCCGCTGGGAGAAGCTGATGTGGAACATTCCCTTCAGCACCCTGTGCATCAGCGCCGGCGGGGTGACCACCGCCGAGATCCTGGCCGACGCGGGCCTGCGCGAGCTGGCCCGGCGGCTGATCGTCGAGACGGGCGAGGCGGGCAACGCCGAGGGCTGCCGCATCGACGTGGCCGGCATGCTGGAGCGGATGATGCAGAACACGGCCACCATGGGGCGCTACCGGCCGTCGATGCTCATCGACTACCAGGAGGGCCGGCCGCTGGAGGTGGAGGCGATTCTGGGCGAGCCGGTGCGCCGGGCCCGGGCCGCCGGCTGCCCGGTGCCGACGATGGAGGCCCAGTACCACCTGGTGAGCTTCCTGGACCGCCTGCGGCGAGGGCTGGTTCCGGCCCCGGACGGCTGAGCGGCGCGGCGGCGGGGGCAATGTTTCCGCCGGGCGGAGCACTGCGGGAATCCCTGCGAGTGATGCGACGATGCTGGACGTTCACGATCTGCCCCACCTGACCCGGGACATCCCCGGCATCGGCGGCACGCTGAAGTCGCGTCCCGAGGACTTCGTGGTCGTCGAGGAACCGCTCTACGAGCCCTGCGGCCGCGGCACGCATGTCTGCTTCCGTATCCGCAAACGCGGCCTGCCCACGATGCACGCCGTGCAGGAGATCGCGCGGGCCCTGGGACGGAAGGTCTTCGAGATCGGCTATGCCGGGCTCAAGGACGCCGACGCGGTCACCACCCAGATGTTGAGCCTGGAGCACGTCGAGCCGAGGCGGATCGAGGCCCTGAAGGTGCCGGGCGTCGAGGTGGTGAGCATCTCGCGGCACACCAACAAACTCAAGCTGGGGCATCTGCGGGGCAACCGCTTCCGCATCCGCGTCCGCAACGTCGATCCGGCCCGCCTGGCCGACGCGGCGGCGGTGCTGGCGGTGCTGGCCCGCCGCGGGGCTCCCAACTACTTCGGGCCCCAGCGGTTCGGCCTGCGCGGCGACACCTGGCGGATCGGCCGGGCGCTGCTGAGCCACGACTACGATGAGGCCCTGGCGGTGATGGCCGGGCGGGCCGGACCGGCCGACCGGGGGGAAGTCCGCAAGGCCCGGGCCCTCTTCGACCGCGGCCAGTACGCCGCCGCAGCGGCCGCCTGGCCGTACATGTTCCGCAACGAACGCCGGGCCTGCCGGGCGATGGCCGATTCCGCCGGCAATGCCCGCAAGGCCATCCGGGCGCTGGACCCGCACGTGCGGCGGTTCTATCTCTCGGCCTTCCAGTCGATGCTGTTCAACCAGATCGTGGCCCGGCGCATCGACGCCCTGGACCGGTTGCTGGCCGGCGACCTGGCCTGGCGACATCCCCAGGGGGCCGTCTTCCGGGTGGAGGATCCGGACCGGGAGCAGCCGCGCTGCGATGCCTTCGAGATCTCGCCGACCGGCCCGCTCTACGGCCATCGCATGACCGAGCCGGGCGGCGAGCCGGGCGCCATGGAGCGCCGGCTGCTGGAGGAAGAGGGGCTGGACCCGGGTCTCTGGCGGACCGAGGGCCGGCGGCTGATGAGCGGGGCTCGCCGACCGCTGCGATTCAAGCCCCACGAGGCGGCCGCCCAGGCCGGCACCGACGAGGCCGGACCGTACATCGAGCTGCGATTCTTCCTGGAATCCGGCTGCTATGCCACCACCGTCCTTCGGGAGGTCTGCAAGACCGAGCCGGACGCCGCCGGGAGCGACCCGGCGGCCGAACCGGCCGGCTGACCTCCCGCCGGCGAGCCTTCCCGGAGACGACCGGGCCCGGGGGCCGCGGGTATCCCGGAGGCCGGTGTCGCGGCAGAGGGGGGATACAGACGCGCGGTTGGCCGGCCGGAAAACCGCGCGGAAAGACCTCGAAAAATCTGGTGATTCCGTAACTGGCTGAAACAAATGGCTTTACGGCTCTCCGGGGGGCTTGACACGCCAGGGGCGATCGGCGATACTACCCGTGTCGGTGACCATACGTCTGGGGAAACACCCGTTCCCATTCCGAACACGGCAGTTAAGCCCAGACGGCCGATGGTAGTCCTACAGGGCGAGAGTAGGTGATCGCCGACATTTTTTGCTCACATAACCCGCCGGGGGAACCGCGGCGGGTTTTTTCTTGTTTGCCGCCTGTTGTCCCCTTTGCGGTCCGGGGCGCCCGAACGCGGCCTCCCGACCTGCAGGCAGCGACCTGCGAAGAACCGGTCATGGCCCCCCGACGTCATGCGTTGCCGCCGTCGGCAGGGACGGTGGTGAGCCCGGCCGGGCATCGTCCCAAGCTCCCGGATGTCTCTTTCTGGGCATGAAGGCATGCAGGGGGCCGTTGGTCCGGGCCCGGGTCGCGGAGTAGAATGGCCGGGCTGTCCGTTTCAGGCCGATCGGGGGGGTCGGAGCCCTTTCCGGGGGACCTCTGGGCAGGCGTCGGGCAGCCCTCGCGGCGGGACCGCCGAAAGATGTCAGCGAGCAGAGCATGAACGGCCCCTGGATGCCCCGTCCACACGCACTGTACGATCCGCGCTGGGAGCATGACGCCTGCGGCATCGGAGCGGTCGCGAATCTCTCCGGCCGTCGCGAGCACGCGATTCTGGAACACGGCAATCGCATCCTCCTGAATCTGGTGCATCGCGGGGCGTCGGGAGCGGACGAGTCCACCGGCGACGGAGCGGGGATTCTGCTGCAGGTGCCGCATGAGTTCCTGGCCGGGCAGGCCGGGCGGGCGGGTCTGCACCTGCCGGAACCGGGGCGTTACGGCGTGGGCATGGTGTTCCTGCCCAAGGACCGGAAGCTGCGCGGCGAATGCGAGGCGGTCCTGGGGCAGGCCGTGGATCATCACGGGCTGCGGGTGATCGGCTGGCGGGACGTGCCGGTGCGGCCGGACTGCCTGGGGGAACTGGCCCGGGCCGCCGAGCCGGCGGTGCGGCAGGTGTTCATCGACGGGCGGGGGCTGACCGGCGACGACCTGGAGCGCCGGCTGTACCTGGCCCGCAAGCGGGCCGAGCGTCGCGTTGCCGCCCGGATCGGCGAGGCGGCGCACGACTTCTACGTGCCCTCGATGTCCGCCCGCACGATCGTCTACAAGGGCATGTTTCTGGCCCCGCAGCTGTTCGGCTACTACCCGGACCTCTCCGACCCGGCCATGGTTTCGGCCCTGGCGGTGGTGCACCAGCGTTACAGCACCAACACGTTCCCGAACTGGCGGCTTGCCCAGCCCTTCCGGCTGCTGGCCCACAACGGCGAGATCAACACCCTCAGCGGCAACATCAACCGCATGCGGGCCCGGGAGCGGAGCCTCAAGGGCACCGTCTTCGGCGACGGGCTGGCGGACCTGTTCCCGGTCCTGCAGCCCGGGGGCAGCGACTCGGCGATGTTCGATAACGTCCTGGAGCTGCTGGTCATGGCCGGCCGGTCGCTGCCGCATGCGATGATGATGATGATCCCCGAGGCGTTCGGGGCCAGCTATCACATCAGCACCGACAAGCGGGCGTTCTACGAGTACCACGCGGCGATCATGGAGCCGTGGGACGGCCCGGCGGCGATGGTGTTCTCCGACGGCCGGCTGGTGGGCGGCACGCTGGACCGCAACGGCCTGCGGCCCGCGCGGTACGTCGTGACCACCGACGGGCTGGTGGTGCTGGCCAGCGAGGCCGGGGTGATCGAATTCCCGCCGGAGAAGATCCAGTCCAAGGGGCGGCTGCGCCCGGGGCGCATGTTCCTGGTGGACACGGTCGAGCAGCGGATCGTGGTGGACAACGAGGTCAAGGGCAAGATCGCACGGCAGAAGCCCTACCGCCGCTGGCTGGAGGAGAACCGCATCGAGCTTCGGGGGCTGTTCAGTCCCACCAGCCCGCCGCCGAGCGATCCGGAGACCATCGTCCGGCGGATGCGGGCCTTCGGCTACACCCGCGAAGAGCTGCAGATGATCCTGATCCCCATGGCCCAGACCGCCCAGGAGCCGGTCGGGTCGATGGGCACGGACACGCCCCCGGCGGTGCTGTCGGACCGCCCCAAGCCGCTGTTCAACTACTTCAAGCAGCTTTTCGCCCAGGTCACCAACCCGCCGATCGATCCGCTGCGGGAGGGGCTGGTGATGTCGCTGATGAGCTTCACCGGCCGCCAGCGCGATCTGCTGACCGAGACGCCCGAGCACTGCCGCCAGCTCAAGCTGCCCCACCCGATTCTGACGGCCGAGGACGTGGAGCGTCTGCGGCAGGCCAACCGCGAGGACTTCAAGGTGGTGACGGTTCCGGCGCTGTTCGACGCCGAGGCGCCGGATCCGGGCGAGGCTCTGCGGCGGGCCCTGGACGGGATGGTCGCCGCGGCCGAACGGGCGATCCACGACGGCGCCTCGCTGCTGATCCTCAGCGACCGGAACATCTCGCCGTCGCGGGCCGCGATCCCGAGCCTGCTGGCCGTCTCCGCCCTGCACCACGGTCTGCTGGACAAGGGCCTGCGGGGCGAGGCCGGCATCGTGATCGAGAGCGGCGAGCCGCGCGAGGTGATGCATTTCTGCCTGCTGTGCGGCTACGGGGCCAACGCGATCTGCCCCTATCTGGCGTTCGAGGCCATCCAGGAGATGCACCGCCGCGGCGAGTTTCCGCCCGGCGCCGACCCCGAAGAGCTGTCCGACAACTTCATCACCGCGGTCAAGAAGGGCATCCTCAAGACGATGTCCAAGATGGGCATCTCGACGCTGCGGAGTTATCACGCCGCCCAGCTCTTCGAGGCCGTGGGACTCAACAGCGCGTTGATCGACGCCTACTTCAAGGGCACGGCCTCGCGGATCGAGGGCGTCGGACTGGACGTCCTGGCCGCCGAGGCCCTCACCCGGCACCGGGACGGCTTCGGCGAGCGCCCGCCGGGGGCGCTGGAGATGGACTTCGGCGGCGAATACAGCGAGCGGGTGGACGGCGAATACCACCTCTGGAACGCCGTCACCGTCGCCCGCCTGCGGCACGCGGTGACCCAGGACGATGCCCGGGCCTACGAGGAATACGCCCGGGCGGTCAACGACCAGTCCCGCCGGCTCTGCACCCTGCGGGGGCTGTTCGAGTTCGTGCCCGGCCGGCCGGTGCCGCTGGAGGAGGTCGAACCGGCCGAGTCCATCGTCCGGCGCTTCGTCACCGGGGCGATGTCGCACGGCTCGATCAGCAAAGAGGCCCACGAGACCATGGCCGTGGCCATGAACCGCCTCGGGGCGATGAACAACACCGGCGAGGGCGGCGAGGACCCGGCCCGCTACCGCCCCCTGCCCAACGGCGACTCGCTGAACTCCGGCATCAAGCAGGTGGCCAGCGCCCGCTTCGGGGTGACGATCAACTACCTCGCCCACGCCCGGATGCTGCAGATCAAGATGGCCCAG
>Ga0129299_1001133_pt1 | contig 17735 bp, 10 predicted proteins | sample ConPoolayeCmetaG_FD_94477 | JGI IMG/M metagenome (GOLD analysis project Ga0129299, IMG submission 94477) | Hot spring microbial mat communities from California, USA to study Microbial Dark Matter (Phase II) - Cone Pool mat layer C metaG ...
GTGGATGTGGGCCGCCAGCCGCCCAGCAATCTGGCGGTCGACGGACTCCGCCTGGACGGCGCGCCGGCGATCGCGGGCGTGGGAACGCGGATGATCGCCCGCGTGACCCAGCGCGGCACGCAGCCCTCCGCGCCGGGCACGGTGCAGGTTCACGTCGGCGACGCCGTGGCCGCGCCGCAGCCGTTGCCGGCGATCGCGCCCGGGGAAACGGTCGATCTGGCGCTGGAGGTCACCGTGCCGCGGCCGGGAGGCGAAGCGGTCGGCGTCGAGCTTCCGGTCGATGCCCTGGCGGCGGACAACGCCGCCGTGTGCGGGTTGGACGTGCTGCCGGCGCTGCGCGTGCTGGTGGTGGACGGCGAACCGGCCGGCGACCCCTATGACGACGAGGTCTTTCTCCTGTCGACCGCCCTGCGGCCGGAGGGTCCGCAGTTCAGCGGCAACGAGGTCACGGTGGTCCGGGAGAGCGAGTTCGAGAGCCTGGATTTGGCGGAGTACCACCTGGTGATCACGGCCAACCTTCCGGCCGTCGATGAGCAGGTCGCGGCGCGGCTGGAAGCCTTCGTGGCCGGCGGCGGGGGGTTGCTGATCTTCTGCGGCGACCGGCTGGACGCCGCCGCCTGGAACCGGGTGCTTGGGCGCGAGGGTCAGGGGCTGCTGCCGGCCCGGCTGGCCGAGGTGGCGGCGGTGTCGGACGGCCGGCCGGGGCGGCGACTGAGCGTGGCCGACGCCCTGCATCCGGTCACCCGCCGGCTGCTGGAGGCCGGCGACGCCCTGCTGAGCGGGCCGCTGGTGCACACCTGGATGAGCGCGGTTCCGGCGGATGCCGTCGCCGCGCCGCCGGCCGGCACGCAAACGGCACCGTCCTCCTCGCCGGCCGGAATGCAGGCCCGGACGCTGCTGGCCCTGGACGGTCCGGACGGTCCGCCGCTGCTGATCGAGCGGCCTTTCGGCGCCGGACGCGTTGCGCTGGTGGCCACGTCGGCCGACAAGGAGTGGAACACGCTGGCCGACCACCCGCTGTATGTCGTGCTGGCCATGGAGCTGGCTTCGCACCTGGCCCGCCGGCCGTCCGACGAAGGCCGGCTGCTGGCCGGCGAGCCCATCCGGATGGTGCTCGATCCGGCCCGGTACCGCCCCGAGGCGACGCTCCGCACCCCCCGGTTTCCTGCCGAACCGGCCGTGCAGCTGGAGATCCGCACCGACGAGGCGACCGGCCGGCCGGCGCTTCAATGGAGCGGCACCCAGTCCCTGGGGCGCTACGAGCTGCTGCTGACCACCGTCGCCGGTTCGACCGAGAAGCGGATCCTGGGCGTGAACCCCGACCCGCGCGAGAGCGACCTGAGTCCGGCCGACCGGCAGGCGGTGCTCGCGGGGCTGGAGGGCGTCCGTGCCCGGTTTGCCCGGGCCGACGATCCGGGGGACGCGGAGGACCGGGCGGGCCGCAGGGAATGGTGGCGGCATGTGCTGGCGGCGCTGGCGGCGGTGCTCATGATCGAGCAGGCGGCGGCCTGGTGGTTCGGCGGCCGGCGGCATGCAGGGCGGCTGCGCGAGCTGCTGGGGGTTCGCTCATGACCGGGCGGGCACCGCTGGCGGCCGTGACGGCCATCGAGGCCACGGAGACGCGGCTGGAGCTGGCCGGCCTGCCGGAGGGCTGGGCGGCGCTGGCCGGCCTGGCGCTGCTCGGCCTGCTGACGGCGGCGGCGATCCTCCTGTACCGTGCCGAGCAGCGTGCCGGCTCCTCGCCGGCCATGCGGCGGCTGCCGGCAGCGCTGCGGTGCCTGGTGCTGCTGCTGCTGGCGGTGGCGTGGCTGGAGCCGGTGCTGGTGACCTATATCCGCCGTACGGTGGACGCGCGGACCATCGTCCTGATCGACCGCTCGGCCAGCATGGGGCTCCGCGACCGCTACGCCGCCCCCGACGGTCCGGGCCTCTCGGAGGCCGGGCAGCGCGTGCGGCGGGTTCTGGGGAGTGCGGATCTCTCGCCGGCGGAGCTTACGCGGCGCCGGATCGCCGAGTCGATCGTCTGGGGCAGTGAATCGTCGCTGTTGCGCCGGCTGGCGGAGGCCAATACGCCTGTGGTCTTCGATTTCGCCGACGACCTGCTGCCGGTGATGATCGAAGGGCTGCAGGAGGGGTCCTCGGCCGCCGGACCGGCCACGGCATCCCGTCCGGCGGACGGCCCGGCCACGGACATCGGCAGGCCGTTCGCGGAGCGGTGGAATCGGATCCCTCGACCCCGGTGGCCGCGGTGGTGGTGTTGTCCGACGGCCGGTTCAACCGCGGCGAGCCGGCCGACGTGGTGGCCCGCTACGCCCGTGAGAAGCGGATGGCCATCTGGACCGTCGGGATCGGCGATCCCGCGGCCCCGCGCAACGCCGCCATCACCGGCGTGGAGGCCCCCGCCGGCGCGTTCGTGGATGATCCGGTATCGATCCAGGCCCGGCTGCGCGTCGAGGCCGCCGGCCCGGTCATGGTCGGCATCGAGCTGGCCGAGCGGCACGCCCGGGACGGCACCTGGCGGGTGGTCGCCGAACGGCAGGTGGAGACCGGCGCGGACGGTTCGGCCTCGGCCGTGTTCCGCCACCGCCTGTCGGCCGCCGGCCCGGTCGAGCTGGCCGTGCGGGCCCGACCGCTGGAGGGCGAGACGCTGCTGGAGGACAACGTCCGCGAGTTCACCATCCGGGGTTACGACCACCAGATGAAGGTGTTGCTCGTCGCGGGCTCGCCCGGCTGGGACTTCCGTTATCTGCTGAGGCTTCTGGAGCGCGACAAGACCGTCAACGTCAGCTGCTGGCTGCAGTCGGCCGACGCCGAGGCGGTGCGCGACGGGGACACGGTGATCGATCACCTCCCGCGCGGCCGCGAGGAACTGGAGGCGTACGACGCGGTCGTGCTGATGGACCCCGACCCCGCGGGGATCGACGAGGCCTGGGCGGGGGAGGTGGCCGCGCTGGTCGCCCGATCGGGGCTGGGCCTGCTGTACGCCGCCGGTCCCAGGTACACGCCGATGTTTGCCCACAGCCCGCAGGCGCGGCCGATCCTGGAGCTGCTGCCGGTGGCCGTCGACGCCGGCGAATCCGATCTGCTGCTCAACGAGATGGGGCATTTCCAGCCGACGGCCTGGCCGCCATCGATCCCGCCGCCGGCGGCCGCCCATCCCGTGCTGGCCATGTCGGAGGATGCCCTGGAATCGCGGCAGATCTGGTCGGCGCTGCCGGGGGTGTACTGGCATTACCCGGTGCAGCGGGTCAAGCCCGCGGCCACTTTGCTGCTGGAGAGCGGCGACCCGCGCACGCGCGGCGCCCGGGGCCCTGCAGTGCTTCTGGCCACGCAGTTCGCCGGCACGGGTCGCACCGGCTTCCTGGGGTTCGACGGCACCTGGCGGTGGCGCCGCCAGGGCGACCGCTGTTTCAACCGCTTCTGGATCCAGCTGCTGCGTCACCTGGTCGAAGGCCGGTTGCCGGGCGCAGACCGCGGCGGCATGATCCGGCCGGAGCGGGACCGCTGCCAGACGGGCGAGACCGCCATCCTCGAAGCCCGGCTGCCGGAAGACATCGCCGGGCCGGCGGAGCTGCAGGCGGTGGTCCAGCGGGAAGGGCACGAGGCCATCACCGTGGCCCTGGCCACCCAGTCCGGCCGGCCGGGCTGGTACCGCGGGCACTTCCAGGCCGGCCCGCCGGGGCGTTACGAGATCCGGCTGGATCTTCCGCCGCCGGCGGTCGGCCCGGCCCTGCGCGGCGAGCTGCGGGTCGTGCGCCCGGATCTGGAGTTCCGCGAGGTTTCGCTGGACAAGGCCAGCCTGAGGCTGCTGGCCTCGCAGTCGGCCGGCGGGCAGTACCTGGAGGTCGACGAGATCGACCGGCTGGGCGAGCTGATTCCCAGCCGTCGGACCTCGACGGTGGTGCCTGGATCGATCGTGCCCTTGTGGGATCGCTGGTGGGTTCTGGTTCTGATCGTCGGCCTGCTGGGCGGGGAATGGACGCTGCGCAAGCGTCTGCATCTGCTCTGAAGGGCCGTGGAGGAGCCGGCGGGAATGCCGCCGGTCGGGCAGCATGATGCCGCCAACGGATGAATCGCCCGCCGCCCTGGTCGCCGGCCGCCTGCGCAGACTGGGCGGGCGGCTGCGGCTGTACGCAATGCTCGACGGGCTGGCCATGATCGTCTGGGCGTCGTTGCTGCTGGCCGGTGCCACGCTGCTGGTCGACCGCGCCTTCCGGCTCGACCGGGACATGCGGGTCGTCCAGCTGGTCTCGGTGCTGGGCATTCTGGCCGTGCTGGCCCGGCGGCGGCTGATCGGCTCGCCGACCTGGCGCGTGCGGCCGGTGGACCTGGCGATCCTGGTGGAGCGCCGGCATCCCGAACTGCAGAGCCGCCTGGTCACGGCCGTCGAAGCGGCCACGGCGGCCGCGGAACCGTCGCGCGGCGGCGGGCTCGCCGGGCCGGCTTCCCCGGCGATGATCCGGGAAGTCTGTCGCCAGGCCGCCGAAGCCCTGAGCGGCTTGCGGCTGGACGATCTGCCGGCACACGAGCGGGCGGTTCGCAGCGGCCTGATCCTGGCCGGCAGCCTGGTCGCGGGCCTGGCCGCCGCATGGGCCGCCCCGCAGACCGTGGGGGTCTGGGCGCGGCGCAATCTGCTGCTCGGCGACGTGGCCTGGCCGACGCGCAACCGGCTGGCGGTCGAGAATCTCGTCGACGGGTGCCTGATCGTGGCCCGGGGCGACGACCTGACGGTCACGGCGGTGGTGGACCGCGGGCAGGAGCCGCCGCGCCTGGCGTTCATCGAGTACGCGCCGGACGGCGGCGCCGTGCGCCGGGCCCAGATGCCGGCCATCGGCAGGGAGCGGCTGCGTTTCGCCCACACGTTCGAGCGGCTGGCCGGCGACCTGACCTGCCGGGTCGTCGGAGGCGACGCCGCCACGGAGAGATTCCGCGTCGTCGTGGTGGATCGACCGGCGCCGGCTTCGCTGAGCGTGCGCATCCATCCGCCGGGCTACACCGGCCAGGAGCCTTACGACCTTCGCGGAGGCCAGATGGTGGCCGAGGTGCTGCGCGGCAGCACCGTCGAGTTCAGCTGGACCTGCGATCGACCGCTGAGCCAGGCGCGGCTGGTCTGCCGGGAGGAGCCTTCCGGCGAGCCGCGGACGGTGCAGGCCGGCCTCGATCAGGGCGTGTACCGCGTGCGCGACCGTCCGGCGGCCGAAACCGTCTACGAAGTGATCCTGCGGGATGCCCGCGGCATCGAGAACTCCGGTCCGCGCGCGACCCCGCCGCGTCTGGTGATCCGGCCGGTGCCGGACGAGCCTCCCGGGGCCCGGCTGCGGGTCCAGGGGACCGGCGAGCTGGTCACCCCGACCGCGGTCCTGCCGCTGGAGGTTTCCTTCGACGACCGCCACGGCCTGGCGTGGGCGGCGACGGCCTTTGCCACCGCCCGCGAAGGGCAGGAAACGCCCTTTGCGACCGAGCCGCTGGCGGACGTGGCTCCGGGAACGCGGTCGTTGAGCCGGACGCTGGAATGGCCCGTCGCCGCCCACGGGCTGAGGCCGGGGGACCGGCTGCGGCTCAAGGCGGTGGCGGCGGACCAGGATGACGTCGCCGGTCCGAACGTCGGGGAGTCGCCGGTGGTCACGCTGCGCGTAGCGACGCGCGAGGACGTGCTGGCGGATCTGAGCCGCCGTCAGGGCGAATACCGCCACGACCTCGAGCGTCTGCTTCGTGCCCAGGAGAACCTGTACGACGAGCTGCTCAAACGGCTGGCCGGGCCCGACCCGCCGGATCAAAGCGTTGCCCAGGCGCTGGTCCGGCGGCAGCGCGAGGCCGCCCGGCGGGCGGAGGTCCTGCGACAGCAGTTCGAACAGGTGCTGGCGGAACTCCGGATCAACCGTCTGGACGTTCCCGAGACCGAGCGGCGACTGGGCACCGGCGTGGTCGAGCCATTGGCGCGGCTGGCCAGGCGGTCGATGCCGCAGGCCGCGGCCGATATCCAGCGCTGGTCGGGCGATGCCCGGGCGGACCGGGACGTGCGGCAGTCCCAGGAGCAGGTGCTGGCGGATTTGAACGCGGCGATGAGCGGTCTGGTCGACTGGGAGGGTTACAATGACGCGGTGATGCTGCTGCGCGACGTGCTGCGGATGCAGGGCGAACTCAAGGCCGATGTCGAGCGGCGGATCCGGACCGATATCCTCGGTCTCGATCCGGCCGACGAGCCGGCGACCAGCGCCCCGGGGTTGTGAACGCGATGATTCATCCTGGTCCACACGTGTTCGGTTCCCGACGGATGCTCTGGTCGGCGGCGGCGGTCGTGTTGCCGGCCGTGGCCGGGGCGCCGGCCTGGGGCGAGCAGGCTCCCGCCACAGGCCCGGCCGAGGCCCTGGTGGCCCGGCAGGTGCTGGTCCGCGAACGCCTCAACCAGCTGGAGGACCGCCTGTTCCGCCTCGCCCGGCATCCGGAGATGGACGCTCAGCAACGCCGACGGCTGGAGGAGGCCCTCCGCCGCTCGCGGGAGATGCTGATCCGCCGGGCCATGGACCAGGCCGTGCAGGCGTTGCAGCAGACCGACCTCAGCGCCGCCGCGGATCGGCAGGAAGAAGCGGCCAGGGCTCTGGAACTCGTGCTGGAGCTGCTGCTCAGCGAGCCCGATCCGGCCGCTGAGCGCGCGGCCGAACAGCGCCGGCTGGCCGAGATGCTCCAGCAGGTTCAGGCGCTGCTGGCCCGCCAGCGGGAGCTGACCGCCCGCACGGCCGGGGAGGCCTCCGGTGCGGCGTCGGCCTCGGCGCCGTCGGACCGGCCGGCTTTGGCCGAAGCTCAGCGTCAACTGCAGCGCTCGACCGAGGCGCTGGCCAGGGGCGAGCCTCCCGATCCGTCGCAAAACGCCGCCAACCCGGCCGATGCCGTGCCTGCCGGAGACGAACTGGGGCAGGCCGCCGGTCACATGGCCCGGGCGGCCGGCAGGCTGCAGGATGCCGCGCCGGCCGAGGCGCTGGAGGCTCAGCAGCGTGCCGCCGAGGCCCTCGAACAGGCGGTCGACCGGCTTCAGCAAAGGCTCCAGGAGGCCCGGGAGGAACTGCGCGATCTGCTTGTCAGGGCGCTCGAACAGCGGCTCAGCGCGATGGCCGACCGCCAGGCGGGGATCAACACCGCCACCACGAGCCTGGATCGATCCCGGACCGAAAACGGCCGGGAGCCCGACGGGCAGGCCCTGGCGGCGCTGGCCGGCGACCAGGACCGGCTGGCCGGCCAGGCCAGGGAGCTGCTGGACATGCTGGCCGACCGGGATGACGTGGTGGCGCTGCCCCTGATACTCGACACCGTGCGTGCGGACATGGCCAGCTCAGCCCGGCGTCTGCGCCGCGCCCAGCTGGGCGAATTCACCGCGGCCCTGCAGCAGCGTATCCTGGACAACCTCCGCAGCTGCCTGGCGAGTCTGGAGCCCTCGTCGCCCGGGGCCGGCGAAAACCGGTCCGGGGGGCTGCCGGACGGCAATCCGGGCAGCGGGCCGCCGGGACTGCTGCCGGCTGCGGCCGAACTGAAACTCCTGCGGACCGCGCAGGTGCAGCTGATGACGCTGACCGCCGGTCTGGACGAGATGCCGGATCTTTCGGATGAGACCCGCGCGGAAGCCCTGCGCGAGGCGTCTGATCGGCAGACGCGGCTGGCCGAGGCGGCCCGGCGGATGGCAAAGAATCTGGAGGGACCGTGAACTCGCCTGCACCGATCGTGTCGTCGCAACCGGGGCGGGACGCCCGCGCTGCCGTCTTCGGCCGGCCGGTTCCGCGGATCGGTACGGCCGCGGCCGCCGTTGTCCTGATGGCGGCCATCACCGCGGCTTCCGATCCGCCGGCCGCCACCCGCGATGCCGCGGTTCTATCGGATGAGACGCTGCAGGATGCGATGGTCACTCCCTCGGCCGCCCTGGTCCGGATCGCGGACCTGATGGCCGAGGCCGGACGTGACCTGGGAGGCGGTCAGACCGGGGCATCCACCCGCCGGCGGCAGCAGCGGGCGGTGGAGATTCTCGACGCCCTGATTCGCGCCGCCGAGCAGCAGCAAGGCCGGCCACCGCAGCCCGGCTCGTGCCGGCAGTGCGGCGGCCGGGGCTGTCCGGCGTGTTCTTCCGCGGGCCGGACCTCGCCCTCGGGCACGCCCCGTGGACCGGCGCAGTCCTCCGGCGCGGTTCAGGGCTCGGCCGAACCCGGCCGACTGCACGAGGCCGCCGAGGCACGGCCCGGCGAGATGTGGGGCCGCATGCGTCCGGAGGAACGCGACCGTATTCTTCAGTCGCTCAACCAGTCGTTTCCGGGCCGGTACCGCACGCTGGTGGAGCAGTACTACCGTCGGCTGGCCACCGAGTGAGGTCCGCGCGCAGTGAGGTCACCCGCAGGAGGCGGCGCTTGAGAGCGTTATCGACTTGTTGGACGGGCCTGGCCTGGGTCATCCTTGCGCCGGGGCTTGACGTCCGGGCGGGCGCGGCGGTGGTGGAAGCCGAACTGATCGACGGCACCCAGGTGCGCGGCACGTTCGCCGGCGTGCGGGCCGAGGGCCAGACCGTGCAGATCCGGGTGGCCGGGCAGGACGGAGACCGGCTTGTTCCGTCGGAGGACCTGCTGCGGCTGCGGTTCGCGGCACCGGCATCGGCGACGTCCGCGGCCAAGGCCACGGCCACGGCCCCGACCGGCTCGATGGACCCGGACGCCCCCGACGCCACTGTGACGGTGTGGCTCAACGACGGCGGTCGCCTGGAAGGCCGGATCGCCGGCACTTCCGGTGCCGGCCTGACGGTGGATTCGATCGCCGGCCGGTTTGAGCTGCGGCGGGCGGACCTGGCGGCCGTGCGGTTCGGCGATCCCCGGGCGGTGGTCGCCCGGCAGGCCCTGGAAGACGCCCTCCATCGGCGCGACGGGGCCGAGGACCTCGTGCTGCTTCTCCAGGAAGGACGGGTCACGGCGCTGAAGGGCACCGTGGAGAGCCTCACCGCCACCGGAGGCACGTTCACCTGGCGCGGCCGGACGGCGCCGATCCGCCGGGAACGCACCTATGCGGTGGTGTTCGCGGCCCCTTCGCCGCCGACACCCCCGTCTGCGGTTCGCTGCGTGCTGGCCGACGGCTCGGTGCTCGCCGGGCGGCTGGTCGGGGGCGACGAGCAGGCACTGGAGGCGGAGGTCCGCGGCGCGCGGGTGCGCATCGAGCCGGCCGGCCTGTCGGAGATCGCCTTCGCCTCCGGGCGGGTGACCTGGCTGAGCGACCTGGAACCCGCCGCCTACCGCTTCGAGCCGATGGGCGGCGCGCAGTGGCCTTACCGCCGCGACCGTTCGGCGGCCGGCCGGCCGATCCGCATCGGCGATGTGGCGTACGACCGGGGCATCGGCATGCATGCCCCCTCCAGCCTGGACTATGCTCTGGCCGAGCCGCATCGCCTGCTGGTCGCGGTGATCGGCATCGACGCGGGGGCCGCGCCGCGGGGGCATGTGGTGTTCCGGGTGCTGGGCGACGGGCAGGAGCGTTTCAACAGCGGTCCGGTCACCGGCCGGGATCCTCCGCGGACGATCCGCGTTCCGATCGAGGGGGTCCGCACCCTCACGTTGTGCGTGGACTTGGGCGAGGAGCTGGACATCGGCGACCAGGCGGACTGGGCGGCCGCCCGGCTGGTGCGCTGATGCCGGATGCGGGGCGGCATGCCGCGGCGGCCGATCGGTGATATGATCGCCGCGCCGCCGGCGGGCCTGCGCGCCCGGCCGGCGGTTTCGGCGAGGACGAGCCTTGTACCTGGACTTCGAGATCACGCCTCAGCCCGACGACACCGCCTGCGGGCCGTCGTGCCTGCACGCGGTGTACCGGTTTTTCGGCGATCACATCGACGCCGCGCAGGTCATCCGGGAGATTCCTCAGCTGGAGGGCGGCGGCACGCTGGCGTCTTTCCTCGGGTTGCACGCCCTGCGGCGGGGCTACGATACGACGATCTACACCTGCAACCTGCAGCTGTTCGACCCCACCTGGTTCGCGCCGGGCGGGCCGCCGATCCCCGAGCGGCTGCGCGCCCAGATGCGGGCCAAGCCCGACCCCAAGCTGCACCAGGCCTCGCAGGCCTACCTGGAATACCTGGAGCTCGGCGGGCGCCTGCACATGGAGGACATCACCGCCGGGCTGATGCGCGGGATCCTGGAGCAGGGCGTGCCGCTGATCACCGGCCTGAGCGCCACGTGGCTCTATGCCGCCTGCCGTGAGCGGCCGAGCGACGGCCAGCCCGACGACGCCGCCGGCGAGCCGGTCGGGCACTTCGTGGTCGTGCACGGCCTGGACCCGGTCACGCGCCGGGCGAACCTGGCCGATCCCTACCTGAACATGCCCTATCCGGCCAGCCACCACTACGAGGTGCACGTGGACCGCCTGGTCGGCGCGATCGCCCTGGGCATCGTGACCTACGACGCCAAGCTGATCGCCATCCGGCCGCGCACGGACCGGCGGGGGCGCTGACATGCCCATCCTGATGGTCTTCAACGATCCCGACGACTGGCCGCTGTCCGTGCCCGGCGTGCAGGTCGTCTCGGCCAAACGCTATCTGACGGACCCGGCCTTTCACCGCCTGCCGAACATCCGGCTGTTCAACCTGTGCAACTCGTACAGCTACCAGAGCCGCGGCTACTATGTGTCGCTGCTGGCCGAGGCCCGCGGTCACCGGCCGCAGCCCGACGTGGTCACCATCCAGGACATGAAGTCCTCGGCCCTGGTGCGGGCCATCGCCGAGGATCTCGACGAGCTGATCCAGAAGACCCTCCGGCCGGTGCATCCCGACCACTTCACCCTCAGCATCTATTTCGGCCGCACCCTGGCCAGGCGCGACCAGCTGCTGGGCCGCCGCCTGTTCGGCCGGTTCCGCACGCCGCTGCTGCGGGCCCAGTTCGACCGGCGGCACGACCGCTGGCACCTGCGCAGCGTCCGTCCGATTCCGGCCAGCGAGATTCCCGACAGCCACCGGCCGTTCGTGATCGAGGCCGCCGCCGAGTACTTCGCCCGCCGGCAGCGGCCCGGACAGGCGGCCTCGCCCCCGCGGTACTACCTGGCCATCCTGCACGACCCCGAGGAACGCGATCCGCCCTCGGATCCGGCGGCGCTCAAGCGCTTCATCCGCGCCGCCGACCGCCTGGGCGTGGGCTCCGAGCTGATCACCCGCGACGACTACGAGCGCCTCGCCGAGTTCGACGCCCTGTTCATCCGCACCACCACCTTCGTCAACAACTACACCTACCGCTTCGCCCGCCGCGCGGTCGCCGAGGGCATGGCGGTCATCGACGACCCGCTGTCCATCGCCCGCTGCACCAACAAGGTCTACCTCGCCGAGCTGCTGACCCTGCACCAGGTGCCCGTGCCGCGCACCGTCATCGTGCAGCGCGACAACGCCGACGAGGTCGTCGACCGGCTGGGCCTGCCGCTGGTCCTCAAACAGCCCGACAGCGCGTTTTCCCAGGGCGTGGTCAAGGTCGCCGACCTGCGGGCCTGCCGCAACGCCCTGGAGGCCCTGCTGGACAGATCCGAGGCCGTCGTCGCCCAGGAGTACATCCCCACCACCTTCGACTGGCGCGTCGGGCTGATCGACGGCCAGCCGCTGTACGCCTGCAAGTACCACATGGCCCGCGACCACTGGCAGATCGTCAACCAGCAGGCCGACGGGCGCCACCGCTACGGCAAGACCGAGGCCGTGCCGCTCGAGGAGGCCCCCAAGCGGGTCATCGCCACCGCGGTCCGGGCGGCCCGCCACATCGGCGACGGGCTCTACGGCGTGGATCTCAAGCTCGTCGGCGACGCGGCCTACGTCATGGAAGTCAACGATAACCCCAACATCGATGCCGGCTGCGAGGACGCCGTGCTGAAGGACGAGCTTTACGAGCGGATCATCGCCTCGTTCATCCGCCGCATCGAGCGTCTCCGCGAGGGAGCCGAGCCAGGTGCCTGACGCGCTGCCGAACCCCGGCCTCTTCGAGGCCTTCGGGATTGAGCTGGAGTACATGATCGTCGGGGCGGCCGGCCTGGACGTGCGGCCGCTGTGCGACCGGGTGCTGGCGGCCGTGGCCGGCGAGGGGGCCGGCGACGCCTGCTTCGACGATACCGCCTGGTCCAACGAACTGGTCGCCCACGTCATCGAGCTCAAGACCGCCGCGCCGGCGCCGCGCCTGGCCGGTCTGGCCGGAGCCTTCCAGCGCGACGTGCGGCGGATCAACGGCCTGCTGGCCCCGCTGGACGCCCGGCTCATGCCCGGCCCGATGCACCCCTGGATGAATCCGGCGACCGAAACGCGGCTCTGGCCCCACGGCGGCCGCGAGATCTACCGGGCGTTCGACGCCCTGTTCGACTGCCGCGGCCACGGCTGGTCCAACCTGCAGAGCATGCACCTCAACCTGCCGTTCCGCGACGATGACGAGTTCGGCCGGCTGCACGCCGCGGTCCGGCTGGTGCTGCCGATCCTGCCGGCTCTGGCCGCCGGATCCCCGATCGTCGATTCGAAGGTCACCGGCCTGCGCGACAGTCGGCTGGCGGCCTACCGGACCAACTGCGCGCGGATCCCCAGCATGACCGGCCGCGTGGTCCCCGAGCCGGTCTTCAGCGAACGGGAGTATCGGGACCGGATCCTGGAGCCCATCTACCGCGACACCGCTCCGTACGACCCCGAGGGGATCCTGGCCTGCGAGTGGGCCAACGCCCGCGGGGCGATCGCCCGTTTCGAGCGACGTACCGTCGAGATCCGTGTGCTGGATGTTCAGGAATGCCCGGCGGCCGACCTGGCTGTCGCGGCCGCGACCACCGCGGCGGTCAGGCTCCTGGCCGGGGAAACCTGGTGTCCGCTGGCTGAAATGCAGGCCTGGCCGGTCGATCCGCTGGCCGGGCTGCTGGAAGACTGCATCCGCGACGCCGAGGATGCAGTGATCGAGGACGCCGCGTACCTGCGGGTCTTCGGCCTTTCGGACGATGCCCGCTGCACCGCCGGCCGGCTGTGGAGCCACCTGGTCGAGCAGGCCGACCGCCGCCTGCCCGGTGAAATGGACCATTGCCGGGATGCCCTGGCCGTGCTGCTGGAGGAAGGCTCGCTGGCCACCCGGATTCTGCGGATCACCGGGCCGGCGCCTTCTTCGGCGGACCTGCGCCGCGTCGCCGGGATGCTGTGCGACTGTCTGGCCGACGGCCGCATGCTGCGAGCCGGGCGCGCGGCGTCCTCCTGACCGCCGGGCGTGTTCCTGACTGCCCGGCAAGGCCCTGACGGTGGCCGTGCCGGCCGTCGAACTGACCATCGCCCGCACGTGAGTCACGCGCAGCGCCGTAGCGGCCGGCCTCCGTGCCGGCCGTCGAGGGCGGAGCGCCCTGGCCTCGCATGACCGCGTTACGAATGGCGCATGAGGCGCGCGGTCGCACCGGGCGCCGCCTGTCGCGTCGCGCGTCCGTTGTGGGGTGTTCTTCCATCACCCGGCCGGGGCCCTTAAACTGCCGACCGCCTGGGGGGTGGCTTCAGGCCGGCGGCATATGCCTTTGTCGCGGACGCGGATGGAGATCAGACCCTGGAGGAGGCTTCGATGCGTCTCATCCGAGGAAGCTGGGGAACGATGTGGGCGTTGGGGTGGCTGGTGGGCGTCGCCTCCGGCCAGGAAGTGCCGCGGGTGGACTACGTGCCGCTCTCGAAGGAAGCCCGCGAGCTGGGGCGGCTGGAGAAGTACGCGCGGATCGCCCGCCGCACGGTGGAGCTGAAACTGGACAAGCTGAAGCTGACCGCCCGGGTCCCCGAGGCCGCCGAGGCCTACGACGCCGTGCCGATCGAGTTCGAGCTGTCGGGCGACTGCGGCCCCGACCAGCGGATCGCGGTCGAGGCCGTGGCCTTCGAGGACAAGGACCGGCGGGCCGGGCGGGACCTCTACGACCTGGCCGTGCCCGGCCCGATGGATCTGCGGATCGAGTATCTCGGGAGCGTGACGGGCGTGTTCGACCCTTCACGGGTCTCGCGGCTGACCGCCAAGAGCCGGCACAAGGTTTTCCCGCCCTACAAGCTGGAGCCCTTCACCCGTTCGGGGACGGTCAAGCAGGGCAGTTACACCTTCTTCAAGTTCCGGATCACCAACGCCGGCCGGACGATTCTGGACCCGGAGGGCTTCGGCGGCTGGATGGGCGTCCCGATCGCCCGGCTGCTGGACGACCAGGGCCAGCCGGTCGGCGAGGCCCGGCCCATCAACCAGTTCGAGCGTCACCTGGAGTATCTGTATCCGGGCGAGTCCATCGAGCAGTGGGTCAGCTTCTGGCACCCTGCGCCCGATCCGGTGCACTGCCGGACGCTGCCTCTGGGCCGCCACGTCATCGAGTACCAGGCGGCCTACCGCTGGAACCGGGAGTTCCACTGGTCGATCAACATGTGGTCCGGCCGCACCTGGCATGTCCTGAAGGTGCCGATCACGGTGGCCGCGGAGGCGGCCCAGACGCCGCTGGAGGGGGTGGAGGAGTCGGCCGTCGATCCGGACCCCGACCCCATGCCCCGCCATATCCGCCGGCTCGAGGAGTTCATGACCGGCCTGCGGATCTTCGAGCGCGCGGAGGTGGCCGGGGGACCGCGCGAGACGCTTTATCTGCAGGTGGCGCCCTGGACCCGGCACGTGGTGCTCAAGCTGATCGGCAACACCCCCGGGCGGATCACCACCGCCGAGGTGCCGCTGGAGGTTTCTCCGGCCGGTCTGGCCCTTCGGCCCCGGCCCGACAATCCCTTCATGGTCGTCCGCGGCGGGAAGGCCGAGCCGGCGTTCTGCACCCAGGTGATGCCCGCGATGCGGAGCAGCTCGCAGCTGGGCCCTTATCCCGAGCGGCATCTTCCCGAGCGGCTGCGGGAGATGCTCGACCTGGGCGTCAACGTGATCTGCACCACCGGCGGCGACTGGCACCAGCCGCAGATCTACAGCGAGGAGGCCTTCGTCGGCGACATCCAGGCCGAGACGTGGAAATACTACTATGACACGATCGTGCCCCCGACGCGCGTGCCGGTGTTCGGCTGGGGACTGTTTCCCTCCCGGACCGCCCACGTGCTGCACCTGGGCCGCCACTACTGGCGTGAGCCGATCGACGTGCCGTTCGTTCAGATGGTGTACACCTACGCCGGCTCGCCGGACCTGGACGTGGCCCACCCGGATTTCCCCAGGCTCTACGCCGGCGTGATTCTGTTCAATCACAAACGGTGGGGCCGCCTCTGGTACCGCACGGCCGACGGCGAGGTGCCGATCGACGTCGAGGACTCCTGGGGCTGGCACCGGGACGACATCAACGTGCGCTTCGTGCTCGGCGAAGAGGCCCTGAAACGCTGGCGCCGCTGGCTGGCCGAACGATACGGGTCGCTGGAGCGGATCAACCAGGCCTGGGGCACCGCGTACACCAGCTACGAGGAGATCGACCCGCAGAAGGACCAGGGCAACGAAGGCCGGCCGTTCGACACCGACCTGACGCATCTGGCTCCGGTGTACAACCGGCCGGAGCATCCCTTCCACGACTGGACCGCGGCCACGGAGGACTGGGACCTGTTCCGCACCGAGCTGCGCTGCGACATCTACGAGCAGATCCTGCGGCACGTCCGGCGGGTGATCCCGAAGGCCCAGATCAACATCCGCACCGAGGGCGCGATCGTGCCGGTGCCGGTGGACGCCGACGATCCCAACCCGCACATGCGGCACGTGCGTTATTCCCAGCGGCGGCAGGCCCTGATCGCCGAGGTGCTCGCCCGCCGCAAGGTGTTCCGCTACCACAGCGACTACACCACCCTCCCCTACACCGAGACCGAGTGGCGCACTCTGCTGCGCCGGCTTTCCGAGCAGGGCATGCGCGGCAATTACCTCCCGCAGTTCTGCACCGCCCGCGACATGCTGGTCAATCCGCACTACGGCCGCGACTACCAGGTGAACTACAACCTTCCCCGGCCCGCCAAAGCGATGATGATGCACGTGCTTCAGGCGGCCTATCCGGTCTGGCGGGCCCAGTATGAGGAGGGGCACTGCCCCGGCGTGCTGTGGGAGGACTACATGTGCGACGGGTTCGTGACCGAGACGCAGAAACGCGAGCTGAAGCTGTTCCGCGAACGGCTCAACGCGGCCGTCGCCTCCGCGCCGTCTTCGCCGTAGACCGCGTCCCGCAGGCCGGGCCCTGCCGGCTCAGACCGCCAGGGTCAGGGTGCCGAAGGCCTCCGCCCCGTCGGAGGATCCGCTGAAGATCACCGGCCGGTGACCGGTTTCGGCGGCGTAGCGGTCGGCGATCGCCTGCACTGCCGGGGCAGCGTCGCGGCGGCCCAGCACCGCCACCGTCCCGCCGGAGCCGCCGCCGGTGATCTTGGCCCCGTACAGCCCGCAGGCCGGCCCGGCCTGGCGGACCAGCTCGACCAGGCGGTCGGTGCCCGGGCAGCCCAGTCCGCAGGCCGAGTAGCTCGCGTGGCTCTGGTACATCAGCTCGCCCAGCAGTCCGGTGCGGACCGCATCGGCCATATCCCCGGACAGCAGACGGCTGAACGCCCGGACGCGGAAGTGCTCGTACACCGGATGGGCGGTCGGCGCCCGCACGGCGTAAACGCGCCCGGGATCGACGGCGGTCACCTCATCGGTGATCCCGCCCCAGCGATCGAGGAACTCCCGGCCGCTGAGCGATTCGGGCAGAAGCCCGGCGAACCGCGACTCCAGCAGCGAAGGCGCGACGTTGGCCAGGCAGCCGCCCCACAGCGGATCGTCGATCCGGACCCGCCCGGCGCCCGCCGGCCCGGCCTGCAGCCCCGCGGCCCCGGCCAGAATGCGGTAGCCCATGAACGCACCGACCCGCACGGCCCCGTAGTCCGCGCCGGCCACCGAATGACGCACGCCTGAGTCGATCCCCCACAGTGCGAGTCCGTCGGGGACCTCCAGATCGCCCTGCAGCTCGGCCGGCTGACACAGCAGGGCCAGCAGCCGGCCCGACCGGCCGCAGGCGCTGGTCATCTGATCCATGATTCCGCACGGCGCGCCGACCACGAGGTTTTCGACCTTCTGGCACAGCAGGGCCAGCTCGCGGCCGGGCAGGTTCACGCTCCAGGCGGCCAGAATCGCCCGCATGGCGGCCACCTCGATGGCCGCCGAAGAGCTGACGCCCTTGCCCTCGGGCACGCTGGAGTCGATGAGCATCGACGCGCCGCGATCGAAGATCAGGCCCTTTTCCCGCATGAGCACCACGAACGCCCCGGCCACGTAGGCCGCCCAGGACGTGGCCGGATCGCGGCGAAACAGGTCGCGGGCCCGGGCATAGTCGATCGGCCGGCCGCCGGGTGCCAGATCGTCGAGCAGATAATCCGCCACGGCCCGGCGGCCCGGCGGCATGTCTCCGCGGGTCAGGACGCGCAGCCGTCGGTCGGCGCGCGGCTGCACCGCGACCCTCGCGGCCTGGCGGATCGGCAGTTGCAGCACGAGTGAACCGGAGTAGTCGGCGATTCCGCCCATGACGTCCAGCCGGCCGGGCGCCCGGGCGACATGGATGGGCGCGCCCGGCGTGAACAGTCCCGCGGCCGGACCTTCGTCGCCGCCGATCATGCTGGCGATGTCCGCGACGAAGCGTTCCACGTCCTCCAGACCGCCGCTGCTGCCCTGCAGGATGCGATACCGCACGGGGCGACCTCGCTGTACGGGATGACCTGGCTGCACGGCGCCAACCCGCGCCGCGAGCACCATGGTATCGCCTCACGGGGGGCTTGGAAACAGCGCCGGCGCGGGTTATGA
>Ga0129299_1001135_pt1 | contig 17730 bp, 9 predicted proteins | sample ConPoolayeCmetaG_FD_94477 | JGI IMG/M metagenome (GOLD analysis project Ga0129299, IMG submission 94477) | Hot spring microbial mat communities from California, USA to study Microbial Dark Matter (Phase II) - Cone Pool mat layer C metaG ...
CCGTGCGAGGACTTCAATCAAGACAAACGAGCTTCATCGGCGGTCTCTTTGACTCTCTAAAGTGCCTGTTTCACTTCTCCGCCGGTTTATAGGCAGACTCCTCCCTTGACTCAGGCGCCAGCAGTCATAGGGCGGCCGCCCAATCTCTGCACCACCTTGATATAGCCGGATGAGCCTATCCGTAAACCATTCCCAATCGATTAAACTCGCCAACTGCCGCAGAAAGGCGAGTCATCCCCGTTCTTGTCTTAACTCAAATATGATAGTACACTACACAGGCAGACTGGCAAGAGGCTGTTTTGAACCCGACGACACTGGTATCCCGCCCAGGGGGTAGGCTATGGAACAGATTAGCGGACATTTGTACTATCTCAAAGACACCTGTAGCGTGTACAGGTTGCGCTCCGACGCTGGCGATTGTCTGATTGACTGTGGGACGGACAGTGCCCGACAGGACTGGCCCGTCGAGCGGGTTCTGCTCACCCACTATCACCGAGACCAGTGTGCGGCAGCTTCGGCCTGGCAAAGCCGCGGCGCACAGGTCTACGTCCCGTTCTATGAGCGTCGCTTTTTTGAGGAAGCCGATGTGATGCGAGCCGCCTACGACATCTACAACAATTATGCGTCGTATTATCCTGGCTTCACCACAGTCGAGGACCTCAGGCCGGCGGGCTACGCCAAAGATTACTGCCCCATCCAGTGGGGCGATACCTCGTTCGAGGTTGTTCCCTTGCCCGGACATACGTTCGGTTCTGTCGGGTATCTCTTTGAAGTGGACGGACAGCGCGTTCTGGCCGTAGGAGACATTGTGCTCTCGCCCCAGCAATTGTGGGAGTACTATTCCAGCCAGTGGACGTACATGGATTTCACCGGACACAGCCATTTGCTGGAGAGCCTGAAGTACATCTCGTCTCTGGATATAGACCTCATTTTGCCAGGTCACGGTGAACCGTTTCGCTTCAAGCCAGATATACTCAACGACCTGCGCCGCCGTCTGGAACGCCTCTACCAGATGTTTTACGACCGCCCTTATGATTACTTCACGCCGCGCTTCCGTCCGATCACGCCTCACGTGTTCGAAGTCATCAACAGCTCGGCGCGAACGTATATCGTCAAGGATGATGAGGGGCACGCCGTTTTCATTGATTGCGGTTATATGGATACATATCCCATTCAGAAAAACCCGCACCGCTTCATTGACCACCTGACGGCACACTTGAAGCCTCAGCTCGGCATTGACCAGGTAGAGTGGTTCATCTGCTCGCACTATCACGACGACCATGTGGCCGGCTATCCCTGTCTGCGCGCCCGTTACGGCACCAAGCTGTTGTCCTCGCCCGAGCTGGCGGACATCCTGGCGCATCCAGAGAACTACGACATGCCCTGCCTCCTGCCGGAGGGGCTGACGCCAGACCAAATCATCGCCCGCGATGAGCCTTTCGTGTGGCGCGATGACGTGGTGTTTTTCGTTGATCAGCAGCCCGGCCAGACGCTCTACAATCAGACTGTTCGCTTCGAGGCCTATGGCCGACGCTTCATGTCAATTGGAGACGACATCTCAGGGTTATGTTTTCAGGAAGCGCGGAGCTACATTTATTCTTTCATCCCCAAGAACAGGACGCCCCTGTCTGGTTACGGCGAGATACCGGCCCAGATACTGGACTATCGGCCGGACTTCATTCTGACCGGGCACGGTGGGGCCATTCCGTGCGATGAAGGCATCGAACAGTGGCGCGACTGGATGGAGGAGTGGCAGAGGACCTGGATGCAGGTCCTGGGCCAACCTCACCCCGATATGGGCCTCGACCCCAAATGGGTGGAGTTCTATCCGTATAAGATCAGAGTGAGGCCGGGCCAGCGGGTGCAATTCCAGGTGAAAATCACCAACTACCACGATATGCCCAGCCATTGCCGCCTGCGCTTCAGCTCCGTTGAAGGAGTGACCATTTCACCGGCGGAGTTCGAGCTGAATATTCCGCCGCGCGTTCTGGGCAAAATCAACCTCACCGTTACCGTTCCGGACACATTCCGCACGCACTCTCTGCCTGTCGTCGCCGATGTGACCTGGAACGACCAGCGGCTGGGCCCCATCGCCGAGGGGCTGATGTACTGGTAAATTGAACTGAACCACAAGAGCACAAAGAAAAGCAAGAACTTGGCGAGCATTGTGAGACACTGCTATTACAGTAACCGTAAGTAATGAGGAGGAAAACCATATCATGCCCACTTTTCAATCATCTTTGGAAGGCAAAACAGGTATTTTGACCGGCGGGACGAGCGGTTTTGGCTATGAGATCACCGATGCGCTGTTGCAGTTGGGAGCCAATATGGCTGTGTTCTCCGTTGATGAGATGACCGACCAGCAGGCCGCAGAGGTGCGCGCCCGAGCCAAAGGCGAAATAGAATACTGGCAGCGCGACATCATGGCCGAGGGCGCGTCTGAAGAGATGGTCGAACTGACGATGAAGCGCTTTGGTCGGGTTGATTTCGTCATCGCCAACGCTGGTTTCGCCATCCGTTTCGAGCAATCGCTGCTCACCCTGTCTGAGGCTGAATTGCGCAAAGCAATGCGCACCCAGTTTGAGGTTTTCCCCATCTGCTTCGCCACATTGGCTTTGGCCGCGGCGCGGGTCATGGCCCCGGTGTATGAGGCCATCGAACCGGACGAATGGGGCCATCGCCCCGATTCTGGCGCCATCGTCGTAACCCTGTCGGAGGCCGCGCTGGTCCCCTTGCGCGATGACCTGCTGGCCTACTCCGCTGCCAAATGGGCCAGTTGGGCAGTCATGCGCAGCTTGGCGGCTACGCTTGGCCCCAAAAACATCCGCGTCAACGGCATCGCGCCCGGCTTCGCCAATACCGCGGGCCCGCGCCGATTCTATGACCGATATCCCAATATCAAAGCGGACATCGAGGCGCGCTGCCATCTCAAGCCGTCCTTTATCCATTCCGGCGCAGTGGTGCCGGCCGTTCTATATCTGCTGACCGACAACTACGTCACCGGCGAGACCATCGCCCTCGACGGCGGGTATAACATCAACTTGTGCCGCTATTTTCAGTGACCCAGGCGGCAATTCTAAGCTCTCCCATGAGCGGCGCGCCCACGCGCCGTGGGGGAGCTCAGCATGACGGAACAGGGCATTTTCATACCAAAGGCGGTATCTGAAGCATAAAAAAAGAATGGCGCCCTCCACAAATTATATGTGTGGGGGCACCATCAACAAAGTGTCTGATTGGCGGCGCCAGCCCCGCCGCCAAAAATGTAGAGGACAATCCTACGCGATGGACCCTGGCGGCTGGAACCAGGAACGTATGATGTAGGGGGCGCCAGCCTTGCCCCCACCTATCATACAGGGCCAATACGATGGCTGGTCTAATCAAGCATCTTTTTCGTGCTACCTGATGATATTATATGATATTTATCACTACGTAGCAATAGGAAAAAGGTACTGAACCGCCTGCATTGTCAGGCCGGCCGGTCACCGTGCGTGCGGGGCGCCGTAATGACGGGCGTAAAACTCCTCGATTTCCCGCGGCGATGGGATGCGGCAGCGGCGCCAGACTTCAATCACCGGCCGCAGATCTTCCTCGCCCTGCTGGCCCTTGAACAGGCCTTCCAGGTAAGCTGTCCGTTCCTCGATGTCCCGTCGGGCAAAGGCGATGAACTCCTCCGCCGTGTAGAAGCGCAGCGGATTGAACCGCTGCCGGAAGCCAATCAGGCCATGCACCTCTTCCAGTTCGGTCGGGTCGGGAATCAGGTAGCCCTCGCCGTAGATGGGATGAGTGAGCCAACGCTGTATCTGGCGGTTCTCGATCAGTTCGACCAGCCTCTTGGAATCCCGCACGGTTATCTTTTCACCCTGACCGACATAGCGAATCTCGCCTTTTTCGTTGAGTTCGACTTCGCCGGTCTCTTCGTCTACTTTCGGGATAAAGTTGCCATGCTCGTCTCGTCGCAGGATTTGGTTGCCGTCAATGTCGAACTCGCCTACATAACCGGAATTGCAGATGAAGAACACCAGGCGGCCGTCCAGGCCTAAGCCCAGGTCGCGGTAGATGCGCCACTTCAGCAGCGTCTGGCGGGACTGTTCTCCTACCATGAAATCAGTGGCGGCGTAGCTGCGCACGCGAGTCCCCACTTTCTGCCTGGCTATCGCTGAGGTGATGATGCTCTCGCAGGCAGCGTCCAGGGCGGCAGCCATCGCCGGGTCAACCACGCGAAAGGCTGGCTCGACCACATCAAAGCGTTTGAAGCTCAGCGACTCGGTCTTGAGCCACTTGGTCTTGTGCGCGCCCCAGTTCGGGTTGAGCTCGCTGAACAGAAAAATGAATCGCCCATTGGTCGTCCCGCTGGAGGCGTAGTGTGTGCACTGCAACGAGCCAACCTGCTGTCCGGCCACCGGCCGTGGCACTTTGACGTCGAAGCCGGCGATGCGCTCGACGCGATATTCCACACCTTCACAGTCAATGTTCATCGCCAACACGACCGGCCGTCGGCCATCTGGGCCGACCTGGGCCGACTTCATCAGGCCGGGCCACTCCGGGCTGTCGTGATGCAGCCCTTCCGACTTGGCGAAGCTGGCTGCCTCCAGGCCAATGAGCTGCACTCGCTCCACCACGCCGACCGGGCTATAGAAGGGTTTGCCCAGGCAGGCATCGTCCTGTTCCAGGTCTGGGCCAACGCTTAGCGTTGTTTTGCCGGTGCCGGACAGCCCTTTAATGACGCGGCTGGACGTGCAGCCAGCGTGATAGCTGACCAGCCCGTCCATCTCGGCCCTGTTCCACACCATCGTCAGGTTGGGCTTCTTGAACGCGCCTCCGAAATAGTCAATGCCGACGCTCATCACGCGGCGGATGTCACAGTCCATATCGGTAAAATCGTACAGCGTGATCGGCTCACGCGGGTCGTAATCGGGCCAGAAGGTGCGAATTTCCGCCACATACTCTTCCGGCAGGGCTTCGGGTACGATGTAGTTGTAGCAAGACGTGGGTACATCCGACTTAGGTGGAAAAGTCATCTGCCGGCCCATCCAGGCGATGTACGCGCTGTGTGGGTTGCGCACGCTGACCAGCACGGTCAGGCCGGTCTCATAGCCCGGCTCGCCCTGTACGCTGCTCATGAAAATGACTGGTACGGTGGTCAGGTATTTCTTGACCACGGAGTAGAACCGCTTGCCAATCTCCAGATCGAACGGCTGTTGTTTCTTGCCCAACTTGTATTCTGGCGCGACCATGTAGAAGGCCCGGTCTGGCCGCCGGCCAGCCTGAGTGCTGGCAAACAGGTACTGGCCGTCCCTGGTCTGGACATAATAGGGCTTCAGGTATTCGGCGAAAAAATTGTCATCCGGGTTGACGACAACCTGTCTGGGATCCAGGATCAAGTCTTCCTCAACTTCTAGACATTGCTGTAGTTCCATCATTTTCCTCCTACCATGATGGCCTGACGGCAATACAAAACACCCTCAGGCGAACTTTTTGCCCGGATTCAGGATGCCCTTGGGGTCCAGCGTCTGTTTGATCGATTTCATCAACGCGACCACGTCTGGGCTGACATCCAGGCTCAGATAGGGCAATTTGAGCGTGCCGACGCCATGTTCGCCGGACAGCGTGCCGCCCAGCTCCACCGCCGTGCTGAAAATCTCCTTGGTCACCTTCTGGACGCGGTCCCATTCATCCGCGTCCCTTTTGTCAAACAGGATGTTGGGGTGCAGGTTGCCGTCGCCGGCGTGCCCGAACACGGCGATAGGCAGATTGTATTTCTCCGAAATGGCCTTGATGCGGCGGATGGCTTCCGGAATCTTCGAACGCGGCACTGAGATGTCCTCGCCCAGCTTGTTGGGCCGACGGCGGGCCAGCGAGGGCGAAATGGAACGGCGCGCCTTCCACAACTGCGCGCGTTCTGCCTCGTCGCGTGCCACTTTGACTTCCGACGCCCCATTCTCGGCGGCGATGCGGGCGATGGCCTCAATGTCCTTCAGAACCTGGGCTTCGTCCGACCCGTCGGCTTCAATGATGAGCATCGCCTCGGCCTGAATGGGCAGGCCCAGGTGCATCGCCTCTTCGATGGTGTTCAGTGTGGTGTTGTCCATCAGTTCGATGGTCGCCGGCGTGATGTCGGCCAGCAGGATGCGGTTGACCGTCTCGCCCGCGTCTTCCAGCCGGTTGTAGACTGCGGTGGCCGTGCGCACATATTTCGGCTTGGGGATGAGCTTGAGCAGCGCCTCGGTGATGATGCCCAATGTCCCTTCTGAACCGGCGAACAACTGTGTCAGGTTGTAGGTCGTCACGTTCTTGATGGCCTTACCGCCGGTATGGATGACCCGGCCATCGGCCAGCACCACGGTCAGGCCCATCAGGTAGTCGCTGGTGACGCCATACTTCAGGCAGCGTGGGCCGCCGGCGTTGCAGGCGATGTTACCGCCGATGGTGGAATGCTTGATGGACGATGGGTCGGGCGGGTAGAACAGGCCCATGTTCTCCACCTCGGTCTGCAGGTCGGCGGTGACCACGCCGGCTTCCACCCAGGCCATCATGTTCTCGGCGTCTATTTCCTTAATTTTGTTCAGGCGGGTCAGGCCCAGCACCATGCCGTTCTCTTGGGGGATGGAGGCCGCGGCCAAGCCGCTGCCCATGCCGCGCGGCGTAACAGGCACGCCCTCGCGGTAGGCGACCTTCATCACCGCGGAAACCTCTTCGGTCGTCGCCGGGTTGACCACCGCGCCGGGCAGTGTCTCCATGAAGGTGCTGTCGTAGGAATAACACGCCAGGTCCTCCGGCGAGGTCAACACGTGGTTCTTGCCGACAATCGCCCGCCACTCATCCAGAATTCGTTTCTCAATCGCCATGCTTCTGTATACTCCCCCTGACTGTGATAGTGAGAATGATAGCCAACATACGTGCCTGGCAGGACAATTATAACATCGAATGAGCAGGGAGCGCAAACCCATTTGTGTCGAGAAAGTTTATCGAATTGAAATTGTAAGAATTTTGTGGTATAATATTTGAGCCAAGAGATATTCAGTACCTTGAACCCAAAAAATTTGTATTGAAATTCTAATATTTTTGTGGTATAATATTTGAACGAATAGGGATCTAACGCCTTGCCCCAGTCAATGATTGACCCAGTCTAGAACTTCCGCTTACGCTCCCCCCAAAGAGTAAGCCCGTGAATGTCGCGTAGATTGCCAGTCGCTCTCATATCCTGCAAACGTTGGCGGCGGTCAGACTCACTGTCCTGATGCATTTGTTTTGTATCCGGGCAAAAAAGCCGATTTTAGGCACGCTTTTTCCATAAAAAGAGAGGAGAAAAGAAATGGTTATCTTGAGGAAATCCAGCCGGCTGTTGGGGTGGGCTGTGCTTCTCGCCGTGTTGGCCGCAGTGCTAACAGCGCGGTTCATGCCGCCAGTTCAGGCCACTCATGCGCACACTGAAGGCCGGGCCTTAGCTTTTGAACCGATTGGGTTGCTGTCTGCCTCTCAGACTCTGACCCAGACGTTCAGCAGTGGCATAACGGTAGAAAACAAACCTTACAGCATCGTGGTTCACGGCGCGGATCAAAATTTCGTCCCGGCCGATCTGTCCTTGCAGCCAGCCGAGGGGCAGAAGTGGGTGTTGGTGCTCGCCGGGTTGAACAACTTTCAGAGCACGCCCATCACCGTCACTCTGGAATCGCTCGTGCTCGTTGATCAGGCCGGCAATCGCTACTGGCCCGACCCGCCCGATGATCAGACGCAACCCGCGCTGATAGGTAAGGTGGTTTCGATGAACCAGCGAGCGTTGGGCCTCGTGCGCTTCCAGGTCCCCGCTGGCACAGTCGGCGAACGTGTGGAATGGTGCCCGACTGCCCCCCATGTCGAGTGCGCTGATCCGGCCCAGTCGCCCATTCCGTTTACGCCAGGCGCGGATGGCCCGGCCAATGAGGCCAAGGAGGAGAAGTGATGTTAGCTCCTAAAGCAGACACCTTGAGTCGGCCCGTTCAGTTCCTTAGCGGGCTGTTGGCTGTGCTGGCGGCGATTACCCTGGTCCATGTCGCCGGCCTGTCTATGGCGGAAGCGGCGGCCCCAAGTTTTGTCAGCAAGACAATCCTCACGCCAGCCACGCCGGGCGCAAGCCTGTTCGATAACCCGACTACGCTGGCTTTCGGGCCGGATGGCCGGCTGTATGTCGGCCAGCAGGACGGCCGCATCCACGCCCTGACCCTGGACGCGGCGCGGAATGTGACGGCGGTGGAGCGCTTCGACACCATCTACAATACGCCCAATAAGAATGATGACGGCACACCTGCGCCCGACGTGAATGGGCGCACTCTGCTGGGCATCGTCTTTGACCCGGCTTCGCCGCCGTCTGCACCGGTGCTCTATGTGACCCACAGCGACCCACGCATTGGCTTCAACAACAGTACAACTGCTCTGGCCATCGACACCCATTCGGGTACGCTGACCAAACTGACCGGCCCGAACTTTGACAACCCGGCCAATCGGCAGGACCTCATCACCGGCCTGCCGCGCTCGCGCGAGAACCATGGCCCGAATGGCCTGGCCTGGGGGCCGGACGGCTGGCTGTACCTGGCTCAAGGTGGCAACACCAACAATGGCGCGCCCAGCACTTTTTTCAGCAATTTACCGGAGTATTACTTGAGCGCGGCAGTCCTGCGCGCCCATGTCAAATCGCCCACGTTCACGCCCATTGACGTTTCCGGCGTCACCACGGCTGCGCACATGACGCCCTTCGTTGGCAAGTTTGAGTTGTATGGCACCGGCTATCGCAACCCGATGGACCTGGTGTGGCACTCAAACGGCAAGCTGTATCTGAATGACAACGGCGGCAACGATGGTTTCGGCGGCACGCCCGGCCCGGCCGACGGATGTCCAGGCGCGCAGGCTGTCAGTCCGCCATTCCAGGACGATCGTTTCTTTCTGGTCGAGCAAGGCAAGTATGGCGGCCATCCCAATCCGGCGCGCGGTGAATGCGTGTTCACCGATGGCACCATCTACGACCCTGACCTGCCGCCTGACCCAAACTATCAGGCGCATTTGATCCCGTACTATTACGGGAACTCGACCAACGGCATCGTGGAATACACCGCCGACGTCTTCGACGGAGAGATGAAGGGCGACCTGATCTCGGCCACCTGGGGGGGCGACCAGAACCTGCGTCGAGTGAAACTCTTGCCCGATGGGACTACCAACCTGAGCCTGGTTTCCAAATTGGGCGAGTTCAATCAGCCGCTCGATGTGACGACGGACGACGATGGCGTTCTCTACGTGGCGGAACACGGTGGGGATGCTGTCGTTGCCCTCCTGCCCAACCTGCCCGGCGAATGGAGCACCAAAGCCAATTTGCTGAACCCGGTGCAAGAGGTCTCCAACGTCGCAGCAGACAACGGCAAAATCTACGTGCCGGGCGGCCTGACCACAGGCTTCGCTCGCCTGAACAAAGTACAGGTATACGACATCGCTTCGGACTCGTGGTCTTACCTGCCGCATGACTACCCTCACAACGCCGACCACATCGGCGCTGCAGTGGTGGATGGGACGCTCTACGCCTTCGGTGGCCTGCTGGGTTATCCTGTGCCGCCGCTGACCTATACGTATGCTTATGACCCGCTCAACGGCTGGATTCCGAAAGCGGACATGCCCGAAGCCCGCAGCGGCATGGGCGTGGCGGTCCTCGATGGCAAGATATACGCTTCAGGCGGATTGGCTGGCTTCGATGCCGGTTCCATACAGGCGGTAAACAACCTGTGGCGCTACGATCCGGTCGCCAATACATGGGAAGTCTTGGCGCCTATGCCTACAGCGCGCGACAGCCACAACCTGGAGGCATTCGGCGGCAAGCTCTACGCCATCGGCGGGCGCAATTCCGGCGATTTCGGGCTGGGCACGTTCACGGCTGTCGAAGTCTACGACCCGGCGACCAACACCTGGACGACCGGGCTCGCCCCGCTGCCCACCGCCCGGGCGGCGACAGGCAGCGCGGTCTTGGGCGGGGAGATCCTCATCTTCGGCGGCGAGGGCTGGAACGGCTTCGACAATGCGGTCTTCAATGAAAATGAGGCGTACAACCCGTTGACAAACACCTGGCGTAAACTCGAACCGCTCCCTTTACCCGTCCACGGGAATGGCGGCGCCGTCTTCAATAACGTGGTCTACATGCCAAGCGGCGGTACTCAACCGTTTGCTGGCGCGCAAACCAACAAGCTCCAGGTTTTCACGCTGTCGTCAGGAACCTGCTCCCCTGGAGGGCCGGGTGATAGCGACGGCGACGGCTATTCCGACGACGATGAAATCGCCAATTTCACCGATGCGTGCAGCGCGGCCAGCAAGCCGGAGGACTTCGACAAAGACTTTATCTCTGATCTGAACGACCCGGATGACGACAACGATGGCATCCTCGATGTCAATGATAAGTTCTTCTTTGATGCGGCCAATGGCATAGGTACCGTGCTGCCCCTCTACTACGGCTGGAATCCGGGCGACCCTGTCCGCGGTCACGTCGCCAACACCGGCTTCACCGGTGTGCAAATCAGCTCGAACAATCCGAACTACGTTCAGAAGCAGCACATCAGCGTGGGGGCGGCAGGTGGCTATCTGGCTATTTTTGCCGGCGAGGGCACCAACGAGGGGCCGACGAATACCCAGGCCAATGCGCTACAAATCGGGTTCAACGCGACCAAACCATTTCAGGTTCACACCCGCATCACTCAGCCGTTCATCGGCAAGACTCCCGCTGGCAAACAGGCCGCCGGTTTGTTCCTGGGGCCGGATGAGGACAACTATGTCAAACTGGTTGTGACTGCGGACAAAGGCGATGGCGCCCCAGGCATTCAGTTCGCGTCCGAATCGGGCGGCTCTTTCAATCCGGATCCAACCTCAGCCAACCCGGGCTTGGCCCTGCCTGGCCCATCGGACATTGACCTGTTCCTGGAAGGCAACCCCGCGGGCGGAACGATCTCGGCCTTCTACCGCGTTAACAGCACCAACCCGGCTGATGTGATCTGGATTGGGACAGTTCCGGTTGCCCCCTCGTTCTTCGTCAATGGTTCGCCGGTCGGTGTGCTGACCAGTCGCGCCGGCACTCCGAACACGATCACCTTTGGGTTCGATTACTTTGAGATTCGACATCTCAACCAGCAACAGTCGGCATTGGTGCGCATCAACGCTGGCGGGCCAAACGTGACTACACCGGAGGGCATTGCCTGGAACGAGGATGACTCCCCCCAATATTACAGCTTCCCGGGCACTGGTCATTATGTCACGCCGGACCCGAATGCCGAGATTGCCGGCACAGACGCCGATGCCATCTATCGGAGCGAGCGGTTCCTGACGGAGGGCTCGTCGTTTACATACACCATTCCGTTGGTGAACCCGGATACCTACACAGTCCGCCTGCATTTCGCCGAAATATATTGGAGTGCGCCCGCGAAGCGGGTGTTCAGCGTGGACTTCGAGAATGGTTTGCCCGCGCTGATCAACTACGACATCTACGCTGACGTTGGCGCCATGACCGCGGCGGTCAAGGAATTCACCGTGCCGGTCAATGACGGCGCACTGGATATCCATTTCATCAAGGGGCCGGCGGACAACCCGAAAATCTCGGCGATTGAAGTGTTGCGGTCTGACGCGCAGGCCAGCCCCAGCATCGCCATCGCCAAGACAGCGCAAGGGCAACTGCTTCTGCCCGGCTCAACAATAACCTTCACCATCAGCGTGACCAACACGGGCGATACCACGCTACAAAACGTCGAGGTGTTGGATGAACCGGCGCCGGTTTGCAGCCGGTCTCTGGGCAATTTGACCGCCGGCGCGGCCCTGCGCTACGATTGCGCCGTCGTCGGCGTGACCGATTCATTCACCAACACGGCCGTAGTGACTGGCACGCCGCTGATTGGCACTACCGTTATCGCAACCGACACGGTTACAGTGAATACCGCTGCCAATGTCTACTATTTGCCGCTCGTGTTCAAGAATTCCCCGTAGCTGGCGCACTGCTATCAGGCCCACCCGGTTCAGTGACCGGGTGGGCCTGAACCCGGCGATTACGACCAACGACGGAGTATGCTCTCTGTAGCGGGCGCTGTAGTCGTGGGGTCAGAAAGCACATCCTGCCGTTTGGGAAAAGCCAGTCAGCCAGCTCCGTGCTCAAGTAGCGCGGATAGACGCCAGGGCCAGGCCGTAGCACGCCGCCCCGGCGATCAGCACGACGGTGAACCCAGCCGAAAGCGCGATGAGCATCGCCAGCACTGAGGTCACGACAGATGCCGCGCCGTTAATGGCCCAGGCCCACGGGATGAGGTCTGGGGCGGTACGTTCCAACCAACTGACACCGGCCGGCAGGGGAACACCCATCAGAAAACCCAGCGGTGACAAGGAGAACACACCCAGCAAGAGGCGGAGTGGCAGGGAGAGGCCCAGGGCAGCCTGGAAGAGAGCTGGCAACCAAAGAAGGTAGGCGACAACGACCAAAACGAGCAGGGCAAGTACACCTCGCCACGGCAGCCGCGAAGATAAGAGGCTCCCCAAGCTGCAAAACAGCAGCAGCCCAAACAAGACGACCGCCAGCGCATAGGTCGGACGGCCCACGAACAGGATGAGCCGTTGGATGAGCGGGATTTCGACAAACAGAAATCCGAGGCCGATTGCGGCGAAGTAGACCAATACGCGCCAGACAGGTTTTTGCGTGGATAGGGTTGGTTTGTGTCCCCATCTGCCGCGCACGACCAGCGGCAGGATGATGAGCGCGCCGGCAGCCAGGCTGACGAAAATCAACAACAGAATCAGGACATAGTAGCCGGCGCCGCCGAATGGCTGCCAGGTCTTGCCCAGTTGCGCCCAAACCTCAGCCGCTTGAGCCCATTTGAAGTAATGCCCAAAGAACGGCCTGTCGTCGGTCGGCGGCGTCACATCGAAGGGGTAGCCTGCATAGAAGGTGCGGCGGTCAGGGCTGAAAAGTAAAGACTGGAAAGCAGGATAGAACTCATCGTCAGGAAGCCGATTGTATCGGTTGGCCTCTTCTGCGCGCAGCCCCGGCGCGTACACCAGGTCGAACCGGCGGTCCGCGGCGAACTGCCGCACAGCGTCGAGCTCCGCTGGCTGCCACTCCCCTTTTTTGACCAAAACTGTGGTGGTATTGTAACCGCGTATGGCGATAACGCTCTGGGTCGGGTCGAGCCCGGCCCATTCGGCAGCCGTGACGGCCAGGGCAAACAGGCGCAGCTCTTCACTGGGTGGTATTTGCAGCCAGCGCGTGGCGACGAATAGCCCATCTTCTGCCATCCGACGAAGGATGTCCAGGAAACCCTCTGCCGTCAGGTCGTAGTCCTCGGCCAGGCTGTAGGCTCCTGAGGTGACCGGCCGATACGGCGCGGTGAGCGGTAACTGAATCACGTCAAATGTTTGCTCGCTTCGCCGGACAAAAGCGCGCGATTCTTCGCTCACGAAATGCACGCCAGCATCATCCAATACTCCGGCGTGCCTTACCGTATCAACTGCAATCTCGTTCGGTTCAACAGCCGTCACGTCCGCAGCGCCAGTCGCCAGGGCGACGAGCACATCCAACCCACCTCGTGCACCCAGGATGAGAGCTTTTGCGCCGGGTCGCAATTGGTAGGCCAGCGCAGCCGGCATGTATGGCGCAAAGTCCGCCGCATGGGCGTCCGCGTAGGTGATGGGGCTGAGGTCATCGCCGTCAAACGTGAGCGCGTCCTGGCGCGGCAGTTCGCCTAAATATGCGTAGCTCATACCAGGATAGCTGCGAATGGTGGGGCTGCGCACCAGGTCCACGCGCGACGCAATGTTCCAGCGCGTCCAGACATGCTCGGCAGCCGGGTCACGCATGATTTGAGACAACGTCTTATAGGGAGAAAGGCGGATGGCGAGAAAAGGGGGAACGGCTACAATCCAGACGCTCAGCAGGCCGGTGACGGCGACGGCGGCTACGCCGTACCAGTTCACGCCAAACGGTAGCGCGACGATGGACCCTGAAGGGGGATGCCGCTCAGCATTCTGTCGGCTCATCCGTCCATGCTCGACGCTGGAGGCGATGGCGGCCACGATTGAGCCGACTCCCGTCAGCCAACTGCAAAACAAAGCCGCGCTCTCTCCGCCCCATCTGTCCAGCGCGCCGAGCGCGATCAGACAACCCGCCGCCGAACCAACCAGGTTGGCGGTGTAGATGCGTGGCGCATCTGTCGGGCGAGCAGAGAATAGCCACCCTGTCGCCAGCGCGCTGAAGAAAAACGGGGCAGCCAGGGAGAGATACATCAGAGCCAGGTAGAGCACCTGACGGCGGTCCCAGGCGATGGCAAACGAGTCGAAAGGCAGCCAGTTGGACAGAGCATAACTGCCCGCTATAGTCAGGCAGGTAGCCAGACTAAACAGAGCCATGCGGCGTGCGGGGAGACCGCTTCGTAGCCTTTGAGATATGCTGAGCGCCGTCCCACTGGCCCCCACGCCCAGCAATGCCAGACTGATCGTTAAGAAAGCGAAGTGGTAGAACTGCGTGATGGCAAACAGCCGCGATAGGACAATTTCAAACGCCAGGGTCGATGCGGAGACCAGGAATACGCTCAAATAGAGCCACATCGGGCTGGCCCTTCCCGTAAGCGAGCCATCAGACCAATTGTCGCATGGCTGCCTCGATGCCCTCCAGCGCACGGTCTATGTCTGCGATGGTATGTGCCGATGAGAAGCCATGGTGCGCCGGCCTTCCCCCGTAGTCGTGGAAGTACACCCCATGCTCTACCGCCGCTTTGAGAAACTTTAACATCATATTGGTATCGTGCCCCAGCGACTGACGGTAGTTGGTCACTTCGACATCGGGGTCCATACCAAAGAACATGCCGAACCGGGCGCCCAGATATTGTAAGCGGATTTTAAGTCCCAGTCGCCCGATGATTTCAGCCAGGCCGCTATACAGATGGTCTCCCACGGCGTTGATATGGTCGTAGAAGCCAGGCGCGGCAATCTGTTCCAGGCTGGCCAGGCCAGCCATGACACCGATCAGGTGGGCGTTGTAGGTGCCGCTGTGTTCAGCAGTACCGGTCGGGCGTACCTGTTGCATGATTTCTTTCTTGCCGCAGAACACGCTGAGTGGCACGCCGCCGGCCACCGCTTTGGCCAGGGTGGTCAAGTCGGGCGTTACGCCGAGGTACTCCTGCGCGCACCCGGGCCCCATCCGAAAGCCCGACAGCACTTCGTCGAAGATGAGCACGATGTCGTTTTCACGGGTCAGCTCGCGGAGCGCCTCCATGTAACCTGGTACCGGCTTGATGCAGCCGGTGTTGTAACAGATCGGCTCCAGAATGACAGCGGCGATTTCATCTTTGCGGGCCTTGAGCGTCTGTTCCAGTACATCAAGGTTATTGAACGGCAGCGGGATGATCAAATCGGCTATAGCGCGTGGGATGCCGCTGGTTTGGGCAAAAGGGAGCGGCTTCGATTCAGGGCCGGCCTGATCGAGGGGCGGTGAGAAGTTCCAGGCAGCGTAATCATGGATGCCGTGGAAATGGCCCTCGAACTTGACGATCTTCTCTTTGCCGGTGAAAGCCCGCGCCGTGCGAATGGCGTACATGGTGGCCTCTGTGCCGCTGGAAGCGAAGCGGACCATCTCGGCGGATGGGACCATCTCGCAGATCTTCTTGGCCAGCCTGGCCTGGAACTCGGTCTCAGCCGAGCAGACGATGCCCATATCCAGCGCGCACTGCACAGCCTCTTTAATCTTCGGATTGTTGTGTCCCAAGAATGAGGCGCCATGCGAGATACACAGGTCAATGTATTCCTTGCCGTCAGCGTCGTAGACTTTGGCGCCTTCTCCGCGGCTGATGAAGAACGGCCGCCCCAGCGCCTTGTTCAGGCGGGTCGACGCGCTTACCCCGCCAACCAGATATTTGGACGATTCCTCGAATAACACTTGCGCTGTCTGGTCTGACATTTCCTTGTCTCCTGTAAGATTCTCGTGTAAGATAGCCATTATTAGAACACATTTTGAGGAGACTGTCAACCGCGGATATGGCCGCTTTTGTCTGCGGCTTCTGGCCTTAAGGGAGGCATGAAGGCTGATGGACACATTCTATCTTGACGGGGAGAACTTGACACTGGATGACGTGGTGAGGGTCGCCCGGTCGTCGCCTGAAGAGCTTCAAATCGTCCTCGCCGACTCAGCGCGGGAGAGGACTGCGCACGGCCGGCGATGCGTCGAAGCCGCCATCGCTTCTGGCGAAGTCCATTATGGGATCAACACCGGCTTCGGCGCATTCAAAGACAGGCTTATCTCCCCTGCCCAGTTGAAGGATTTGCAGCGCAACATCATCGTGAGCCATTCCGTTGGAGTCGGGCCGGCTCTTAGCCAGGAGGTGACGCGGGCGGCAATCCTCATCCGCGCCAACACGCTGGCCAAAGGACATTCCGGCGTGCGGCCCGAATTGGTTGATGCCTTACTGGCGCTGTTGAACCGCGGGGTTTATCCCATCTTGCCCGCGCAAGGCTCTTTGGGCGCCAGCGGCGACCTGGCCCCTTTGGCCCATCTGGCATTGACGCTGATCGGCGAGGGAGAAGCGGTGTATCAAGGAGAGCGGTTGACCGGTGGCGAGGCGCTCAGTCGCTCGGGGCTCCAACCGCTGACGTTGGAAGCCAAAGAGGGCCTGGCCCTGACCAATGGCACGGCTGTTTCGTGCGCCATCGGCTGCCTGACGACCTGGCAAGCCGAGAACCTGAGTCACGTGGCCGACATTGCTGGCTGTCTGAGCCTGGAAGCCCTGCACGGCACCGCCGATGCATTCGATGCGGCGCTCCATGCGCTCAGGCCGCATCCACGCCAGGTTGAGTGTGCCGCTTACCTGCGGCAACTGCTCGAAGGCTCGACATTTCTACGCGGACACGACCCGCACAATGTGCAAGATGCTTACACTCTGCGCTGTATGCCGCAAGTCCATGGCGCAATCCGCGACGCTATCCTGTATGCACGGTGGGTATTGGAGATTGAGCTGAACTCGGTCACCGACAATCCGGTGCTCGTCTTCGACGAGGGCGGCGGGTATCGCCTGCTCTCAGGAGGCAACTTCCACGGCGAGCCAGTTGCCATCGCAATGGACTACCTGAAGTTGGCCTTGACGGAACTGGGCAACATCGCTGAACGCCGGCTGACCCGCTTGACCGACGAGGCATCCAATCAAGGCACATTGCCCGCGTTCTTGACCGAAGAGGGTGGCCTGAACTCCGGCTTCATGCTGGTGCAATACACGGCCGCCTGCCTGGCTTCGGAGAACAAGGTGTTGGTTCACCCGGCCAGCGCAGATACCATCCCCACCTCGGCCAACACCGAAGACCATGTCAGCAATTCCTGCACGGCAGCCCGGCAGGCCTGGCAAATCATGGAGAACGTGGAATATATTCTGGCTATGGAGCTGTTTGCAGCCGCGCAAGGCATTGATTATCGCCGCAAGGTGCTGGGGCCAGAGGCACGGCTGGGCAGGGGCACTGCGCCCGTCTACGCCCTGCTTCGAGAACACATACCCTTCCTGGCACGCGATGCGATCATGTGCGGCTACATTGAGGCGGTCCGACAGCTCATCCGCGAGCGTAAGGTGACGCGCTGTGCGGAGGATGGTTTGCGGTAAGCGCAGCCTGTCGCACCATTTCGAGGCAGGACGGCGACCCATCGCAGGAGTGGCGAGGCGCAAAGTATACCGTGAACCAATAAGGCACTGCCAGCCTGCGCCGGGCGTCCAGTTC
>Ga0129299_1001138_pt1 | contig 17723 bp, 12 predicted proteins | sample ConPoolayeCmetaG_FD_94477 | JGI IMG/M metagenome (GOLD analysis project Ga0129299, IMG submission 94477) | Hot spring microbial mat communities from California, USA to study Microbial Dark Matter (Phase II) - Cone Pool mat layer C metaG ...
CGCCGGCCTACGTCGAAACACGTGCCTCGCGGCGGAGGAAATGGGGCGGATGGATCGGCGCGGCCGCGCGACCGAGGGCCTTGAGGATGTAGTCCGCGGCCCGGGCCGCGGCCCCGCCGTGGGCAACCCGGGCCTTGAGTTCCGCCAGGCGTCGCTCCAGGTCCGACCGAGACACAGGGTCGGAAAGCCACTGGACAAGATGCGCCGCGATCTGGGCCGATTTGTCCTCGCAGGTGAGGTATTCGGGAAAGAGCACGCGATGGGCGTCGGGCTGCGCCGGGTCGTAAGGCGTCAAATCCGCCGGAAAAAGCTCGTCGGTCGCCAGGAGATTCACCAGGGTGATGTACTTCACCTTGCGGAAATACTCCTGCACGCGATAGGCCAAAGGGGTGATCCAATACAAGATCACGGTCGGTTTGGTCTGGTACAGCAATTCCAGCGACACCGAGCCTGAACACGCCATGCAGCACTCGGCCGCCCGGATCAGCTCCGGTGTCTTGCCGACGAAGACCTCGATGGGCAGGCCGCTCGAGGCCGCCGCGACCGAGGCCATTTCCGCCTGGTGCGGCTTGAACGCGGCCACCGCGAACCGCGCATCGGGCACGGCCTGGTGGACTAGCCGGGCGGCCTTGAGGAACCACTTCAAATTGTGGCTCACTTCCTGGGTCCGCGAGCCGGGCAAAATCGTGACCAGCCGACCCGGCTGATTCCGCAACCGGGCCACGAACGCCTCGTCGATGGTTTGCCGGCCCAATTCGTCGAAAAACGGATGGCCCACGAACGTCGCGTTGCAACCGTGTGCGCGGAGCCAGGTTTCCTCGAACGGAAGGCCGCACAGTACGTGATCCACCAGGCGGCGCATCTTCTTGACGCGCCACTGGGCCCACGCCCAGATTTGCGGCGGCGCATAGTAGAACACCGGAATGCCGTGAGCCTTGGCCCGCCGGGCGACCCACCAGTTGAAGCCGGGATAGTCGATCAACACCACGGCGTCGGGCCGGTGATGGCGGAAGTACCGATCGGCCCGGCCTACTAAGTCCCAGAACTTGTGCAAGTTCGCCAAAGCCCTGGCGAACCACATCACCGCCAACGCCGTGAGGTCCTCGTGCAACACGCACCCGGCCGCCGCCATCCGAGGACCGCCGAAGCCGATCGCCTCCAGGCCAGACTCGCGTTGCCGCAGTTGGCCAATCAGGTTGGACCCGTGCAGGTCGCCACTGGGTTCCCCGGCGGAAAAGAAAATCCGAAGCGGCTTGGCAGACATGGCCGTTCCTTCCGTGGATCGTGGATCGAAAGACAGGCTCCCCCAGCCGTCATCGCTTCTTTGAGATGGCAAAAAGTATCGCACAATCGCGGGGATGGAAGAAGCTCAGTTTCGGGCTACCCAAATCCCACCGTGATATGGATATCCATGCCCCCTATTCTGTTGTTTTGGGCGGATCTTGGTCGTTTGGGCAATTTGGGAGGATCGCCTGGTTTTGCGGAGGAAGATTCGATCGATGGTTTGGCTCGCGAAAAAAAATCGTTCTTGCCCGGACAATGCTTAAAGCTATCCTAACCAACGTCTTCGCAGCAAGAACAAAGCCGAGACGAGGAGGGCCAGCGTGATTGCGGAAAACGGCCGGATGCGTCCCCAAAGCTCCATCGCCGCAATGGCGATCAAAACAATCACGATCGTCCCCAACACGTCGCGCAGTGCGTAGGAAACGATGCCCAAGCGACGCCCATACCAATAGGCCGGCACGAGGCAGAGCACCACCCAAGCGGGGAATATGATTCTCGCGTTGGGCGACACCAAATCCGTCAAGAGGTTGGCCACCATGATCCCACAAACGATCAGGAAGAACATGGTGACGATCTTTCGCGGGGGAGTCCTCATCGGGGAACATCGTAGCCGAATCACCCTGGGGGAGGCAATCAGGCCGTTGCGCGAAAAACCTTTCCTGCCGCGCGTATCGCGCCGAAGGTAGCGGGCGTGGGGGCTGCGCAAGGCTCAACGGTGCAACTTGGCAACGGGCGACGTTGAAAAATGGCTTCATGTTGCCCGATTGCGTGCTAGCCTTGCAATGATGGAAGACTGCGCTGTCGGTATCGGCTGCGCGGGCAAAGGCCAGAGTGAATTCGGTCATGATCGCGGGCAAACGAGACCCCCGAGCGGCGGCGGTGATGGTGATCGCCTGTGCGCTTATGGCGGGTGGATGCGCCGAGTGGCGCGGCCCGAGGATCGACCCAACCGGCGAGCGCCTGTTTACCACTTCCGATCCGCTTGGCGACCCCCTCAAGCCCGTGCCCGGCGCACCACGACCCTGGGACACCGTGGAGTTGCTTCTCGTGCCCCGCAGCACGATCGCGCCGATCGGGAGCGAGGTGGTTCTGTTGGCGGGAGTGGCCGGGCCTGATGGGTACTTGCGGACCAACGAACGGATCGAATGGTCGATCGCGCCCGGCAGCGTGGGGGAGTTCGTCGATTTCGATGCGGGCAGCTTCTGGGACATTTTTTTTGGCGCCTGGCCCCGCCCGCACAAGCCCGGTGGAACCTTCGTGGTGGGGAGCACGTCGCGCCGGTCCCTCCGGCTCACCCGCGGCACGCCCACCCCGAACGATGACGTGACCGTGCTCCGTGGGCAGACGTGGGTTTCGCTCACCTCGCCGGTCGAAGGGACCAGCTACGTCACGGCGTACTCGCCCGACGTGTTTAGCTGGGAACGGCGCAAGCAGACGGCCGTCGTGCATTGGGTCGATGCCCAATGGCGCCTGCCGCCTCCGGCGATCAATCCGGCCGGCTCGCGCCACGCGTTCACCACGATGGTGATGCGTCAATCGGACCAGTCGCCGTGCGTGGGGTGGCGCGTGCAGTATTCCATCGCCGACGGGCCACCGGCCGGATTCGCCCCCAGCGGCGCCGCGACCGTCGAAGTGGAAACCAACGCCCAGGGGCAAGCGACTGCCGAGATAGTCCAACAGCAGCCGGCCTCGGGCACCAACCGGATCGCCATCCAAATCATTCGGCCCGCCAAGGTGGGCGACCCGGCCGGGACTCGGCTTGTGGTCGGCGGCGGTTTCACCTCCGCGACCTGGACGGCGCCGGGGCTGGCGGTGCGGAAGACCGGTCCCGCGGCAGCGGCCGTCGGCGCGACCCTCGTCTACCGCATCGAGGTCTCGAACTCCGGCGACATGCCCAGTGAAGGCGTCACTCTGACCGACGAAGTCCCCGACGAGACCAGTTACCTCAACAGCAATCCGCCGGGCCAGCTCACCGGCCGCCGCGTGCAGTGGCAGATCGGGCGACTCGGTCCGGCGGAGCGTCGGACGATCGAGGTGCAGTTGCGGGCCGAACGGCAAGGAAACATCACGACCTGCGCCGAAGCGACGGCCGCCAACGGGCTTCGGGCGAGGGACTGCGCGACCACGTCGATTTCCCTGGCCGTGCCGCCGGGGGGTGCCCCCGGGGGATCGTGCGTTGGACCGGCCACAGCCGCGGCGCCGCTGGAAGTGCGGATTACCGGACCCGACCAGGCCTACGTCGGCGACGTGATTCGCTTCCAGATTCAAATCACCAATCGGGGCGCGACCACCGCCACGGGAATCGTGGTCAAGGATCGCTTCGATCCCGGACTGGCCCACGAAACGCTTCGCAGCCCCATCAAAAAGTCTTTGAATGAAGACCTCCCTCCCGGCCAGTCCCGAGAGGTGTTCGTCGAGTTTCGCGCCGTCCTGCCCGGCCGTCAATGCCAAACGGTCGAGGTCACGGGAAACAACGGGAGCGTGGCCCGGGCCGAGCACTGCGTCACGGTGATGGAGCGTTCTGGGGCCTTGCCGCCGGCGGCCCCTTCGACCCCCGCCGCCCCGCCCTCCACCCCACCTGGAACGACCGCTCCGCCCACTTCGCCCGGCACGGGGCCAGCGGCAAAAACAACCGGGCGAGTCACGTTGAGAGTGACGGGTCCGCCGTCGGCCTCGGTGGGCCAGGAGGTCGATTTCTTCGTCGAGTTCGCCAACGACGGCGCCGTGCCTTTGACCGCCCTCAAGGTCCTGGCCGACTTCGACGCCGCCCTGGAACCCAAGGGGGCAAGCGAGGCCGTGGCCGGCTATGAAGGCGACGCCGTGTATTGGACTTTGGCCTCGCTGTCGCCAGGGCAAAAGAAAACGATCCAAGTCCGCTGCGCCTGCATGAAAGAGGCCGCCAAGGCCTGCCTGCGCGTCAAGGTCACCGCCGCCGAGGCTGGACCCGCACAGCAAGAGACTTGCGTGACGATCCGCGCGCCGGCCGCGGCGGCCCCCCCAACTGGCCTTTCCATGACCGTTTCCGCCTTGCACGAGCCGGTGGCGGTGGGCAAGGAGTTGACCTACGTTGTCCAAGTGACCAACGGCGGCAAGACCGACGAGTCGCAGGTGGAACTCAAGGTGCTCTTGCCGGACGAGATGATCCCGGCCCTGCTGGGAATGCACGGGCCGACGCCAGTCAACGTCCAAGGCAAAACAGTCAGGTTCCAGCCCGTCGAACGGCTCCGCCCCGGCGAAACGCTCACTTATCGCGTGCGGGTCCAGGCCAAGACCGCCGGCGAGGTCCGTCTGAAGGCCGAACTGACCAGCCGAAACCAGCGTCAGCCCGTTTTGGCCGAGGCAAGGACGACCATCGTGCCTGGACGGTAAAATGCCAGGAGGGCGCGAACCTTTGCCAAGCGGGTGGCCGTTTCCGACCCGTGAAGGCTTCCTTCAGCTCTCCAGCCAGCCTGTCCTTGCGGGAACGCTTCCATGCCGACACGTTACGTGGTCTTGCGGCACGATTCTCCCGACGGCCGCCACTGGGATTTCATGCTGGAAACGGGCGGCGTGCTCGCCACGTGGGCGCTGGCGGAAGCGCCCCATGCCGCCGGGGTCGTCGCGGCCCGGCCCCTGCCCGACCATCGGATCGCCTACCTCGATTACGAAGGCCCTCTCTCCGCCGGTCGCGGCGCCGTGACCCGCTGGGACCGTGGCACGTATCATTGCAAGCGCCGCGAGGCGGACGAACTCGTGGCCGTGGTGGCGGGCGAGGTCCTTCGCGGCGAAATCATCCTCCGGCGTTCGTCCGAAGCCCCAACCCAATGGACGTTCGCCTACCTCCCGTCGTCCCGGGGGGCTACCGCCGAATGACTCCAGGTCTCGTGCACGGGAGAATTCCGAATGTTGGAACAGGCGTCTTGACTGGGTTCTGGCGGCGCAGGCTACTGAGCGACGCAGGCGAGACGCCTGCGCCACCGAGACGCCTGCGCCACCGAGATGCCTGCGCCACCGAGACGCCTGCGCCACCGAGACGCCTGCGCCACCGAGACGCCTCCGCCACCGAGACGCCTCCGCCACCGAGATTCATGGGATCGTCGGGCCTATCCCACAAACACCCCTCTCCCGGAAGCGGGAGAGGGGCTGGGGGTGAGGGTGGTTGAAATCCCTGGGCGTTTTTCAGCCCGTTCCCGATGCTCGCTTGCCCTCACCCTAGCCCTCTCCCGAGGGGGAGGGAAGTTTCGACGCAGGGTCTCGGCGACCAGCGGTCGCCAGCGGCCTCGATTTTCGATGGATTCCTTCTCGTTCGGCTCACCGCCGTTTCGTCGTGCCGGCGACTTCCAGCTTGCCGTCGCTGAGTCGCAGCGTGTCGAGGTGGATCGTCAATTCCCCCTGTTTGCCGACGGAAGGAAGCGTAATCAACACGACCGGATCGCCATCGATTTGCGAGGCGCGTGCCGGGCAGTTGGCCTGCCGGAGGGCTTCGGAGATTCGATTCAAGACGACGTCGAGCGGGGCTGGAATCGCGCCGGCGCGGGCCTTGCGGATTCGCAAACCGATCTCGTTTTCTTCGGTGAGGAAAGGTTCGACTTGAAGCGAGAGCACTACCTCGCCCGCCATGGCGGTGGCGAACCGGCAGGCCAGAGTGACGCCATCCGGGTCGATGGCCACGCGGGGCTCGATGACCGAGTCGGGAATCCATGCGCGAGCCTCGGGCGAGGCGCCGTCAACCGACTCGAACCTTCCCGCGGCCAGCCAGCCGTTGATCTGCTCGGCGGTAAAGGTCTGCTGCCAGCGTCCCGTCACTTGGGCGTGGCTGGCCAGTTCGACCGACCGCATTTGCATTTCGCGACCGAGGGCCTTCTGCCGCGCGGGATCGCCTTTCAGGGCCGCCTGATAGAACTCCGGCGCCTGGCGGAGCGCCCGGAGGAAGATCACCGCCGCCAAAACGGCCAGCAACAAGAGGACCGCAATCGCGGAAAGCAGGATTTTCAGCAATCTTCGCACGCGCGGGGCCTTTTTCAGGCGAGAAATGCCGCGAGGGTTGGCTCGGCGCCGGGCGGGATTCCCCTCAATCAAGCCGACCGGGTGGCAAAAGCCATGAAGCGCGGCCGGCAAGGACTGCCGCCGTCGGTCTTGCGTATTATTTCCGCCGCGTCCACAATAAGGAAGCGGTCCTTGGCGAAACGGTCGCAGAAAGAGAAGGTGCTTCATGAGACGCCGTGACGTGCTGATTTCGGGCGGGGCGGCCCTGGTGGGCTTGTCGGCTTTTCCCTTGGGTCTTGGGCGAGCGGCCGACGCGCCCCGGCAAAAGGTCCTTTACTTCACCCGCAGCGCCGGATACGAGCATTCCGTGGTGGCCCGCAAGGGCGGCGAACTCAGCTTCTCCGAAGTCGAGTTCACCAAGATGTGCGCCCGGCACAACATCGAGGTCGTGTGCACCAAGGATGGCGGGGTTTTCGATGGCGATTTGGAGCAATTCGCGGCGTTCGCCTTTTACACCTCGGGGGTGCTCACCAACCCGGTGCAAGGCCGCGACGAACCGCCCATGACGCCCAACGGAAAAAAACGGTTCTTCGCCGCCGTGGCCGCCGGCAAGGGGTTTGTCGGCTTCCACGCGGCCACGGATTCTTTCCATTCCGAGGGCGATCGGGTAAGCGACTTCGTGGCCATGATCGGCGGCGAGTTCGTCGTCCACGGCCGGCCCCAAGAGGCGACGATGCGCGTGGCCTCGCCCAAGTTTCCGGGCGTGGAACGCTTGGGCGAATCGTTCAAGATGTTCGACGAGTGGTATGCCCAGAAAAACTTCGCCAAGGACCTTCACGTCGTCCTGGTCCAGGAGACGGCCGGCATGGTCGATGACTGCTACCAGCGTCCGCCGTTTCCCGCCACCTGGGCGAGGCGGCACGGCCAGGGGCGCGTGTTTTACACCTCGATGGGCCATTTCGAGCAAGTCTGGACAAGCGACATCTTCCAGCAAATCGTGCTGGGCGGCCTGGCCTGGGCCTTGCGACGCGTCGACGCCGACGTCTCGCCCAACATCGACCGCGTCACGCCCAAGGCCAACGTACTCAAGGCATAGCCGGGGCAAAAACAGCCCTCATGTCTTCCCCACCGGGGCCAAATAGATCGTGAATTCCTCCTGGCCGTCGACGCGCAAGAGGCGGTCCATCGCTTCCTGATGGTAGGCCGCGATCGCGCACGTGCCGGCGCCGATCGTCTCGCAGGCAAGGTAGAGATTCTGGCACACGTGGCCGGCGTCGAGGAGGATGACCTTGTGGGCGGCCAGGCCGTAGCGCCATTCCATGCGGTAGGGAACGGCGGTCCAGCAAAACACGGCGGCCGAGCGGGCCACGAACGCCTGGCCCAGCGCGGCCTCGGCGAGCTCGCGGCCGGCGTTCGCTTCCTTGAACTCGAAAAGAAGCTGGTGCTCCAACGGCAGATAACGGTAAAAACCCGCCTCGAGCCCTTCGACGTTGAGCACCGCCAGATGGGTCTCCAAGGCGTGGCGCGCCCCCGCCGAGGGAACCGTGCGAAGCGCGGTGCCGCTGTCGAGGACCTCGCGCACCCCTTGCGTTGCCCAAAGCAGGAACGAAACCTCGTCGAGCGAAAGCGGTTTGGCGCGGAAATCCCTGCGGCTCTCTCTCCGGCGGATCGCCTCCTCGACCGCCATCGGCGGCACCCCGCGCCACTGGCCCACCGGCGGCAAATCCACCCGAACCGCGTCCGCCGCGTAGGGCTTTTCGATCGGCGGCGGCGGCACGCCGAGCGACTGATCGGTCCGCGAAAAGTCGATCGTCAGACGGATCGTGTCTTTCAAAAAATAGCGGTGCTGTTCCAACGATAAAGACATGCGACGCCCTCCGGCGAGCAAGGGGTGACAACCAACCGGGCAACCTTCCAGTCGCCTCGGCCTCTGACCACCTTTCTATTTAATCGAGGGCGTCTGGGAATTCCTAGGGTGTTGAGCATCCATGTGACTTGTTCTTTCTCGTTGCCGCGGCGATGGTTGCAACGCGAGAACTTGATGGGTGAAGATCGCCGCCAACAGTTGGGCGCGATTGTTGTCCAGTCCCCGGCGCCACACACGATGCTCCAACTCAAACAACGATTTCAGCCAGTCATTGAACGACTCCACGGTTTGACCGCGTCGGGCATCGAGCTTCTGCCCACGGCGGCTTGGTGGGAACTCGCGACACCGCCGACGTCGCCGCCGTCGCTGGCGGGTCGTGGTCGAAATCGGCGGCTGCTTCGCCTTCCTGCTCTCTTGCCTGGCGCCACGTGGGTTCTCCGGGCAGAAAAAACGCTGGGGCGCTGAATTTCGGCCTCCCGAGGCGTCGGCAAAGCGAGGTTCGAAGACCTCGCCGAGCAGGCGCCTTCCTTGGCGCGACTTGCCATCATTCGGACTTCCCTCGAGGAGTTGTCTATTGCCCGCACGCGAAACCCGATCCACGGAAGTCCATTCGCTTAGGTCAATTCAATTCCTGGAAACCTTCAAATGATTGACTTGGGCCGCCTTGCCTCGCCACAATGACCTTGGTCGTCGCTCCCGATGACTGGTACAAGACGCTTGCGGGAAATCGAGGCCGGTCCCATGGATTTCCAATTTGGTTCGCGTCGTGAATTTCTTCGAACGCTGGGTGGGGCGGCGCTGGCTGCCGCGGCGGATGTTGTTCCGTTGGCCCTTGGGCCTTGCCAGACCTTGGCATCGGGCGTCGAGGGGGGTAGCGAGGGCGACGCCGGGTGGATGGAAATCAGCGAACATCTGGCCGTCTATCGCGGGCCGATTCACGTGGGCATAGTCCGCGACGGCCCCAAGGCCTTGCTCATCGACTGCGGCGACGGCCGCGTCCTGCCCGAGCTTCGCCGCCGCGGAATCGCCGCCGTCGAGCAAGTGCTGTTCACGCACCATCATCGCGACCAGGCATGCGGGGCCGAGGCCTTCGTGGAACTCAAGGCCCGGCTCGTCGTGCCCGCCGCGGAACGCGACTATTTCGACAAGGTGGCGGCCTATTGGAACAACCCCGCCAGCCGATGGCACCTCTACAACCAACACCCGCACCACCTCATGCTCGCCGAGCCCGTGCCCGTCGCCGACGTCGTCCGCGAAGGCCAGAAGTTCGCCTGGGGTCGCGCCGCCATCGAGGCGCTTGCCACGCCCGGCCACACCGACGGCTCGGTCAGCTACGTGGTCGAGGTGGACGGCCAGCGAGTGGTTTTCTGCGGCGACGCGATCTACGACTCGGGCCGGATCTGGGAACTCCACAGCCTCCAGAAAGGCGTCATGACCACCGATTACCACGGGTTTCTGGGGGCGCGGCCGCAACTTGTCGAGAGCCTGGGCCGAATCAAGCGGGCGTCGCCTCGGCTTCTCGTGCCCTCGCATGGGCGGATCATGGACGAGCCGGCCCGGGCGATCGACGCCCTCGTTCGCCGTTTGGACGTCTGCTACGACAAGTACGTGGCCATTTCCGCCTTGCGCCATTATTTTCCCAAGATGTTCGCCGACTACGCGGATCGAAAGGACCACATGCCGATCCGGCCGGGCAAGCCGGCGCCGAACTGCCTCCGGCACATCGGCACGACGTGGGTGGTGGTCTCGAAGGACCGAGCGGCCTTCGTCATGGATTGCGGCAGCCCGGCGGTGGTCAAGCAGCTCGCGCAGCTCCGCGACCGGGGGGAGATCACGGGGGTGGAGGGGCTTTGGGTCACGCACTATCACGACGACCATGTCGACGCCATTCCCGAGTTCCAGAAGACGTTCGACTGCCCGTGCATCACCGACCAGCACGTGGCCATGGTGATTACCGACCCTTTGGCGTGGCGTTTGCCTTGCATCTCGCCCAGCAAGGCCCGCGTCGATCGCGTCACCCGCGATGGCGAATCGTGGCAATGGCGCGAGTTCCGCCTGACGGCGTTTCATCTTCCGGGCCAGACGTTGTATCATGCGGGCCTTTTGGTCGAGTCGGGCGAGTTGCGGATGTTGTTCGTGGGCGATTCGTTCACGATGGCGGGCATCGACGATTATTGCGCCCACAACCGCAATTGGCTGGGGGCAGGCGTGGGCTTCGACCGCTGCGTGGCCTTGATCGAGAAGCTCCGCCCCACGCATATTTTCAATTGCCACGTGGACCAGGCCTTCGACTTTACGCCCGAGGAGTGCCGCTTCATGCGGGCCAACCTGGCCGAGCGGGAAAATCTGTATGGCGAGCTGTTTCCTTGGGACCACGCCAACTACGGCATGGACGAGCCTTGGGTCCGCTGCCACCCTTACGAACAGCAGGTCCGGCCCGGGACCACGGCGGCGATCGAGGTGGTGGCGACGAACCACTCGGCGGCGCCGCGAGTCCTCGCCTGCCGCGCGATCCCGCCCCGCGCCTGGCGCGCCGGCCCGACCGATTGGAGCCGCGTGGAAGCGGCGCCGAAGCGGGAGGGTCGGGCCCGGCTCGCCCTGCCCATTCCCGCCAACCTACCGCCCGGCCGATACGTCGTTCCCATCGACGTGAAATACGCCCAGCATGACCTGCCGCAGTTCACCGAAGCGATTATGGTCGTGTGAGCGACGGCGTTTACAAGCCAGAAGCCCATGCCTCGAAGACGCATCCTACCATCGAGGCAAAAACAGCAGGAGGATTGCCCATGACCTGGTGTTCCCTTGTCGCGACGTTCGTCATGTTGGCGTCCGCGGCCGACGCGCAAGCCGACGTGTGCCCCAACGGTTCATTTGAGGAACTCGCGCCCAACGGCTTTCCCTTCGGCTGGGGGCCGATTGGCCGGGCCGAGGTGACCGGCGACGCGCACTCGGGCAAGCGGGCGTTGCGCTTGGTGCGGACCAACGAACCGCCGACCAAGGAGACGGGCGTCAACGGCCCGCGCCTCGATCGGCTCCGCGGCGGCCTACGCGATTTCCCGGCGACGCACCGTGAATCCTTCGCCGGGCTTCAACAGCAAGGCGTGGACGTTGGGGCAGAGGTGTTTGCAGGCGTAGAGGAACCCGCCAGGATCGCCGGCGCCTTGCTCGGCGAAGGTCCAATAGTGGCAAGGAATCGCGTAGCGGGGCTGGGCTTGCTGGACCAGCCGGGCGGCGTCGAGCGGAGTCATGTTGCCAAACCCGCCGTTGATGCACGGCAACATCACGTCCGGCTTGAGGTCGAACAGGGGCCGAAACAAGCGCGGTCGCAAAGACGTGTCGCCCGTCGCGAGAATCCGCACTCCCTCGAAATCCAACAGCAGGCCCAAAGCCGATTCCGAATAGTCTCCGTGGTCGGCCGGCACGGCGTGAACAACGACAGGCCCTAAATCCTCCGAGCGGTTCGGCTCGAGAACCACCGTTCGATCGGCATGGATTCCCGCCAGAGCGAAACCCTCGCCGCATCCGCACGGTCCGGCGAAGCGGCATTGGGGGTTGTTGCGGGCGATGACCGGCAAGGCGTCGGGATCGAGGTGGTCGGCGTGTTCATGGGTCAGGATCACCAGGTCGGCCCGCACGTCCTCGGCGGCGATGGGCGGTGAGCAGATCCGCTTGAAACCGTACAACCGTTCCAAGGCGTCGGACAGCGAGGGGTCCAGATACACGACCTTCCCGGCCGGCGTCTTGAACGCAAACCCGGCCTGCGAAAGCCACCACAGGCGGACCGAACCCTCCGGCACCGTTGCCGCCGCGATCTGTTGCGCGAGCCAACGCATCTTTGGCCTCTTTTCAAGTTGCTGGATCAAAACAATTGAGGATAGCCGCGGGATCTGGCGTGGGAAGGGGGATCACGCCCGTCGGGAAGACTCGCCGCGATTCCGGCCGCCCTCACCGCGCGGCCTCTTGCCCATGGGCGGGAGAGGGGGATGCCCGCCGGCGCGGGACGACCGGGGTCGGCCCTCTTCGGCGGGCAGGAAGGCGGTAGAGGAGACCTGTGGCCGTTCGGACTGTCGGACACTCGGTCCACGGCGCCGCTCACGCTCCAGCGCCGCACGGCGACCGGCACGGCACGGCTATTTTCCCTCGCGGGCCCGCCAGTTCTTCTCGTGGAGTTCCAGGATGTCGTTGAGCACGAAATCCTTGGGGAACGGCTTGTCGCTCTTTTCCAGCACTTGCCGATACTTGTAGACGATGCCGCAGATCTCCTGGCCAAGCATTTCGTCATTCTTGAGGCGAGCGAATTCCTTGCGGTCGAACAATTGCCGCCATTTGGCGAAGCATTGTTCGTACATTTCGCGGGCCTTGATCAGGTCGGCGTTGGCCAGGGCCTCGGCGCCGCGGAAGGCGTATTCGCGGGCGAATATGGCCTCGGGCGTTTGCTCGTACCTCGCCCGCTCCCGCCAGTACTCGAAATTGACGATCTGACGATACAGCCGGTTCTCTTCGGACTTCTTCTCGAATTCGGCGGCCTCGCGGGCCAGCTTGATCGCGGTTGGCCGATTGGGTCCGCTGATCTGCCGGGCGAGCTGATCGTGGGTAACAACGAGCTGCTCGGTGACCTCCTGGGCCTTTTCCCAATCGTCGCGGGTGCGTTTTTCGGGCGGCGTCTCATAGGCCTTGCGCTTGGCGGCGGGCAGCTTTTCGTAACGCTCCTTGCGGATCTTTTCCCGCAAACCAGGCTCGAAGGCCTCCAGCTTGGCCACGCGGTCGGCCGCTTCCTTGTCGAACAGCTCGGCGTCGTTCAGGTGGATGAAGCGGTCTTTCTCCGTGGTCGGAATCGCCCTCGCCCCGAACTCGAACCACTCGTCGCCCGCCTTCTTCCACGATTCCTTGGCCTTCTCGCCGAAGATGCCGTCTTTTTCGATGGCCTCGGAGTAGTTCATCTGGGACATCGGCCGGTGGGAGAAGAAGAGCACCGGCGTGGTTTTCCGCAGGTCCGCCCCTTGGTCGACCAACTTTTCGGACCGCGCGAACCAATCCTTGCCGACCAGCCAGTTGTCGCGATCGGCGGCCGGGCGGTAGTCCTCCCAGCGCTGGAACGTCTCGTCGTCCTCCTTGAACAGGCGGCGGAACTGCTTGGCCTCGTCGGCCGTGCCGATTTTATGGGTAATGTACCAGCCGACGTCCCAAACCAGCATCGGCTCGCGCTCGTTGCGGCGGATTCCCTCGCGGAGGAAATCGATGCCCCGGATCACCCAACGATACCGCTCCCGGTAGTCGTCGAACTCGGCCGACACGTTGTAGGAAAGGTTCCACGCCTGGAACCGCCACACGCTGATGAAATGCGGTTCCAGCCGAGTGATTTGCTGAAGCGTGGCCGAGAGGTTGGTCCAATCCTTCTTCATCTTGTAGTTGTTGGCCTTCTCCCAGAGGATGTTGGCCGCCACGCCGCGAAGCCCCAGGGTGGCCAGTTTGATCGTGGAACTGGCCGGGTCGATTTCTCCCAACTGGGCCTCGCTGAGCTTGTAGCGGAGACGCAGTTGGGCCAGATTGGGCAACCCCAGGCCCGAGGCGGCCCCCTCCTTCCCCTCGGCGCTCGTTTCGCCGGACGTCGGTTGTCCCAGCCAACTGAGCACGGCAACCAGCAGGACCAGGCCGACGAGGTAATAAATCTTTCGAGCAAAGGCGTGCTGCGGACTCATTGGGCCACCTCGCGAGACTTGAGGAAGAAGCAGCCGGCCACGAACACGGGCAGAATGAACGCCAGGGCGCGGAGGGTGGGGACCAGGATCCAAGGGTCCCAGGTGATGTCAAAGCCGTAGGCCACCCAATCGGCATAGTTGAATTCGGTGAACGGCGGCAAGATGTGCGCCACGACCCACAACCCCGCCTCCGCCACCCGGTCGGCCATCTGCGCCACCGTGGTCCGCAGGCCAGGTTCCAATTCCGTCAGCAGATTGTCCTGGCGCACGAGACGGATGATGGCTTCGAAGGGGCCGCCGCCGAAGACCGCGTGCTGCGACAGGCGAGTGACGAAGTCGCTGAAGAAGCCGCCGATCATCGCGCCGACCGTGGCTAGCATGGCCACCGGGCCGCTCAAAAAGGTGCTGAAGGTCACCCCAAACGCGATCACCAGCACCATTTGCAGCCAAATGCCATAGTAGCCCTTGAAGAAATTCATCTCGAAGGAGGCGTCGGCGGCGTGGAGCCACAGATCGGGCTGGCCCGCCCCGAAATACTGCGAAGGCTCCAGGCAGCGGAGCCAGACCTCCAGTTCGCCGTCGGCGACCAGATCGTTGAACAGGTCGAACTCCTTGCGTTCGGCCAGGCGACGGTCGAGCATCTCCTGGGGCGGCGAGAATTCCACGCCCCTGTCCGGCGTCTCGCGTTTGCAGGAAATCACGTCTGCGCCGGAGAACTCCGTGATTTTCCGCGGCACCAGGATGAACAGCGGGGTGAAATCCTTGGATTCGAAGACCTTCACTTCGACGATCAGGCCGGTCCGCGGATTGCGCAGCGAGAGGCTGCCCAGCACGCCCTTCTCGATGTTTCCCTTGTAGGTGCGGAAGACCTCGATGTTCATTTCGACGGGCAGTCCGTCGCTGAACTGCGATTCGCGCAGGTTCGAGAAGGTCCAGATGGCCGCCGCCACGGTCCCGCCTTGGATGAAGCTGCGGTAAAACCACTCGTCGCCGACGTTGATTCCCCGATCGACGTCGATTCCCTCGCGGCCGCGGAAGCGGAGCTTGCCGTAGATGGGCACCCGGGCCTGAAACATCCCTTCTGGCCCGCCCACCACGAACGCGAGCTTGTCGCCCGATCCCACCGATTCCATCTCGTGCCAATGGCCGAACTCAGACTCGATGACGCCCTTGCCCGAGGCGTCCACATACAGCTTGTGGCGGTGGCCTTGGGCCGACTCGGTCGTGCCGCTCAGCGGTTGTCGTCCCTCCACGGCGGGTCCGGCCGGCTTGAGGTTCTCGACCACCACCTCATGGGTGTGCCTCACGCCGCGAATCACGAAGAAATAGCTCACCACGCTCATCAGCGCCAGCAACACCGTGCCCACGATCGTGAAGCCCAGCATCCGGCCCAACACGATCTCGCTGGGGCGAACCGGCTTGGTGACCACCGTCTGGATCGTGCGGGTCTTGACGTCGGTCGGCAGACTGAAGGCGCTGAGGAACAAGGCCAAGAGCAGCACCAGGTAAGTGGTGGCCGTGAGCACAAAGCTAAGATACAGCTTGGCCGGCTCGCTGCTCCCCACGTCGAGAAACCAACCCGCGAAAAGCAAAATCACCACGAACAGGGCGAAGACCAGGATCACGCGCCGCCGGATCGACTCCTTCACCGCCAGCCAGGCCAAAGCCGCCACGCGCCGCGGCGACATGCAGACCACGTCGACCACGCCCGACAGGGCCGTACCCAAGGCCGTCCGGAACCCCACCCGGGGACCGTAACGCAGCACGCTCACCAAACAACCCAACACGATTGCGGCCAAGGCCAATGCGCCGGCCACGAGCAGCCAGTTCAATGCCGCCGCGGGCAACCACTCGGCCAGATGCGGCAGCGGATTTTCAATGACCATTGCCCGAACCTCCCCGCACGCGCCGCCCAGGATGCGCCTCGCTCTCGCGAATAATGTGCAAAAAGAGTTCTTCCAACGTCGTGGTGGGATTACCGATCGAGAGGACCTGACCCCCGTGACGCTCGATCACCTGCCGGATCTCGGCCTGACAGGCCTCGCTGAGGCCGGTGGCGCGAATTTCCGTGGTGTCGCGAACCTTGAGCAGGCTGTCAACCCGACCTAGTTCCTGCAACTCCCCCTGATAGAGGATGCCAATCCGATCGCAAACGTCCTGGACATCGGCCAGCAGGTGGCTACACATCAAGATGGTCTTGCCCTCATCCCTCAATCGAAGGATTAGGTCCTTCATTTCGCGGCAGCCGATGGGGTCCAGGCCGGTGGTTGGCTCGTCCAACACGATCAGCTCGGGGTCGTTGATCAGGGCCTGGGCCAGCCCGATTCGCCGGGTCATACCTTTGGAATACTCCCGCAACTGCCGCCGCTTGGCCCAACCCAAACCCACCATTTCGATCAGGTCGGCGGTCCGCTGCCGCCGCAGCGGGGCGGGCATGTCGAACAGTCGCCCGTAAAAGTCCAGCGTCTCCTCCGCGTTGAGGAACCGATAGAGATAGGATTCTTCGGGCAGGTAGCCGATCCGCTCATTTTTTTTGACGTCGGTCGCGTCGCGGCCGAACACCAGGGCCTGTCCACTGGTGGGAAAAAGCAAGCCCAGGATCAGTTTAACGGTGGTTGTCTTGCCGGAACCGTTTGGACCCAAAAGCCCAAAAATCTCTCCCCGACGAATCTCCAGGTCTAAAGCCTTCAATGCCCGGACCTTTTGCCGGCCCCAGAAGTCGCGATAAACCTTGCTGAGACTCCGAGTTTCAATAACGACTTCGGAAGATTGCATACATTGGCCTCGTGGTCGCGCAAAACTAAACTGTAGGACTCTACGTTCCGCGTGTTCCCCCTGTTCACCTTTTTTTGCCGCCGACTATTCCGCGCCGACAAACCGGTCGCCCCAAGGTAGACTCGCAGACATGGCCGACGCCTATCAATTCCTGAGTCAGCGAATCGACTACGAGCGGGTTTTCAGCCCGACTTATACCGCCCGAGAGTTCAGACTCGCTCGGATGCAAGAACTTCTGGGGGATGTTGGAAGCCCCCATCTTGCTGTGCCTGCCCTGCACGTCGCCGGAACCAAGGGCAAAGGCTCTACGTCGGCAATGGCCGCTTCCATCCTGACGGCGGCGGGATACCGAACTGGATTGTTCACATCCCCCCATATTGATCGGGTTGAGGAACGGTTGTCAATCGATGGACAGCCTTGCGGAACGAAAGAATTCACTGACCTCTTGGAACAAATGATGCCCGCCATCCAGGCCCTGGACAAGCGCTATGCCTCGTCTAATCCGGCGGAGCCTGGTCCGACCTATTTCGAAATAGTGACCGCGATGGCATTTCAATACTTCTCCCAGCAACAGGTGGACCTTGCCGTACTCGAAGTGGGGTTAGGCGGGCGATTGGATTCGACCAATGTCTGTTCCCCGCTCGTTTGTATCATCACAAGCATCAGCTTCGACCACATGAAGCAACTGGGAAACACGCTGGAGGCCATCGCCCGAGAAAAAGCCGGGATTATCAAACCGGGTGTTCCAGTCATCAGTGGGGTGGTGGAGCCTGGTCCCCGGGAAGTGATCCGCCTCACATGCCAGGAGCGGGGCTGCCGGCTCGTGGAACTGGGAACCGACTTCGACGTCAACTACTTCCCGCCGCCTTACGTGGCAAGCGATGCCGCCGAGGCCGTCTTCGACTTCGTGGATCGTTCGGCCGAGCGGCCGTTGTGTTACTCTCGGGTGGCGATCAATTTGCTCGGCCGCCACCAAGCGGTCAATGCCGCCTTGGCCCTGGCCGCCCTGACCCGATTGCCGTCCACGTCGGATCGAGTTTGGCAAATCCCCGAGTCCGCGGTCCGCACCGGCCTGCGCCAACTCCATTGGCCAGCCCGAATCGAAATCGTGGCCCAACGGCCCACTGTGATCA
>Ga0129299_1001140_pt1 | contig 17717 bp, 16 predicted proteins | sample ConPoolayeCmetaG_FD_94477 | JGI IMG/M metagenome (GOLD analysis project Ga0129299, IMG submission 94477) | Hot spring microbial mat communities from California, USA to study Microbial Dark Matter (Phase II) - Cone Pool mat layer C metaG ...
ACGAGTTCGCTGTCGGCCGCCCGGGTGTATTCGACCCGGCCGTCGCCCAGCCCGGGGCCGGTGATCCGGTCCAGCCGGCCGGAGTCGTCGTAGTGGTAGCCGGTCAGGTATTCGGTGCCGATGAACAGGCCGCCAGCTCGCCCGGCGACGGTGCCGGCGCTCCCGTTTTCGTAGCTGCGGGTGATGGTCTTGGTGTACAGACCATTCTGGCCGGCGGTGATGGCCTCGGATTCGAGCTGCATCCCGGTATTGTAGGTGAAAACCCTCGTCCCGGCCGCGTCGAGGACGGTTTCCTGGCGCCCGAGCCGGGTGCAGGCCTCCGTGCCCGCTCGAAGGCGGATCGCCACCGCGTGACGCTGATGCCGGCGGTGGACTGCCAGCCACTGGAGCCTGACGAGAAAGCCCGGGCCGCGCGGCTCGTGGAAGGACTCGAACCGATCTTCATCCAGGCCGGCTGACCGCCGGGAACGATCCTGCCCCCGCTTTTTCCTTCGCGGCGGTACGGGCGGGACCCGTGTCGCCTCAGCTCTGCCGGCAGGCTGCGTACTTCGGGGCGCCGGCCCACCGCGATCGAAGGCCGGTCCGGGCCCGTCGGCCGGGATTCCAGGAGGCGGCGCGGCCGCTTGCGTTGCGGCGGCCGGCCCTCTAATCTGCCCTGGGTTCCGCCCAAGGTCTTACCCGGAGGACACGTGATGGCCGCCTCGTTCAGCATCAGCCCGGAAGGCGAATCGTTTCCCCTGCCCTCGCCGGACCAGTACCCCGCGGAGTTCCAGCGGCTCAAGGAGATTACCGACGCCCAGCGGGCCCAGGGACGCCAGATCGTGGTGGTCGTGGGCGTGGGCTTCGTCGGCGCGGTGATGGCCGCCGTGGTGGCCGACAGCCGCGACCGGGTCACCGGCCGGCACAACAAGTTCGTCATCGGCTACCAGCGGCCCAGCACCCGCAGCTACTGGAAGATCGAGCTGCTCAACCGCGGCCGGTCGCCGGTGAAGGCCGAGGATCCCGAGGTCGATCCGATGATCGCCCGCTGCGTGCTGGAGAGCCGCACGCTGATCGCGACCTACACGCACGAGGCCCTGCGGCTGGCCGACGTGGTCGTGGTCGACGTCCAGTGCGACTACGTGAAGCAGGACCTCGGCAACCTCCGGACCGGCTCGGCGGACATGGCCGCCCTGGAGAAGAGCCTCGCGACGATCGGCGAGATGATTCCGCCGGAGTGCCTGGTGCTGATCGAGACCACGGTCGCCCCGGGGACGACCGAGTTCGTGGCCTACCCGATCCTCAAGAAGGCCTTCGAGAAACGGGGCATCGCCTCCGAGCCGCTGCTGGCCCACAGCTTCGAGCGGGTCATGCCCGGGCGTCACTACGTCTCGAGCATCCGGGACTTCTGGCGGGTCTGCAGCGGCGTCAACGACGCCAGCCGCGAGCGGGTGGTACAGTTCCTCTCGGAGGTGCTCAACGTCGAGAAGTATCCGCTGACGGTCATGGACCGGCCGCTGGAGAGCGAGACCACCAAGATCGTCGAGAACAGCTTCCGGGCGACGATGCTGGCTTTTCTCCACGAGTGGAGCCTGTTCGCCGAGCGCAACGGCGTGGACCTCATCAAGGTGGTCAACGCCATCAAGGTCCGCCCCACGCACTGCAACATCATCTTCCCCGGCCCGGGCATCGGCGGCTACTGCCTGCCCAAGGACGGCGGGCTGGGCATGTGGGCCTACAAGCACCTGATGGGCTTCGAGGACGAGCTGTTCCGGATCACCGAGGCGGCGATCAACATCAACGACACCCGGGCCCTGCACGTGGCCGAGCTGGTGCGCGACGCCCTGCGCAACATGGGCAAGTACGTGGCCGCCAGCCGCTGCGTGCTGCTGGGGGCGGCCTACCGCGAGGATGTCGGCGACACCCGCTACTCCGGCAGCGAGCTGGTGGTCCGCAAGCTCGCCGAGATGGGCGCCGAAATCGGCATCCACGACCCTTACGTGCAGCACTGGTGGGAGCTGGAGAGCCAGGACACCTACCCGGCCGTCGGGCAGAGCTGGGCCCGGTTCTTCCGCAACCAGGAGGGGCTGAAGGACGTCCGCGTGGAGAAGGATCTGGCCGCGGCCCTCAAGGACGCCGACGCGGTGGTGCTGGCCGTGCGGCACGACCCCTACCTGAAGCTGAACCCCGACGACGTGGTGCGGATGACCGGCCGGCCCTGCGCGGTGGTGGACTGCTTCGGCATCCTCGACGACGCGAAGATCCGCCGTTACTTCGAGCTGGGCTGCGAGGTGAAGGGCCTGGGGCGCGGGCACGTCAAGCGGATCAAGGACAGCGTCCGGCGCTGAGCCCGGCGATCCGCGGCGAGGAACGGACCTTCCGCCTCCGCCCGCGGCGCGCGCAAGTGCTTGATTCCTCGCGGCTTGGGCCGTAATCTATCGTCGGCCGGCCCGGGTCCGGCGCTCGTCGGGTGCGTCTTGCGACGCCGGCGCCGGTGATGTCGCGGCCTGCGGAAGCACGGCCGTCCGGGGCGGTCGGCGGTTGCATGCCTGAACAGGCCATTCACCGCGTGGGCATCGGGACCGACCTGCACCGGCTGGTGCCGGGGCGGCGGCTGGTGCTCGGACACGTCGAGGTGCCCTTCGAGCTGGGGCCGGCCGGGCACAGCGACGGCGACGTGGTGCTGCACGCCCTGATCGACGCCCTGGCCGGGGCGGCGGGACTTCCGGACATCGGCGAGATGTTTCCCGACAGCGATCCGGCCTACGCGGGCATCGACAGCGGACGGCTGCTGGAGCAGGTCCTGCAGCGGGTGCGGGCCCTGGGCTTTGCGCCGGTGAACGCCGACGTGATCATCCACGCCGAGCGGCCGCGGCTGAGCCCCTTCAAGCCGGCGATCCGCGACGAGGTCGCCCGGCTGCTGGGGGCGGACCCGGCCCGGGTGAGCATCAAGGCCAAGACCCACGAGGGCGTAGACGCCGTGGGGCGGGGCGAGGCCGTGGCCTGCACGGCGGTTGTGGGACTGGGCCGCGGGAGCACCCGCTGAAGCGGCCCGCAGGGAGACGGACGCAAGATCCATGGCGCTGAGAGTCTACAACTCGCTGACGCAGCGGAAGGAGCCCTTCGAACCGCTGGTGCCCGGCCGGGTCGGCATGTACGTCTGCGGCCCGACGGTCTACAAGCCCAGCCACATCGGCCACGCGGTCGGGCCGATCATCTTCGACGCGGTGAAGCGTTACCTGCGGCACAAGGGCCTGGCGGTCACGTGGGTGCTCAATATTACCGACGTCGACGACAAGCTGATCGTCGAGGCCGCCGCCCGGGGCTGCCGGGTGGACGAGCTCGCCCAACGCATGACCGACGGCTACCTGGAGGCCCTGAAGGCCCTGAACGTCACCGGCATCGACCACATGCCCAGGGCCAGCGAGCACATCCCCGAGATCATCGACATCTGCCGGCGGCTGATCGACCGCAAGGCGGCCTATGTCTCCGGGGGCGACGTCTACTTCGACATCTCCGCCGACCCCGACTACGGCAAGCTCTCCCACCGCCGGGCCGAGGACCAGCAGGCCGGCCTGCGGGAACTGGCCGGCCAGGAGAAGCGCCGGGCCGGCGACTTCGCCCTCTGGAAGGCGGCCAAGCCCGACGAGCCGCCGGAGGTGCAGTTCGACTCGCCCTGGGGCAAGGGACGGCCCGGCTGGCACATCGAGTGCACCGCCATGAGCGTCAAGTACCTCGGCGAGAGCTTCGACATCCACGGCGGAGGCATGGATCTCATCTTCCCGCACCACGAGAACGAGATCGCCCAGTCGGAGACCTGCTTCGGCCGGCCGTTCGCCAGGTACTGGATGCACAACGGCCTGACCCGCTTCAACACCAAGAAGATCAGCAAGTCCGACCCCGAGATGGCCCGGCTCATGGAGCAGCTGGTGCTGGCCCGGCTGCTGGAGAAGCACTCCGGGGAGTTGTTGCGGTTCTTCGTGCTGGCCACCCACTACCGCCGGCCGATCGACTTCTCCGACGAGGAGATGGCCGCCAAACAGAAAGGGCTGGAGTCGTTCTACCGCCTTTTCGAGCGGGCCGCGCGGATCGGCGGGCGCGACCCCTACGCCGGCGGCGAGACGCTCGAGCAGGCCGGTCCGGCCGCGGCCGCGGGCTTCGAGAGCTTCGCCGGGGCCTGCGCGGACCACGGCCGCCGCTTCTTCGAGCAGATGGACGACGACTTCAACACCGGCGGGGCGATCGGCGTGCTGTTCGAGCTGGCCACGACGATCAACCGTTTCATGGACGAGCAGCGGGCCGAGACGACCTCCGACCAGGCCGTCCGGCGGCTGGCCGCCGCCGCGGTGCAGACGCTCCGGGCCCTGGCGGGGATCCTCGGGCTGTTCGAGCGTCCGCCGGCCAGGCCCACGGCCCCCGGCGACGCCCTGGTCGGCGATCTGATGGAGCTGCTGATCGCCGTGCGGGCCGAGGCCCGCAAGACCCGGCAGTTCGCGCTCTCGGACATGATCCGGGACCGCCTGGCCGGACACGGCATCCGGCTGGAGGACCGCCCCGACGGAACCGTCTGGCGCCGCGAGGGCTGACCGCATCGACCGACCCCGGCGGACCGGCCAGGGCCCGCGGTCGCGGAGGGCATGAATTGGCGCGCGGAACCGAGATCATCTGCGGCATCGACCCGGGCCTGCGGGCCACCGGCTACGGGCTGCTGCGCGTGGACCGCGACGCCGAGGGCATCGAACTGCTGGAGGCCGGCGTGCTGCGCCCGTCGTCCAGCGGAACGCTGGCCCTGCGGCTGGCGGAACTGGCCGCGGGACTCGACGAGCTGTTCAACGAAAACGACGTGGACGTCGTGGCCGTCGAGCAGGTGTACTCCCACTACCTCCGGCCGCGCACCGCCATCCTCATGGCCCACGCCCGCGGCGTGATCCTGCTGGAGGCCGCCCGCCACGGCATCGAGGTGCTCAACCTGCCGGCCACTACCGTCAAGCGGCACCTGACCGGCAACGGGCGGGCGTCCAAGGAGCAGATGCAGCGGGCGGTGGCGGCGGCGCTGTCGATGAAGTCCGTCCCCGAGCCGCCGGACGTGGCCGACGCCCTGGCCATGGCCCTGTGCGGCGTGGCCGTGCTCAGCCAGCCGGCCCGTCTGGCCATGGTCAACGACGACCTGCTGCTCGAGTGAAGCCATGATCGTCCGCATCACCGGAAACCTGACCGAGATCGGCGAAGCCCGGGTCGTGCTGGACCGCGACGGGCTGGCCTACGAGGTCATGGTCTGCGGTTCGGCCCGCGAGGCGCTGGAGGAGCAGCGCGGACGCCAGGTCACCCTGTACACCCTGCACTACCTCGAGGGCAGCGCCGCCGGCGGAAACCTGACCCCGCGCCTGGTGGGCTTCCTGACGCCCGAGGAGCGGGCCTTCTTCGAGCTGTTCATCACCGTCAAGAACATGGGCACGAAGAAAGCCCTCAAGGCCCTGGTCCAGCCGGCCTCGGAGGTGGCCGCGGCCATCGAGTCCGGCGACGCCCGGGCGCTGGCGGCCCTGCCGGGCATCGGGCGGCGGATGGCCGACCAGATCATCGCCGAGCTCAAGGGCAAGGTGGAGGTTTTCGCCCTCGGGGCCGCCCCCCGGGCTCAGGAAGCCGCCGGGCCCAGGCCGCCGGAACTGGACGACGCCCTGCAGGTCATGGTCGCCCTCGGCGAGAAGCGCCTGGAGGCCGAACGCTGGCTCGACCAGGCCGTCGCCCGCCACCCGGGTCAGCGCGGAGCCGACGAGTGGGTGCGCCTGGCTTACCGGATCCGCAGCGGGCTGGAGGGTGGATGAATGGCGCGCGAGCGGGTGATCACCGGCCGATCCGTCGGACACGAGGAGGACCGGCTCCACGAATCGCTGCGGCCGCGGCGGCTCACCGAAGTCGTCGGCCAGCGGCAGGTCATCGAGCAGCTGACCATCGCCCTGGAGGCCGCCCGCCGGCGCGGCGAGCCCATGGAGCACGTGCTGATGTCCGGTCCGCCGGGGCTGGGCAAGACCACGCTGGCCAACGTCGTGGCCAACGAACTCGGCGCCACCCTGCGGGTGACCAGCGGGCCGGCCGTCACCAAGCCCGGCGACCTCATGCACTGGCTGACGGAGATGAAGCGCGGCGACGTGCTGTTCATCGACGAAATCCACCGGCTCAGCCGCACCGTCGAGGAGTTCCTCTACGCGGCGATGGAGGACTTCCGCGTCGATTTCACCATCGACAGCGGCATCAGCGGGCGCACGGTCAACATCGCCCTGCCGCCGTTCACCCTCGTCGGGGCGACGACCCGCAGCGGGCTGCTGACCGCGGCCATGCGCGACCGCTTCGGCATCCAGTTCCACTTCGACTTCTACACCGTCGAGGAGCTGACCGAAATCCTGCGTCGCTCCGCGGCCAAGCTGCATGTCCAGGCCGACGACCAGGCCCTGGCCGCCATCGCCTCCCGGGCCCGCGGCACGCCCCGCGTGGCCAACCGCCTGCTGAAGCGGGTCCGCGACTACGCCCAGGTGCGGGCCGACGGACGCATCACCGACGCGGTGGTCGTGCAGGCCTGCGACATCCTCCAGATCGACCGGCTCGGCCTGGACGAGCTCGACCGGATGCTGCTGACCGCCCTGGTGCGGGTCTACAACGGCGGACCCGCGGGCATCGAGGCCCTGGCGGCCACCCTGGGACAGGAACGTGACACGCTGGAGGACGTGGTGGAGCCCTACCTGCTGCAGATCGGCTTCATCGTGCGCACCCGCCAGGGCCGCTGCGCGACCCGCGCGGCCTGCGCCCACCTCGACCTTCCCTGGGTGGACCCGGCCGGGCAGGACGCACAGGGAACCCTGTTCGACGGGCAGTGACCCCCCGGGGACGCTCCCCCACCCCCCGCCGGGGAGACCGGCCTGACCTTGCCACCGACGGCTCCGGAGCGGTCGTGCCTTCAGTGCCGCCCGGTCAGTGCCGCCCGGCCAGAAGAGCGTCGATCTCGGCGCGCTTCGGCGCCGAGGGCTGGGCCCCCAGCCGGGTCACGGAGATGGCTGCGGCGGCCGCGGCGAACCTGACCGCCTCGGGCAGGGCTTTGCCCTCGGCCATGGCCACCGCCAGGGCCCCGTTGAACACGTCCCCGGCGGCGGTGGTGTCCACCGGCTGAACCGGGAAGGCCGGAACCGGTTCCTGGATCTCCGGGCTCGAGACGAACGCCCCGCGGGCCCCGAGCGTGATGATGACCGCGCGGATGCCCCTGGCCCGAAGCGCCGCGGCCGCCCGGGCGGCGTCGGCCTCGTCGGCGATCTTGATGCCGGTCAGCAGCTCCGCCTCGGTCTCGTTGGGCGTCAGCACGGTGACATGCCGGAGGAGGTCGTCGTCCAGCGGCCGGGCGGGCGCGGGATTCAGGATCACCGGCACGTCCCACGAGGAGGCGATTTCGGCCGCCGCCCGCACGGTCTCCAGGGGCGTTTCCAGCTGCATCACCAGCACCTCGGCCGAGCCGATGATCTCGGCGGCGGCGGAGACTTCCGCGGGGCCGAGGTTGGCGTTGGCTCCCGAGGCCACGCCGATGCTGTTCTCGCCGTCGGCGGCCACGAAGATCAGCGCGACTCCGGAAGGCGCCTGCCTGTCGCGGCTGATATAGGTCACGTCGATGCCGTCGGCCAGGAAACCCTTGACCGCCTGGTCGCCGAACATGTCTTCGCCGACCCGGGCGATGAACGTGACCCGCCCGCCGGCCCGGGCGGCGGCCACCGCCTGGTTGGCCCCCTTGCCGCCGGGAGCGATGGTGAACCGCCCCCCCAGGATGGTCTCGCCCGGCCGGGGGATGCGCTCGGCCTGAATGATCATGTCGGTGTTCGAACTGCCGACCACCACGATCCGCCTGTCCATCACGACCCCCCTCACTCCGCTCCCGCGTTGGCGTAGACGATCGCGCTGAGTCCGCCGACGAAGCAGACGAACATCAGCGCCAGCAGCAGGCCCGTCCCCTTCGGCGCGGTCCTGAACTCCTTCCAGATGAACACGCCCCACAGCGCGGCCACCATCGTCGCGCCCTGGCCCAGCCCGTACGAGATCGCATACCCGGCGGCGTCGCCGGCCAGGATGCTGAAGGACATCCCGATGCTCCAGATCGCCCCGCCGACGACGCCGATCAGGTGCAGGCGGGGATTGCCCTTGCGGAAGTAATCGCCGAGCGGCACCGGGTCGCCGACGAACGGTCTGGCCATGAGGAACGTGTTGAACACGAAGCAGGACCCGAACAGCCCCAGGGAGAAGAACACCAGGGCGGTGTACGGGGTCAGCTTGCCCGCCTGCCCGGCCTCGGCCAGCCCGGCGATGGGGGCGATGGCCGCGGCCACCAGGTAGAAGAACAGGCCCATGAGCACGCCGCAGACGATCGACAGCACGATGCCCGTGGTGCGGGTCTTCTGGCCCTGCTGGGGCAGCTTCCCGTAAGCGACCGCGTTGATCACGATGGCCACGGCCACGGCCGCGACGCCCGCGAACAAAAGCACCGGGTTGCCCTTGGGATCGCGGATGTAGTTCACGATGACGCCTTCCACCAGGGCGATGCCGATGCCCACCGGGAAGGCCACGGACATGCCGGCGATGTCGATCGCGGCCACCAGAAGGAGGTTCGCCAGGTTGAACACGACGCCGCCCAGCAGGGCCAGCCCGATGGCCTGCGCGCTGGCCTGGCAGAGGTCGGCCGCGAAGCTCCGCCCGCCCGTGCCCATGCTGCCCATGGTCAACGCCAGAACCACCGTCAGCAGCAGCACGCCGATGGCGTAGTCCCAGTAGAACAGCTGAAACCGCCACTCCTTGCTGGCCAGCTTCTGCATGTTGGCCCAGGAACCCCAGCAGAGCATGGTGATCACGCACATCAGCACGGCCAGGGGGTAGGAATCGATGACGACCATGGCTGCTCCTTGACGCGAGGTCGCGCACCGGGGCTTCAGACGCCGTTGAGCCCCGGCCGCTGGGACCGCAGGACCGCCGACCGCACGCGCTCGTGGACCTCCAGCGGGCGGGCCACGTGCCGCCAGTCGGCCTCCGCGGCCGCCGAGCCGGCGGTCGAGAATGAAATCGTGCCCGCTCCGACCAGCCGCTCGTACCAGGCGAGCGTCACGTAGGTGTGCTGGATGCGGGTCAGCTGGCACTCGAAAAGATCGACGTTGAAGATCCCCCGGAGCCGCAGCACCCGGCGGTTGGTCAGCACGTACAGGTGCGAGACCCACTGCAGCATCGCCAGACCCAGCCGCGCTCCGGCCAGCGCCACCGCCCCCCGGACGATCAGCTCGGCCCGCAGCGGAGGAATCTGGGCGCTGAGCCACCCGGCCAGCACGGTCACCATGATCATCGCGGTCACCCAGCGGGCCGACACGAACACCACGAACCACAGCGAGGGCTTGATCGCCAGAATCACGATCTCGTCGCCGTCCAGCAGGTGGGCCGGAAGCAGACCGGCCTGGTCGAAGGCCCGGGCGCCGACCGGGTGCCCGCCCGCCTCGGTGAACGCCGGCGCACCGGGGCCCGGATCGGTCCTGCCGCCACGCAGTCGCTCTGAAATCGGCGCGCCTGTGACCATCGCCTGGCCGCGAAACCTGAACGATTCACGCCCGGTCGCCGCCGGGCCCGGAGGTGTAGAGTTCCGGACGAAGCACCGCGATGTCCGGAAGGTTACGGTAAAGGCCGTCGTAGTCCAGACCGTAACCCACGACGAAGTAATTGTCGATATCGAAACCCACGAAATCCGCCGGAACGTCCGGCGGCGCCTTGCCGGGCTTGCGCAGCAGCACGCAGGTGCGGATCGACCGCGGCTGCCGCCGGGCCAGCTCGGCCCGCACCGCCCGGAGCGTCCCCCCGGTGTCCAGGATGTCGTCCACGATCAGCACGTCCCGCCCGGCGACATCCGCCGTGATCTGCTCGAACAGCCGGGCTCCGCGAGACTCGGTGCTGGTCCCGGGGTAACTGGAGACCGTGACCAGGGCGATCCGCATCCGCATCGGCAGCCGGCGGATCAGATCGGCCAGGAAGATCAGCGAACCGGAGAGAATGGCCACGATGGTCAGCTCGCCGGATTGCTCCTCGCCGGCCGGGGCGTACTTGCCGGCCAGCTCCGCGGCCAGTTCCCCCACGCGGTCGGCGATCTGCCGGCTGGTGATCAGGATGCGGTCGATGTCCTGCTGCATCCCTCGCAAATATAACCACTTAAGCCGCCCTGCAAAACCTCCGCAGCGCCGGAATCCTCCAGGACGACCCGCGACGGCCCTCTGGACTGGCCGGCCGGGGACACCATCGGCGTCACCCCCGGGATGTCCGCTGGCCCCCCGGTCCCCCCCGTCCGGCGGACAGGAGGAAGCCGACCGGGCCGCCGCCGCTCGCGTCCGCCTTGACGCACCCGGGCGGTTTTCTACAATGTGAGGATTCGACTGTCGGCCCGGACGGCTCGCGGAGGCGTCCAGACCGGACAGGCGCGCGGCGCCCTGGGTTTTCCGACGGCAGGAATATGCGCAAGATACTTCTGAGAATAAGCTTATGCGCCATGTGCCTCCCTGCGCTCGCCGTCGCCGGGGACGTCCGGCCACCGACGGCCGGCGATGCCCCCACGCCGGCGGTCGCGCCGGTGTCCTGGGAACTGAAGTTCCGCTTCCAGGACCCCCAGCGTCTGTCGGTGGTGGTGCCGGGGCACGCAGAGCCGGTGGTCTACTGGTACATGGTGTACTCGGTCGAGAATCCGACCGATGCCGAAGTGGAGTTCTATCCGCGATTCGACATCGTGACCGACACGTTGAAGGTGGTCCGCAGCGAGGTCGGCGTGAGCCCGGAGGCGTTCCGGGCGGTGTTCGCCCGGGTGGGCAACCCGCTGCTGGTGGCTCCGGAGCGGGCTGTGGGGCGACTGCTTCGCGGCGAGGACCGCCGCCGGCACAGCGTGGCCATCTGGCCGGATTTCGACCCGGCGGCCAAGGCGTTCACCGTCTATGTCGCCGGCCTGTCCGGCGAGACGGCCCGATGGCGGAATCCGGCGTTCGATCCGGCCGGTCCGGAGAACGAGGTCAACCCGCGATACTTTGTCTTGCGCAAAACGCTGGCGATCCCCTACCGGTTCCCGGGCAGCCAGTCGCTGCGGAGCCGGAGTGTGCCGGAGCGTGTGACCGACAGGCAGGAATGGATCATGAGGTGAGCGGCCCGGCGGGGGGCGGTTCCGCCCGCGTGATGACGCCGGCCGGGGAGCAAGAGTGTTATGGCTCATAAAAAGGGACAAGGCTCGTCACGCAACGGTCGGGACAGCAACCCCCAGTACCTGGGCGTGAAGCTTTACGGCGGCCAGGCGGCCAGGACCGGTTCCATCATCGTCCGGCAGCGCGGAACGGTCTTCAAGCCGGGCCGGTTCGTCGGCCGGGGCCGGGACGACACGCTGTTCGCGATGGTCGACGGCATCGTCGTGTTCAAGGGCCGGCGGGTCGAGATCCAGCCGGCCGCGAACTGATGGCCGGACGCGGCCGAAGCCGCCCGCAAGCCGGCGCCGGACCGCCCGCCGGTCCCCCGCGGGTGTTTTCGCCCGGCCGGGGCGGCGGCTCCGATGTTCATTGATCGCGCGGAAATCTATGTCAGGGGCGGCCGCGGCGGCCACGGCTGCGTGAGCTTCCGCCGCGAGAAATACCTGCCCAAAGGCGGCCCCGACGGCGGCGACGGGGGTCGGGGCGGCGACGTCTACCTCGTCGCCGAGCCCTCGCTGACCACCCTCCTGGATCTTACCGGCCGACACCACTGGATCGCCGGCAACGGGCAGCCGGGCTCGGGGCAGAACCGCACCGGCCGCAGCGGCCGGGACGTGCTGGTGCCCGTGGCCCCCGGCACGCTGGTCTACGACCGCGACAGCGGCCTGCTGATCAAGGATCTCGACACGCCGGGCGAACGGGTGCTGATCGCACGCGGCGGGCGGGGCGGCAAGGGCAACGCCCACTTCGCCAGCTCGCGGCGGCAGGCCCCGCGCTTCTCGCAGCCGGGGGAGCCCCCCGAGGAGCGCTGGCTGCGCCTGGAACTCAAGCTCATCGCCGACGTCGGCCTGGTCGGCCTGCCCAACGCGGGCAAGAGCACGCTGCTGTCCCGGCTCAGCCGGGCCCAGCCCAGGATCGCCGATTACCCCTTCACCACCACCGAGCCGCAGCTGGGCATCGTCGAGCTCAGCGGCTACCGGCGGTTCGTGATGGCCGACATCCCCGGGCTCATCGAGGGTGCCCACCAGGGCGTCGGGCTGGGAGACGCGTTTCTGCGGCACATCGAGCGGACCCGGGTCATCGTCCATCTGATCGACGTGCACCCCCTGGCCGGACAACCGTCCCCGGCCGAGGCTTACCGGATCATCCGCAGCGAACTGCGGCAGTATTCCGACCTGCTGGCGGACAAACCCGAAGTCGTGGTGGCCAACAAGATCGATCTGGCCGACAACCTTGAGGCCGTGGACCGCCTTCGCGGGCATCTCGACCGCGAGGTGTTCGCCGTCAGCGGGGTGACCGGCGCCGGCCTGGGTGAACTGGCCGAGCGGCTCTGGGAGACGATCGCCCAGGCTCGCCGGGAGGCCGAAGAGGCCCGGAAAAGCCGGCCGGTCGACGACCCCTTCGCTCTGCCGCCGCACCTCAGGGACGACGCCGAAGCGCCGGCGCATGCGGATGCCGACCCCACGCTCGACGGCCGCTGGGAAAGCGATGCCGACGGTCCGGCCGCCGTCAGGGAGGACCCGTCATGAGCCCGGTTGCGTCAGCGCCTCCCGGCTGCGTCCTGGTCGGCATCGGCAACACCCGATGGGCGCTGACCACCCGCTGGGCGACCGAACGCGGCCAGGTGCTGCATTTCGCGGTCGCGGACGATACCGGCTTCACCGCAGCCGTGTCGCGGGCGTGGAACGCTCTTCCGCCCGGCCGGGACCGGTCGGTGGCCGTCTGCAGCGTGAACCCGCCGGCACTGGCCGGGTTCAAGTCCTGGTGCCGGGAGTCAGGCATCGCGCCTGTCCGGGTGGTGGGCGAGGACCTGGCCCCGCCGATCGACGCGGACGTACTCGAACCGGCCAAGGTCGGGGCGGACCGGCTGTGCGTGGCGGCGGCGGCGTTCGAGCTGGTGGGCGGGGCCTGCGTGGCCGCGGATTTCGGGACGGCGGTGACCATCGACCTGGTTTCCGACAATGGCGTGCTTCTGGGCGGCACCATCCTTCCGGGCATGGACATGTCCGCCCGGGCCCTGCACGGGCAGACCGCCCTTCTGCCGCTGGTGGAGGTCGGCCGGGCCTCGGAGATCCCCGGCAAGGACACCGCCGGCGCGATCCGCGGCGGGATCTTCGCGATGATGTGCGGAGCCTTGCGGGAGATCGTGGAGCGTTACGCCACCGACATCGGCAAGTGGCCGCCGCTGGTGGTCACCGGAGGCGACGGCCCGGCGGTGGCCCAGGCGTGCGATTTCGTGGACCACCTGGTACCGGACCTCCTCTTCGACGGCCTGTGGCTGGCGTGCCGTCGGGCGGCCTGCGGCCATGCCAACGACTGAACCGCTGCGCGCGGCCTGTCTGACGCCTCCCGCCGCCGGCGGCGTGGCGGTGATCCGCGCGGTCGGCGCCGGCGCGGCCGGTCTCCTGGCACCCTATCTGCGCGTCCGCCGGCCGCCGGACCTGGAGACCCTCGGCCCCCGGGAACTGCGGCTGTGCCGGCTGGTCGACGGTGACGAGGTGATCGATGAGGCGATCGTCGCGGTGCGCCGCGACGACCGCGGCCTGCAGGTGATCGATCTGAGCCTGCACGGCGGTCCGCAGATCGTGCAGCGGGCGCTTCGCCTGCTGGCCGGGGCCGGCGCGGAGATCGTCGAGCCGGCATCGCTTCGACCGTGGCGGGACGCGGCCGACTCGGCCGTGGTCGAGGCGGTCCTCGACCTGCTGCCGGCGGCCCGCACGCCGCCGGCGGCTCTGTGGATGCTGAAGACGGGCAAGGCGCTGGCCGCGGCACTGGCCGAAGCGTCGCGGCGGATGGACGCGGGCGACGCGGCCGGGGCCGTGGAGGTGATCGAGCGCCTGTGCCGGGCCGCCCCGGCCGCCCGGCTGATGGTCCGGGGCGCTCGCGTGGTCCTGCTGGGCCCGCCGAACGCCGGCAAGTCCACGCTGGCCAACGCCCTGGCCGACGCCGGCCGGGCCATCGTCAGCGACCGGCCGGGCACCACCCGCGACTGGACCGAGCATGCCGGGAGCCTCGACGGCGTTCCCTGCATCCTGGTGGATACGGCCGGCCTGCGCGAACCGTCCGATGCGCTGGAGGCCGAGGCCATCCGTCGCGCGGCCGATCAGGCACGGCGCGCCGACCTGGTGCTGGAGGTGTTCGATGGTTCCAGGGCCGTCTCGGCCGCCGAGATGGCGGTCCTGGCCGCCGGTCGCCCGCCCGACGTGCCGGGGCTGCGGGTGCTCAACAAGTCCGACCTGGGGTGCGTCGCGGCCTGGACCTGCCGGCCGGAATACAGGAACGAGCCGCCGGTGGAGGTCAGCGCCCTGACCGGGGCGGGGCTGGCGGACCTGCGGCGGCGTATCCGTGAGGCCCTGGGGCTGGAGCCGCCGGCCCAGGTCGTCGGCCCGCTGACCGCCGGGCAGTGCCGGCGATGCCGGGCGATCCGGGACCTGCTGGCCGCCTCGCCCCCGGACCTGCCGCGAGCCCGGGAGGAGCTCGCGTCGCTGCTGGGTGGAGCATGAGTTCCGTTCGCCGCCCGGCGGCCGGACGGGTCGGTGACCAGTCAGGCGCTTTCGAATCGCCCCGGCGGGCCGGCAGAGCTTCTGCTGCCCCTCGCGGGGCCTGTGATCGCCGGCGGTCAAGCCTCAGGGGCGTGCACCTCCCGGCTGCCGCGCCGGACCCTTCGAGGCAGGCACGACGTTGCCCGGGCTGTCACCGACCCCGGCCGGTCCCCCGGCCGCGAAAGCGCTTGCCGCCGGTCGGCGGCGTCCGATAGAGTAGAAAGACCGGTGCGACGGCCGCGGCCGGCGGTTCATGTCCGGATCGCGCCCGGCGTGCGGCACCCGGAGAGGCCTTGCATGTCCGAAGCCCTGCCCAGCGAATCCGTGATCGGTCGTCTGGCGGTCGAGCAGAAGCTGGTGACCCCGGAGGAGCTGAACGCCTGCATCAACGAGCAGAAGGAGCTGGCCGCCACGGGCAAGAAGCTTCCGCTGAGCGAGGTGATGATCAAGTCCGGCTATGTCACCCGCTCGCAGCTCCAGCGGCTCAGCGGCGACATGGAGGACTCCATCGCCAAGAAGGCCCAGCAGATCCCGGGCTACCAGATCCTGGGCAAGCTGGGGGCCGGGGCGATGGCCACGGTTTTCAAGGCCCGCCAGCTGAGCCTCGACCGGGTGGTGGCCATCAAGGTGCTGCCCAAGAAGCTCAGCGAGGACCCGGAGTTCGTGGAGCGCTTCAAGAAGGAGGGCCGGGCGGCCGCCAGGCTGAACCACAACAACATCGTCCAGGCCATCGAGATCGGCAACGCCGGGGGCTACCACTACTTCGTGATGGAGTACATCGACGGCAAGACGGTCTACGACGATCTGGCGGCCGGGCGGCTCTACTCCGAGAAGGAGGCCCTGAAGATCATCATCCAGGTCGCCCGGGCGCTGGAGCACGCCTCGGCCCGTGGCTTCGTGCACCGCGACGTCAAGCCCAAGAACATCATGCTCACCCGCGACAACGTGGCCAAGCTGGCGGACATGGGCCTGGCCCGCGAGACCTCGGACATGAAAGCCGCCCGGGCCGAGGCCGGCCGGGCCTACGGGACGCCGTATTACATCAGTCCCGAGCAGATCCGCGGCGAGGAGCGGATCGACTTCCGGGCGGACATGTACTCGCTGGGCTGCACGTTCTACCACATGGTGACCGGCAAGGTGCCCTTCGAGGGTTCGACCCCCTCGGCGGTGATGAACAAGCACCTCAAGGAGCCCGTGGTGCCCCCGGATCACATCGTTCCGACGCTTTCGGCCGGCGTCGGCGAGGTCATCGAGCGGATGATGGCCAAGAAGCGGCAGGATCGCTATCCCAGCTGGTCGGACCTGCTGGCCGACCTGGAAGCCATCGCCCGCGGCGAGCCCCCGCTGATGGCCCGGCAGCACCTGAACGCCAACGTGCTGGCCGAACTGGCCGACGGGGGTCTCACCGAGGCTCCGCCGGCGCCCGTGCCGGTGCAGGCCGGCCCGGCTCCGGTGCCCGGCAAGCTCTGGCTGGCGATCATCATTCTTGGTGCCCTGCTGGGCATCTCGGTGATCCTGAACGTCATCCTGGTGGCCTCCTCCTGAGGCGGCGCCGACCGGTATCCGGTACGGGACACCCGCTCCCGCCGGTCCGGGCAGAGGCTCTCAGGCTTGTCGAGCCGACCTGCGCACAGCCCTAAACTCCGACGGCCCCGGATGCTCGCACAGTATTGCGACGGATTTTCGCCAGGGCGCGGGCCGCCGCCGCCGGCGGACGCCGCGTGTCCGGCCGGCTCGGCATGTTCATCCCGGCGGTCAGACCGGGCATGGGGCATCAACCCGCCGTCCTCCGGCGCCGGGCGAAGGAGACTCGCGGGGACTCCAAAAAAAAACGCGGCACGACGCTTTTTCGGGTTGCGTTTGCCGGCCTTTCGGTTATATGTACTTACGAGATCGCAGCGCGGGTGAGGCCATGCGTTGCAGCCCCGTCGCTTGTGCTCGGGCGTTGCGGCCCGAAGCATCGATTGCGGTGCTGAAATCCTGGCACTCCAGTGCGGGTCTCCGCGGCGTCAAGGAAGATCGTCGCGATCAGTCCGGCACGGAGGCGTTTCACTTCCTCGCCGGAATGACTTCGACCTGACATTCGAAGAGGGCATGGCGAATCGTTTGCGCGTCGGCGCGTGCGGCCCGCGGTCCCGTTCTCCCCGCCGGAGATCCGGGCGGGCCCACGATGCCGTCGCTTCGCACCCTGAGACTCTTCCGGGAGGCTGGCCATGAAGGCGGCAGACAGGCAGGACGCGGACAGGAAGGACGCAAACCGGCAGGACCTCCAGATTCGGCGTTTGTGGAAGCGGTATCTTGCACGCAAGGACATCCCCTCCAGGAACCGGCTGGTGGAGAACTATGCCCCGCTGGTCCACATCCAGGCGGCCCGGCTGTCGCGCAAGCTGCCGGCGCAGGTCGGGTACGACGAGATCTGCAGCGCCGGCTACGACGGGCTGATCGAGGCGGTCGAAAGCTACGACCCCTCCCGCAAGGCCAAGTTCGAGACCTTCTGCCAGCAGCGGATCATCGGTGCGGTGATGGACTGGCTCCGCAGCCTGGACACCCAGTCCCGGACGGTGCGGACCTTTGAGAAGCGGCGGATGAGCGTGCGCGAGACGCTGGACGCCGAGCTCGGCCGCCCGCCGATGCACGACGAGCTCGCCCGGCGCATGAACGTCTCGCAGGAACGCTACGAGCAGCTGGCCAGGATTTCCCAGCTCGGGCGCGAGGTGCACTTCTCCGCGATGGACCCCCGCGACGGGCTGGACTCCCGCGGGCGCTCCAGCGAGCGGTCGTGGGACGTCGGCGACCCCCACCAGACCGACCCTTCGGCCCGGATGGCCCGGACCATGCTCATCGAATACATCACCCGGGGGCTCAGCCGCGAGGAACGGCTCGTGCTGATCCTCTATTACTACGAGGAGCTGACCATGGCCGAGATCGGCGTGGTGCTGGACCTGTCGGAATCCCGGGTCAGCCAGATCCACAAGGA
>Ga0129299_1001141_pt1 | contig 17705 bp, 12 predicted proteins | sample ConPoolayeCmetaG_FD_94477 | JGI IMG/M metagenome (GOLD analysis project Ga0129299, IMG submission 94477) | Hot spring microbial mat communities from California, USA to study Microbial Dark Matter (Phase II) - Cone Pool mat layer C metaG ...
ACGGTCATCATCGTCGAGCACGATGAGGACTGCATCCGCCACGCCGACTACATGATCGACATCGGCCCCGGCGCCGGCGCCCACGGCGGGCAGGTGGTCTGCGCCGGCCCGGTGCCGGCCGTCTTCGCCAACCAGCAGAGCCTGACGGTCAAGTATCTGACCGGGCAATGCGCCATCGTGCCGCCGGAGACGCGGCGCAAGCTTGACCCGAAGGACAACTGCATCCTGATCAGCGGCTGCCGCGAGAACAACCTCAAGGACATCGACGTGCGCATCCCCCTGGGCGGACTGGTGTGCGTCACCGGCGTCAGCGGCTCGGGCAAGAGCACACTGGTCAACCAGACCCTCCTGCCGGCGCTGAAGCGCAAGCTCTACTCCAGCCGTGTCAAAGGCGGCGCCTATCGCAAGCTCGAGGGCGCCAACCGCATCGACAAGGTCATCGAGATCGACCAGAGCCCCATCGGCCGAACGCCCCGCAGCAATCCGGCCACGTACACGGGCGTTTTCGACGACATCCGCAAGGTCTTCGCCATGACCCGCGAGGCCAAAATCCGCGGCTACAAGGCCGGGCGCTTCAGTTTCAACGTCAAAGGCGGCCGCTGCGAGGCCTGCCAGGGCCAGGGCACCAAGTGCATCGAGATGCACTTCCTGCCGGACGTGTACGTCGACTGCGAGGTCTGCCACGGCACGCGCTACAACGCCGAGACGCTGGAGATCCATTATCGCGGCAGGAACATCGCCGACGTGCTGAACATGACGGTCGAGGAGGCCCTGGCTTTCTTCGAGAACTTCCCGCGAATCCAGCAGATGCTCAAGTGCCTCAATGACGTGGGCCTCGGCTATATCAGGCTCGGCCAGCCCAGCACCCAGCTCTCCGGCGGCGAGGCACAGCGCGTCAAGCTGGCGACGGAACTCGGCAGGACGGCCACCGGCCATACCCTCTATGTGCTGGATGAGCCAACGACGGGCCTGCACTTTGCCGATATCCACAATCTTCTGAACGTGCTCAATCGTCTGGCCGACATGGGCAACACCATTCTGGTGATCGAGCACAACCTCGACGTGATCAAGTGCGCCGACTGGATCATCGACCTGGGTCCGGAGGGCGGCGACGCCGGCGGCCGTGTCATCGCCGAAGGCCCCCCCGAGCGCATCTGCCAGGTCAAAGAGAGCTATACCGGCCAGCACCTGGCCCCCAAGCTGCGGCCGGCAGGGGCAGCGGGAGCGCTGCTGGAGCAGAAGATCGCCTGAGGGGCAGGGGCGGGCTATCCCCGCGCGGCCGCGAAGCCGTCCTATAGCACGCCCCACTGGCGCATCCGCACTTTCGGCGCGCCGCGATCGCCCTCCGACAACGCCGCCCGGGCGAGCCGGCCGCAACCAACTCATCCGCGGATATGCAGCAGCCGCCGGTATTGTGCCATGACCGGTTCCCAACTGAAGCGCTCGCGCACCTGCGCAACGCCACGCGCGGTCAGGCGCTGGCGAAGCGCGCGGTCTTCGATCAGCGACTCGATGGCGGCCGCCAGCCGGGGCGGCGAGCGAACCGGCACCAGCAGGCCGCTTTCGCCGTGCACAACCACGTCACGAATGCCGGGCGCGTCGGTGGCGACGACGGGCACGCCGGCGGCCATCGCCTCGATCAGCACCAGGCCGAATCCTTCGGCTTCCGACGGCAGCACGAGCACCGCCACGCGCTCCAGCGCCCTGCGGGGATGGTCGACCGCGCCGTGAAGCGTCACCAGATTTCCCACGCCCAGCGCCGCGATCTGCGCCTCCGCGGCGGCGCGGTCGACACCCTCGCCGAAGACGTGCAGGTGAACGCGCCCTTTCAGCAGCGCTGTGGCCTGGATCAGATCGCCCAGGCGCTTGACGGGATCGAGGCGGCCCAGAAAGCCGATGGGACATGGCCGCTGATCGGGCGCCGGCGGCGAAATCCCTGAGAACGACGCCGGATCGACGGCATTGGGGACGACGGCGAGCTTGTGGCGCGGAATGCCCGACCAGCGCATCGCCGCAGCGGCCGCCGATTTGGTGGGCACGACCACAGTCTGGGCGGCGTGGTGAATCAGGCGATGCAGACCCCAGTGCCATCGCGGGCGGGGCAGCGCGCCCTGAATCGAAATCAGCAGTCGCACGCGCGGGCGGGCCAATGCGGCGGTCGCGGCCACCGCATTGGCGTGGACCAGGAAGCTGAAGATGGTGTCGATGCCTTCGCGGTCGATCAGATTCAGCAGTCGCCGCAGGATGGAAGGAAACTGCCGCCAACTGTGCCCATCGAAGGCGCTCACGGGCAGGTGCGCTTCGGCGATCTGGCGCGCCACGGGGCCGAATCGCCCCAGGCAGGCCGCGTGGACGTGGGCGCTTGCGTCGGCCGCCAGCCGCGTGGCCAGCTCGCGGACGACGGTTGGCGTGCCGCCGATCTCCAGGTCAGTCACGAGAAGCAGGATGCGCCGGCTCACGGGCATGCAGTGTAACAGCCGGGCGATGCGCCGACGAACGCACCTGTCGGCCATCCCTCTGCCATCCGCCTCCGTGCCTCCCCTTCGTCGCTTTGTCGCTCCCGCGCTTTGCGCAATCCTCACAAATCGCGGCTATGATGACCGCCAGTATGAGCACGCCACTAAGACATGCGGTTATCGCCGCGGCGATCCTGGGCATCGCCGCCGCCGTCATCGCCGCCGAACCGGCCGAGCCGGAGGCCGGCCGCGCCGTCTACGTGGGCCAGGAGCTGCTCCGCGACTACCGGCCGCGCTCGTCGCTGGTGACCGAAGCGCACCACATCGACAGACCAAAGTTCCCGGCCATCGACGCCCATTGCCACTGGGGCCTGAGCCAGGATCCCCGCCAGTTGCTCCGCAGCATGGATGAGCTGGACCTGCGTTGTGCGGTCAACCTCAGCGGCGGATTCGGGGCGCAACTGGACCAGATGCTGGCCAGGTTCCACAAGGCCGCGCCCGATCGGCTCCTGATCTTCTGCAACCTCGACTTCAGCCGGATTGACGAGGAGGACTTCGGCCTGAAGATGGCCGCTTTTCTGACCGACGCGCGCGCCCGTGGTGTCAGCGGGCTGAAGATTTTCAAGGACCTGGGGCTTACGGTGAAAGACCGCTCGGGGCGCATCGTGCCGGTCGACGATCCTCGCCTCGATCCGATCTGGGCCAAAGCGGGCGAGCTGGGCATGCCGGTGCTCATTCACTCGGCCGACCCGATTGCGTTCTTCCAGCCGGTGGATCAGTTCAACGAGCGCTGGATGCAGCTCAAGCGCCATCCCGACTGGAGCTTCTACGGGCCGCAGTTCCCCCGGCGCGAGGAGGTGCTGGCCCAGCGCAACCGCGTCATCAAGCGCCATCCGCGCACCACGTTCATCGGCGCCCACATCGCCGAGTACAGCGAAGACCTGCGCTCGGCCGCGGCGCTGCTGGATCAGTGCCCCAACCTGTATGTCGACATTTCCGGGCGCGTGTCGGAACTCGGACGCCAGCCCTACTCGGCCCGGCGGTTTCTCATGTGGTATCAGGACCGGGTCCTCTTCGGCACCGACCGCTATCCCGGCCGGGCGGACCAGCCGCGGCACCGCATCTACTACCGCTTTCTGGAAACCGCCGATGAGTACTTCGACTACTACGATCACCCATTCCCGCCTTCGGGCGACTGGAAAATCTACGGCGTGTTCCTGCCGGATGAGGTCCTCAAGAAAATCTACCACGACAACGCGGCGCGGGTGCTGGGAATAGGCGCTGTGGAAGCCCCGAATGACGAAATCAGAAACCCGAATCAATGACGAATACCGAAACCCGAAGCTGTCAGCGTGATGAAGATGCGCACAGGAGGACCTGAACGCTGATGGTCGGATATGCCTTCCTGGTTGCGTGCGGGCTGTTGCTGATCGGGTTTGTGCTTCGCTCCTGGTTGCGCATCCTGCGCATCCTCTACATGCCGGCGTCCGTCGTGGCCGGGATTGTGGGGTTTCTCCTTCTCCAGGTCGCGCCGCGCCCGGCCGCCCTCGAAGCCACCGCCAGCGCGCTCGTAGCTCAGTTGCGCACGTGGCCGGGCATCCTCATCGCCGTGGTCTTCGCGGGCCTTTTGCTCGAGCGGCCGGCACGGCCCTTCCATGAAAGCGCGCGACTCGCCGCCCGCGCCGGGCTTTACGCCTGGATCATCATCGTCGGCCAGATCATCCTCGGCCTGCTGGCCACCTGGCTGATCATCAGGCGCTTCTTCGAGGTGCCGATGTCCTTTGGCCAGCTCATCGAGGCCGGCTTCGCCGGCGGGCACGGCAGTGCCGTCGCCTTGGGCAACATCTACGGAAAGCTCGGTTTTCCGGCCGGCATGGACCTGGCCCTGTTCGTGGCCACGTTCGGCCTGGTGTACGGGGTTCTCAGCGGCATTGTGTTCGTCAATATCGGCGTGCGCCGGGGTTGGACGCGCCGGGGGACAGCCGACATCGCGGCCGCCGCAAACGCTCCAGCGGCCGCCGACAAACCCATGGCCTGGGCGCGTACGCCGGCGGACCTGCTCGATCCACTGGCGTTTCAACTGCTCCTGCTCATGCTCGCGGTCGTCGTCGGCATGGCGCTTCAGCAGGCGGTCTGGGTGCTGGGCCCACCGGCCGACCGCCTATTCGGCACGAAGGAGCAGAGCATCTCACGCAACATCCAGAACCTGCCGCTGTTCATGTTCACGCTTCTGGCCGGGCTGATGGTGCGGCACGCGATGGCGTTGCTGCGGCTGGACCATCTGATCGACACCGCCTCCGTCAAACGGCTCACCGGCGTCGCCATGGAGTTTCTCATCGTCGCGGCCATGGCGTCGCTGCGGCTGGAGGCGGTGGCAACGTACTTCTGGCCGGTGGCGCTGCTGCTGGCGATCGGTTGTGCGTGGACAGCGCTGTGCCTGCTGGTCATCGCCCCGCGGGTGCTGCCGCGGGCGTACTGGTTCGAGCTGGGCATTCTCAACTACGGCATGTCCACGGCCACCACCGCTCAGGGCATGCTCCTGCTGCGCATGATCGACAAGGACCTGGAGAGCGGGGCGGCGGAGGACTACGCGCTGGCCGCGCCGATGTCGGCACCGTTCATCGGCGGGGGAATCATCACCGTGTCGCTGCCGTTCATCCTCGCCGACTTTCACGTGATCTGGGCGCTCGTGCCGCTGGCGCTGGCGTGGGCGGTGTGCCTCTGGCTGGCGCTGCGCCTGGCGCGCGGGGGCTATGCGCGCGGGTTCCCGATTGAGCCTTCGGGGCCGTCCTGAGCAGACAGCGGCGCTTCGACGCAAGAGTCCATCGGAAACGATGTGATGGTCGGAACGCCGCCTTGGGAGCAGGCTGAGGCAAGTGGCGTTCAAGGCACACGTTTGGCTCTGGGGCGCCAGTGAACGATTGGCTTCCGCTTCTGATGGGCGCAGTCGCGCAGGAACAGGTTGATGAGGTTCTGGTACGGCAAACCCGTCTCCTCGGCCAGACCCTTGAAGTAATCGACGGTCGCAGGGTCCAGGCGGATGGTGATCTGCCTTTTGAGCCGGCGGGCGTACGGGTTCTTTGAGGCCTTGGAAAAATCATATTCTGCTTTCATGTCATTGCTCCCAATAGTGGCGCTGCTCGCGTTTGGTCGCGCGGCGGGCGGAGATGAGGCGGATGACGCGATCGTTCTCGCGAAACGCATGCACCACAACCAGTACGCGCAACCTGTGACTCATGCCCAGCATGACAAACCGGTCTTCGGAGGCCGAGTGATCGTGGTCAGCGATCTGGAGCGCATTCTCGTCATAGAACACGGTGCGCGCCTCCTCGAATGACACGCCGTGCTTTCGCCGGTTCGTCGTGGCCTTGGCCTCGTTCCACTCAAAACGAATGTCGCGCATGGCATTATAGCATACGTACATCCGCGATGGAGGGAGAAGGGGGCTGCCCCTTCCGTCCGTGCCCTGGGGGCGGGGTGCTCCGGGTTGTCGCCGCTTGTGGCTCCAACAACGCCTCGCGTTGGCGGGCGCGACCTGGCAAACCCGCGACTCGCGGACCGTTGCGGCAGGCGTGCAGTGGCATCGGGTCGAAGCACTGACAGGACCGCCGTCGCCGCGTATACTTCTGCGATGGACCCGACGATTGACAAGGCGCGATGGCAGGCCGCCTACCGGGCGCGATACGAGGCGCTGGAGCGGCTGGCCGCCAGGGAGCTTGCGTCGATGACCGAGGAAGAGGCGCTGCGGCGGATGTACAACCTCGTCGCCGTCGGCAAGCCCTGGCGCCAGCGCCCCGGCTACTCCGGCCTCGTCGAGCAGCAGCGCCTCTTCATGCGGGCCCGACGGATCGGGACGTGAGGTCGAGGTTGTTGGCGGATGCCGGCGCGAGGCAGGTGGAATCGGACCGGGCTGCCTTCATCCCCCGCCGCATCTATTTCCACCTGTCCGCAATGGCGTCCATTCCGGCCTTCTCCATGTCCTGCAGCGTCATCACCGGCTGGATTTCGATAATGGCGTTGAAGCTGAGCAGCCATGGCTCGGCCAGCCGCAGCATGTCGGATGGTTCCTTCAGGTCGACGACGAGAATGGCCCCGCGCCGCCCGTCGATGGTGGTGAAATACGCCGCCTCGGGCTTGATCTCGTCGAGGATTTGCCGCAGGGTCCTGCCGGCGGTGCCGTGGCGGGCGGCCTGATTGAACGGCTTCACGGCACGCCCGCAAATCCGCCAGCGGCGCTGCATGGTCCGCCAAAGCTCACTCCTGCGTCCCCTCCTCCACCCCCGCATACTCCAGCTCCGGCGGCGCTTCGGGAGCTTCGCCACCGGCGTCGAAAAGCGGCTGCTGCACCGGCCGGCGGGCACGCCTGGAGCCTGCGCCCACCAACTGGGCACAGCCGCTGCCCAGTATGCGCTCCAGTTCCTCCACCAGCTCCCGCCCCGGCCGCACGCCGTGTTCGCCGCCCAGGCGCAGCAGCACCGTCTTGCGCGGCTCGAGGCACACCGAGGCGAAGACCGGCAGCCGCCCGCCATGGGCGCCGAGCACCGGCTTGATCCGCTCCACCGCCTCCCTGTTGTGCCGCGTCCGGTCCAGCTTCAGCACCAGGCCGGTGCTGAGCCGCGCGGGTGCATCCTCCACGGGGATCACCTCGCTGACCTGCAGGCTGGGGGTCTCGCGCTTCTTGTCCACCCTGCCTTTCACGAAGACCACCTTCTCGTTCGCGATGGCGCCGGGATACTTCTCGCTGATCTCGGCCAGCGTTTCGGCCCAGATCACCCCGTCGATGGCGCCGTCCAGATCCTCCAGCGTGATCCAGGCCATCTTCTGCCCGGCGGAACGGCCGCTTTTGGTGATGCTGGTCTTCACGCGGGCAATCATGCCGCCGATGATGACCTCCGTGCCCTCCGTGCAGGTCATGGCCTGGCGCGTGGTATGGGTGGCATAGCGGTCGATGTCGGGCTGGTGCTCGCTGAGCGGGTGGCTGGTGATGTAGAAACCCAGCAGCTCCTTCTCCAGCTTCAGAAGCTCGGCCCGGGGCAGCTCCTCGATGTCGGGCAGCAGGTCGGCGCCCGGCCGCGTGGTGGATGCGGCGGCCGCGGGAGTGCCGAACATGTTGAGCTGCCCCATGCGCCGATCGTTCTGCGACTGCTGGCCCATTTCCACGGCGCTGTCGAGGATGTGCAGGAGCTGCGAGCGGCGGGCGCCCAGCGATGCAAAAGCGCCGCACTTGATGAGCGCTTCGATGGTGGCTCGCGTCACCTGCCGCAGGTCGACGCGCTCGCAGAAGTCGTAGAGGCTCGTAAACGGCCCGTGCGCCTTGCGCTCACTGATGATGGCCTCGACCGCTTTCTCCCCCACGCCGCGCACGGCCATGAGGCCGAAGCGGATGACGCCGGCGCATTTTCGATTTTCGATTTTCGATTTTCGATTTGAGGCGGCCCGCGCATTTCTCCTGTCTGCTGATTTCGGACTCGTGTCTTCTTCCCTCCCCTCTGAACCCTGAACCCTGAACCCTGAACCCTCCGCCCCCTCATAGATCGGCGTAAAATCCTTATCGGAGAGATTCACATCCGGCGGCAGAACCCTGATGCCGCGCGTGCCGTCGGGCAGCGTCAGCCGCTGGCATTCGTCGATGTACTCCACCACCTTGTCGGTGTTGCCCATCTCGAACGTCAGCAGGGCGGCCATGTACTCGACCGGGTAATGCGCCTTCATGTAGGCCGTCTGATAGGCAATCAGCGCGTAGCGCGTCGAGTGCGACTTGTTGAAACCGTATCCGGCAAACCGCAGGATCAGCTCGAAGATTTCCTGAGCCTTGCTGGCCGAAATCCCCTTGGCCTGCGCGCCCTGGATGAAATCGGGCTGGAAGCGGGCGATGACCTCGGCGTTCTTCTTGCTGATAGCCTTGATGAGCTTGTAGGCGTTGGCCAGCTCGATCCCGCCGAGCTGGTTGAAGATGCGCATCACCTGCTCCTGGTAGATCATGATGCCGTAGGTGTCTTCCAGGATGCGGTCCACGATCGGGTGCACCGACGGCACGCGCTCGCGCCCGTGCTTGCGGTTGCAGTAGATGGGAATCAGCTCCATCGGCCCCGGCCGATATAGCGCGTTGGCCGCGATCAGGTCCTCGATGCGGTCGGGCATCATCTTCATGAGCAGGTCCTGCATGCCGCCGGACTCGAACTGGAAGACGCCCCTGGTCTGGCCACGCTGGAAGAGGGCGAAGACCTGCGGATCGGCCAGGTCGATCCTTTCGATGTCGATCCGGCCGCGCTTATCGAGCGGCGTCGGAGGCGCAGGCCTTCCGGAGACGGTTTCAGCCTCCCCTCCGTTGCACGCCTGGCGCAGCGGCCGCGTCCGCAGCTCCAGATCCAGCGCCCGCTCCAGGGTCGTGAGGGTCCGCAGCCCCAGGAAGTCCATCTTCAGCAGCCCCACTTTCTCCGCGATCGGCCCCTCGAACTGTGTCAGGATATTGCCGTCGCTGTCCTTGTACAGCGGCACCACCTCATCCAGCGGCTGGTCGGCAATGATGACTCCGGCCGCGTGGCAGCCGGCGTTGCGGCAGAGGCCCTCCAGCCGCATGGCCAGGTCGATCACCTGCCGGGCGGTCGTGTTGGTCTTGTACAGCTCGGCCAGATCGGGCACCTGCTCCATCGCCCGCTTGAGCGTCATGCCCGGCGTGCCGGGAATGAGCTTGGTGAGCTTGTCGATCTCGGCCAGCGGCACTCCCAGCACGCGGCCGACGTCCTTGCACGCCGCCCTGGCGGCCAGCGTGCCGAAGGTGATGATCTGGGCCACGTGGCCGTACTTCTGGCGGACGTAGTCGATGATCTTCTGCCGCCCCTCCTGGCAGATGTCGATGTCGATGTCGGGCATCTCCGAGCGCGAGGGGTCCATGAAGCGCTCGAACAGCAGGTTGTAGCGGATGGGGTCGACGTTGCAGAGCCCCAGCAGATAGCCCACCATCGTCCCCACGCCCGAGCCCCTGGCGCCCACGGGAATGCCGTTGGCGCGGGCGAAGTTGCAGAAGTCCCAGACGATGAGGAAGTACGAGCAGAAGTTCTTGGAGACGATGACCTTCAGCTCGTGCTCCAGCCGCTGGCGAACCTCCGGCGACACGTCGCGCGTGCCATAACGCCACTCCAGTCCCTCCTCGCAGAGCTGCCGCAGGTAGCGCTCATCATCGCGCATCGCCGCCCCATCCGCTGCGGCGGCCGGCGGCACGATGTCGTCGCGCAGCTTCCGCCTGTCCACGCGATAGACCGGCGCGTAGCGCCGCGAGAAGTCCAGCTCCACGTTGCACATCTGCGCGATGCGGACCGTGTTGGCCAGCGCCTCGGGGAAATCGGCCAGCGTCTCGGCCATCTCCTGGGGGCTCTTGAGGTACAGCTCGGTCGGATACTTCAGCCGGTTCTCATCCGTGATCAGCCGCCCCATGCTGATACAGCAGAGCACGTCGTGCGCGTGGTGGTCTTCCCTGGTCAGAAAGTGAACGTCGTTGGTGGCGACGATGCCGACGCCCAGCTTCTTCGCCAGCTCGACCAGCTCGGGGTTGACCGTGTCCTGGTCCTTGATGCCCTGGCGCTGAATCTCGATGAAAAAGCGGTCGGGACCGAAGATTTCCAGGTACGTTTCAGCCACGGCGCGGGCGGCCTTTGCATCGCGCCTCAGCAGCGCCGTGGGGATTTCCCCGCCCAGGCAGGCGCTGGTGCAGATCAGTCCCCTGCCGTATTCGCGCAGCACCTGCTTGTCGATGCGCGGCTTGTAATAGAACCCTTCGCGATAGGCGATGGATCCGAGCTTGAGCAGGTTGCGATAGCCCTCCAGGTCCGCGGCCAGCAGGAGCAGATGAAAGGCGGCCTCGCCCGCATTGCCGCCCGGCGTGGAGCGTTCGCGCCGGTCGCCGGGGGCCATGTACGCCTCCATTCCGATGATGGGCTTGATGCCCTCCTTGCGGCATTCGTTGTAGAACTCGATGATGCCGAACAGGCAGCCGTGGTCGGTGATGGCCAGCGAATCCATGCCCAGCGCCTTGGCGCGCCTCACAAGCTCGGGCACCTTGTTGGCGCCGTCAAGCAGGGAATAGTGCGTGTGAACGTGCAGGTGAACGAAGGGCGAAGCGCTCATGCAACTGCCTCTTTATCGGTGAAACGTCAGGAGGCGCAGCTTACACGACCGCGCTGATGTATCAAAGCAACGGGCGCCTTGCCGCCATGTGGCCGGGGGTGCGTGACCATTCCTGGGCCGGATGGAGGCAGGATGGTCGGCCAACGGATGGGGCACGACGCCGTTGGGCACGGGCGAGGACGCCCGTGCTACGTTGTACGGCAGCGCAATCCCGCAGCGCCGGCCGCAGAAAGTGTCATGCCCCCATGTGGCGCAAAAAGAAGCCGCAAGCACATCGGCTTGCGGCTGACTTCCGAGCTGAGCGGTTAAGGGCGCTCAGCACTCAAAATTAGTGTCGGGGGTTGAAGAAGGAGGGGGGGAACCTTCTTCGGGGAATACCCCCGACAAAAAAACTCCGACACCTTACCGGCGACGGAGCCTTCGTGGCTCAAGTTTTATCACTATGGGCTGCTTCTGCCGCCATCGGCCTTAAGCCCCATGCTCGACGAAAATAATCATACACCATCCGCCGGGGATTTCAAGTGCCTCTAACAAAAAAAAGATCGACTGCGGACGAGATTTCCGACCGAACTGAGGCTCAGGCCCACTCACCATCTTTAAGTTAAGCGGCGGCAAATACTTATGTAAATCGAGCGGCGACTTACGCAATTTGCCGGCCCTGTGGATATCCTGTTGATTGTCACGGCACCTGCTTGCAATCCTGTTTTCTTCTTCAGTAGACCCCCTCGACTACGCCGCCGCCCATGCCCTCAAACGGCTGCACGTTGCCCGCCCCATCCCAGGGGTATTTCTCGCATGGCGGCCGGCGAATCGCCTGATCGCGCTCCAGGAAACGCGGGATGAATGTCTCGCGCGTCAGCGTAGTGAGCATGACCCGCCCCACGGCGCCATACGGCACCAGCTCATCAGGGTTGGATGGATTAACGATCTGCACGACTGCCCGCGGCTGCGGCGCGTGATAGATGATCTCGTAGTTGTCGGCCGGATCGAATGGCTTGTGGCACGCCAACCCCATGAGGGTGTTGCCGTAAGTGGGACAGAAGTCGATGCCCGGCACCAGCTCCTCGCGGGCAAAACGGTGAAACTGGGGCGTCATCTCGGTGCCGCCGCAGAAGATGCCGGTGATGCCGTAACGCACCAGGTCGATCTTCTCACACAACGCCTCCAGAAGCTTGGGCGTGGTGAACATGCACTTGATGTTGGTATGGCTGCGGAGGATGGTCAGTGCCTGATCGATGCAGTGCTGCTTGTAGAGATTGGCCTCCTCGAACTCGCCGCGCTTCAGCAGCTTGATGACCCATCGCGGGTCCAGGTCGATGCAGAAGGCGATGCCGCCGCGGTGTTGCGCCAGGTGTTCGATGGCCAGCCGCAGCCGGCGCGGGCCGGACGGTCCGAGCATCAGCCAGTCGCTGCCCCTGGGGAAGGTCTGGTCGCTGAGCGTGTCAGAGAACTGCTCGTAGTCGATGCGGAAGTCCTCGATCTGGAGGCGCGACTTGGGCACGCCCGTGGAGCCGCCGGTCTCGAAGACGTACATCGGCCGGCCTTCCAGACCCCTGGGCAGCCACCGCCGCACCGGCCCGCCGCGGAGCCAGTCATCCTGAAAGTGGCCGAACTGAACCAGGTCGGCGAATCGGCGTACGGTCTTGCGCGGGTCCCACTTGCGTTTGGCGGCGAACTCCAGCCAGAAGGGACAGCCGGTCTCGGGCGAGAAGTGCCATCGGATGATCTGTTCGACGTGGGCGTCGAGCGCCACGGCGGCCTGGTGGACGCGAGACTCAAGAATTGCGGAGGTCGTCATATGAACGGCTCAGTGGCGCTTAGCCACCGCGGTTGGTATATACCGAGTCGCTCCGCGACGCACGCGGGCATCGCGCCGCCACAGCGCCCTACTTCTCCCGGACTGCGAACAGCCGCTCCCGGTTCATCAAGTACAGGGTGCCGTTGGCCAGCACGGGCGAGCAGTACGAAGCGCTGCCCAGATTATGGGTGGCGATGACCCTGGGCTCGCGGGCCAGCTCGAAGATGGCCACATCGCCCTCTTCATCGCACAGATAGATCTTGCCGTCGGCCACCAGCGGCGAGCCCCACATCGCCGCCTCCATGTCGTAGACCCACAGGTGTTTGCCGGTGTCGGCATCAAGCACATGCAGGTAGCCCGAGAAATCGGGGGCCAGCACCAGCCCGTCGGCCACCGTCACCGTGGAGATGGTCCGGTTCATGCGCTCGCGGGCGACGATGCGCCCGTTGCCGTCCTTGTCCTCCGCCTGGAAGTGCCAGATGACGGCCGAGTTGGGATTGGGTTTGCCCTTGCGCGGTATGGAGTCGGCGGGCATCAGCAGCTCGTCGCCGGGGCGTGGCCTGGGCGAATCGTCGGCGGGCAGCTCCAGGCTGACATCGCCTCGTTTGGTGATGTCCACACACCAGAGGTGTCCCGGCCCCTCGCCATGCTCGGGGTCCTGGCCGTTGGCGATGTACATGCGGTTGCCGACGATGACGGGAGTGGCGATCAGCTCGTTGCGGGTCGTCGGATAGATGGTGTTCTTGAGGTTGGAGTCGAACCACCAGATCTTCTCGCCGGTCAGGGCGTCATAGGCGTAAATCCAGCCATCGCCCAGGGGACAGATGACCAGACCGCGGCCGTTGACCTCGGCGATTGCGGGGCTGGACCACTGGCCGTGGAGGATGTTCTCGCCGGGGGAGTTGTCGGTCCAGATGACCTTGCCGGTCATTTTGTTGAAGCAGACCACCGAGGGGGCGCGGGGCGCGGGGATGTTCTTGTGCGTGTCGTCGACGCCGTTGCCGGTGATCACGTAGATCAGGTCTCCGTAGGCGGCGATCGAAGCGCTGGTCATGTTGTGGGGGAAGACGCCCAGTTCGGCCATCATGTCGACCACCCACACCTCGCGCGGCTCGCCGGTTCCATTACGCAGCGGGCTGACGTCCAGGCACACGACTTCGCAGCGGTTGGTGCAGTACCAGATGTAGTCTCCCTCGGCGAAGACGGTTGAACAGATGCCCTGGTAGGGCCAGTCGTTGACGCGACCGCTGGTGAGCTTGGCGCTGTAGCGCTGCCAGAGGAACTTGCCGTCGCTCTCGCGGAAGATCTTCAGCACGCCGCCGTCGGCGGTGTGGCGCGGGTCGCGCTTCGCCTCGTTGTTGGTGCCCACAAAAACCAGCCCGCCGGCCACAACGGGATTGCCGTAGCTCTGCGAGCCGAGCTGCGCCTGCCAGAGGATATTGGTGCCGTCATCAACGTTCCATTGCGTCGGTGGATTCTTTTCGGGCGAAACCATGTTGCGCAGCGGCGTGCGGCCCCACATGGGCCAGTCCGCGCCCTGGGCCGCGACGGCCCACATGCCGATACCCACCATCGCAAGTCGCAAGCTGCAAGTTGCAAGTCTCATTGCCTGGACCTCACTTGTTCTGTTCAACCGTGATGTTGTCGTAGTAGATTTCGCTCTTGTACGGCGTGACCAGCGAGTGCCCGAAGAGCCCCGGGTTGCCCTCGCGGTTGGGCTGCGCATCCTCCAGCTCAATCGTCCATTCGGCCGGCTCCGGCTGCCCCGCCGGCCAGACCTTGCCCCTCACAAGGGCGCTGTCCGCCCGCTGATCAACTCGCAGCTTCATCGTGTACCACCGGTCGGGCTCCCAGGAGAAAGGCAGCGTCCGGTTCAGGGAATAGGGCAGGGCGGACGGCCAGACGTGAATCTGCACCCGCTGGTGATTGCCCAGCAGCGTGAGCACATAGCGGCTGTTGAGGATGCCCGGATCGGGCATGTGCCGTTCTCCGCCGAATTCCTTAAAGCCGACCTTCACGTCGGCCTGAAGCGTGTAGTTGCGCATGTTCACCAGACCGAAGTTGGTGCGGGCGCGGTAGTACAGATCCAGGTCCAGCGTCTTGACCAGCACGCGATTGCCATCCTGATCGGCGACGGCGAACTTCCCGCCGGCGCCGATCCAGGTCAGGGGCGGACTGCCCACTGCTGCCTGCTGGAAGTCAAATCGCCAGGGCAGAGGCGGCAACACGCGAACGCGGGCCAGGCCCGTCAACCCCCCCGCCGTGGCGATGATCGCGCCGCCCTGATGGCCGGCGTCCGCCGAAGTGAAGTTCCCATCGCCGTCGATTTGGCCCTTGAGATTGCCCACCGCCCTGGGCGCTGTTCCCGGGGGAGCCGAAGGCGGCGGCGGGATCATGACCGGCCCGATCGACCAGCTCTGGGGCCTGATACGCCCCAGCGATCGGCCCTTCGCATCGAACGCCCACGCGCTGAAGGCCGCGCTCTGGCCAGCCTCAAGGACCACGTCGGCCGGGCGCACCTGAATCCACGCCGGCGCCGGGGGATTGGCCGGATCGATGGCCTCCTCCGTCGGCTGCGGTGGGATCGGGTCGTCCACAACCGTCGGCTGGGCAGGGCCGATGCAGTACATGCCGTCGGCCGTCTGCAGATAGATCCTTCCGTTGGCGATGGCCGGTGAACCGAAGATGACGTACTCCCGGCCGGGTTTCTCGGTGAACTCCTCGCGGGAGATGATCTCGCTGCGCGTTTCCCCGGCACGGAGGATGACGAAACGGCCGTTGGCCTCGCCCACATAGAGTTTGCCGTCGCCGTAGACAAGCGAGGCTTTGCCGATGGTGCCGACGCGCCGCCTCCAGTATTCCTTGCCGGTGGTGGCGTCCAGGGCGTAGACGGTGCCGCCGTTGTCCATGGCATAGAGGCGCCCGCCGAAGATCGTTGGCGTGCTGAAACCCACCTCAAGGCCGTCGATGCGCCACAGTTCCTTCACCTGACCGCCAGTGGCGTCGAGACATACGATGCGGCCCATCACGGCGGTGTCCAGGTTCTCTTCGGAGTGAGCGACGAAGACGCGGTTGCCATCCACAACGACGGAGGCGTTCAGCCCTCGTTTGCTGGCCTGAAAGGACCAGACCTTCTCGCCGGTGCGCGCCTTGAACGCATGCACGCCGCCGTCGCCACCGCCGAAGATGACAAGCCGCTGGCCGTCGATGACGCTGATGACGGGAGTGTTGTAGGGCGAGTCGACGGGAATGCCGCCGCCGCCGTTGGTCCAGTTCAGCTCGCCGGTGTGTTTGTTGAAGGCGAAGATTCGGGCCATGCTGCGGGCATGATCGCCCCAGCCGAAGGCCACACCGCAGACGAAGACCTGGTCCTCATCCAGAGCGGGGGACGGCGTGCGCCCGCCGAAGGTGGAGATCATCCCGAACTCCTCGGTCAACTGGCGCTTCCAGATGAGCTTGCCGCTCTGGGCGTCGAGGCACACCAGCGAGCAGTGAACCATCAGGGCGTAGATGCGCCCGGTCTGCGGATCGCCGACAACGTTGGACCAGGCGATGCGATGGAAGGGCACCTCCGTCTGCGTCAGGTTCTCGCGATATTGCCAGAGGACTTCTCCCGTCTGGGCGTCGATGCACGCCACCGCTTCCTGGGTTGCCAGGCCGGGGATGACGGTGCCCTCGGCCGCCACATCGCCCACGCGCGTCATGGTGTAGACGCGTCCGTTCATGACGATGGGGCTGGACATGCCGCCCACCTTGTTCTTCCACAGCAGGTTCCGGCCGTCCAGCGACCACTGCTCGGGCAAATTCCTTTCGCGGGAGACGCCGGTTTGCTCAGGACCGCGCCACTGGGGCCAGTCGCGCGCCATGGCCGCGGCCGGCCACAGCCCGCACACGGCGATCAATGCCACGGCCAATGCTCCGGGACCAGCTTTCGTTCTGACGATCATTGCTTGCTCTCTCTGATGAAACGTCGGGCCTTCATTTCAAACCGCGGCAACGTCCCCGGTGGCACCAGTTGCACCCGGGCGCGGAAGGAGAAGGCGCCCTGGATGGCGGTGGCCACGCGTTGGGCCAGGTCGCCGTCGTTGGCGGCCTGGGGCAGCGGTTCCACATCGATTCCGACCTGAACCAATGCGGAATCATCATAGACTCTAACTCTGAACTCGGCGACTTCGTTGAAAGATCGAATCACGGATTCCATCGCCGATGGAAACACGTTGTTCCCCCGAATGATGAACATGTCGTCGCTGCGGCCGAGGATTCCGCCCTCCATGCGGGCAAAATGCCGCCCGCAGGCGCAGCGGCCCCGCGTGAGCCGCACCCGATCGCCGGTGCGGTAGCGAATCACCGGGCTGCCCACCCGGCCGAGGTTGGTGATCACCAGCTCGCCCATCTCACCCTCCTTGACTGGCCGCAGCGACACCGGGTCGATGACCTCAGCGATGCACTCGGCCTCGTTCAGGTGTACGCCGTCGGGGTATTCGTGGCACTCGAATCCCAGCGAGCCGATCTCCGTCATGCCCGTGTGGTCGTACACACGCGCATTCCACGCCGACTCGATCCGTTGCCGCGTGGCCGGAATGTGTCCCCCCGGCTCGCCGGCCACGATCAGCGCCCGCACCGACGAGGAGGCGATATCGATGCCCTCCTGCTCGGCCACCTCGGCCATGCGAAGCGCGTAAGTGGGGGTGCAGCAGATGGCGTCGACCCGATTCTCGCAGATGAGCTTCAGCCGCGCCGGCGTGCTCAAGCCGCCCGTCGCAATGGCCAGCATGCCCATGGCGGCGGCGCTCTCGAAGGCGGCCCAGAATCCGATGAACGGTCCGAAGGAGAAGGTAAACGCCACGCGGTCAGGGGGTCCGATACGGGCGGCGCTGAAGATCGTTTCCCAGCACCGCCTGAACCACGCCCAGTTCTCGGCCGTGTCCAGCCATCGCATGGGCCGCCCCATGGAGCCGGAGGTCTGGTGGTATCGGCAGTAATTCTCGATGGGTTCGGTCAGGTTGGTGCCGTACGGCGGATGATCGGCCTGATCCTGTTCCAGCTCGCGGCGCGTGGTGAAGGGAAGCAGCTCCATGGCATCTTCGAGCGGATCGAAGCGGATGCCGGAGAGCTTGCGGCGATAGAACCGGTTGCTGGCCATGACGCGCTGCAACATGGCGGCCAGCTTCCGCCGCTGGAGCCGGGCGAGTTCCGGCGGATCAAGCGTCTGCTCCCGTGGAATATGGCATGTGGCCGTGGTCATGGCATGCGGCGCCGTACCGGGCGCGGGTTTCGGTCGGGGTGGTAACTTGCCTGCCGCCCGTACGGGAACTACAGTAGGCCTA
>Ga0129299_1001142_pt1 | contig 17696 bp, 17 predicted proteins | sample ConPoolayeCmetaG_FD_94477 | JGI IMG/M metagenome (GOLD analysis project Ga0129299, IMG submission 94477) | Hot spring microbial mat communities from California, USA to study Microbial Dark Matter (Phase II) - Cone Pool mat layer C metaG ...
CCCAGGCGCATCAGGCCGCCGGGGACGGCGGCCCTCCACAAAACATGGAGGGGCAGCGGCCTCGCTGCCCTTGAGCCCCAGGCGCATCAGGCCGCCGGGGACGGCGGCCCTCCACAAAACATGAAGGGGCAGCGGCCTCGCTGCCCTTGAGCCCCACGCGCATCAGGCCGCCGGGGCCGGCGGCCTTCTCTAGTCGCCGGTGCTGGGAAGTTAGTTGAATTTGACGAGTTTTTCGAATGACGCCGCATCGAGGCTGGCGCCGCCGACGAGCGCGCCGTCAATGTCCGGCTGCGCCATCAGTTCTTTCACATTGTCCGGCTTGACACTGCCGCCGTACTGAATGATGATGGCATCGGCTGTGGCGCGGTCCCAGAGCTGCGCCAGGCGCGCGCGGATGAACGCATGCACCTCTTGGGCCTGGTGCGGCGTGGCTGTTTTGCCCGTGCCGATGGCCCAGACGGGCTCGTAGGCGATGATACAGCGCGCGGCATCGGCGGCGCTCAGCCCGGCCAGCCCGTTCGTCACATGATCATCTACCACACGTTCGGTCGTGCCCGCCTCGCGTTCTGCCAGTGTTTCGCCGACGCACACAATAGGCGTGAGGCCCACGGACAACGCCTTCTTGACTTTCTTGTTAACGGTTTCGTTAGTCTCGTGAAAATACTGGCGGCGTTCGCTGTGGCCGATGATGACGTAGGAAGCGCCGGCTTCCTTGATCATTTCGGGGCTGACTTCGCCGGTGAACGCGCCGCTGCTTTCCCAAAAGCAATCCTGTGCGCCGACGCCGATGGCCGTGCCGGCCAGCGCATCAGCGACTGATTTGACCGCCAGAAACGGCGGGCACACCACTGCTTGTACGCCGCTCAAGCCGGCCAGGCGCTGTTTCAGATCATGCACCATGGCCACCGCTTCGGCCACGGTCTTGTGCATTTTCCAGTTGCCTGCAATGACGGGTGTTCTCATGGACGCGGTCATGCCTGCGGTTTGGTTTTCGGCAGGCCATAGACGGAATCGCCTTCCTTGAAGCGCCCCTGCTTCTTCAACTGATCAATGCGCTGAAAGCGCTTGAGAACGTTGCGCTTCTTTGCAAGGCCGACTTTGCCAAAACTGGGATGACGAGACATGTGAGTACTCCTCTGGTTATTCTGATAATGGTTGTCCGATTTCAATTTGGCTGAGCACGCCCATTTTGAACAACAGGCGGTCTTCCGTGCCCTCATCTTCGTGCGGATAGAACCACATTTCCATTTGCTGGGCTTTGAAGGAATCCGAGGCTTTGCGGCGTCCGGGTTTGCCCCACGCGGCGATGACTTCCTTTTCCGTCATGCCCACTTTGATGCCGCGGTTCTTCTCCATTTCTTTTACTTCGGCCAGCTCGGCTTCCGTATACCATGTGCCCTTATACTCCACTTTGCCTTCGGCTTCCATCTGGCGGCGGAATTTGATCTGCGCCACTTCGCTGGTGGGCGTCCATTTGCCCTCAAACAGCTCCATGCCCTTGTCAATCATTTCAGCGGCTTCTTTTTGCTTGGGGGTCATCCATTTGCCTTTATACTGCACCAAGCCCTCTTTGCGTTTGCGTTCTTCAAACGCCTTGCGCCGCTGCTCCATGATTTTCTCGTACATGGGCGGATTGTAAATTTTGAGCGACTGTTCGTGCAGCGCCTCCCACGGATATGTAAACAACCCTTGTGAAGTGCGGATGCTTAAGCCGCGCTCAGTGATATTGGTGACGGAGCCCACCAAGCGCTTCTTGGTCTTCAAAAAAATCACATCCTGTGCCGCCTGCGCCAGTGTCGCAGCCATCAGAAGCGCCAGTAGCATCATGAACGTTTTCATCGCACTGTTCTGCCGTTCAGGTTAGAAATCGTCCGTTCCGTTGAACCAATTTCCCGTCAAAATAGAGCATGCCGCCCTGGCGCAGGTCTTTAATCATATCCCAATGCAACGCAGACTTGTTGACGCCGCCGCATTTGGGATAACTGCGGCCGACAGCCAGGTGCACGCTGCCGCCGATTTTCTCGTCAAACAGAATATTGCGCACGAAGCGCTGGATGCCGTAATTCGTGCCGATGCCGAGCTCGCCCAAGTAGCGCGCACCGGCATCCATATCCAGCATTTTGTGCAAAAACGCTTCATTTTTTCCCGCACTAGCTTTGACGACTTTGCCGCGCGAAAATTCAAGATAAATGTCGCTTATTTCGCGCCCATAGGCCACCACCGGATAGGAGTAGCGGATGCGGCCTTCCGCGCTGTTCTCCACCGGTGCGGTGAAGACTTCGCCGCCGGGGATGTTGTGATGACCGGCGTCATTGAGCGCGGTGCGGCCGGCCACGTTGAGCGTGATATCCGTGTCTTGGCCGACGATGCGCACGGTTTTGGCCGCATTCAGGCGGCGCGCCAGCTTGGCCTGCCAGCGTTCTTGCTTCTTCCACGCGGCGACCGGATCGGGCGTGTCAAGGAACATGGCCTTGCCCACGAATTCCTCGAGTTCGCTCAGCGCCATATCGGCGTCTTGGGCGTAGGCCGGCGTGGGAAACAGCGTGAGCGTCCAGTTGTTCTTGGCGATGATGATATCGGAGAGCGGCTTGGCGGCTTTGGAGGTCAACACCTGTTTTTCGGGCGGCACGGCGCTGAGTTCGCGGGTATTGACATCGCTTTTGATGGTGATGAAGCCGTCAACGTGGCGGGCTTCATGGAGATCAAGCGGAGAGAGATAGCCAAGCTGGGCGTTGCTGGCGTGGGTGTAGAAGAGATGGGTGAGTTCGGGCAAAGCCGCCGTGACACGCGGATGTGCGCCCACCCGCAGGAGCTCCGTGTAAATGGCGGAAATCAGCGGGCGTGCCTCCACCGTGCCGCGCACTTTGATGACGCTGCCTTTGGAGACACGAATCGCATGGCGCACCAGGAGACGCGCCCATTTTTCAAGCCAGTCAGTTTTCACGGGTAGAATTATAGCAGAAGCGCGGCGCGGAGTCAAAAATCTTCACCGTCTAGATTAGGCAAGAAGCGACACAGGCGTGGAGGTGCAACGGCCCATAAGCGCTAAAATAAGCACAAAAAGCGGCTGTAATTGACCACGAACCATGCGAACGATCAATCAGCATTCTGTGCCGTCTGCGAGCAACACGGCGTGTCGTGTGCGAGGTGTTGATTGACTGCGTTGTGCTCGTTGCCCTCCAAATTGTAAATTGTAAAAGCGCTTAAGTTAGCGCGTATGGGGCAACGGCCTCGTTGACCTTGGACTCCGCGCACATCAGCCGGCCGAGGCCGGCGGAACTCCCTGTTTTATCAAAAGATTGCATTGCGGGCGGGTTCCTGCTACAATATGAAAGGTTAAACAATGGCTGCGTTGCGCGTGCGGTGCGCGATGCGGCGGTAATCTGGCAAGGAAGGCATGGCAACCGGAAACAAACCTGCGGCTTACAGCGCGAATGTGCCGCCTGAGCGCCACGTCAAGGTGCTGGGCGGGCAGGGCTGGGTTGGGCTGTTGAATGTGATGGGCGACGAGACCACGCTGGTGAACGCGGCGCGCGTCTCGTTCGGCAAATTTGTCTCGGCGATGTCGGAGCGCGACGTCGTGCTGTTGCGCTATTTGATAGAGAACCGCCACACCAGCCCGCTGGAGCATGTGGTGTTTACGTTTGTGATTCACTGCCCGCTGTTTGTGCGGAGCCAGTGGCACCGGCACCGCACGTGGTCGTATAACGAAATCAGCCGCCGCTACACTGAAGTTGATATTGAATTCTACGTGCCGCCGCAGGTGCGGGCACAAAGCACAGACAACCGCCAGGCCTCAGTGGACACACTGCCCGCGGCGCAGCAAGAAGCGGCACGGGCGGCGATGATCGAAGCTCACCGCACCGCATTTGCGACGTTCGAGCGTCTGCTTGCCATGGGCGTGTGCCGCGAGCAGGCGCGCGGCGTGCTGCCGCAGAATGTGATGACGACGTTTTGGGCTACGGTTGATTTAAACAATTTGCTGCACTTTTTGGCATTGCGCGACCACGAGGGCGCGCAGTGGGAGATGCGGCAATATGCGCAGGCAATTAAACAACTCGTGCGCCCGCTGGTGCCGCATGTGGCGGAGATGGCCGGCTGGCAGGAGGCGCGTACGACGGATAACGCAGGACAGGCATGTACAATTGGATCATAAAGAAAATCATCGGCAGCCGCAATCAGCGGATCATTAAGAAACTCTGGCCGATTGTGCGGCAGATCAACGAGCTGGACGAGCAGTACAAACAACTGTCTGACGCGGCCTTGCAGGCCAAGACGGATGAATTTCGCGACCGGCTGGCGCATGGTGCCACCTTGGATGAGATCATGCCGGAAGCGTTTGCGGTGGTGAAGAATGCCTGCCGGCGGTTGTGCGGCGCCACATGGGAGGTGTGCGGCCACACCTACACCTGGAACATGGTGCCGTATGATGTGCAGTTGTTGGGCGCGATTGTGCTGCATCGCGGCGCGATTGCGGAAATGGCGACGGGCGAGGGCAAGACGCTGGTCTCGATCATGCCGTTGTATTTGAACGCGCTGTTGGGCAAAGGGGCGCACATCGTGACGGTGAATGATTATTTGGCGCGGCGCGATGCGCAGTGGAACGGGGGCGTGTACCGTTTCCTGGGCGTCACGGTGGGGTGCATTCAGAACCAGATGGGGCCGGACGAGCGGCGGCGGCAGTATGCCTGCGACATTACCTATGGGACGAACAGCGAATTCGGTTTTGATTATCTGCGCGACCACGGCATGGCGATGCGCAAAGAAGACATGGTGCAGCGCGGGCACTACTACGCGATTGTTGACGAAGTTGATTCGATCTTGATTGACGAAGCGCGCACGCCGCTGATTATCTCAGGCCCGGTCGGCTACAGCCGCGCGCACACGTACACCGAGATCCGGCCACTGGTTGAAGCGCTGGTTGAAAAACAGCGCCAGCTGTGCAACAAGATGCTGAGCGATGCACGCACGCTGCTGGAGAAGGGCGACGACGAGAGCATGTATCAGGCCGGGCGCCTGATGTACATCGTGCAAAAGGGCATGCCGAAACACCGCCAGCTGCTGAAACTGCTGGAAGAGCCCAAGCACCGCAAACTGATCGACCGCGTTCATGCCGATCTGATCGCCGACATGCGGCGCCGCGAGATGCACCAGATTCTTGAAGATTTGTTTTTCTCCATGGACGAGCGCTCGAACGAAGTGCATTTAACTGACAAAGGCTTGGCCGAGCTCTCGCCCCGCGACAAAGACCGCTTTGTCTTGCCAGACATCATTGGCGACGTGCAGCGTATAGACGACGATGCGTCGCTGACACTGAACGAGAAGGCGCAGCTCAAGGCGACGATTCAACAGAAGTATCAGGAGACCAGCGAACGCCTGCATAACTTGTCGCAGCTGTTGCGGGCGTATACCTTGTTTGAAAAAGATGTGGATTACGTGGTGCAGGACAACCGGGTGATGATCGTGGATGAATTCACGGGGCGCATTCTGGCGGGGCGGCGCTATTCCGACGGGCTGCACAGCGCGCTGGAAGCGAAGGAAGGTGTGAAGATCGAAGCCGAAACGCAAACCTACGCGACGATCACGATTCAGAATTACTTCCGGCTGTACAAGAAGCTGGCGGGCATGACGGGCACAGCAGAAACGGAAGCGGATGAGTTCCAGCAAATTTACAAGCTGGATTGCGTCGTGATACCGACGCACAAGCCGTGCATCCGCAAAGACATGAACGACGTGATCTACAAAACACGGCGCGAGAAGTATAATGCCGTGATCGATGAAATTGCGGCGTGCCACGAGAAAGGCCAGCCGGTGTTGGTGGGTACGATCACCGTGGATCAATCGGAAGTGCTCAGCCGCATGCTGCAACGGCGCGGCATCACCCACAGCGTGCTGAACGCCAAGCATCACGAAAAGGAAGCGGAAATTGTGGCGCGGGCTGGGCAGCGCGGGGCGGTGACTATCGCCACGAACATGGCGGGGCGCGGCACGGACATCAAACTCGGCCCCGGCGTGGCCGAGCTGGGCGGCCTGCATATTATCGGCACGGAGCGGCACGAATCACGGCGTATAGACCGGCAGCTGCGCGGGCGCGCGGGGCGCCAGGGCGATCCGGGGTCGTCGCGCTTTTATGTGTCGCTGGAAGACGATCTTATGCGCTTGTTCGGCTCTGAACGTATTGCCCGCATCATGGAACGCATGGGCATGCAGGAAGGCGAACAACTTGAACATCCGTTGCTGAACCGCTCGATCGAAAATGCACAGAAACGCGTCGAGCAGCGCAATTTTGGCATTCGCAAACATACCTTGGAATTTGACGATGTGATGAACAAGCAGCGCGCGATTGTGTATGAGTTTCGCGCGCGCCTGCTGCAGGCTGATGATATTCATGATGACGCGCTGCAGTTTTTGGATGACACGGCCGGGAACATTGTGGATGACTTCATGGTGCAGCGCGGCGATACAGACAAGCTGGACGACGCGGATGTGAAGGCGTTTCTGGAGGCGGTGCTGGCGCGCTTTCCCGTGCGCCTGGCGCACGAGGACGTCAAGGCGCGCCTGCGCGATCCGCAGGCGCTGCATGCGTATGTGCGCGATGCCGTCTTCGCTGCCTACAAGCGCAAATGCGAGATTGAAGGCGAGGACAACGTGCGCCGCTTGGAGCGGTTTGTTTTCTTGACGACGATCGACAAATTCTGGAAAGACCACTTGTATGAGATGGATAGTCTGCGTGAATCAGTGTATTTGCGGTCGTATGGGCAGCGCGATCCGTTGCTGGAATACAAGAAGGAGGCGCATACGCTCTTTACAACGATGATGGAAAATTTGGCAGGCGAAGTTTCGACGAACATCTTTGCGCTGACGACGGTGCCGGAACGTGCGCAGCAGTTGGTTGATTTGTCGCGTGCGACGTATAGTTTTGATGATTTGAGCAACGCGCACACGCCGGCGCAGGCCATCGCGGCCAGTGCGGCCCTGCAGGGCGCACAGGCCATATCGCGACGCGGCATGGATGTGCGCATGCCGGATGCGGCGTACAGTGGGGCGGGCGGTGCACTGCGCCCGCACACGGTGGTGCGCAGCCAGCCCAAAGTAGGGCGCAATGACCCGTGCCCCTGTGGCAGCGGCAAAAAGTATAAACATTGTTGCGGCAAGTAACAATTGATTCAAATAACAACAACACAAGGAGCGAGAATGCAAACACAGTTATGGAAAAAAGCATGTGCGATAGTACTGTGCGCCACAATGCTGGCGGGCTGTTATGGCCGGTTCCCATTGACTAATTCGCTGTATGATTGGAACGGGAGTGTCACGTACAATCGTGTGGGGCAGTCGCTGATCATGTGGCTGCTGGTGTTGATCCCAGTGTATCAGGCCTGCATGATTGTAGACGGCGTGTTGATCAACACGATTGAGTATCTGTCGGGCAAAACAGTGATGGGATCGGCAGAACCACCGCCGGACGGCCTGTTGGCGTTTGAGCCGGTGGACGCCACGAGCGCCGTGCTGCATGTGCCCCTGCAGGACGGGACGACCATGCCCGTGAGGATGACGCGGGTGAGGCCGGACGTATGTGAGCTGCGCGACCCGTGCGGCGTGTTGCTGGGCACGGCGGTGCGGCAGGACGACGGCGCGTTGCATTTGTGCGATGCGCAGGGGTATCCCGTGAGCATAATGACTGCAGGCGAATTGGCGCAGCTGCGCGCGGAGCGGCTGTGAGTTAGAGCACATGCGCGCCGTGCGTGGGATGTGCGCGTGCGCGGCGCTGGCGTGTAGCGCCGTTACCAACATGCCTGCTGCACCCCAGGGTGCCGCGACGGCTGCATGGCAGCGGCTGAACGCGCTGCTGGGGCTGCCGCTGCTGCAGGACACGAATCTATGGGACGACGCCGGTCATGAGGTGGCCGCGCGCCTGCACCTGCCGCTGGAATCACGAACATCCTACCAAACCAGCTATCGGGCCTACGCAGGGCCGGCCGTGCGCTTAATGGGGGCGCGCCCGTATTCGATCGCCATGTATGCTGACAACGGCCGCGTCGCGCAGTTTTCCATCGTCTTTGCCAACAAGGGCGATATTGAAGGCTTGTCGGTAGGGGGCGACCGCACGGGCAGCCGGGAAGAGGCGCGCACGCGCAGGAAAGCACTGCAAAGTTATCAGGACAAAATCCGCGCCGATGCGCGGACAATCGAGCACACACTGACTGCGGCGTTGGGCAAGCCCATCGCAGTGTCCTACGGCGAAGGCGCGCGCGGGACGACCGAACGTGTTTGGCGCTGGAATGCCGGCGTGCACAGTATTCTGCTGGCATCGCCAAAAGATGAATATGTCGCAGTGCGCATTGTCCCGCGCAGTGTGGCCGACAAGGAAGGGCGGTCAGAACGCATCGCGGATGCCGCGCTGCGTGACATGCTGACCAACCGCGTGCAGCGGCGCGCCAACGGTGATGTGATCGTGACCGATATTCCCATGGTGGACCAGGGCCCGAAAGGGTTTTGTGTGCCGGCCACATGGGAGCGCTATTTGCGCTACGTGGGGATTCCCGCGGACATGTATGTGCTGGCCATGGCGGGCGAGACGGCCGCGGGCGGCGGCACGTATCTCAGCGCCATGCAGGACAACGTCAGCAAACTCGTCACGCGGCATGGGCGCCGGATTGTCACCATCGAACGGCCGCCGAAAATCCGGTTTGTGCGCGAGTACATTGACAAAGGCGTGCCGCTGATGTGGACGTTACTCGTGCCACGCACCTTCTACATGGGACTGTCGGCACGTGCAGAGGAGCGGCGCGCAGTGACCGACTGGTCTGCCTGGAGAAAACGCCTGCAGGCTGCGCGCGTCAATGCCGAGACACTGCGGCGCGACAGTGAAGGCGCGCACATCTGCATGATCACGGGCTACAACCTCGCCACGTGCGAGATCGCCACGTCCGACTCGTGGGGGCCGGGCTTTGAAGAACGCTGGATGACCGAGGCCGAGGCTGAAGCCATCAGCGCTGCGTACATGCTGGCGATTATGTGGTAGGCCGGCCTGCGGCGCCGCACCGCCTCATTCCATCTCGCGGAAAAAATGCTCGATATGCTTGCTGCGCAGGGGCTGGCGCAGTTTCTTAAGCGCCTTTGATTCGATCTGGCGTACACGTTCACGCGTAACGTTGAAGACCTTGCCCACTTCCTCAAGCGTTTTGGGCGGGCCATATTTAATGCCAAACCGCAGCATAATGACTTTCTTTTCGCGCCCGCTGAGGGTATCGAGCACCATCATAATCTGATCACGCAAAAGCGAGTAATTGGCCGATTGAACAGGGCTTTCGGCGCTTTTGTCTTCAATGAAATCACCGAATGTGCTGTCGTTGCCGTCACCCACCGGTGTTTGCAACGAGATGGGCTGTTGGGCAATTTTGAGGATGCCGTGGATTTTGTCCACCGAGGTGTCAATGTCCTGCGCAATCTCTTCCGGTGACGGTTCCATGCCGGTCTTCTGCACCAGCTTTTTGGAAGAGCGGCGCAGCTTGTTAATCGTCTCGATCATATGCACGGGAATGCGGATCGTGCGGGCATGATCGGCGATGGCGCGGGTGATGGATTGGCGGATCCACCATGTAGCGTAGGTGGAGAACTTGAACCCGCGCCGGTGCTCAAATTTGTCAACGGCTTTCATCAATCCGGCGTTGCCCTCTTGAATCAAGTCGAGAAAATCCATGCCATGATTAATATATTTTTTGGCGATACTGACGACCAGGCGCAGATTAGCCTCGACCATTTTGCTTTTTTCAATTTTGGCGACATTGGCCCAGCGGCGCAGATGACGCACGTTGTGCTCAATTTCCTTGGCGGGCATGCGGCAGATGCGTTCGAGGGCGCGGATTTTCTGCATTTCCGCCGCGATGCGTTTTTTGACGCCGGAGCGCCCGGCGGCCTGGAGATCATTGACCGTCTGCACGGCGGTGCGCAGTTGTTCATACAATTTGTTGATCTGCTCGGCGAAATCCTCAATGACGGATTGTTTGAAATGCAGTTTTTTCAGCGCATCCACCATGGCGGTGTGGGCGCGGTGAATCTGGCGCTGAAGTTTCTGGCGCTCGGCGCCTTTGGTCGAAGGGCGCTGCAGGCGGCTGTAGAGCTGGCGCAGTTCACGGTCGAGATCACGCACGGTGCGGCGCAGCGGTTTCATGTATTGAATGTAATGATCGCGGCTGAGCAGCTTTTTGCGCGTCTCTTCCGAGACGATGTGATCAAACCGTTCCGACGCTTCGAGCAGCTTGTCACTCAAGTCCAGGGCGGCCTTGGCGACATTGCCGAAGCGGAAGACATACATCTGAATCTGCCGTTCGGCCTTTTCGATGCGCTTGGAAATTTCGACTTCCTGCGCGCGGGTGAGCAGCGGCACACGCCCCATTTGCTTAAGATAAATTTTAACCGGGTCATCGACATGCTCGTTGCTTTGGAGCTGCTTCAATTCTTCGTCCAACTCTTCGTCGGAGAGTTCTTCTTCCTGTTGCTGAGTGGCGGCCTCTTCGTCGCGCACGTCAATGTGGCGCTTTTGCAGGCCATGCTGGACGGCCAGTTGAAACAGCTCCAGATCATCCACCGGCAGGTCTTCAGGGAGCAAGTCGTTAAACTCTTCCCACGTAAGATAGCCTTTCTTCCGGCCGATGGCCTCACCTTTTTTGATGATGGAATTGATCAAGCGTTGGCGTGAAGTGTCACTCATGAAGTCAACAGATGTTGAGGTTATGAACCACGTTGGCCGCTGGACCGCAGGCGTTCGATGGCGCGTTCAAGCACGATGGCAGCCTTTTCAAACGCAAGCGCGCGGTGTGAGACTCTATTTTTCACAGAGGCGGGCAACTCCGCAAAACTCTTGCCGTAATCGGTCTTGATGAACAAGGGATCATAGCCAAACCCGTTGCCGCCGTGTGGCTCGTGAGCGATCATGCCGCGGCAGGCACCTTCGAACAAGCCGAGGACATTGTGTGGCAACGCCACGGCGATGACGCACACGAAGTGGGCGCTGCGCTGGCTGTCGGGCACATCACGCATGGCGTCGAGCAATTTGCGGTTGTTGGCGTCGTCGCTGGCGCCCGGGCCGGCATAGCGGGCGGAATGAACACCCGGGGCGCCGTCCAGCGCATCCACCATCAGACCGGAATCATCGCCAATGGCGAGCAGGCCGGTATGGTTGGCGACGAGCAAGGCTTTGTGGCGGGCATTTTCGTGAAAAGTGGCAAACGGCTCATCAATCGGCGGCAGATCAGGATAGTCTTTAAGACCAACAAGCTGCACATCCTTGATGTGTGGCAACGCGAGACGGAACAGCGCGCGCATTTCACGCAGTTTGCCAGCATTGCGCGTGGCGGCAACGATGGTCATGGTGCGTCCTCCGCGGGGGGCGCAGCCAAGCGTTCGCGAATTAGTGCGGCGCGCGCGATGTCACGTTGTTCAGACGTCAACGTCTGCTTGCAGCGGCGCTGCAAGTGTGCTGGCTGGATTTCCAAAAGGAGATCGGCGATGCGGGCGCGGCTGACGTCCGTCAAAATGTGCAAATCAATACCCATCAGCAGCATGGAGAGCAGTTCGGTCGCTTCCTTGCTGGTTAAAATTTCCGCATATTTCAGCGTGCCGTAAGCGCGCCCGACGTCATTGCGCAGCTTGTGGGGCGCAGAACGAATCAGTTTCTCGCGCGTAGCCTGTTCGTGCTCGATGATGCGGCTGACAATGTGATGCAACTGGCGCACAATTTCGGCCTCACTGCGCCCGAGCGTGATCTGATTGGAGACTTGGAACAAGTTACCGTATGCGTCACTTTGCTCGCCGTACAAGCCGCGCACGGCAATGCCCACTTTGCCGACGGCGGAGATGACGCTGCCCATTTTGTGCTCGTGCACAAGGGCGGGCAGATGCAGCATCACGGAGGCGCGCAGGCCCGTACCCACGTTGGTAGGGCAGGCCGTGAGATAGCCGTACTGCGCGGAGAACGCAAATGTCAAGCCGGCTTCGAGTTCCTGCTCGATGCGCTGCATCAGCTCCCACGAGGCGTCAAGCTGCAACGCTTCGTGCAGGACCTGCATGCGCAAGTGATCTTCTTCGTTGATCATGAGGGCGCAGGACTGGTCGGCCGTGACGAGAAGGGCGGCAGGAGCGTCTTGGGCGGCGAACTCCGGGCTAATCAAGTGGCGTTCCACCAGCGTCTGGCGGTCAAGCGGGCTGAGCGCATCAAGCTGGTAGAGGCGCGCGTCGCGCAACACACTGGTGCGCGCGGCAGCAGCCTGCACACGCGCAATCACGTCGCGGCGCTGGCTGGGGGTGCAACGGTGCGGGAATGGCAGATCGGCCAAATTGCGCGCCAGGCGCACGCGCGTGCTGACAGCAATCGAGCCGCCGGGGCTCGTCGGCACCAGCCACTGCGGGCGGTGCTGCAAAATGGCGTCAAGCGCTGGCATGCTGCTCCAGCACGGCGCGCAGTTGGCGCAGTTCGTCGCGCAAGGCGACGCATTCTTCGTAGCGTTCATCGGCGATGGCCTGCTGCAAGGCGCGTTCAAGCTCGGCGATGCGCTGGCGGGTGCCTTCGGTTTTCATGAACGCTTCGGGCACCTTGCCGGTATGATGCGGGGCTTTCTGCACGGAACGGATGATATCGCGCAACGGTGTTTCAAACGCATCATAACAATGCGCGCAGCCTAGGCGGCCTGATTTGGTGAATTCGTGGATGGTCAGGCCACAATGGCTGCAGTGCGGCCCCGCGGCTTCGCTGCGCGGTTTGGACTGTACCAGCGCCTCCAGCCCTTCGCTCAGTGCGCTCAGCACGTCGCTAAACGAAAAGGGCAATTCCACATCAATCTGCTTTTCTTTGGCGCACTGCTCGCACAGGTGTATGGTGTGCGTCTTACCATTGATGATCTCGGTGAAGTGGATCGTAGCGGTGTTTTTTTTGCAGCAGGAGCACAGCATGGGTTTACTCCTCGTAGACAGGCGTTCCGGAACGCTGGGTGAGTTCACGGAAGGCCGCGGTTAATTGACGGGTAATTGGACCAGGGGTACCGTCGCCGATCTGGCGGTGGTCCACACCGGTGACGGCGATCAGTTCCGCCGCCGTGCCAGTGAGAAAACATTCGTCGGCGCAGAACAAGTCATGGCGCGTCAGCAGGGCTTCCTCGACGCGCAAGCCTTGGGCGCGTGCCAGCTCCATCACTACGCCGCGTGTCACGCCTTCCAGCGCGCCCATATTGGTGGGCGGTGTCTGCAGCACGCCGCGTTTCACCACAAAAATGTTGTCGCCCGAGCATTCCGCGACAAAGCCCAGGTGGTTGATCATCACCGCTTCTTCAAAGCCTGCCTTGAGCGCTTCAAGTTTGGCCAAGATGTTGTTCAGATAATTCAGTGACTTGACACGCGGCGACAGCATCGAGCCCGCCACGCGCTGCGTGGGCACGGTGATGATTTTCATGCCGGATTCGTACAGCTCCGGCGGATACAGCGCGATGGTGGCGGCGATAATGATCAGCTGGGGTTGTTGGCAGGTAAAAGGATTGAGCCCAAGATTGCCCACGCCGCGCGTGAGAATCATGCGGATGTAGCCATCGCGCAGGCCGTTGGCGCGCACGGTGTCAATCGTGGCGCGCGTGAGCTCATCCAAACTCATGTGCAGGGGCAGCATGATGTAGTGCGCGGATTCGCGCAGGCGCTCGAGGTGCTCCTGCAGCTTGAAAATGCGCCCATTATAAATGCGGATGCCTTCAAAAACGCCGTCGCCATACAACACGCCGTGGTCAAAGACGGAGATTTTGGCGTCGTCGCGTTCGTAGAACGTACCGTTGATGTAAATCTTCATGCGAGCGTCACCGTAGGTGAATACGAATGCAGGATGCCGTCGGCCAGGCGCAGGCGCACCGCGCCGCACTGAGCCAACTCCATGTCATGCGTGACCAGCACAAGGGTAAACCCATGTTGGCGTTGCAGGGCCAGCAGGAGCGCGATGACCATCTCGCTGTTGGCGCGGTCGAGGTTGCCGGTGGGTTCGTCGGCAAACAGCATGCGCGGGCGGTTCATCAGCGCGCGCGCGATGGCCACGCGTTGTTGCTCGCCGCCGGAGAGCTGGTTGGGAAAATGGCGCATGCGTTCGGCCAAGCCAACTTGCGTGAGGAGTTCGTGCGCCCAGGCACGCGCAGAACTGCCAGCCGCGCGCTTGATCATGCTGGGCAAGAGGACGTTTTCCAGCGCGTTGAATTCCGGCATCAAGTGATAGAACTGAAAGACAAAGCCAAAAGCGCTGTTGCGCAGCGCGGCACGGGCAGCGTCGCTCATCTCATAGAGGTTTTGGCCGGCATACCAGACCGTGCCGCTCGTCGGCCGGTCCAGCCCGGCCAGCATGTGCAGCAGCGTGCTTTTGCCCGCGCCGGATGCACCGACAATGCTGACGCACTGACCGCAGTTCAGCGTGCAATCCACGCCATTCAGCACCGTCAAGACGGAGCCGCCGTTGCAGTACTGTTTCACCAGCCCGCGCGCGAGTAATAGTGGTTCCTGAGACATGCTCATGCCTGCAACGCGATTGTGCCGCTAAATACTTCCGTGGCCGGCCCGCGCATCCAGACGGGCCCGCTATCGTCCGGCCATTCGATCTCCAAATCGCCGCCGTCGAGGGTCACGGTGACACGGCGCGCAAGCCGACCAGTGATAATCCCAGCAACAACTGTGCCACATGCGCCCGTGCCGCACGCCAGCGTGATCCCCGCCCCGCGTTCCCATACACGCATGCGCACGTGACAGCGCGAGAGCACGTGTGCAAATTCCACATTCGTGCGGCGCGGGAAGATGGGATGGCATTCGACTTTTTCGCCGATGCGCGCCAGCGGCACCGCCGCCACGTCATCCACGAAAAACACGGCATGTGGATTGCCCATGGAGACGCAGGTCATCGGCGGCAGTACGTATTCATCATCTACAGGCGGTGGCGGGCAGTTGACGACGCGGCCACTGAAGCCCGTCACGGGAATCTCCGCGGCATCCAGCCGCGGCACACCCATGTCCACCCGCACCATATCATCCTCAAGCACCGGTGTGATCAGCCCGGCGCGCGTTTCGATCGCCAGTGCGCGCTTGGTGGTGATGCCATGCCGGTGCATATACTGCGCGCAACAGCGGATGCCGTTGCCGCACATTTCCACCTCGGAACCGTCGGCGTTGAAAATGGCCATGCGTGCATCGGCCTGCGCCGCGGGATACAAAATCAACAACTGGTCTCCGCCAACGCCGTAATGCCGGTCAAGCAGGAACGCGGCTACAGACGCGCTGGGCTGCCAGTCGCTCAACGGCGGCTGCAGCGCGTTGACGACCACGAAGTCATTGCCGCAGCCGTGCATCTTGGTAAACGCGAGCATCATCTTAGTTGTACTCGTGGGCGACAAGATCATCCCATGTTTCGCGCCGCCTGACCACGCGGGCGCGCGCGCCGCTAACCATCAGTTCCACGGCGCGCGGGCGGCTGTTATAATTCGATGCCATGGCAAATCCATACGCGCCGGCACTGCGGATGACAAGCACATCGCCGGGCCGCACCGGCGGGAGCGGGCGGGCCTGCGCGAAAAAGTCCCCGCTCTCGCAGATCGGCCCCACCACGTCCACAGGCTCTGCCGCCCCGCGCCGTGCGCGCACAGGCACAATGGCATGATACGCTTCATACAATGCCGGGCGGATTAGGTCATTCATGCCGGCGTCCACAATCACAAATGTTTTCGCCGCCGTGCGTTTGATGTACTGCACCGTGGTAAGCAATACACCGGCATTCCCCACCAGAAACCGCCCGGGCTCGAACAAGATCGTCGCATGCATTGTGCGCAACAATGGCACCACAGCCGCCGCAAATTCAACCGCCGTGGGCGGCTTCTCGTCGCGATAGACAATCCCCATGCCGCCGCCGACATCCACATACTCTATTGAGACGCCCATCTGGCGCAATTCATTCACCAGGCCGGCCAGTCTGCGAATGGCCTTGACATACGGGCCTGTAGTGGTAATTTGTGAACCAATATGCATCTGCACCCCCACGGCACGGACATTCGGCAGGGCGCGCGCGCGGCGGTAGACGGCGCACGCAGCGTCGAACTCCAAGCCAAATTTGTTGGCGTGGGTGCCGGTGGTGATGTAGCGGTGTGTATGCGCATCCACATTGGGATTAACACGCACGGAGAAGCGTGCGATGGTCTTCATGCGGCGCGCCACGGCGTTGATGCGTTCAAGCTCCACGGCGGATTCAACGGTGAAAAACAGAATGTGGTTGCGCAGCGCGTAAGCGATCTCGTCTTCGGTTTTGCCGACGCCGGCAAAAATGGCGCGCTGCGGGTCGCCGCCGGCTTTGATGACGCGGTACAGCTCGCCGCCTGACACGATGTCAAACCCGGCGCCGCGCCGCGCAAACACGCGCAACACGGCCGCATTGCTGTTGGCCTTCACGGCGTAACAAATCCGGTGCGGCAAAGGTGAGAGCGCCTGCGTCAGGCGGTCAAAATGATCCGTCAACGTGCCCTGGCTATAGACATACGCAGGCGTGCCGTGCTGCTGTGCCAGGCGCTGCAGCGGCACGTCTTCGCAGTACCATTCACCGCGTTTACATGCAAAGCGATCCATCTGATGTGCTAAGCGTCATGCTGCATCAGCGCGCGCAATGCAGCGTTTTGGTGATCAAACAATTGCCGGCAGCCGCGCGTGGCCAGCGCCAGCATCGCGGCCAGCTGCTCCTGAGAAAACGGGCGCTCTTCGGCCGTTCCCTGCAATTCGACAAACTCGCCGTCGCCCGTCATGACGACGTTTAAATCCACATCCGCCGCGCTGTCCTCGGCGTAATCAAGATCAAGCAGCACGTGCTGGTTGACCATCCCAACGGAGACGGCGGCCACTTGCCGCACAATCGGCAGTTTCTTCAGCTTTTTCTGTTGAACAAGGCGGTGCAAGGCCAAGTACAGTGCGAGATACCCGCCCGTAACAGCCGCCGTGCGCGTCCCGCCGTCGGCTTCAATCACATCGCAATCAATCCACAAGGTGCGCTCGCCAAGGTGGTTCAAATCCACCGCGGTGCGCAGCGCGCGGCCAATCAGGCGCTGGATTTCCTGCGTGCGGCCAGTCACTTTGCCGGCCGTGGCTTCGCGCATTTTGCGCTCGCCGCCGGCATAGGGCAGCAGGCTGTATTCCGCCGTCACCCAGCCGGTACGCTCTTTCTCCTGCAGCATCCAGCGCGGCAGTTTTTCTTCCACCGACGCCACGCAGATCACGCGCGTCCGCCCGCATTCAATCAACGCGCTGCCGGCCGCGCTGGGCACGTAGTCCAGCGTAATGCGCACAGCACGCAGCTCGTCCGGCGCGCGCCCTTCACTGCGCAAATAAACCTGCGACAGCTCCTGTAACGAATGCAATTCCTTCACTCAGGTCTATCCATACCGCTGGCTAACCAGCGCTCACCACAAAATTAAGCAATTTGTCAGGCACGAAAATCGTCTTGCGCAGCAGCGCGCCATCGAGCCATTTGGCCACATCACCGTGTGCGCGCGCCGCAGCCACCGCATCAGCCTCCGATGTGCCTTTCGCCAGCCGCAACCGCGCCCGCAGTTTGCCATTCACCTGCACGACGACTTCCACTTCCTCATCCACAATCAACGCAGGATCATACGCCGGCCAGCGTTCCTGGCAAATCAGCGTCTCATGGC
>Ga0129299_1001143_pt1 | contig 17691 bp, 12 predicted proteins | sample ConPoolayeCmetaG_FD_94477 | JGI IMG/M metagenome (GOLD analysis project Ga0129299, IMG submission 94477) | Hot spring microbial mat communities from California, USA to study Microbial Dark Matter (Phase II) - Cone Pool mat layer C metaG ...
GCCCCGCCCAGCACCGCCAGAAGCTCCCGGTAGGAAGGAAGGCGGCTGAAGAATACCGCCGCCATCAGCCCGGCATAGATCGCGAGACCACCCAACATAGGAGTAGGATTGGTATGAAATCTCTGTGCGCCGGGGTTAGCGACAAAGTTCAACTTCTGAGCCAGCCGCCGCACAAGCGGTGTAGCAATAAACGAGATCAGGCCGGAGGCCAGGATAATGGGGATAAATTGACTCATAGGATGTCCTGAGACAAAGTGTCCACAGATTGGACACCTTTTTGTTTCAACAGCTCAAGATACAACGCACGCATATCAGCCACAAGGCGGCCAGCGTCATAACCCTCCAGTGCCCACGCCTGTGCCCGCTTGGTACGCACCCCGCGTCCGTTTCTTAGTGCCTCTAGAATGGCAACCGACAGAGCTTCTGCATCGCCGGGGGGAGTCAATGCCCCTAATTCTCCGCCTCTCAGCACGTCCGGCACACCTCCTACGGCAGTTGAGACAACCGGTACGCCAGCGGCCATAGCCTCGATCAATGAGACGGGTGTGCCTTCATTATGGGACGAAATAACGACTACGTCCAGATCGGCATAGATGAGGGGGAGGTCCCGCCGCCAGCCCGTAAAGCAAACTACATCGGAGAGGCCCATCTGCGTAACCAACGCCTCCAGCTCAGCACGCCGCTCACCGTCCCCCACAATGACGAAACGCACCTCAGGCATCGCTTGTACCACAAGCCGTGCCGCCGCCAAGAAAAGCTCGTGATTCTTGACAGGAACAAGCCGCCCGATAATACCAACAAGCGGCGATCCTGTCGAACAACCCAATTCATGCCGGAACCTCCCCCGTAAGCCCTCCAGGGAGGTCAGATCAGCCAGCGGGAGGCCGAGCGGAATAACACGGATGCGATCCGGGGGAGCGACACGGTACGCGATCAGTTCATCACGCAAGCCCTCACTGACCGTCAAGATCATGCTTGAGAGGCGAGCCGCCAGCCGTTCCAGCCAGATGAAGAGCCGCGTCTTAAGCGGGCCGAAATACCCCCTGAAGACATGCCCGTGAAAAGTATGGACAATGACCGGCACACAGCATAGGAAAGCCGCCATCCGCCCAAGAAATCCAGCTTTGGCCGTATGGGTATGCACAATATGAGGGCGCTCCTGCTTGATCAAACGCACCAGCGCAAGCAAGGCACGCAGATCGTCTAGGAGGGAAATCTCACGACCCAGCCATGGGATAACAATCGGGTTGACCCCCAGCTCACGGGCCAGATCGCTCATATCGCCTTCACCAGCCCCAATCATCCCTGTGATCAACTTGCTCTGGAAGACAGCATCGTTTAACCCTGCGGTGAGCAGAGAAACATGGATGGCCGGGCCGCCGATGTTCAGCCGGGCGATGATGCGCATCACCCGGATGGGCGAGGCAGAAGGGTTCATAGGCGCTGGCGATACCACTCGACAGTCAGGCGTAATCCCTCCATCAGCGAGATGTCGGGATGATACCCCATCAGCTTCTCAGCCCGGCTGATGTCAGCCCGCGAGTGCTTGATGTCACCGGGGCGCGGCGCTTCATAGATCGGGGAGATAGGATTGCCGGTGATCTCCTGCAACATCTTGACCAGCGTATTCAGTGAGGTTTGCCCGCCTGCCGCCAAATTGAATACTTCACCTGCCACCCGCTCGGCAGGAGCGTTGGCCGCCAGCAGATTGGCGGCAATCACATTGCCGACATAGGTAAAGTCGCGCGTCTGCTCGCCGTCGCCGAAGATTGTGGGCGGCTCATTGCGCAACAACGCCGTAATGAAGCGGGGTATGACAGCCGCGTACATGCTGTTGGGGTCCTGACGAGGCCCAAAGACGTTAAAGTAGCGCAGAGAGACCGTTTCCAGCCCGTAGGCATAATAGAAGACTTGGCAGTATTTCTCAGCGGCCAGCTTGGCAACCCCATAGGGCGAGATAGGCTGAGGAAGCATCGTCTCAATTTTGGCGGCTTCCGGCTCTTGATCCCCGTAGATGGACGAGGAGGATGCAAACACCACGCGACGCACACCAGCATCACGCGAGGCCACCAGCACATGCAGGGTACCGGTGACATTGGCATCGTTAGAGCCAAGCGGGTCTTCCACCGATTTGGGCACAGACGGCAACGCGCCATGATGTAACACTACCTCCACGTCCCGCACAGCCCGCCTTACATCATCCAGCACTCTCAGGTCACCCTCGATCAGATCGATCCGGCCCTCAAAGGCGCTTAGATTTTCGCGCTTGCCGGTCGAGAAGTTATCCAGCACACGCACATTATGCCCCTGTGCCAGCAAAGCCTCTACCAAGTTGGACCCAATGAAGCCGGCGCCGCCTGTTACAAGATAGTTTGTCACGTTGAATCCTCTCACCGGATAAAGTTTAGTCGAAATATCGTTGCATCCACAGCTCAAATGTGAGCAGTGTCCACAACGCATGTCCAAGATCAGCCTGGCCGCTCATATGCGTATTGAGCATAACTTGTAAAGCCTCACTATTGAAAAAGCCCCTCTTCTTTGCGCGTTCGCCAAGCAAGACAGCCTGTGCGTAACCTGACAGTTCATCCCGGAACCACGCGCCGACCGGCACGCCAAAGCCATGTTTCTTGCGGTCAATGATCATATTGGGCAACAGGCCCCGCAAGGCACGCTTCAGGATATACTTTGATACCCCACCTCTAAGCTTGAGATTGGAAGGGATACCAACAACAAACTCCACCAACCGATGATCAAGAAACGGCGAGCGAGCTTCTAGAGAGACGGCCATGCTACACCGATCCACTTTCACCAACAAGTCATTGGGCAGGTAGGTACGCATGTTCAGATCAAGCAGTTCGGCGATCACATCAGGGCCTCGCACGCGCGAATGGTCAACGAAAAGGGTAAGATAATGATCTTGGACAGCCTGCTCACCCTTTTCGCCAATCAATGCGACTAACCAGCGAGCGGGAATATAGCGGACCCAACTCAAGTACTGCTCGCTAAGTGGTAACCGCGCCGCTTGCACAAAGCGCTTAGCCCGCCGGACTCCCCCGCCGTAAGTCGTAGCCTCAGGCAGGTGATCCAATATTCTTTCGACAGCATGATGGATCACACCAGGCAAACGAGCGTAAGCGCCTGCCATGCAGGCCGCACGGAAGCGGTCATAGCCGGCAAACAATTCATCGCCGCCGTCACCAGTCAATGCGACTGTCACGTGCTCACGGGTCAGTCTGCTGACTAGATAGGTTGGAATGGCGGATGAGTCTCCAAAGGGCTGGTCATGATACCAGACGAGATCATTGACCAGATCAACAACATGAGGCTCGACAATGAACTCGTGATGTTCCGTCCCATAGTGAGCCGCTACCTGCCTGGCAAAGCGCGTCTCGTCAAAGGAAGGCTGATTGGTAAAGCCGATTGAGAATGTCTTAACCGCCTGGCGACTTTCCTGTGCCATCAGGGCCACAACAGCCGACGAGTCCAGCCCGCCAGATAAGAATGCCCCCAGCGGCACATCGGCGATCATCCGCATTCGTACCGCGGTGCGTAGTTGCGCCAGCAATTCAGCGGCAATTTCCTCTTCGCTACGCGGGTCGGGACCGCTCGAAGGAAAAGGTAACTCCCAATAAGGTTCGACCTTCACCGCAGGGCAGGGGCCGCTCAGATCAGCCGTCAACAGATGACCGGGCGGCAGCGAGCATATACCTTCAAAGAGCGTGTGCGGTGTGGGTGGATAACCATAAGCAAGGTAATACGGAATAGCCGCTTCGTTTACACGTAAGGGGACAGCCGGGTGGACAAGTAACGCCTTAATCTCAGAGCCAAACACCAGCCATTCATCATCTAACCAATAATATAGCGGTTTCTTGCCCAGCCGATCGCGCATGAGGATCAGCATGCGGCACGCCACATCCCAGATCGCCAAGGCAAACATCCCTCGAAACGGCTGGATGAAATCGGGAGCACCAAACTGGAGATATGAACGCAGGATCGTCTCCGTATCAGTCTGAGAGAAAAACGAATGTTGTACGTCCCCTAGCTTGGTCCGTAACTCGGCAAAGTTGTATGCCTCGCCATTGTAGGCGATCCAAGCCCCAGCCTGAGTGGAAGAGCGGGAAACGTACATGGGCTGATGTCCAGCCCTGCTCAGATCAATCACCGCCAAGCGGGTGTTACCTAATCCACATGGCCCGCTGATCTGACAGCCTGAGTCATCCGGCCCGCGATGTCGGAGGGTTTCCACCATCCGGGCTAAGATACGCGGATCAGGCTGTTGCCCCTTGAGGGCTAACATTCCACAAATTCCACACATCCGTCAACCCGCTGTTCTAAGTGTTTGGATATACACATCAAGTGTGGCATCTACCATCTTCTCGACTGAAAACTCCTTCAACAGCCTTTCGCGGCCAGCCCGCCCCATAGCGACAGCTCTCTCCGAGTCAGCCAGCAGGAATTGAATAGCCTCTGCTAAAGCGTAGGCATCCTCAGGCGGGACAAGCAGACCGGTCTCACCATCAAGGATGATCTCTGGCAACGCACTAACACGGCTGGCAACCAACGGTTTGGACCATCCCATCGCCTCAAGAGTCACAAGGCCGAATCCCTCCCACCGCGAAGGAACAACTACCACATCGCAGGCAGGCATCAGCCGGCTGGCCTGATCCACCCAGCCAATGAATTTTGCGACCCCGCCCAAGCCCAACACTTGAGACTGCCTCTCGAGTCGGGAACGGAGCGGCCCGTCACCGACTATCAGAAGCTGTGCCATGGGACAGCAGGCACGCACACGAGCGAAGGCTTCCAATAGCACATCAATCCCCTTTTGCCGGACAAGCCGCCCAAACACCCCTACAAGCTGAACATCGGATCGGTAGCCCAGAGCAGCACGAGCTAGTTCACAAGCCTCCGGAGTCAAGGGAGGTGCCTCAAGGCCGTAATGCACTGTTATTATCTTAGCCGGGTCAATATCTTCCACTTCAACTACAAAGCGGGCTAATACCTGAGAGATGGCAATTACTCGATCGGCATAGCGCATAGCCCAACGGTTGACCCGCTTGAACATTGAGTTGTGGCGAAAGGCATCGTCGTTGTGGCGGGAGGAGACAGCGGCAGGCACGCCCGCACGAGCCGCCGACCACAGGCCATACAGATCAGCATGGATGAGATGGGTATGAACCACATCGGGCTGAAGCGAACGGAGTTTCTGCACCAATTGCGGCAACAACAGCGGGTCCAGATGTCCATGGATTGGGAGGGTCTCGACTGGCACACCGTGTTCTTCAAGAGCATGGCAGAAAGATGCCGCCGGACAGCAGGGGTCTTCAAGCACTATCATACGGACTTCGACCCCCTCCTGAGCCAGCCCCGGCAATAGCCGCAGGAGATGTCCTTCTGAGCCGGCAACGCCCGTCACCTTACTGATGTGGACAACACGCATCAGGCAGACACTCCATCGCTGGCGGTAGAAGGGTGAGTGCGTCGGCTCAAGGCATCCCACGCCCGCACGCTGGCATAAGCGGCCAGAATGGCAAAAACAAACATCAGGGGGAACAGATAGCGCGGCTCAACAAGCAGGACGCCTGCTACCGCTGTGCCATATACAACCCAGCCTAACAGTGGAAGTAGCTGATGCCGCTTCTCCTGCCATGCTAGAACAGTACCCACCAGCCCACCCAGCAGACCCCAGTAATGCCAGATGTACATGAGACTACGACGCAACAGACCGGGAATAGCCAGCACATCAGCCAGTGATGACTCGCCGCGCAGGAAGGACAGCACGACCTCCTTCGCACCTCTCTCAGTGTGCGGGTTCAAAAAGACAGTGCCGAACGGCTGAAGGTAGGAGGCTATCGTGTCTTGCGCCACACGCGCAATCCATTGGAGGGGAGCGGCCAAGATATTCTGCAGGCCAGCCACAATGAATGGACTGCTGACCGGGTTGTTCACTACCTCAGCGCCAAGGTCTTCGCTCAAAATCTGGTTAAAGGTCCATGGATTATCCACGACGTCCCCATCCTCACGGGTAGCCCGCCAGAAATGATTCATACCTGACGACGCGACCGGCACAAATTCACCGGCCACGAGAGAGCTACGGATAATCCATGGGGCAATAACCAGCAGTGTCACCCCGACCAGCCACGCATACCCCTTCAACTTACGGCGGCGGTTTTGCCTGTCCACAATGATAATCAGGCCCAACAACACAGGGAAAAGAAGCGGCACAGGGCGTTCAAGGACAGCCAAGCCCAGTAAGAGACCCGCTACGGCATATCGCTTCCAACTATCTTCTAAGGCCGCCGTCGTATAGAGAAGCATGAAAGCCACGAAGAGCATAATGAACAGAGGCTCTGTGTGGATCGTCCCTACCTGAACAAGATAGCGAGCATCCAGGGCCTGCGCGATCATAGCCACACGAGCCGCTCGTCTGTCGAACAGGCTGAGTGCCAGCAGATAAACTAAGCCCACCGTGACCGTGTCTACAAGGGCCTGAGCGAGGCGGGCGGCTACCATCTGAGTAACCGGCATGCTGTCAGGGATCAGGCTGAAGAACGGCATCAGGAAGATCGGATAGACAGGCCCCACCGAGACCTGAGCATAAGGCGTCCCTTCAATCCCCAACATAGAAGGGTTCTGGGCGATCAGGATGTAGAAAGGGCCGTCATCAGTCAGGGCACTCTCTGTTCTGAAGAAGAGCAGTACAAGGGCCACACGCAACAGGAGTGCAACAGCCAGGACGATCCACGCGAAACGATCAAGGCGGGGTATAGATGTCTGGTTCAACTTGGCTTCACTCCCTGATCTTCCAACTTTCGCTCAAGGTCGCGCACCCGTGCGCTGAGCAGGGCAATATGCTGAGCGGCCTGCTTATTCTCCCTGGCAAGCCGGGTGATCACCGTCGAGAACTGGATCATGACCAGCAGTAACAGCCCGAAGCCAATCACGAACAGCGCTGTTGGGGGATAGTAGATGCCCATAAGCTGGGCCACCATATGGAGAAGGCTGTCGCGAAAGAGCGAGAGTATAACCAACACCCCAAAAGTCCCCAGCCACAACAGCGAATAGTCTTCACGTAAACTCCGGCGGCGCACCAGCTCCAACACAATCAGGAACATGATGACCGGCCCGGCAATCATGATCACCTCAGATCGCGTGAAGTCACTCAGCATGGTCAACCTCCCGGACAACGCGCGGCCTCTCACGCAACAGACCAATAATGATCGCGAGAATCACCTTAATCATGTAATAAGCCGAGCGGAGCGGTGTAATGGAGGACTGCCCGCCATAGCGGGGATTCATCGTCACCGGAATCTCGCGCACCTGTAGCCCAGCCCGCTTGAACATCACCACAGATTCCGGTTCAGGGTAATCAAAGGGATAGTCAGCCGAGCATAGGTCAATGGCACGTCTGTTCATAGCGCGGAAGCCAGAGGTCGGATCAGTGATCCTCTGCCCTACCAGCGCGGAAATCAGGCTGGCCAAGATCACGATCCCTGCACGGCGCAGCCATGGGGTAATGTATCCCCGATCCTCGATGTAGCGTGATCCAATCACTACATCCGCTTCGGCCCCCTCTAGTACCTTGAGCAGCTCTCCTATCTCGCGGGGATCATGCTGGCCGTCACCATCCACTTGCACAGCCACCCTGTACCCCCGATCCCGTGCAAACATGAAGCCGGTCTGCATGGCCGAGCCAATCCCTAAGTTATGCGGCAGATTCAGCACTGTCGCTCCGTACCCTTCGGCGATCTGGGGAGTAGCGTCTGTAGAGCCATCGTTAACGACCACAATATCCGCCGCCGGCATGGCCTCTCTCACCTGCCGGATTACCCGCCCCAGACTATCCTCTTCGTTGTAGGCCGGGATAACCACCAGCACATCACGTGAGGGAGGAGCTTGGTGCTGAACAATATGAACCTGCGGTTTGCTTATCGGGCGTCTCATTGATAGGTGCTCTTCTGTTGCAACACCTCTGCGAGTGCCGCCGAGACATCCTCGAAGCGGCTGCGCCATGTATGGCGCCGCGCCTCAGCCATACGACGGTCAGCAAGGCCGTCATCAGCGGCGACAGCTCGTTCAACTAACCGGATAAACTCATCATGATCCCCTGCGATAGCAATCAGCCCCTCAAATTTGCGTGCCTCCGGCATATCTACTGACACAATGGGTTTGCCGGTCGCAAGATATTCGTACAACTTGAGAGGACTGCAATGTTCGGCTACGCCATCTAGGATATAGGGATTGAGACACACATCAAATGCTCTCACGTAATCCGGCACATCAGCGTAAGGAACACGTCCCGTCATCACAACGTTAGGCAGGCCGTCCAGCGGCGCACGGTCAGCCAGCAGATCAACCGGCCCTACCAACACCAGTGTCCAGTCGGGGTGCTCCCTTGCAATACGTGCCAGCAAGGGTGTGTCAACCCAATATTGTACCCCGCCAAGATAACCGATCACTGGATGCCTGATGCCCGCCAGTTGCCTGGCGGCCGGCAGAGCGGGATCAGCGGCACGGGCCATATGCTCTACATCAACGCCGTTAGGCACCAGCCGAACCCGCTTAGCCCCCGTCCCTTTCGAACGGACCAGCGCTTCGGCTGTGACGATCACCAGATCAACCGATTCGATCAGCCGCCGTTCCAGCCTCCCGATCACCTGGGCATCAACCAGCCCTTTGGCAGAGGTGAAGTCGTCCACACATTCATAGACAGCAACCTGTTCGTTCAGCCTGCCCACAAAGTCTGCCGAGTGAGGGGTGTACGTCCAGAGTATTGGTCTGAGGAAGCCCAAACGCCGCATCTGTGCCCGCAACACAGGCAAAAGCAGAGCATTGTTGATTCGGTTGATCAGGCCCGACATCTGGAAGAAAGGGAATACAATGGGAAGGGTAAAAACCCATAGATTCGGTTCTATCTGGCGCGGGCCGTACGCCCAGCGCCATAGCCGGCTGAACTGATGCTTAATGTCCGCCAGCCAGCCGGCCCAGTGCATTTGTTGCTCAACGTACAGCACACAGTTGCCCTCTGCCGCCCACAAGCGTGCAAAGCGCTGTTTGCGGGTGGGGAGTGCATCCCAGTCTTGGGTGGAAAGGATCAGGAAATCCTGCCCCTCTATCATGTCTGCGCCATGCCCTCGCCCAGAATGATTGCCCCCCCGCTACGGATACTTTCCAGTGCCGCCAGTGCGATCCGGGTTGCCCGCAGGCCGTCCTGCCCGGTCACAATCAGGTCAGCATGTCCTTTGATCGCCGCACCAAAGTTGTCAAGCAGTGCACGGTGACCTTTGTCCTGCCCCCCTTTGAATGAGCGGCCATGTATCCCTCTGAACTCCAGCGCCTTGAAGTCATCAATGACTGCCACCCCTCCGCCGGCAAAAACCTCAACCCGTTCCTTGGGGAAGGCAGGGTCTCCCAGTGCGGTATAGATCACAACCCCAAGCGACTCATCTGAAAAGCGCACGATGAGGACAAAGTCCTGCCCGTCGGGACTGCCCTGTGCGCTAACGCTGACGGGTATGCCTTCAACCATGCCGCAAACAAAGTCAATAAAGTGGACACCCTCGCCAAGCAGGCGTCCCCCTCCCTCTGAGGGATCATTCAACCAATGAGCCGGTGGAAGCGGCCCGGCATTCACACGGAAGACAATCGTGCGGGGACCGCCAATTGACCTCAGGGCGGCCTTCAGTGCCTGCCCCGCCGGGGATGCCCGACGGTTAAAGCCAACCGTTAACAGCACCCCTGCCTCACTAGCGGCCTCAAGCATAACGTGACAATCCTCAACAGTCAGCGCCATAGGCTTTTCAACAAACACATGTTTACCAGCCCGTGCCGCCGCGATGGCTTGAGGAGCGTGAAGGTTATGCCGGGTAGCGATCAAGACAGCTTCCACAGAAGGGTCAGTCAGAGCCGCGTTCAGATCAGTAGCGACAAGGGGCGCACCAATCTTTCTGCCGGCCTGAGCCGCTGAAGGCCCCAGACTGATAATGGCTCTGGTATCAAAATAGGGGCTGGCCTTCAAGTTGGGTAAATGGACTGCCCGTGCAAAATTTCCTGCCCCCACCAGCGCGACCCCGATTCGGCCCGGCTTCACTGGCCTGACAGCCCGGATCAAGAAGCGCGGAGGGGCTGTCTCAGCACCTTCCTCTGGCTCGCCGTAGGTAATCAGCACGGCAAGAGCGCCTTTCTGAACAGCCTCGTAGGCATCATCGGCCTCTTCGATGGGATATTCAGCGCTGATCAGCGAGTCTACATCCAGCTTGCCGTCTGCAATCAGGCCCAACACTGCCGCCATGTTACGCTGTTCCGTCCAGCGCACATAGCCGATGGGATAATCTATACCCTGCTCTTCATAACGCGGATCATAACGGCCCGGACCTGCCGAGCGCGAGATGACAAAATCCAGCTCACGGTTATAAAAGTCAGTGCGCTCCAGGTCCATCCCCATTGCACCGACCATCACCACACGCCCGCGCTCACGACACATCTTGAAGGCTTGATTGGTCGCCTCACTGCCCCGCGTGGCCGCACACAGGATCACCTTATCGGCGCCAATGCCACCTGTCAGGGCCATGATCTGCTTGACCACATCGCCCTGAGTCGGATCAACCGTGTGGGCACCAGCCAGTCGGGCGGCCAGTTCACGCCGTGCCTGTACCGGATCAGAGCCAATGACTCGACAACCAGCCGCATCGAGAAGCTGAGCCGTGATCTGCCCGATCAGTCCCAGGCCAACCACAACCACCGTCTCGCCCAGCGTCACCTCCGCCCGGCGGACTCCCTGAAGGGCAATCGCCCCCAGCGTCGTAAACGCCGCCTGCTTGTATGTCACCCCCTCCGGAATGGAAGCCATGAGGTTAGCCGGCACGGCGTCATACTCAGCGTGATTGGCAAACCCTGCCCCGGCACAGGCTACCCGATCACCGGCCCGCAGGCCTACCGCGTGAAGGCCTGCACCGACCACTATCCCCGCGGCGCTGTAGCCGACCGGCACCCACATCTCCGAAATATCACGCACCTGACCGGCGGTGAACTTAATCCCCTCACGCCATGCAAGCTCAACTGCTCGTCTGATCAACTGGGGCTGTGCCAGCGCTTTGCGCACCAGGCTACCGCCGCCAGCGGCATGAGACATCTCCGTGCCGCTGGAGATCAGAGAGGCACAAATCCGCACCAATGCGCCGTTGGGCGGAACTTCGGGCGCAGGGACTTCCTGCACCATAAGCTTGCCTTTACCATCGAAGAAGACCTGTTTCATCTGCCTTGTATCTTTCGGAGATTCCCTAGAACCCAAGAACAAGGGCACGGAGTTGCCGTGCCCCTCTCTAGCCATACTGAAGCTAATGGCTTTGCCCAGAGCACCTCAACGTTCATTCACAGCAAACGTGCCTGCACGGGTAGATGGAGCCAGCGCCTTTTTCATGTTGACAAGGGCGGCCCGCCCGGCGGCTCGCACTGTATTAAAGTCTACCTGACTCTGGTGAGGATAAAGCAGTATCACCAAATCGGCAGGAAGTTTAACGCGCCCTGAGAATTTGGCAACCGGCGCTTGTTCCTTGATGCCGTAGGCAGGAGAATACCAGCCATCCTGCAAAGAAGCGGTGAGCGGAAACTCGCCTAAGGGGAGCAAAATCAGGTTAGGCCCCTCTTCAGCTCTGGTGCGGATCATGTTGTTGGCCGCATCCAGCACGACCGGCATGGGAGCAAAATGAAACCACATCGTCAGATCGCATTCGCTCTCAGACTTCTCACCGGCTGATAAGGTCGGCCTCACGTGATCATGCAAAACCCAAAGCTTGGCATGTTTGTCAAACCATATCTGGCGGCGGTGTATCACACCCGGTTTGAGCCGCGCGTAGCCGTTGTGGGAAGCATCAAACAGATCATAAGCCGGCTGTGAGACCCACCGGTGCACCGTGATATGGGTATTTCCTACCATGCGGAACAAATCGCCCTGCGGCAGGTGATTGATCTCCTCATTAGCGACCTGCAGAATGTTATGGTAGGCCGATGAGCGAAAGGCATCACGCTCTGCAGGGTTAGAGGTGTATAGATAGCTCCCCGGATCAATCAAGAAAGGGCATCCGAAAGCATATACTGTCAGGCTAAAAGTATCGTTATGGGCATGCCCGCCGGCCCCGTCTTGGCCTATCCCTCCCGCATTGATGACAGCCTGAAAATCCTCATGGCGCATAATGTACAGGCCGCCAGCCTCGAACCCCCTCGATACGGATATCTCCTCCAGCGAAACCAGCCTGCGGGAGAGCGCTCTAGCCCGCACCCGTATGCCGGGCCTGACATCCACCCACATGTCAGGGGTAGTTCCCTCCGGGCGGGGGGTAGTCTGAGTCAGTACATCGGTAAAACGAGCCGCGGCATCTGAGGCAAAATACCAGAAGGCATCCTGCCATTCATCGCCTGCCGCAATCACCCAGCCTTTCCGGGTGGGGTCCACGTAGCCTGCCCATTCGTTGAGTTCGCGCTCCAGCACCAGCGAACCCAGAGCTAACAGATGGCGGTGATCGCGGATAGGGCGATGGGGGTCTGCATGAACCGTCAGGGGAAGCAGACGACCGTCATCAGCATCACCGATCTGCGGCGCCAGACCATCCGGCTGGGTGTAAGCCATGATCACATCCAGCATAGCAGAGAGACGCGCACGGACCGTCTCAGGGATTTCAATGCTGTTGACCACACACAGCGCGGCTACGCTGAGCGCCATTTCGGTTACCAAGCGGTGATACGAGGTGGAAGCCTCGTAGTTGACTCCATCTGGATAGATTTGGCGATCCAGCTCGGACCACAGCCGCCACAGCCCTACCGACCGCCAACGGGAAGCTTCCGGGAACTCAGGGAATAAGATGCCAAGATAAGCAAGACCGGTCAGGTTGGCAATCAAATGGTTAGTGCGGGGCCAGCCGTCTTCAAGGTGCTTGAGCAGATACTCACCATGCTGACGCAGGCTGGTGAGCCATAAGGCCAGAAAATCGGTTGTAAGCGCTTTTGACTCAAGGATGAAGTAATACCCCCAAATCCAGTTCACCACACGGATCGCTACATCCATTGGGCCGGCCCAGTTAACACCAAACTCGTAAGGGTTAGCCTTGATCCACGCGGTAATCTGGTCAACGATCTCCTGCGCGTATGACTCATCCAGCGTATACAAATATGCCTGCCCCAGCCGGATAACCTGATGGAAGCGGCTGAGTTCCCACGGAACTTTAACGTCAAAGCCCCCCTCAGGCCGGGTCAGAGTCAGGCGGGTATGATGTTCCAACGGCCACCGGTGGCCGCTCTTAAAGTCGGTATGCCAGTCAATCTCTTTGCCCAAATCTACTTCACCAGAGCCAAGCAGATTGAACCGGTGAGCCTTGATCTTATCAGCCTGCTCCAGCGTCACCTGATAGGCCTCAGGGAAGAACTGGGCCAGCAATGCGGCCTGCTCTGGGAATAACCCAAAGAAGCGGGGAAGCTGGCGCATCTGAAGCTGTTCAGCGATCTCCCGGATGCTGGCGCCCACCTGAATAGCGCGGGGTTTGCGGGGAGCAGTACGCGTCTGCAACTCGCGCAGGATGCGGCGCCATGCCGCCTTTGGCAAGTAGCGAGGTGGAACAGAAAAAGAAGCACTCATCCTTCAAAAACCCGCCCGGATACCATCAATCATGATCCTCATTTTAGCCTAATCCGCTATTTCATCATACACCGTAATGGTCGCGGCCGCATTCTTCCGGGCATCGAACAGCTCACGTGCCCGCCTGTAGGCCGATTCCCCCATCCTGCGTGCCACAGCCGGATCACCCAACACTTCTGCCAGAGCCGCCGCCAGCGCGGCTGGCTCATTCGGAGGCACAAGCAGTCCCGTCTCACCCGGCACGATCAGCTCGCGCGGCCCCCCCAGATCAGACGCGACACCGGGTTTTGCCATCGCCGCCGCCTCCACCAGCGGCCTCGCAAAGTGCGGCACAACCGATGGGAAGACCACACAATCACTGGCGGCGATCAGTTGGGGAATGTCCTGCCGGATACCAGTAAAGATCAAAGCCGCCCGGACCTCCGGGCTGAAGGATTCCAGCGTATGCCTGATCTGCTGAGAGTAGTGGTCAACCCCCAGCACCTGTTTGGCCAGCCCTTTCAGGCCCGAAGATTCGGCCTCCCTAAGCGGCGGCCCAGCCACGACCACACGCGCCTCCGGAAGTTCCGCCAACAAGAGCGGCAGGGCTTTGATCAGGACAAGCGTACCTTTTGGCTGAGCCACTCCGCCAAGCATCAGCACGACCGGTGCCTGAGGGGCAATCCCTAGTTCGGCACGTACCGCCGACCCGTCTAACGAGCGGTCAAAGTGTGCGAAGTCCACGAAATTATAGATCACGCGCACCTGCTCACTAGGGATCAACTGGTCGGCATCATGCTGGCAGATAGCGATCACACGCTTCGCGTGGCGGTGGATCACCTGTCTGAGCCAGCGGCGGCGCAGGCCGAAATATCCCTGAGCCAGCGGCTCCCGGATATGCCAGATCACCGGCACACCCTCCCGCGTACAGGCAATCGCGGCTGGCGCCAGCGTGGACGAGTTCAAGTGCACCAGATCGGGTTGAAGCCGGCGAATCAGGGCGCGGGCACAATGGATGGAGGGAGGAAGCCTCAACAGCTTGCCGGGCAGTCTCCACAGGTCGCGCCCGCCATACCACTCCAGAGTAGTATGGCTAAAGTCGCTGATACCTGTCTCGACGAAGGTCTCAATGCCTTCGGCACGATACAGATCAACGACCGGGCCAGGCTTCAGGGTCACCACAATCGGCTCATAACGTGTCCGATCAAGTTGCCGGAGTAGAAAGAGCAAGCTAAGCGGCGCACCGCCAATACCGCCGCCGTGATGGATGTAGAGAATACGCTTCATGGCACAAGCGAGACATCCTGCACAGCCCGGCCATTGTGATCTACAAACTGCCTGAGCCAGAGTTCCAGGATGACCAATGTCCACGGACGTAAATAGGGGGCCTTTTCATCCAGAAAGCTCTGATACACTGACCTGACCTGCTCCGGGCGGAACAGGCCGCGCCGCTTGACTGTTTCGGGTGACAGGGTCTCTTCGACTATCTCACGCAGTTCATTCCGCATCCAAGCACCAACAGGCATTTCAAAGCCGCGCTTGGGACGGGTCAGCACTTCTGGCGGCAACACATCACGCAGGGACTGGATGAAAATCCATTTGCTCTGCCCCCCTCTCAGCTTGAGATCAGGGGGAATCTGCACAGCGAACTCAACCAACCTGTGATCGATCAGAGGAACACGAACTTCAAGCGAATGGGCCATACTCATCGCATCAGTGTCTCTCAATAAAGTATGCGCCATGTAGTGGCTGAGTTCCAAGCGTGCCAGCCTCACGAGCGAATCCGTCTCAACAGGGTGGATATAGCGGCTGAGATAACTAAGCGAGGTCTCTGGCGCGGCCAGAGAGAGCATAGTCTCTGAGCCATAGAGTGCAAGCTTGGCGTCCTCATCAAAAAGGATGCGTACCCTGCTGTAGCGATCCAGCAGATCACCTTCCAGCCATGGAGATACCCGCTCCGACATGCCGCCCAGTGCGGCCACTCCTCGTGCGATAGCGCGGGCTACCTGAGGCAGTCTCCTCCAGACCTGTCTCACTTGATCCGTCCTTCGGAACAGCTTGAACTGGGGATAGCCGGCGAAAAGCTCATCTCCCCCCAGCCCCGACAGGGCTACTTTGACATGCCGAGCCGTAGCCTGCGACACCAGGTAAGTATTTAGCCCATCTCCGCTAGGTTGATCCATCGCCGCGATGATCCGCTCCAGTTGATCGCGTACATCGCGGCCTGAGACAACCACCTCTGTATGGTCAGTGCCATAATATTCTGCCAGCACCCGCGCATCTGACCGCTCGTCAATCCGCTGTCCTTCTTCGCCAAAGCCAATTGAGAAGGTACGCAACCGTTCACCGCTGATACGGGTCATCAGTGCGACAACCGCGCTCGAGTCGATTCCCCCGGAGAGGAATGCCCCTACTGGCACATCGGCGATCATATGCAGGCGGGTAGACTCCTCCAGCAGTTCACGCAAGCGGACGATGATCTCATCCTGACCCATATCAAGCGTTCCTACCGGCGGGATGCTCCAGTATTGTTTGATGGTCAACCGATCATCTTGAAAGGTCAGAAAGTGCCCTGCCGGTAGTGCCTCTACGCCGTCCAGCATGGTATAGGGCGCGGGGACAGAATAGAAGGAGAGATAATGATGCAACGCCGGGTAGCTCAGACGGGGCGCAAACAAGCCGGTAGCCAGCAGTGCCTTCAGCTCCGAAGCAAACATGAGCAAGCGCGGCTTGCCTTCTGGCCGTTCCTGAAGTGTATAGTACAGGGGCTTGATCCCCAGCCGGTCACGTGCCGCAAACAATCTGCATTCGGCCATATCCCAGATTGCAAAGGCAAACATACCGCGCAGTTGTTCGAGGCACTTCTCGCCCCACTCCTCGTAGGCATGGAGGATCACTTCCGTGTCGGTATGCGAGCGGAACTGATGGCCTGCCTCGATGAGCCTGCTCCGGAGGGGCTGATAATTGTAAACCTCACCGTTGTAGACAATCCGCAGGCGGCCATCCTCGTTGCTCATAGGCTGGTGGCCTGCCTCCGAGAGATCAATAATCGAGAGGCGGGTGTTCGCCAGCGAAACAGCCACTGGCTCACGTGCTACAAAAACGCCATGATCATCCGGGCCGCGATGGTGGATCGCCCGTGCCGCCTTCTCGGCTACCTGTTCGTCTGCGAGGTTAACCGCTCCCCAGATTCCACACATAGTAAGCTACTATCTTTCTGCCCCCAGAATCCTGTACAGCCGCGCACGCGGCCCCTCATACACGAGTTCTGTATAGGCGGCCAGAAATTCAGGCTGTGTGTAAAGCCCCTGTCTGGCCGATGGATCCGTGTAGATGAGGATATAGCTAATACGGTGTGCGAGCAACGATTCGACTAAAGCATCAGGTTCGGCAATCTCATCGTAGGCCAGACGGTCTCCCCAGTTGCTGGACACGATGTCCGGCTCAATGTAGAGCGGACTGGTCGCATGGTTGGCCAGTATCCGGTCGGAGGGTTCAAGCCGTTCGTTGAGCATGGTGATTGTCTCCCAGTCCGGGAAGGTCGGCAGGATGACTTCGTCATGCCAGCGGCGCAGGTATTCCTGACGAGTCTCCAGCCCCAGCGCCACACGATAAGCACCGTTCCAGTATAAGACGCCCAGGCCATTGATCAGGTTCCAGCCTAACACCAGAACGGCCATTCCCAGTACGATCCGCTTGCCCCACCCCCGATGCAAATCAATTTGCCACAGCGCCAGCCCTGTCACAACGCTCAACAGAATCAGGCCGGGGAGGAAGTGACGGGCCGCTTGTTTGACAAGAAACCAGATCACCGAGAAGGCGAAAGAATAACCCAACATCCGCCAGACAACACGTTCTCTCTGAAGTAACCCCAGCATAAGGCCGGCAGGAATAGCCAGAAGGAAGATCGGGCCGGTGGTGACCCCTAAGTAAAAATCCGGTCCATGCCCTAGAAACATCCCCCAAGCGTTCGCCAGGTATCCCCATACCGTCCAAGGGTAGAAAATTTCGGTGCCCAGCTCACTACGCGGAGACGGCTGTGCCCCAAACCAGCGGACAAACTGGTCAGCAAACACCGGATAGAA
>Ga0129299_1001144_pt1 | contig 17682 bp, 9 predicted proteins | sample ConPoolayeCmetaG_FD_94477 | JGI IMG/M metagenome (GOLD analysis project Ga0129299, IMG submission 94477) | Hot spring microbial mat communities from California, USA to study Microbial Dark Matter (Phase II) - Cone Pool mat layer C metaG ...
CAAGTTGTGTCGGGGAGCAGGCGATGAGGAGGAACAACACAATGAGCAAAAAAGTGTCGTGGGATTTCATTTTGATTCTCCTGAAAATGTGAGACAAACTTGAAATTTGCCCTGTAATTACCTACCCGGCTGCCAGCCGCCTTGCGCCGATTAGAAATCGGCCTTTTTGGGCGCATGCGGAGCATGTCAGCTGCAACCCAGCGCCCGTCTGCGTGACCGACCTGGCCGCATCCCGTACCCCGCCGATGTGTGAGCCTGACGATGAAGGCTGTACTTGCCTTTCTCACCGCCGCCTAATGAACAAGCTCACCCGCGGCGTGCCCCCTTCTGCGGCGAACTCAACGCCGCCTTCACGTCCTGGCGGGTAATTCCGCCCTGCTTGCGCCGTCGGGTGCAGCGGGTATTGGGCGGCGACTGCCGCGGCGACCGGCCACGAGGACGACCACGCCGCACACCGCCCTCCAATGCCGGCCATACCCTGCCAACCGGACGCGAACCTGCCCTCGCGCACCCGCTCCACGCGCAAACACCCTGCCATCGCAAAAGAACGTTGAATTTCCAACCTATGTTTTGCTTTACATTATCCGATAGAAAGTACCCTTTGTCAACCCAACGCCCGTCTATGTGACCGGTCTGGCCGCATCCCGCACCCACTATTTCAGAATCTTCAGTGGGAGCTGTGCTTTTGCGTTCATTTACCGCGCTTTTCCTCTTTCACCGCCTCCCAACAACCGGCCTCAGAACGCAGCACATCCCCAAAGGCCGATTCCAATCGGGCTGAATAGTACGTCCGTCTCTTCAACTGGCACAGAACGCAAAAATCGTCTATAATCAGCCCGCAGTGGCACGCCATCTCGAAACGGAGGAGCATATTGATCGCTTTTCTGGTCGTGTTTATCGCTGCATTTGCCCTGGCGCTGGCCTTGACGCCGTTAAGCATTCAGCTGTCTCACCGTTGGGACATCGTCGCCCGGCCGGGTGGACGACGTAAACATCAGGGCAACATCCCCAAGTTGGGCGGATTGGCCATTGCCGGAGCGTTCTTGGGCAGCGCGCTGATCTCACTGCTCGTCCGCCAATGGCTTCCGCCTCCGCCAGAAGGTGTGGACCCCAAAGAAATGACCCGCTTTGCCGCCGTGTGCATCGGCACACTGATCATTGCCCTGTGGGGATTTTTGGATGACCGTTTCGAATTGCCGGCGCGCGTCCAGTATGTGGGACAATTGATCGTTTCGGTAATCGCCATCCTCGGCCTCGTCTTTATCGAACGGGTGATGAATCCTTTTACCGACCAAATCACCGTTTTCCCCTGGCCGCTGGTGTGGGGATTAACCCTCTTTTGGCTGATCGGGATGATGAACACAGTCAATTTTCTAGACGGGCTGGATGGGTTGTGTACGGGAGTGAGTGCCATCGTGGCGACGGTACTGGTAGTGCATATGCTGCGCGTCGGGCAATATGGCCCGGCGCTGTTGCCACTGGCCCTGCTCGGCACGGTGCTCGGCTTTTTGCCCTTCAACATCGGCCCGGCACGGATTTTTTTGGGCAGCGGGGCGATCACCCTCGGTTACTTGATCGGCACATTGTCGCTGGTGGCCGGAGCACGGGTGGCGACGGTGTTGTTGGTGTTGGGCATTCCCATCGTTGACGTGGCCTGGCAAATCGTCAACCGCTGGCGACATGGCCGATCGATGAGCGACGCAGACCGAAACCATTTACACTTTCGGCTGTATGATTTGGGAATGTCACAACGGCAGGTGGTGCTGCTCTATTGGGGCTTTTGTGCCTTTTTCGGCGTGTTGGCCCTGCTCGTTTCGTCGCGCATCTACAAGTTGATCGCCATCGTCGCCATCGGCTTGCTGATTTTTGGGCTGCTCACCGCCTTGAGCCGAAAACAGGATCGGCCACTTTCTGAAACCTCTCTTCCGCTCAAGCAAAGAGGAAAACGATCGTAAAACATCTTGAATTACCGATTTTATATCAACCGATCATCTATGCCTGCTCGCAAGTTGAGGCTCGGGCCGGATTTCAATCATCAGACCGAGCTCGGGCGAATTCAGATAGGGACATCGAGGCTTTAGCCGAACTGGAATGCAAACCGGCTGAAGCCTTAACGCCCGAAAACAAGTCCGGCAGACTTCAGATCACCGATCGGCTTCGAGGATAACGCATGGACGAAAACAAATTGACCAGATGGGTGTTGATCGCCATTTTGCTGCTGGGGATGGCCCTGCGCTTTTATGACCTCAACTGGGATCAAAGTCAGCACGCCCATCCCGACGAACGCTGGATCGCGATGGTCGCACCGACGATCCGCTGGCCCGCGCGTACCGCCGACTTGCTCGATCCACGCCGATCTACACTGAACCCGCTCTGGGTACCCGACGGCCATGGCGGCGGCGAGGTGCGCAATTTCGCCTATGGGCATCTGCCGCTTTATATGCATGCTTTTGTCGGGCAGGCCATGTCGGCGTTGGGACGGCAGATGCTCAAGTGGGGTGAGCCGTTCCACGAGACAGCCCACACCTTGCAAATGTTGGGCGAATACGGCGGGATCACCCTGGTCGGACGAGTGCTTTCGGCTTTGAGCGACCTGGGGATCATCTATCTGATCTTTTTGCTGGGACGCCGGCTGTACGGCGATCAGGTCGGCCTGTTGGCAGCAGCGTTGATCGCGCTGGCCCCGATGCACATTCAACTGGCCCATTTTGCCACCTTTGATGTGCTGACCACCTTTTTCATCCTCCTTTCCCTTTATGGCGCCGTGTGTGTGCTCTACACCGGGCCGGGGCAGTGGGCGCCAACTATCTGGGGTGGGCTGGCGGCCGGTCTGGCCATTGCCTCCAAGTTTAACGCCGTGCCCTTGCTGGCCGCGCCGATCGTCGCTCAGGTCATCCGCGCGATACGCATGCCGAACGCCCCTGCAACAGGGTGGCTGCGCCGCGCGATGCCCGGCATCGTGGTGAGCATGCTTTGTGCATTGCTGGCCTTTGCACTGACCTCGCCCTTTGCCCTTCTCGATACCAGATTGTATATCAAACAAATTCTAGAACAAAGTACGATGGTTCGTGGGGTCGCCGACTGGCCTTTTACGCGCCAGTATCGGAACACGCTCCCTTTTGTCTACCAGATTGTCGAGCAGGTGCGCTGGGGATTGGGATGGCCGTTGGGCATCTCGGCCTTTGCCGGGTTCGGCTGGACGCTGCTGCGGCAGTTCCGCCGCCACAAGGAGGAGCGGTTCACATCGCTTTACGATGCCGAGCTGATCTTGCTTTGTTGGTCGGTGCCTTATTTTCTGGTCACCGGCTCTTTTATGGTCAAGTTTATGCGCTATATGCTGCCGTTGCTGCCGCTCTTTATCTTGATGGGCACAGCTATGGTGATACAAATCGCCGAATGGGCAAACCGGCAAAGCGAAAAAGGCCAGGCAATAAAGCGACGGAATGTGCCATACGCCGTTCTGGCCTGGTTGCCCCACGTGCTGCTCTTTTCGACCCTGATTTGGGGCCTGGCTTTTATGCGCGTCTATGAGCAGGAACATCCCTGGATTCAGGCGTCCAAATGGATTTACCAAAATCTGCCCGACGGATCGGTGATCGCCGTGGAGCACTGGGACGATCACCTGCCCCTGGCCTTGCCACTCGAACGCGCTACCCCGGAGGCGCACGGCTACCGGTGGATCGAGTTGCCGATGTACGAAGCGGACAATTACGAGAAATACGATCTGCTCCGCATACGTCTGCAAGAAGCCGATTACCTCATCCTCTCGACCAATCGGCTTTATCGCACCATTCCTCGCCTGCCGGAACGTTACCCGATCGGCAGCGAGTTCTACCGCTTGCTCTTTGCCGGCGAATTGGGTTTTGAGCGCGTCGCCGAGTTTACCGCCTACCCCGGCCTTTTTGGGTTGACCATTGTCGACGACGCGGCCGATGAGAGCTTTACCGTTTATGACCACCCCAAGCCGATTATCTTCAAAAAGACGAAACAACTCGATTACCCAACCTGGGACAGGCTTTTTGAAACAGCACTGTCCACACCGCCGGTATGGACGGCCGAGAAAAAATTCGATCTGTTCACGCTATTTGAGCGCAAATCGCCGCAGCAAGGCCAGGTAAGCAAAACGCTGTTGCTCGACATGCCGGTGGGCAAACTGCCGGTGGTCGCCGATTGGGGTTGGAACGATTGGGCCAGCGGTTCAACATTTGGGTCGGCTGTGCTGGCCACCCTGTTGTGGTGGCTGACGGTGACGCTGATCGGCGCACTGGCCTTTCCGATCGTCTTTGTCGTCTTTAGAGGATTGCGCGACCGCGGCTATTTGCTCTCCCGTTCGATCGGCCTGTTGTTGCTCGGCTACATAATCTGGTTGCCGAGCAGCATGCGCTGGCTTCCCAACGGCCTGCCGTTGACCCTGGCCGCATTGCTCCTCATAGCCGGAGCGTCGACGTTGCTGTTGCGCCGCTACGGCAGCGAATTGAAAAGCTGGTTGCGTGAACACAAAGGAATGGTCGGCCTCGGTGAGGCGATCTTTGGCCTGGCGCTGGTGTTTTTCGTGGGCATCCGCATGCTCAACCCCGATTTGTGGCATCCATGGAACGGCGGCGAAAAAGGAATGGACCTGGCCTACCTGAACGCATGCATGCGCAGCGCATATTTTCCGCCTTATGATCCTTATTTTGCACATGGATACCTGAATTATTACTATTATGGCCAGTTTTTGGTCTCGATCATCACCCGCCTGACCGGCCTGCGCACCTCGGTGGCCTTTAACCTGGCCGTGCCGCTTTATTTTGCCCTCACGGTGAGCAACGTCTTTAGCATCGGCTATACGCTGGCGGGGCAAATTTCCCATTCGCCGCAGCGACGCACGCGAGATGGGATCGCCCACGGCCTGCTGGCAGTGCTCATGATGGCCTTGCTCGGCAACCTGGATAGCATGGTGCACATCATTGAGCAGTTGGGGATGGTGGGACGCAGTGCTTTTGTCAGCCGCCTGCCGGGTGTGCAGAGTCTGGTTTATGCGGCCAACGGTTTGTGGCGAATCCTCATGCGGCAGGCGACCTTTCCGGGCTTTAATTATTGGGATCGCAGTCGGGTAGTCGGGTTGACGATCAACGAGTTTCCGTATTGGAGTTTTCTGTTCGCCGACCTGCACCCGCACATGATGAACATTCCCTTTACCGCACTGGTCATCGCCTTTGCGCTCAATTGGTGGCTGCGACGGCGTGAGCCGTTCGCACCAACGGCACCGCTCGATCTCGAAAACCGGTCGGATTTTCCCCGCAGCGAATGGTCGCTGGTCAAAAGCAGCTTTCGGTATCTGTGGCAGCGCCTCGATTGGGGCGAGATGTTGGTCTGGCCGCTATGGGCGCTGGCCCTCGGCGCGTTGGCAGCAATCAACACCTGGGATTTTCCCGCCTTTGCCGGCCTGTCCGGCCTGATCCTGCTATTGGTCTGGACACGGGATCGGGGACGGCAGGGGATCGGGCCGGCGCTGCTGGCCGGAATCGGCCTGGCCGCGGGCGGCCTGTTGCTCTATGCGCCCTTTTTCAAGTATTACACCGCGTTGTTCGTCGGCATAGGCTGGAGTTTGGGCCGTACCAGCACCAACCTGGGCGAATTTTTGACCGTGTGGGGGCTGATGCTTTTTATCGCCTTTTCCTTTATGCTGTTGGCATGGCAACGTTCGCGTTTGGGGGCACTGCGTTTGCTCCGGCTTGGGATGCGCTATTTGCCACGCCTGCATCGCCTGGAAGCGGTGCATGCCCGCTGGGTACACCCCACACCCGCCTATCGACGCGCCCTTGGAGGCATGCTCGCGCTGATTGTCCTGCTGGCTTTGCTGGCCTGGAAGGGCTATTGGGTCTTGTTCTTGATGGTGCCCTGGCTTATCCTGGCCTTCGTCCTGCTGGTCGAACCGAGCATCCCTGCCGGGCGGCGCTTTATCATGGCCCTGATCTGGACGGCGTTCTTGATCCTGGTGGGGGTCGAACTCTTTTATTTGAAAGACTTTTTGGCCGGTGACACACAAGGCTGGTGGCGTATGAATACCCTGTTCAAGTTCTATATGCAGGTATGGATGCTGCTCGGCGTGGCGACCGGCGCCGCTTTGCCAGCCGTCTGGGCATGGATCGAGCAACAAAGCCGTGCATGGCGTGTGCTCTGGCAAACGACCTTGACCATACTCCTCATCTCGGCCGCCCTCTTTTTGCCGTTGGGTACGGTGGCGCGGGTGACCGAGCGCTTTCCCAATGCCCATCCACCGCTGGGCACGCTGGACGGAATGGACTTTATGACCGTTGGGGTATACACCTGGCCCACCCACGAAGACCCGATACCACTTTATGGAGATTATGCAGCCATCCGTTGGTTGAACGAACATATCCAGGGCACGCCGGTGATCGCCGAAGCCCCCCTGGGCTATTACCGTGAATTCGGCGTGCGCGTGGCCAGTTTCACCGGACTTCCTACGCTGGTGGGGATGCACCAGAGTGAACAACGATACAGTTGGGACATCGGCCGACGCGACGGTCTGGCCCGTGACCTGTTCACCTGGGCCGATTTGACGCAGACGATGGCCATCATTGACGAGCTTCAAATCGAATACATCTATTTCGGCCCATTGGAGCGCACCTACATCAACAAATATGTGAACGAACTGGCACCCGGCTCGGCCAACGAGGCACGCCGTCGGCAAATGCTCTCCAAATTTGAACAGCTTGCCGCGAACGGACAATTGCGGGTGATCTACAAGAATGATCTGGTAACCATTTATCAGGTGAACCGCTGACGCCGTCGACCGGCGATGGATTTTGTAATACTTGAATCCCTTGTTTCATCCCTGTAATAGCCTGTCTTGAGGAGCGCCGCGTGAGCCGCGATCCGTATCAGATTCTGGCCGAACAATACGGCGAATATCTGCCCCGCGTGCTCAATTATATGCGCCTGCGGGTAGATGACGAAGCGCTGGCCCAAGACCTGACCGCACAAACCTTTGAGCGAGCATTGACGCGGCTGCACACCTTGCGCGACGAGAGCGCATTGGGCGGGTGGCTCTTTGCCATCGCGCGCAGCGAGATCGCCGGATACTTTCGGCGGCACAAGCCGCAGATGTCGCTGGAACAAGTGAGCGGTCTCGGTGATGCTACGTCCTCCATCGAAGGGCTGACAGAAAAAGCACAAGAAATCGCCGCCCTGCGCGCGGCGCTGGCCACATTGAGCGAACGCGAGCAAGAAATCCTGCGTCTGCGGTTCGTCGCCGGGCTGACCAACCGCGCCATCGCCAACACAATGCGCTTGCGTGAGAACACCGTCGCCGTGATTCTGTATCGCGCTTTGCGTAAATTGAAAGAAAAACTGGATGCTCAAACACAATAAACGTTACGAAATTCAACAAGCGCGCGCGCTCAGCGCGCAGATCGACCGCTTGTTGGCCGGCGAGCACATTCAAAGGGCCGACATCGGCGAACTTGAAGCAGCACAGCGGCTGGCCCAGATCGACATATTGTTGCCCCCCGTGCCGGTCGGGTTGCAACAGCGGATTGAGCGTATGCTGTGCACACGTGTGGCCCCCTCCCCGATCGGGCCGACGCGATTACGCCCGGCGTTATGGGGTGCGCTGATCACGGCACTGACCTTGCTTGTGCTATGGACACTCACCCCTGCCGGGCAGACCGCCTGGGCACGGGTGCTGGTCACACTCAAGCTGCGGCAAACGACGGTTGAAATCACCCCTCCAACCGAAGGAGAGGACACCGAACCGCTGCATGCTGTGCGCGAACCGCTGCGCGATCTGTTGGCCGTCGAGTTGATCATGGGCCGGGCGCCGGCCCTGCCCCGTACATTGCCAGAAGGCTACACCCTGCGCGAGATGACCGCCGTCTCTTTCCCCGACCTGCCGCGCTGGATCTCGCAGCCATTGTACGTCGAACTCGGCTATGGACCGGAGCAAGCCCCCCAATCGCTCTATCTGCGCGAATACCGGCTGCGGTTTCGTGAAGAAGGGGGCATTTTATCCTACAAACAGCTCGGCGAAGCAACGGTTGAAGCAGTCGACGTGGCCGGCGTCGAAGGAGCGCTGATCACACTTTACGGCGACACACCCGCCTACAGCATCGTCTGGGAACGCGACGGGCTGTTGTTGGAACTGCACAGCCAGGTACTGGACAAAAACATCCTGCTCGACATTGCCCAAACGGTGAGATGAAATGCATCACGTTTCACGCCTCACGCTTCACGCCTCCGTTTCACGCCTCACGCCATAAAGGAGCATTCCCTTGTCTTACATTCGCGATACCCGGCTTGAAATCCTATCCATTTTGATCTGGTGGCTGATGCTGCAAGCCTTTGCCGGGCTGGTTTGGCCATTGGCCTTTCGCCTGTTCAAAAACCTGCCCGACCGGGGAATGGCTTTTTGCAAGCCGCTGGGGTTGATCCTGGTCAACTATGGGTTGTGGATGTTGAGCACGCTCGGCTTTCTCCGCAACACCTGGAGCAACATCTTATTCCTGTTGATCGGAGCAGGCGTATTGTCGGTGTGGCTCTATCGCCGCGCAGAATGGCAAGACACGGCCGAGATTTGGACTTGGATGCGCGAACACAAGCAGACGCTGTTAGCGGTCGAGCTGGTCTTTACCGTCGCTTTTGCGCTAGGGGTGACGTACAAGATGTACGACCCCAACATTGCCGTCACCGAAAAGCCGATGGAGTTTGCTTTTCTCAACGCCATTCTGCGCAGCGACCGTTTTCCGGCTTATGATCCATGGATGTCGGGCTACAGCATCAGTTATTACCACTTGGGCTACATCATGATGGCCACGCTGGCCAAACTGGGGCACGTTCCTGCATCCTATGCATTCAACCTCGGCATTGCCACACTATTTGGCCTCACCGCCGGAGGGGCGTATGGCGTGACATACAACCTGGTGTATGGGATAGCCAAACGAAAAAACGCCGCCAATGCCGTTCAAACGGCAATCTATTACGGGGTGATCGCGGCGGTGGTCATCCCCCTGATGGGCAATCTGGAAGGGGTGCTCGAGTTCGCCCACGCCCAGGGGATCGGGGTAACGGTAAACGAGCCGGGCCATGTCACCGGGCCGTTCTGGGAATGGGTGGATGTCAAAGGTCTGACCCGCAGCGGTCAATTGAGCGCGACATGGTATCCCACCGACGGCTGGTGGTGGTGGCGCGCCTCGCGGGTGATCCACGACAAAGGACTGACCGGCAACGACATGGAAGTGATCGACGAATTTCCGGCCTTTAGCTTTTTGCTCGGCGATATGCATCCGCACGTGCTGGCTTATCCCTTTGTCTTTCTGATGATTGCCCTGGCATTGAACCTCTTGCTGGCCCAAACTGCACCGTCAACGTGGGCCTGGTGGCTGATCTACCTTTGTCTGGGCGCGATCGGCTTTCTCAACACCTGGGATATGCCCTTCTACTTGTTCATCCTCGTCGCGGCTTATGCACTGAACCGTTATTTGCATCCCGGCCTGAATTCTCCCTCGTGGATCGAACGGGCCGTAGTCAGGCTGGGCATTCTGCATCTTGAAACAGGCACATGGTCGGTACAGGTCTTTTGGCGCGCCATCGAGTTGACGGTGGCCAGCGTGCTGCTTTACCTGCCCTACTGGCTCTACGGACGGCCCAAAGCGGGGATGGGAGTTTTGCCCAACCTGTTCAACGTCTCACGTTTTACCCACCTCTTTTTGATGTTTGGCGCATTTTTTGTCGTTTTGGCGGTCTTGCTGGCGGTTTTGTTGCTCGATCTGTGGCGCAAAGGTCAGATCAACGGCCGAATTCTGGTTCGCCAGGGCTTGCCGATTTGGGGCGCCACGATGGCCTTTTTTCCGGTGCTGTTGACCATCGTGGCCATTCCGGTGATTGCCCTGCCATCGGTGCGCACCTACATCGACGATGTGTTGGCCAACGAGCAGGTACGCCAATTCCTCGGCCCGCAGACGCTCGGTTCCTTGCTGAGCATCAGTCTGCGCATCCGGCTGGGGTTGTTGCCTCCGCAGCTCCAAGAAATTCGCATGCCCGCCGGGCCGTGGACGTTTTTAATCCTTTCTTTGCTTATCGCTGCGATCTTGTTCTGGTTGATACAAGTGTTCTGGCCACATAGCTTGAAAAGCAAGACCGATTCGCCGTCGCTCGAACTCGTGTTTGCGCTATTGTTGGCCTTTACCGGCCTGATGCTCATTTTTAGTGTCGAGTTTGTCTACCTGCGTGACGCCTTTGGCACGCGGATGAACACGGTATTCAAATTCTATTTTCAGGCCTGGGCGTTGTTGGGACTGGCTGCCGTCTTGGGCGTTTACTATGTGCTGGAAGGACGAACGGGCCATCCGCTCGGCAAAGCAGCCTTTGGTCTGCTTTGTGTTTTGCTGCTCTTGGGCGGGCTTCTTTATCCGCTGGGAATGAGCATCGATCGTACCGGCGGCTTTGCCGGCCCGCCGACCCTGGATGGGCTGGCTTTTGTCGCCCGCGAACGGCCCGAAGAATACGCAGCGGTGCGCTGGCTGAACGAGAATGTGAGCGGAACACCGGTGATCGCCGAGGCGGTAGCCGGCTCGTTTGCCTACGAATATGCGCGCATTTCTAGCCGTACCGGCCTGCCGACCGTGATGGGCTGGACCGGCCACGAGGGGCAATGGCATGGCCTGTATGAAGAAATCGGCAGGCGTGAGGCCGATGTCAAACGGCTGTACGGCGGCAGCATCGCCGACGCACGTCAGGTGATCGACAGGTATGGCATCACCTATGTGGTGGTCGGCTACCTGGAACGGGCCGAATTCGGCAACGGAGTCAACAAATTCGACCGCTTTATGGACGTGGTATTTCAAGAAGGAAACACCATCATCTACAAAACAAAAAACCAATAGCCACCTCTTATGTACTTGTTCCTTGTCTACTTGTTCCTTGTCTACTTGTTCCTTGTCTACTCATCTTCGAGGTTGAATAAATGCAAGAATCTCGGCAACCATCTGAACCTGACATCAAAAAACATTCCTTTTCATGGCTGACCGTCGAAGTGGGGCTGTATTTGTTGATTTTGGCCGTTGCCCTGGCCCTGCGCGTGATCGGCTTGGGGCGAGGCGTGATGGACGAGCACGAGGCGGCACAGGCATGGCAAGCCTGGCGGTTGATCAACGTGCATGCCGCCGCCAGCTCACCAACCGCGAGCGCATACAGCCCCCTATTGCTCACCGCGCAGGCCGTCTTGTTTGCGTTGTTCGGCGCAAGCGACGTGACCGCGCGGCTCTTTCCGGCCCTGATCGGCGGAGTGGCCAGCTTATTGCCGGCCCTGCTGCGCGATCGGTTGGGGCGTCAAGGCGCATTGGCCGCTGCGCTGACCTTGGCCATTTCGCCAACGCTGGTCTACACGGCCCGTTACGGTGACGGAGGTGGGCTGCTGGCCGCCTTTTTGCTGGCCATGATCACCCTGATGCTGGCATGGACGCGCGAGCAGCAGCCGGCGTACATATGGGCCGGCGCGATCTGTGGAGTTTGTGCACTGCTCGCCGACCCGCGCATTGTAGGGGCGATCATAGCGCTGGCGGCTGTATGGGCAGTGGAACGCCTGGTGTTCCGACGCACCCCGTTTCTCTTGCCCGGCCGAGAAATCGACCGGCGGCGTCTGGCGTTGATCATCGGGGTGACATTGGTCCTGCTGGCAACCACCCTGACCTTGAACCCGGGCGGGTTGGGCGCCTGGGCCGATTTCCCCGCCCGCTGGCTGATCCATTTGCAGCCGGTGGTCAACGGACAGGGATGGGCCTATCCGCTGACCGCGCTGATAATCTATGAGCCGCTGTTGCTCTTTTTGGGGCTGATCGGGGCAGTGACGCTGATCGGGCGACGAGACGAGATGACCGTCCTGGTCTGGTTAGCCCTGGCCTTGTTACTGCTGGCCCTTCTGGCCGGCGGCCGCAATGCCGCCGACGTAGCCCTGGTCTGCGCAGTGCTGGCCCTGCTTGCCGGCGCGGCAATCGAGACGCTGGCCGCCGACTGGCGCAAGGGAACACTCATCCGCGAGGGCGCATTTGTCGGCATAGCCCTGATCATTGGAGTTTACGTGGTCCTGGAACTGGCCATGTATGCCAGCGCACTCTACCGCCAAATCCAGGCGATCAATTATTTTTACCTGTGGCTGCTGGCAGTCACGCTGATCCTGGTGCTGCTGGGACTCTACATAACATGGTTTGGCCCACAACCAACCTGGCGCGCGCTCAGCGCAACGGCAGCCTTGGGACTCTTGCTGACAACGTTCGCCACCTCGGTGCGGCTCAATTTTGAGCACGTCAACGACCCCAAAGAACTGCACATTCGCGTCGCGCCTTATGTCGGTGTGCGTGACGCCTTACAGACGATGAGGAAATTGGCCTGGCAACAAGCCGGTTACCCAATCTCACTGCCCATCGCCGTGGAGGCCAGACTTGGCTACACCTGGCGCTGGTATCTGCGCAGTTGGGAGCGGGTCGAGTTTGTCGACACGCTTTCGAGTGAGATGAATACGCCGTTGGTGCTGACCCTGGCATCCGAGAGCACTCCCACGTTAGGCGCACAATACAGCGGGCAGGACTTTGTGGTGCGCAAATGGTGGTCGCCTGAATTCCTCGACCGAACCGACGTGCTGACCTGGTGGCTGTATGCCAAAAGTTCGACCTACGCGGTCAAGCTGGACAGTGTGATTTTGTGGACACGAATGGCGAATAACGAACAATAAATGGTCAATTGAGGTAGGACAATGAAAGGTCAAGTAAAGCAATCGTTGTTAGACATTCCTGTTTTTGAGCGCTGGCCGATCACTCTGGAAGCGGCGCTGTACATTTTGTTGGGCCTGGTGGCCGCTGTAGCCGTCTTTTATAACCTGGGTGCCCGCACGATCAGTCACGATGAAAGCCTGCATGCCCTGTACTCGTGGAAGTTGTACGTCGGGCAGGGCTATGAGCACAATCCGATGATGCACGGCCCCTTTTTGTTTCACGCCAATGCGCTGGCTTATTTTTTGCTCGGCGTAAATGACTTTACGGCCCGTGTAGTGCCCGCCCTTTTTGGCATTGCGCTGGTGTTGTTGCCGGCCTTGTTGCGCAAAGAATTGGGCCGCGTGGGCGCACTGGCCGTATCGGTGTTGACCCTGATCTCACCGTCGACGCTGTTTCATGCGCGCTATATCCGCAACGATATTTACATGATGGTCTGGGCCATGCTGATGACCATCGCCTTTTTCCGCTATCTCGACTCCAAAGAACCCAAATGGCTCTACCTGGGCGGCCTGGCCACTACCTTGTCGCTGTGCACCAAAGAAACGGCCTATATCACCGGGTTCATTTGCGTTACCTTTGTGGTCATCTTGATTTTGCGGCAAATGCTCTCGGCGCGTGGGTTTTCAATGGTTTACATCATCGGTTTGGCTTTGCTGATCTCGTTGTTGATCGGCATCCTGGTATTCAACGCCGCAGCCCAGAACACGCCAACGCCCGCCGAAGGCGAAAAAAGCGGCCTGAACCCCAAAAAGGTATCCGAAGTGCTCTTTTTGCTGGCCGGCGTCGACGTGTGTATGCTGCTGGGAATGACTCTGTTGCGCGTCGACGAGCGACTGCGCCGACCGTTGACCTTGCTGATCGCCTACGGACTGACCGTCGGCGCATTGGCGCTCTTTTGCGTGGCCGGCGGGGGCGCGATCTGGCTGCTCATCGCCAGACTGCCATCTGGAATTGTCTCCCCACAACTCTTTTTGATCTTGCAGGTCGTCTTGGTCGGATTGGGCATCGCCGGCGGCGCTTATGCCTGGTGGATATTGTTAACCTATGCGTACGAAAAAGAGTGGATCCCAAATGGATTTGATCGTAAAGTAATGTACATCGTCCTGGCGGTGGTAGTGATCCCCTTTGTGCTGCTCTACAGCACCTTTTTCACCAACCCCAAAGGTCTGGCCAGCGGCACTGTCGGTGCGATCAGCTACTGGCTGGCCCAGCAAGAGGTCAAACGGGCCGGACAGCCGTGGTACTATTACCTGATTATCACCCCGCTTTACGAGTTTTTGCCCATCGGGCTGGGCCTGCTGGGAATGGCCTACTATTGGATAACCGGCCAGGTGAACCGGCGCGAAACAAAAGACCAAAGGCCCCTGGTGCCCTTTGTCGGCTATTGCATCTATTGGGCGCTCTCGGCCTGGCTTATTTATAGCTGGGCCGGCGAAAAGATGCCCTGGCTGATGGTGCATGTGGCCCAACCGATGATCGTCCTCAGCGGACGGGTGATCGATGATCTGCTCAACGGCGTTGACTGGAGCGAGGTGTGGCGCAAAGGGGGCTGGCTCTTGTTGGTGATCATCCCGATCCTGCTCTGGGTACTGGGGTTACTCATCTTTTTGCCGCTCTTTGGACAGGCCTTTGGCGGTGTCTCCCTGACCGACATCAATCGGACATCGATGTGGTTGACGGCGCTGGTCACCGGCGTGGCATTGGGCTATGCCGGCCGGCAGGTGGCCCGCCGATTGGGCATGGCGGCCGCATGGCGGGTGGCGTTCCTGGCCATCGTGTTGCTGGGAGCGGCTTTGACCGTGCGCTATGCGGTGATGGCCTGCTACATCAATTATGACACAGCCCAAGAATTTTTGGTCTACGCGCACAGCACGCCGGATGTCAAGCAAACGGTCAACGAGATCAAAGAGATTTCACGCCGCCTCTACGGTGACGAGCGGACGATCAAATTCGCTTACAGCTCAGACGCGACATGGCCGTTCGAGTGGTATTTCGATGTCAACTTTCCCAACCGCGTCTTTATCGGCCGCGATCCGACCCGCGAGAACACCGACGTGCCGGTGCTGGTGATCGGCCGTGACGAAATCTCCAAGGTCGAACCTTACCTGGGCAAACGTTACTATCGCTTTGACCGCAAGCTGATCTGGTGGCCACATCAAGACTATTACATGGGCCTCTCACTGGCGATTCCGGCCGAGAAAAACCGTCAACCGTATAAAAACTATTTATTCCTCGATTTGCGCGACCCCGAAAAACGCAGACAACTGTTTAATGTCATCTTTTATCGTAAATATGATCAAGCGCTGGCCGACTGGCAGCCATCGCACCCGTACGCGCTATACATTCGCAAAGACATCGCCGCACAGTTGTGGGATTTCGGTGCCCTTCCGGCCGAGGCCGTCGATTTGGGCGAGAGCAAGGAAATGTATGCGCAGAACGTTTTGCCGATCAAACCGGCAGCGGTGTGGGGGCAAAGCGGCGCGGGTCACGGACAGTTCAACACGCCGCGCAACGTGGCAATCGGGCCGGACGGCTCGGTTTATGTGTTGGATAGCGGCAACGCACGGGTGCAAAAATTCGATGCACAAGGCAAATTTGTTGCCGCATGGGGGCATGCCTGCCAATTATACAATCAATTCGAGGGCTGCCAACAAGCCGACGGTGCGGGCGGCTTTGCCGACCCCTGGGGAATTGCCGTCGATGACCAGGGCTATGTATATGTTGCCGACACATGGAATCACCGCATCCAAAAGTTCACCGCCGACGGTGAATTTGTGACCATGTGGGGTCAATACAGCATGGCCGAGACACCGCAGGCTATGCCCGGCTATTTCTGGGGTCCGCGCGCCGTGCTGGTGCGTGATGGGCTGGTCTATGTCAGCGACACGGGCAACAAACGGATCCAGGTGTTCACCCCCGACGGAGAATTTGTCACCGCCTGGGGCGGCAAAGGGATCACCGAAGGACAATTTGACGAACCGGTCGGCCTGGCCATCGACAAATTCGGACGCACCTTTGTCGCCGACACGTGGAATCAACGCATTCAGGTTTTCGAACCAACACGCGCAGACGGCACAGGGCACTACTATCTGCGCAAATGGGAGATCGATAGCTGGTACGGACAATCTCTGGACAACAAACCCTACCTGGCCGTCGATTCGCAAGGACGTGTTCTGGCCAGCGATCCAGAGGGTTCGCGAGTGCTGATTTTCGACCCAAACGGCCAATTTCTGGCCACGCTCGGCGGACATCCAGATGATCGGGAAATATTGGTTATGCCGATGGGACTGGCCGTTGACGCAGATGGGTATATTTATGTGATCGACGCCCGCACCAACCGCCTGCTCAAATTGCCACCCCTGGAATAATTTTTTGCAAGCCGGAAAGGCTGCGGGGGATAACAAAAATACCGGACACCGGCGAATCTATCCATAGTAATGGAATCGAGGCTTTAGCCGGATTTTCCCCCTGGATGTAGATCGGTTAAAGACTCAACTCCCCAAAACGCCAGGAGTTCAGGAGAAGGCCTGGATGACACTCATCTTGGGTATCGAAACTTCATGTGACGAAACGGCTGCGGCGGTGATCGAAGACGGGCACAAAATTCGCTCGAACGTGGTCGCCTCACAGATCGAATTGCACCGCCAGTACGGCGGTGTTTTTCCCGAAATGGCCTCACGCCAACATGTGATCGCCCTGACGCCGGTGATCGAGCAGGCGATGAAAGAGGCCGGTGCACGCTGGGAAGACCTGGCCGCCATTGCGGTGACCCATGGCCCCGGCCTGGCCGGCTCGTTGCTGGTAGGAGTCAACATGGCCAAAGGGCTGGCCTATGGACGTGGGTTGCCGCTGATCGGAGTCAACCATATCGAAGCGCACGTCGCCACCAACTGGCTCGATGTGGCCACGCCCGGCGCATCGATCCCCCCCTTTCCCCTGCTCGCCTTGATCGTTTCCGGCGGGCATACCGAGTTGGTTCTGATGCACGATTACGGCCGATACGAGCGGCTGGGAAGCACCATCGATGACGCAGCAGGAGAGGCATTTGACAAGGTCGCCCGTTTGTTAGGTCTCGACTACCCCGGCGGGCCGGCCATCCAGCGTGCGGCCGAAGGTGGTGACGCAAATCGCTTTGAATTTCCACGCGCACGTGTCGAAGGGCGATATGACCTGAGTTTTTCCGGCCTCAAAACGGCTGTCTTGCGCCAGGTGCAAAAGTACGATCCCTCACTGGAACGCCCTGCCGACCGCCTGCCCGGCGCAGAAGCCGCCCAGGCCAAACCGAAACTGCCCCCCCAACTCGTCGCCGACATGGCGGCCGGGTTCCAAAAAGCACTTGTCGGCGCACTGATCGAGAAAACGTGTCTGGCCGTCCAAGATTTTGCCGTCAACGGGGTTTTGCTCGCCGGCGGCGTGGGAGCCAATCGCGCACTGCGCGAGGCATTGGCCGCCTCACTCAAGGTGCCCCTGCGGATGCCACCGGTGCGCCTGGCCACCGACAACGCAACCGGCGTCGGCGTGGTAGGCTACTGGCGATGGCAACGTGGGCAATTCTCCGGTTGGGACCTCGACGTGCTCCCCCGCCTCAAACTGGGTGAATGAGCCAGCAGCCGACGTCGTCCCGCCACGTTTCGCCAGACCCCGACAGATCTCAACCAGGTGGTGGAGTCAAGGCTTGAACCGGAATCTTGCGCCGGAAAGTCCGCCGGAAAGTCCGCCGGAAAGCCCCGCCTGAAGGCTTCACTCCAGGTGAGTACCGAAAATCAACTAACAGATTGCCCATTTTGGAGTAACTACCTACCTGATTGGCCTGCCGTTATGCGCTGATTGGAAATCAGCCTTTCCGGGCACGCTGTGCCGGACGTCGGCCTGCGCCGACGCCCCAGGTCGGCGCAGGCCGACCGCAGGCCGA
>Ga0129299_1001145_pt1 | contig 17680 bp, 12 predicted proteins | sample ConPoolayeCmetaG_FD_94477 | JGI IMG/M metagenome (GOLD analysis project Ga0129299, IMG submission 94477) | Hot spring microbial mat communities from California, USA to study Microbial Dark Matter (Phase II) - Cone Pool mat layer C metaG ...
CCGGCAGTCGTGTACGAATATCTGGCGGAAGAATACCACGAACCAGAGCAGTTTAGCCCCGACCGGGACTGGATGCCGCGCCTGGTGCTCATCGCCAAGAACACCTACGTCTGGCTCGACCAGCTCTCAAAGAAATATGGCTACACCATCAGTCGGCTCGACCAGATTCCCGACGAGGAGCTGGACCTGCTGGCCCACCAGGGCTTCACCGGCTTGTGGTTTATCGGCCTCTGGGAACGCAGCCCGGCCTCCAGACGCATCAAACAACTGTGCGGCAAGCCCGATGCCGGCGCATCCGCCTACTCTCTCTACGATTACCAAATTGCCGAGGAGTTGGGCGGAGAAGCCGCCCTGCAAAACCTCAAAGACCGTGCCTGGCGGCGAGGCATTCGCCTGGCCAGCGACATGGTGCCCAACCATGTGGGCATCTATTCCCGCTGGGTGGTGGAGCATCCCGATTGGTTCATCTCCCTCGACTACAGCCCATTCCCGTCCTACAGTTTTAATGGCCCCAATCTGTCAGAAGATGGCCGGGTCGGCATCTACCTGGAAGACCATTACTACAACGCGACTGACGCGGCGGTGGTCTTCAAACGAGTTGACCACTGGACAGGCGACGTCAAATACATCTATCATGGCAACGACGGCACGTCAATGCCATGGAACGACACGGCGCAATTGAATTATCTGTTGCCCGAAGTGCGAGAGGCCGTCATCCAAACCATCCTGCATGTGGCGCGACAGTTTCCCATCATCCGCTTCGATGCAGCCATGACCTTGACCAAGCGACACTATCAGCGGCTGTGGTTCCCCGAGCCGGGCACAGGAGGCGCGATCCCCACCCGCGCAGAATTCGGATTGACCAGAGCCCAGTTCGATGCAGCGATGCCCAACGAGTTTTGGCGCGAAGTGGTGGACCGCGCCGCAGTCGAAGCACCCGACACCCTGTTGCTGGCCGAAGCCTTCTGGCTGATGGAAGGCTACTTCGTCCGTACCCTGGGGATGCATCGCGTCTACAACAGCGCGTTTATGAACATGCTGCGCGATGAAAAGAATGCCGAATATCGGCTGGTCATCAAGAATACGCTGGAGTTCGACCCGGAGATATTGAAACGCTACGTGAACTTCATGAACAATCCAGATGAGCGCACGGCCGCAGAGCAATTCGGCAAAGGAGATAAGTACTTTGGCATCTGCACCATGATGGCGACACTGCCCGGCCTGCCCATGTTCGGCCACGGCCAGATCGAGGGCTACACCGAGAAGTACGGCATGGAATTTCACCGTGCCATGTGGAACGAAAAGCCCGACCCCTATCTGATGGAGCGCCACGAGCGGGAGATTTTCCCACTGCTTCACCGACGTCGGCTGTTCGCCGAAGTGGAGCACTTCTTGCTCTACGATTTCTACGCGTCCGATGGTTATGTCAACGAAGATGTGTTTGCCTATTCCAACCGATCCGGCGATGACCGCGCCCTGATCGTCTATCACAACCGCTATGCCGAGGCGCGGGGCTGGGTCCGCATGTCGGCGGCCTTCTCGGCGAAGGTCAACGACAACGGGGAGCGACAATTAACCCAAAGAAGCCTGGCGCAGGGGTTGGGGCTGCACGATGGCGACAACTGGTACACCATCTTTCGCGACCACGTCGCTGGTTTGGAATACATTCGCTCCAATCGGGAACTCAGCGACAGAGGGCTCTACGTCGAGTTGGGCGCGTATCAATATCATGTCTTTCTCGATTTTCGCCAGGTAGAGAGCGATGCGCAACATCCCTACGCCGCTCTGGCAGCCGCACTCAACGGCCGGGGCGTACCCGGCATTGATGAAGCTCTACAGGAGATGGTCCTTGAGCCAATCCTGACGCCCTATCGCGCCTTGATAGATGTCGAGCTGTTCGCTCGACTCATGGCAGCACAGGCATCCAGCCTGGACGATGCAACAGCCTCTGCCTTGCTCGACGAAGTGGAGCACCGGGCGGCGAGGGTGTCATCGGCCATCCGAGACTATGTTTTGGCTTCTCAAGCAGCCACGGGACAAAACCGAACGGCAGCCGGCCCGACGCCGAACCATGTGGCAGACGTTGCACAGGAGATACGGCGCAAAGTGGCGGCAGTATTGCGGCTACCCCTCTTGGGGCAGTACGTCCCGCCAAACAGGTCACCGCAATACGCTCAGGCCATCGTCTATATCCAGTCCCGTCTGGCTGAGGGGCCGGCAACCTGGGGCACACTGCTGGGCTGGGCGCTGACAGCGGACCTGGGCAAGGTCACCATCAGCGCGGAAGGAGAGGCAACGGCCGCCAGCCCGGCGCAACGCATCCGTGCGTGGCTTGACGAGTGGTTGCTGGGCAAGTCGCTGGTCGCCACACTGCGCAGTCTGGGACTGGATGAATGGGCTGCCAGCCAATCGCTCAATGTGATCCGAATTCTGATCTTGCACAGCAAGTGGGCCGCCGATTTGTCGTCTCAGAAAGCGCCACTATCGCCTGTTCTTGATCGCTGGCTGCAAGACCCGGCCGTGCGACAGTTCATCGGCGTGAATCTCTTCAACGACGTGCTGTGGTTCAACAAAGAAGGCTTTGAGACGTTGCTGTGGTGGCTGATGGTTGCTGCCGCAATCGAAGCGGGCGTAGCGCCGGGACTCACCAGCGATCAGGTGGTCCGCCGCACGGCCAGGGCCTACGTTGCGGTCAAGCGTCTGCTGAACGCAGCAACCGAGGCGCAATATCAGCTAGACAGGCTCCCACAAAAAGTCTGACAAAGCCCCTGCACCGCCAGGATAAACCGGGCAAGGGACTTCGGGTGCACGGGTGAGTCTGTCTCCGGGCAACGCGATGGTTTGATTCACCCCTGCTTCAGTCTGAAACTCGTGCCCCAGGCCTTGCGCCGGGCGTCATAAACAGGGTTCACCCCTTCTTTCAGAGGCCCTGTCATCACCGTCAGCAACTCTAAATCATCTTCTCCCAGGTTGATGACGGCGTGATAGGTGCCGCCCGGTATGAAGGCTACTGTGCCCGGTTCAAGGTCGAACTCCTCGGCTGGCTCGCCGAGGAACAGTCGTCCGGTCCCGCTCAAGACATAGTAGGCCTCATCGAAAGGCGCCGGGTGTCTGCCGCCAGGGTCGCTGAAATTGCCACGCTTCAGTGTGAAATGGTTGACCACGAAAGAGTGTGAGCCCACACTTTCTGAATCAATCAAAAGCCTGGAAACAAACGAGTCCTCTGCGCCAGGGAGAGAAAAACCTTCGACATCTTTTGCCTTGAAAACCAGTTGCCGTGCCATGAAATCCGTCCCTTCCTCTTGACTTGGATGACATGGCATAGTGTACACCTTCAGGCTCCAGGCGTCAAGATTGAACATCTGCACGGGCGCATCCAGAATTTTAGGCGAGTTATTAGCAGAAGCCCCAATCGCGTCATGCTGAGCCGAAGGCGAAGCATCTCACCCCAGGCGGACAACAGGAGCGCAACTGAATCCATTCTTGCCAACTCCCCACACACGCTGCTATAATAGCTCATCGTTCGTGCTTTCCAGAACTTGTCTACGTGGAGAAGTGCTTTGGCTACGACTTTGCCCAACCAAAATTCGGCGCCCGCCGCAGAGAGAGCAACGGCCGTTCACCAACCTGAGGCGCCTCAGTCCTCGACCCAGGCCGCGCCTCAGCCTATCGGACAGGGAATTTTGTGGGCTGCCCTGCTCTTTGTCATAGCTTTGGTCCCTCGCCTTCACCAGCTCACCTACCACAGCTTGTGGCTCGATGAGGCCATCAGCGTGGGCTGGGCGCGTCTCCCAGCCGAAATGATTGTCTCGTCTGGCCTGGAGCTGGCCCAAGACAGGCACCCGCCTCTGTACTACCTCACGCTGCATTATTGGACGCAACTGTTCGGCGAAGGCGAGGTTTCAGTCCGGCTTTTGTCTGTCATCATTGGCGCGTTGGCTGCGCCGTTGAGTTACATGCTCATACGCGAGCTATACGGCCACCGTGCCGGCGCCACAGCCGCCGTTTTGGTTGCATTCAACCCCTTCCTGGTATGGTACAGTCAAGAAGTGCGCATGTTCGCTCTGGCTGCCACCCTGCTGCTGGCCGCGAGCTGGTCGCTGGTTGGAACGCTCCAAAGGTTCGGAGGATGGCAGCGCTGGATGCTCTACGTGCTGCTGGCAACAGCCAGCTTCTACACGTATCTCTTCTCTGCACTGGTCCTCGTGGCCCACGCTGTGTATGTCGCGCTGTGCTGGTTGCGTTGGCGGTCCATTCGCCAGAAAACCTGGCCCGCCATCGCGACGTTCATGGCCCTGGCCGGATGTTGCGCCCCATTGGCCTGGCAGGCCTGGCAGGTCGGCGCCGGCGAGGCCACCCGCGGGCAGCCGTTCGGCAACCTGGGCGCGCAATTCCACAACATCTTGCGTGCCTTCGTCATTTGGAAAGCTCCCTGGCACGAGCCAACTGTAGACGCGCTGGTCGCCTTGCTGGGATTGATGGCCCTGTGGGGTGCCCTGGTCGGCCTTTTCCGCGAGAAGAACCGGCGGGGCCCGTCGTTTGTCGCCATCTACCTGCTGGTCCCCTGGCTGCTGGGCAATAGCCTGCTGCGGCTCGACCGGACGGTATTCGACGAAGCGCGGTACATGGTCTTTCTGGCGCCCGCGTTCTGTCTGGCCATCGCCCGGCCCATTGGCTCACGCGAGGCGCGGGTCAGAACCCTGGCCACGCTCAATGCCATCCTGACGCTACTGGTGTTCGTGCTGGCCTTGCCCCATCTATGGACGCCGGAGTCTCGCCGTGAAGAATGGCGAGCCGCTGCCCGCTACCTGGAAACCCACGCCGCCCCGGATGAGGTCATTCTGGTCCACGCCGATTATGTCCATAAACCATTCTTATATTACTATCGTGGGGCGACACCGGTCGTTTATCCTTTCACTGGCGCAATCGAGAGCGAAACGCAGATTACGCCTCTGCTCGATGAGCTGGCCGAACACCGGGCTGTGTGGCTGGTCCGATCCCACTGGGAAATCCCCGACCCGCAGGGCCTCATTGAACAATGGTTCACCAAACGCTACCCGCTCATCAGTGAGCAGTACCCGCCAGGAGTGACCCTCAAGGGCTACGCCACCCGCTATCGCTACGAGGCTTTGCCAGACACGGCCACGCCTCTGAAGGCCACCTTTGATGGCGTCTTACAACTGGCCGGCTGCCATATCGTCGGCAAGCAATTCTCCGCCCGAGACAATCTGTATCATCCGCCCAGCGGCTGGATACACGTCACCCTGTTCTGGAAGCCCATCCGCACACCAAACGCCGTATATGCGCCGTCCGTTCGCCTGACCGACGGACAGGGCCAGATATGGGGCGACAGCCTGGACCGTCCGACCAGCACGATGCGCCTCGTTCCACCTGACACCTGGCGCCCGGGCAAATTCATCCGCGACGATTACGACATCAATCTCAATCCCATCACCCCGCCGGGTGTATATTCCGTGCTGGTCAGCCTGAAACGGCCCAATGGCAGCACGGTGTCAGTGATTGAAAACGACCATATCACAGAACGGGCCATCTGTGGCACAGTTGAAATCGTTTCCGCAGGTTCAGACTCAATGGAGGTTCACAAATGAAACGTTTAGTTGTTTTGACCGCTTTCGGCTTGTTGGCGCTGTGCACCGGATGCGTGCCACTTCAAACGATATCCCTGGAGCCGACGCCCATTCCTACTCTAATCCCGGCCACGCTGCCGCCCGAGGTGATGGCCTTCTCTTCACCAGCGCCAGCCCCAACCGCGGCGAAGGCCACCGAACCGACTACACCTCCCGCCTCATTCGCCGGCCTGCCGCTATCGGCTGCACGCAACGAACTCTTCGCCGCGTCCGGTGTCTGCACAGCCTGTCACACTCGCCTGACAGACGCGAGCGGTGCAGACGTGTCGCACGACAGCCTGTGGCGTTCGACCCTGCTGGCTAACGCGGCGCGCGATCCCTACTGGCAGGCATCGGTTCGCAAAGAGGTGGTGCGCAACCCCAGCTACGGTGACACCATCCAGGACAAATGCGCCACGTGCCATACCCCGCTGGCGCGCTCCACCGTCGCAACACAGGGAGCCAAAGGGCGCGTGCTCGATGAGGGCTTCCTCAACCCCCAAAACACTGGACACGACCTGGCGATGGATGGCGTTTCGTGCACCCTATGCCATCAGATCGAAGCGACGAAACTGGGCCAACCCGACACATTCAGCGGCGGCTACATCATCGCCCCCCAACCCCCCACCGGTCAGCGGCCAGCATACGGGCCTTTCGTCGCCGAACCTGCTCAGGCGGCCCTGATGCAAGCCGCCTCAGGCTTCACGCCCGTGCAGGGGCTTCACGTCAAGCGGTCCGAACTGTGCGCCGTCTGCCATAACCTCTATACTCCCACCATTGACCAAAACGGGCAGATCGTGGGCGAATTCCCAGAACAAGCGTTGCACCTGGAATGGCAGCACAGCGGCTATCGAGAGAGTCGGTCATGCCAGGATTGCCATCTGCCCGCCGCACAGGGGGCAGTCTCGCTTTCCATCACCGGCAGTGAACCACGCAGCCCGGTTCTGAAGCACACATTCGTCGGCGGAAACGTCTATATGCTGGATATCTTGCGCCTGTTCGGAACGGAACTGGCTGTAACGGCGTCGAGCGAACAGATCGAAGCCACGCGACAGCGTACCCTCGAACAGCTCCAGAACCGGGCGGCAACGGTCGCCATTGAAAACGCACGTCTCAGCGACGGGCAAATCACGGCGGACGTAGTGGTAAAGAGTCAGACAGGGCACAAATTGCCCAGTGGCTTCCCCTCCCGGCGCGCCTGGCTGCACGTCACCGTCCGCGATAGCAATGGACAGCCCGTCTGGGAATCGGGCGCAGTGCGGGCCGATGGCTTTATTCAGGGCAATGACCATGACGCCGATGCCAGCCAGCACGAGCCGCACTACGAGGCCATCAACAGCCCAGAACAGGTACAAATCTACGAAGCGATCATGCACGACGCACAGGGCAATGTGACCACCACGCTGCTGCGTGGTGCAGGGTACATCAAAGACAATCGCCTCTTGCCCGATGGCTTTGACAAAACCACCGCGCCAGACGACATCGCTGTGCAGGGGCAAGCCAAATCAGACAGCGACTTCATCGGGGGCAGCGACCGTGTACGGTATGTCGCAGAGGTAGGCCATGCAACAGGGCCATTCACACTAGAGGTAGAATTGCTCTATCAGACCATCGGCTATCGCTGGGCGCAGAACATAGGCGATGACGACACCGCCGAGGGCGCTCGCTTCCTGACCTATTATCGGAGCACACCCAATGCAGGCGTGAGACTGGCGACAGCCAGCGTCCAGGTCGGGCACTAGGCCGCCCTGCACCCTGTCATCAGCGAAATAGGGGCGCAGCAATATATAGACGACGTGGCCCGCGAACAACAGGTAGAAGAAAGTCTTATGCCATCACTATGTCCAGCAACAGGTGATCAGCGAGTCGCTCCAATTCACTGGCCGACCACCGATCGGATTACAGGCGTTGATTTCCATACCCGCCGCGTTGAGATACTGGGCCAGGTTGGAATCGGTGTATTGCGCTGGCAGGTCGGGATGATGGTTGGGATTCTGGTCTATCGGATAGAGCACATATTTCGACGCCCAATAGTCCAACGCCACCGGGTCCGTGCTGGCAAGCAGTATGTTCTGTCGCGACGTGGTGTTCGGCGGATAGCCACCCAATGAAGCGTAGGACACCCAAATGGCATCCATGATGTTCAAGTCCGGCGCGCGTACATGAGCGAACATCTGGCCCAGCACTTCGCCAATGCGGCCATAGTGATAACCTGAGTCTGAAAACGACATAGACAGCACGCCGTAGAACAGCTTTAGAGCGCCGGTCACTCCACAGCCGCCGTGCGTTTTCAACACCGGCATGTTGATCAGCTTGAGGTTCTGGGCATAGCCCGAACCGCTCCACAGCCCGCGGGCCAGCTCCACCCGATGCCCGCCAGCAGTGGTAAAGCACGGATAGGAGATGTACCACGACTGCCGTTCCGGGTGCGGGTTAAGCCTGCGGTAGCCGTTCGTGCTGTGGTCATTGTCCGACACCTGGACCGAGCGCACTGAGTCTAACAGGAACGCGCTGACCGGCCGGCCACTGAATACTGTCCGCACCAGGTAATTGAAAGTGTGGGCCGGGTTCTCGGCGTTGGCCGCGGTGGAGGTATCCCCATTGTAGTTCTGATTGCTGTCGAAGCTGCCGCGCCCCTGCCCATTCTCAACGATCACCACCTCGCCGCTGAAGCCCGCCGGGTGGTCCAGGATGCGCTGGATCAGCCCACGCAGCACGTCTGTGTTGGTGCAGCCCCGATGTTTCCACTGCGCGTTCACCTTCAGCAGCACCACATCGTTCGCTGCGATGAGGCCGTTTGGCCCTGCCAGATCACTCGTTTCTGAGTGTTGGTAGAACTTAAGGCCCTTTTGCCCCATCAAGGTCAGCAGGCTCTCCACGCCTGGATGATAGTTGGCCGAGCTGAAATCAGGTATGCCAATATCTCGCACGCCATATATCATCGAAGATGGAGCTTTGCTAATCAGCGGCAGATAGATTGGCCCTGGCGACTGGGCATTTGCCAGCCCCATCCCGGCAAAGTGCCTGCCGATCAACCCTCCCGCAAACAGCGAAAACAGCCCGCGTAGAAATTCCCGACGATTGAACCAAACCTTCGATGCCATAGTATCTCCTATCTAGTATCTCCTGTCTATACCGGTAAGTTTTAATCGAATCACTGCCACCATTTTGCCGCATGGGCGATCAAGCATCGTCTTTCAAGATCAGCGGCAGCCACTGCCAGTCGCTGGCGACGCTGCCCCGCCATGTTGCCTGGTTATCGGCCGGGTCATCCCAAAGGAAGACGCCCGCGCCAGTCACCGTGCTGCTCAGCGGCGTACGCGGCGCAAGATTCACGTCTACCTCGACTGTGACGGTGAAAGTGCGCCGCGTATACGGAGCAAGCGACCCCACCTGCCACACCACCACGTCCGGCGAGGGCTGAAAGGTCGGCAGGCCACTGCTGTCGCCGATATAGGTCAGCCCCGCGCTCAGCGTGTCGGTCATCACCAGGCCGGTTACCGGGTCGGGGCCGGGGTTGGCATAGCGCACCGTCAGGGTCGTCTGCGTTCCGGTCATCACCACGCCGCTACCCCAATGCTCCACCCTCAGCCCTGGCGGGATGATGCGCGCCAGCCCGGCCAACGTCGCCACTGTGCCTTTCACAAATTCAGCAGCAAAAGGCAAATTCGTACGGGCCAGCGTGTCATTGGTGGTATGATAGTAGGCGTTGAAATCAGGGCGATTGGGGTAGTAGTCTTCAATCAACAGCACAGCAGGATAGCCACGGTTCCAGAAACGGGAGTGATCGCTGAACGTCGTAGCCCCGGCGGTGACTATCTGCGGCGACAGGCCCAGCGAGTATGTAACAATCGCATTGGCGAAGGCCGCGCCCAGCGACTGGGAACTGCCCATTGTGCCAGCGTGGATGTCCATGTGTCGGTCGCCGTTGGAGTCCCAGGCGATCATGTCCAGGTTCAGCACGCCCGCAATCGCCGTGCCCAGTGAGACGGCCTCGTTCACGTAATGATAGCTGCCATATAGCCCCTGCTCCTCAGCAGGGAAGGTCACGAAACGCAGTGTGCGCTCGAAGCGGTACCGGCTGAGCACACGCGCCGCCTCCAGCACGCCTGCCACGCCACTGGCATTGTCGTCGGCCCCTGGCGCGACGTTGTACGGGTCGCCAGAAGTCGAGTCATAGTGCGCACAGGCGATGTAGACCACTTCGCTGGACGGCCCCCAGCCCGACAGCGTCCCTTCGATGTTTTGTAGCCAGCGGTCATAGTAATAGAAACTCTGATGGCGGACGTTTGACGCACCTAAGATGGACTCCATCTGCCCGCGGATGTAATCGCGCTTGCCCGGCAGTTCCGACGAGAACGTATACCGCGAGCCTTTGGCATCCCAGCCAGCGAGGTTGGAATCGTCCTGGAGGAAGCGGATGTCGTCGTGAACCCTTATCTGCGAGACCGATTGCACAAGAGCCGCAATCAACGGATCATACGCGGCAGCCACCGTGGAAGGAGGTACTGCAAATGAGGGAGGCGTCAGGGGCAAATCGACCGGGCCAAGCAACCTGATGACCATCACTCCTTGCCCTGTCAGCCTCTCAATGGCTTCCACATCAGCCTTCAGGACAGGCATCTCAGGCAGGTAGGGAAAAGCCTTCGCGTATCGCTCCAGCAGGTCGGCCGGGGCGGTAGGCGGCACCGACGCCAGATAGTACATCTCCGGCGCCGCTGGCGCGTCCAGCACGATCACGCCAAGCCCCAGCCCGCGCAGCGCATTGATCTCGCCAGCCGAAGCCAGGGTGAGCAAGACATCCTCTCGCACATCGAGGATATGAAGGCCAAGCCCTCTCAGCTTCTGCAATCCCTCCCAGTCGCCAAAGGCGACTACAGCCAGGGAAAGCGACTGTGGCTCATCGGCGCCAACTTGGGCGACACCCGACCAGGCGCCCAGCGCGAAGCACAGCGACACGAGCAAAATCAGAGAATAGTGTTGTCTCATTTGATGCAACCTTTGCGCAGAACCGTCCAGCGCTATTCTATCACAGGCGTACAGGAAAAGAAAAATCTCCCAAAAAGTGTCCTGACTTTGACAAGTGCCGACAAACCTGGTATATTACGACCGTTCTACGCACGAAAACTGAAGACACTTGACGCCTGTGGCCGACGGTGGGCCTCACTGACAGGCCAGAACAGGGTCATTTGACGGCCAGGGAGAGAGAACTCATGGAACGTGAACCAATCGTGCAGATGCGCGGTATCTGGAAACGCTTCGGGGCGGTAACTGCTTTGCGCAACGTGGACCTCGACTTGTATCCCGGCGAAGTACTGGGCCTGGTTGGCGACAACGCAGCCGGCAAGTCTACGCTGATGAAGATCCTGAGTGGAGCATATATTCCGGACGAGGGACAGATCATCATCGAAGGGAAGCCTGTTCACTTCCACAACACCCGTGAAGCCATGGACATGGGCATCGAGATGGTCTATCAGGACTTTGCCCTGTGCAACAACCTCAACGTCGTGAGCAACGTATTTCTTGGCCGCGAGATCAGGCAGAGGCTCATCTTACCCATACTCCGTCGCCTCGACAAAAAGGCAATGGAAAAGAAGACCGTAGAGGTTATCAAGGAACTGGGTATCGGCGTCAAATCGGTCAAAGCCAAAGTGGAAAACCTGTCCGGCGGCCAACGGCAGTCCGTGGCCATTGCCCGCGCCGTCGGCTTCAACGCCAAAGTCATCATCATGGACGAGCCTACGGCCAGCCTGTCGGTCAAGTCAATTGCCCCCCTGCTGGACCTCATCCAGCGGCTCAAAGCCCAGGGCATCGGCTTGATCCTGATCAGCCATCGTCTGCAAGATGTCTTCACCGTCGGCGACCGGGTCATGGTGCTCAAAGGTGGTGAGAACGTCGGCGTGCGCAATCTCCATGAGACCAACATGGATGAAGTAGTCGAACTGATGGTCAAGGGTTTCTCCAGCTCGGAATCCGGCGGCGACCGCGAGCTCGCCCGCGTCTATTCAGCCGAACTGTCTCACAAAGAGAGGTGAGGCGACATGGTGAACCGCCAGACGCTGCCAACGGTCATTCAGATCCCAAAAGTCACCTGGGTTGTGGTCTTGCTGCTCATTCTGTTCAGCCTCGGCTCGGCCAATTTCTTCACCTTGAACAATCTCTTGACCATCGGGCGGCAGGCTGCCGTTTTGGTGATTATTGCTATGGGGACGACGCTGGTCATCCTCAGCGGCGGGGTTGACCTATCTTCAGGCACGGTCATGAGCCTGGCTGGCTGTGTGGCCGTTATGTCTATAAATGATGCCGGATTGCCCGTGCCGCTGGGCATGACATTGGGCATTGGCAGCGGCATTCTGGCCGGCTTAGCCAACGGCTTGTTCATCACATTTGGCCGCGTCCCACCTTTTGTGGCTACGTTTGGCATGTTGGCCATGGCCCAGGGGTTGGCCCTGGTGCTCACCAATGCCTCATCCCAGGTCGCGCCGACGGGCTTCTACCGCTTCATTGGCAATGGTGATGTGCTGGGCATACCGGCTTTGGTCATCCTGGCAGCATTGGTCTTTCTCTTCGCCAATTACATCCTCTACGAGACTGCTTTCGGTGTCTACATTTTCGGGCTGGGCAGCAACGAAGACGCCGTCAGGCGGATGGGCGTCAACGTGCGCCAGTGCAAAATCAGCCTTTACGCGCTGGCCGGAGCGTTGTCTGGCTTGGGCGGGGTTGCGCTGTCTTCGCGCATGTCCACCGCTCACCCTACCGTCGGTTTGGGCTGGGAATTCGACGCCGTAGCTGCGGCTGTGTTGGGCGGCACATCGCTATCCGGCGGACGGGGCAGCCTGGCCGGGACGCTCGTCGGAGTTATGCTCATCGCCGTCCTGCGCAACGGCCTAAACCTCATCGGACTGCCCAGCAACTGGCAACACGGCGTCACTGGTGTGGTCATCGTCGCCGCGCTGGTAATCGAGGTCGTCCTGAGCCGACGACAGCTCCAATGGCTCGGTATTGAGGAGTAAGAAGAGGCAATGGAAAGTAAAATCGCCGCCAAAGCTTTGATTGAAGCGCAAGAAACACCTGTACACTGGACATCCATATTGGCCGGCTCCTCTCGGCTCATTGCACTGGTCATTCTTTTCATCGCTACATCCATCGTCAGCCCACACTTTTTGTCAGTGGGGAACATTATGAACGTGGTGCGGGTCGCCAGCCTGATTTTGATCATGGCGCTGGGAGAGATGGTGGTCATTCTTCTGGGCGAAATTGACCTGTCCGTCGGGGCCATCCTCACCGTATCGGCGATCATCGCCGCCGGCTTCATCAAGGGCGAAGCGACAGGTACAGGCGACTGGCACTATGGCTTCGGCATCCTGGCCGGGCTGGCAACCGGCGTTTTCTTTGGATTCTTGAATGGGCTGCTGGTCACCAAGGTCAAGCTGCCCTCGTTTATCGCCACCTATGGCATGATGTTCGTAGCCAACGGTGCGGCCATTGTGGCCATGGGCGGCTATGTCATCTACGGTTTCAAGGACGATTTCCGGTTCTGGGGAAAAGGGTTTATCATGGGCATCCCCATGCCCATCGTGCTGATGGCCGCCGTAGCCATCGTCCTACACTTCGTGCTCAGCCAGACGGCCCTCGGTCGCCACATCTACGCAATTGGCGGCGACCGGAAATCAGCCCGTCTGGTCGGCATCAATCAGGCGCGCGTAACGATCATCGCCTACATGATCAGCGGCTTTTGCGCCGCTTTCGCCGCTGTTCTACACGTAGCCCGCATGAATTCAGCCGAAGTCGCCATGGGCGATTATTTCCTGCTGCCGGTGATCGCCACAGTGATCATCGGCGGCACATCGCTGTCCGGCGGCCGAGGCACTGTGCCAGACACCATCATCGGCGGACTGCTGCTGGCAATGATCAACAACGCGCTGACCTTATTGGGGGTCTCGTCGCAGTGGTATTTCTTTTCGATGGGCGCCCTGATTGTTGGGGCAGTTGTCATTGGGCAATTGGGCCGCGCCGTAGACATCATCCCGAGCGGCCATTAGGGTAAGAGAGGAGGTGTTCGACGCAGAAAACTCGCCCACTTTTTGCCGTTCGACTTGGAAATCAGACCAATGAATCTTTTCAATGGAGATGGAAGGAGGAAGTTCAAAGATGAAAATATACAAATACCTGAGCCTTCTGTTGATCGTGGCGATGTTGGGCTTATCTTGCATAAGCGTCGCCGCCCAGCAGCAGGAAATCCCCGGCGTGACGGATGAAATCAAAGCCACCAGGCCGTGGAAGATCACCTACATCATCAAGAATACCATCAACCCATTCTGGGTGCGGACGACCGAAGGCGCGCTGAGCGGCAAGGACTTCGGCGTGGAAGTCACCGTCCTCGCCCCACAGAAACCAGACAACGTCGAGGAGCAAATCCGCCTGGTCGAGGACGCCATCTCGCAGAAGGTTGACGGCATCATCATCGCCGCCACCGACACCAAAGGCCTGGCACCGGTCGTGGAAAAAGCTGTCGAGGCCGGCATCCCGGTCATCGGCCACAACACACCCACCGCCAGCGACAAGCCGCTGACCTTCGTCGGCTTCGACAATGTGACCGCCGGCAAAACCATCGGCCGATGGGTCGCCCAGAAACTGGGCGGCAAAGGCAAAGTGCTCATCCTGGAAGGCCCGCCCGGCCACCAGAACGCCGGCGAACGCAAACAGGGCTTCCTGGAAGGCCTGCAAGAAGGCGGCCAGTTCGAAATCCTCGACTCGCAGACAGCCCAGTGGCACCGCTCCGAAGCCCTGCGCATCACCGAAGACTGGCTGCAACGCTTCCCTGAAATTGACGCCATCATCGCCGCCAACGATGAAATGGCCCTCGGCGCTTCAGAAGCCGTCCAGGCCGCCGGCCGCGAGGGCATCGTCATCACCGGCTTCGACGCCAACAACGACGCCCTGCAGGCCATCAAAGAAGGCAAAATGCACGCCACCATTGACCAGGTGCCACAGAAACAGGCCCGCCAGGCCGTCCAACTGATGGTCCAATACCTGGAAAGCGGCAAGACCAAAACCTTCCCGCCCAAAATCCCTTGGCAGGACATCACCCTGGTCTCCACCGACAACATTGACGAGTTCCTGGCCGCCAAATAGCCGGTCTGTTGTTTCACCAAAGACAGTAGAGACGCAACATGTTGCGTCTCTACTGTAAGAAAGAAGGCTTATCTATGCTGCAATCCAAAGGTATTGTGCTGCACGGCAACAAACGGGCAGAGATTGTCGTCGAGGAAGCGGCCATGCCCACCGGCCGACAGGTCCTGATCAAGACACACGCCGTCGGGCTGTGCGGTTCTGATATTGCCCTGTACAACGGAACTTATGAAGGGCCCAAGAATTACCCAATTTACTTCGGCCACGAATGGTCGGGCGTCGTGGAAGCCGTCGGCCCAGAGGTCGTCAAAGTCAGACCAGGCGACAAAGTCACCGGCGACTGTTCGTTGTTTTGCGGTGCATGTGAATTCTGTGCTCTCGATAAGAATTTATGTAAATTTATTGAAAAGCAGGGCATCACCCAAGATGGCGCATCGCGCCAATATGTGCTACAGGATGAGAAATACGTGTACCGCGCCGACCCGTCCGCCGACCTCGACCTGGTCGCTCTGAGCGAGCCACTGGCCGTGGGCGCGCATGCCGTCCGGCGGGTCAGCGCGGTGCGTTCAGACCTGAAACAAGCTAAGGTTTTGGTGCTGGGCGGCGGCACGATTGGCTTTTCTTGTTTCTTTGCTTTGAAGTACATCTACGGCTGCCAGCGCGTCGAGCTGCACGATCTGGTCGAGTCGCGGGTGGACAAGGCACTCCGCCTCGGCGCGGCAGAGCCGACCGACGTGCTCACCAGCGCGGGAGATGCGGACAGCTATGGGGGGATGTACTCAGGCCGCGGCTACGACATCATTTTCGAGTCAACAGGCTCACCGGCCGCTTTCAGACAGGCTGTTGATCTGCTGCGGCCGTTAGGCATAGTGGTAGCCTTGGGCTTCATCCCCTCGGTGGAATTCAGCCTGAAGACCATCACCCTGAAAGCCGCACAGGTCATGGGCAGCATCGGAGGCACGGGCGAGTTCGAGACCGTCCTCGATTTTATCGTGCGCCACCCCGACGTCGCCAGCCAAATCATCTCGCACCGCATTCCTTTCGAGGACTACGACCGGGCCTTCGCCGCGGCCTCGGACCGCCAGAACGCAATGAAGGTATTGATCGAGTTCTGATCAGGAGAGTGAACTATGACTATTCCCAAGACCATGAAGGCCGCAGTTTTGTTCGGCGAAGGTGACATGCGCCTGGTCGCCGACTATCCCGTCCCAACACCTGGCCCCAACGAGGTGCTGATCCGCGTACAGGCTTGCGCCATCTGTGGCACAGACCCGAAAATCCTGGCCCATGGCTGGCCCAATCATCCGCCCTATGGCACGTTCATTTTTGGACACGAATACGCCGGCCAGGTCGTCGCCCTGGGCGAGGGCGTCACCGAGTTCCGGGTGGGCGACCGGGTCGCCATTGAGCCGCACAAGGGCTGTGGCGTGTGCAACAATTGCCGGGATGGGCTATACAACACGTGCTTGAACTACGGCAACCTGGCTAAAGGACACCGACACTACGGCTTCACCGTCAACGGTGGCTACGCCGAATACGCCGTGAACCATACCAATTCGGTGTACAGAATTCCCGATGACATGCCGATCAACGAAGCGACATTGATCACGACGGCCGCTACCAGCCTGTACGGCATCCGGCGCATCGGCGGCATCCGCACCGGCGAGACGGTGGTCGTATCGGGGCCGGGGGCCATCGGCCTGATGGGTGTGTTGTTGGCCAGGCTGTTGGGCGCAGGCCGGGTGGTGCTCACCGGCACACGGCCCGAACGATTGGAGCTGGGCCGCAAACTCGGCGCGGATGTGACCGTGAACATCCGCACGGAGAACGTCGTCGAGCGCATCATGGCCCTGACCGACGGCGTTGGCGCCGATGCTGTCCTGGAATGCTCAGGCGAGGCGCAGGCAGCCAGCGATGCCGTAGAATACACCAAGAAGAACGGCCGCATTGCGTTGATCGGGCTGTATCATGAGCCGGTCTCGTTGAACTTGTTCAAGGCGGCCCAGTGGAACATCACCATTGCCGGCTCAAAAGCGGAGGGTGAGCGCTCTCTGGCCTATGCCTTGCCGGTGTTGGCCCGGCGCGTGGATGCCCTCTCGTGGCTCATCACCCACACCTTCCCTCTCGACCAAATCCATCAGGCATTTGAGACGGCTGAGAAGCGGTTGGGTGGGGCGATCAAAGTTGTGGTCAACCCATGACCGATGTCCCTGAAGTCGTCATTTATACCGATGGGGCGTGCCTGGGCAATCCGGGGCCGGGCGGATACGGCGTCGTGCTGTTGAATGGCGACCATCGCCGCGAGCTCTCGGCCGGCTACAGGCGGACAACCAACAACCGCATGGAGTTGATGGCGGCCATCGTCGGCCTGCGCGAGCTCAAACGGCCATGTCGGGTGACGATGTATACCGACTCGCAGTATGTATACAACGGTATCACCAGGGGGTGGGCCAAACGCTGGCGGGCCAATGGCTGGCGACGCAATGCGCGCGAGAAGGCGCTCAATCCCGACCTGTGGGCTGAGCTGTTAGACCTGTGCGACCGGCACCACGTCCGTTGGGTGTGGGTACGCGGCCACGCCGGCAACGCTGAAAACGAGCGATGCGACCGGCTGGCCGTGGAAGCCTGCCGGAGCGGGAATCTTCAGCGCGACGTTGGTTATGAGAGGCAACAACCTTGAGCGGCCCAAGACGACATGGCTGACCACATTCCCTGAAGGGCGGACTTGTGGGTCAGTCCATGTACAGGTCTGGAGCAGGTTTGCCTGGCACCTCGTGGCAATGTCGGCAGCGGGCTTCGTATTTCTCGCTGGCGCCGACCAGAATGACGGGGTCGTCGTATGACGCCGGCTTGCCGTCAATCAGACGCTGAGTTCGTGAGGCTGGCGCGCCACAGACGACGCAGATAGCCTGGAGCTTGTC
>Ga0129299_1001146_pt1 | contig 17679 bp, 18 predicted proteins | sample ConPoolayeCmetaG_FD_94477 | JGI IMG/M metagenome (GOLD analysis project Ga0129299, IMG submission 94477) | Hot spring microbial mat communities from California, USA to study Microbial Dark Matter (Phase II) - Cone Pool mat layer C metaG ...
ATTGCTGTTGTCCAGGTCGAGGAGGCTGCGCCGGATTTTCACCCGCGCTACGATGCGACCAGCCGAGAGTATGAATATCGGCTGTACGTAGCTCAGGTCCGGGACCCGCTCCGCCGCTGGCGCGCTTGGCATGTGGTAACCCCACTCGATATGGCAGCGATGCAGGAGGCGGCCGAGAGTTTGCTGGGGACGCATGACTTTAGCGCGTTCGGAACGCCGCCGAAGGGCGATAACCCGGTGCGGACAGTCTTTCAGGCCACTTGGGCTAGCTACGGGGATGAGTTGCGCTTGGCGATCAGCGCCGACGCCTTTCTGTACCGCATGGTGCGCCGAGTCGTGGGAACCCTGGTCGAGGTCGGGCGGCGGCGAATGACCGCCCACGAGTTCCGCGCCGTATTGGCTGCCCGTGACCGGAAACGGGCCGCACCGCCGGCGCCGGCTCACGGGCTGACGTTGGTGGCGGTGAAGTATCCCGAGGCAAAGTAACCTGTCGTAGCCCTGCTGGGGCGGACAGGGCTGCGTAAGGAGTGTGGACAGCGTGATGAAGACGTATTCGGCCAAACCGCAGGATATCCAGCGCAAATGGTACATCATCGATGCCGAGGGCAAGACCCTGGGCCGTCTGGCGACGCGCGTGGCGACCATTCTGCGCGGCAAGCACAAGCCGATCTTTACCCCGCATCTGGACTGTGGCGATTTTGTAATCGTGGTCAATGCCGAGAAGATCCACGTCACAGGCAATCGGCTTGCGGATAAGATCTACTACCGCCACTCTGGCTACCCCGGCGGGTTGAGCGCCATCAGCCTGCGCGATCTGCTCAAGAAGCGCCCTGAGCGGGTTATCGAGCAGGCTGTCAGGAAGATGCTGCCCAAGAATGCATTGGGACGCCACATGCTCAGGAAGCTGCGCGTCTACGCGGGGCCGGCACACCCGCACACTGCTCAGCGCCCCGAAGTGTTGGAGCTTGAGTAGCGTGCGGCGAATGAGATTGATCTGAAAAAGGGTGAAAGTTATGCCGTATTTTGAGGGAATTGGGCGTCGCAAGCGATCCGCTGCCAGAGTGCGAGTTCACCTGGAGGGGACCGGCAACATCGTCGTCAACGACAAGCCGCTGGACGAGTACTTCACACGCTACGGTGATGCGGTAGCCGCAACCCAGGCACTCGATGTGACCGGCACACGAGGGCGCCTGGACGTAACGGTGAAGGTGCGCGGCGGGGGCGTGACAGGCCAGACCGGGGCCGTTCAGATGGGGCTGGCGCGGGCGCTGGTCAAGTACGACGAATCGTTACGCCCGGTGCTGCGTAAGGCGGGCCTCCTGACGCGCGACCCGCGCGAGAAGGAGCGCAAAAAGCCCGGCCTCAAGCGCGCCCGCAAAGCGCCCACCTACACCAAACGTTAGCTTCCCAGCCAGCGGCTCTGCGGCGGCGGCCTGCAATGAACGGGTCGCCGCCTATGGTGCATGGTTCAGGAGAGAGCGCTTATCCGCGCTCTTTCGTTTGCTGAGGGCCGCTTATGTTTGGCTCCTGCTATAATCAGCGCCATGCCACCCTTAATTGTGCTTTCTCACTACCAGGCCGCCCCGATCCTGGCTGCCAGGCTCCGAGGTGCGCGCACCGCGACCGCGTCGCCCGATTTGGGGCTGTCGATGGTCGAAGTGACTCTGTTAGATCAGGGAGTGACCTTCCCGACTGGGGAGCGGGTAAGCTGGGCGGATGTGGAACGGATCGCGCAGTCCAACAATACTTGCTTCTGGGTGGATGGCGATGCAATATGCCCGGTCCAGGCGTTCTCACAGGTAACAGGCTGGGTGCGCTCGCTTTACCCGACGCCGGGTGCGCCGACCATGCTCGTCTCCGGTGTGCCCATGCACCGCATTAAGGGCACCGATCCCCATCGAGATACGCTCAGCAAGATCAAAGCAGTAGCACCCCTGATCGGGCGGGTGCTCGATACCGCCACCGGCCTCGGTTACACCGCCATTGAGGCGGCGCGGACGGCGGACGAGGTGATCACCATCGAGCTGGACCCGACCAGCCTCGAAATCGCCCGGCTCAATCCCTGGTCTCAACCGCTGTTCGAGAATCCGAAGCTGGTGCAGATGATCGGCGATGCCCAGGATGTGATCGCGGAGCTGCCCCCTGGCAGCTTCCACCGTGTGATCCACGATCCGCCCGCCTTCAGTCTGGCAGGTGATCTGTATTCGGGCGACTTCTACCGGCAATTGTTCCGCGTGCTCACCCGCCGGGGCATCCTTTACCACTATGTTGGCGACCCGCAGAGCAAGTCGGGGCGGAGCGTGACAGCAGGGGTGATCCGCCGCCTGCAGGAAGCGGGCTTTGTGCGGGTCGTTCGCAGGCCGCAGGCATTCGGCGTGGTGGCCTACAAATCGTAGGCGCGCAGCAGGGCTGCGCTTTCTGCTCACAAGGACTCAGCATGGCTCTCACCATCGTTGGCCTTGGCCCCGGCGACCCGGGGATGATCACTCGCGCGGCTTGGGAGGCGCTCAGCCATGCCAGGGAGGTCTTCCTGCGCACGCGCATTCATCCAACTGTGCCTCATCTGCCCCCCGGGCCGATCTACCACAGCTTCGATGAGCTGTACGAACAGGCCCATGATTTCGCTCAGGTGTATGATTCCATCGTAGCCCGGCTGGTTGCGGCGGCGGCGCATGACGACGTGGTATATGCCGTGCCCGGTGATCCGATGGTGGCTGAGGGGACGGTGACGCGGCTGCTTGCCGAATGTCAGGCTCAGCGAATCGCTATCCGGGTCATCAACGGGGTGAGCTTTATCGAGCCTACCCTGGCGGGGTTGGGCGTCGATGCCGCCTGCGGCCTGCAGATCGTGGATGCGACCGACCTGGCTGCGCTCGATCATCCCCCCATCAACCCCGACCATCCTGCCTTGGTTGTCCAGTTGTATGGGCAGCGGCTCGCTTCCGACGTGAAGCTGACGCTGATGAACCAGTACCCGGATGGGCATCCGGTGGCGCTGGTTCATGCCGCGGGCACGCCAGAGCAGCGGGTTGAACATCTCCCCTTATATGAGGTCGACCGGCGTGCTGTGTCCCACCTCACCACCCTGTTTGTGCCGCGCTTCGATGCCTCACCAGAGGCGGTTGCCAGCTTTGAAGGCTTTCAGCAGACAATTGCCCGGCTCCGTGCGCCGGATGGCTGCCCCTGGGATCGGGAGCAAACACACCAATCCCTTCGGCCCTACCTGCTCGAGGAAACGTATGAGCTGCTGGAAGCCATCGATGCCGATGACCCGGCAAAGCTGCTTGAGGAGTTGGGCGACCTGTTGATCCAAGTGGTGCTGCACGCGCAAATTGCGGTGGACGAAGGCGAGTTCCATATGGCAGAGGTTATCCGGCGTGTGGATGCCAAGATCAAACGCCGCCACCCGCACGTTTGGGGGGATGTGGATGTCCGTGGCAGCGCGGAGCAGGTGAAGGCGAACTGGCAACGGATCAAAGCCGCCGAACGCGCTGAGCAGGGTCAGGCGGAAGGTGGTCTGCTTGACGGCGTCCCTCGCGCGTTGCCCGCTCTGGCTCAGGCGCATGAGTACGATCTGCGCGCCCGCCGGGTCGGTTTCGACTGGGCCACCGAGGACGAGGTGATCGCCAAGGTGCAGGAGGAGATCGCGGAGATCCAGCAGGCTGCCACTGGCGACGAGCGCTTTATCGAGATTGGCGATCTGCTGCTGGTGATCGCGGTGTGGGCGCGCTGGCTGGGGATCAACCCCGAGGACGCGCTCAGGGCGGCCAACCGTCGTTTCTACGACCGCTTTACCTACATCGAGCGGCGTGTGCGGGATGAAGGTCGCGCCTGGGAATCGGTGGGCCTCCAAGAAATGCTCGACCTGTGGGATGAAGCCAAGCGAGCGACGAAATGAGAAAAGCCTGCTACCCCAAGCAGGCTTCCTTCCCGTCCAGTCGGGGCGGAGGGATTTGAACCCACGACCTCAGCGTCCCGATCGCTGCGCGCTACCAAGCTGCGCTACGCCCCGCTGTGAAGTGTGTTAAAGTATAACGCGCGGCTCGCGGTTTGGCAAAGAACGCAGCCCACATCCCTGTACCGGAAAGGGGCTGGGCCATGAAGATTGTTGGCATTGGTAACCCGGTTTTCGATTACATCAAAACACCCGTGGTTGACACCCGCACGCGCGTGCTCTCCGGGTGCTCGACCAATGCCTGCCTTGCCGCCCGCAGGTTGGGGGCAGAGACGACCCTGATCGGCTGTGTGGGGGAGGATTTCGCTGCCACCTTTGACGCGGCTCTGAAGCGCTACCGCATTGCGGCCCATGTCTATCCTTCCCCGGAGACAGGCGGTTTCAGCCTGGTCTACTACGATGCGCTCGGCAACCGCCATCTCGATGTGCTGGGCCGTGCCGCGCCTATCCCGTCTATCCCGGAGGGGGTGGTCGAGGCTGCTGACTATGTGATTGTGGGGCCAATCCTCGGCGAAGTATCCGCCGACCTCCTGCGCGAGGTTCGGCAGGCTGCGCGGGGTAGGGTGCTGCTCGACCCACAGGGTATGCTGCGGCGAATCGGAGCGGATGGCCGCATCGAGCACTATCGCAACGCCGAGATTGAGGCCATAGCCCCTTTGTGCGATGTGATCAAAGCCAACGAGGTGGAGGCAGAGACGATCACCGGGATCAACCCGCGTGCGGGCGAAGGCGACCTGCGGCGTGCAACACAGGCCCTGCAGAGACTGGGCTGCCAGGTGGCTATCGTGACAATGGCAGCCGATGGATCGGCGGCATTTGACGGTGACCACTACACCCGTATTCCCGCTTTTGCTACCAACGCCATCGATCCCACTGGCGCGGGCGATACGTATGCTGCCGGATTTGTGGTGGGCTATCTCCGATATGGCTCGCTGAAGGAAGCGTGCTATTACGGTTCATGTGTGGCCTCGGTCATGGTGGAACATGTGGGGCCCGATTTCCCCCTCACGGCCCGCGAGGCCGATCGCCGTTTCGAACTGCTGATGCGTGATGGGTCAGGTTAGGAGAACACAATGCTGGCGCAGAATCGCCGTTTGTACGAGAAGATGAGCCAATCGCTGGGGCGGCTGGGGCTGGCTCTGGGGCTATCCCCGAATTTCTGGACACTGGCCGGGCTGGCGCTATCCGCCGTGGCGGCTGCGCTGCTCGCCAACCGACTGCTGGGCTGGTCGTTGCTGGTGATGGTTTTGATGACGCTGACTGATGTGTTGGACGGGGCGACCGCCCGCGCGCTGGGGCGCATCACTCGGTTTGGTGGGGTTCTCGATCATGTGGCTGACCGCTACGCCGAGTTGTTTGTGGCAGGGGGGGTGATGCTCAGCGGCTTGGTTGAGCCGATCTGGGTGCTGTTTGGCATCGCCGGGGCGTTGATGGCCAGCTACGTGCGTGGCAAGGCTGAGTCGATGGGCGGGCTACCAAGCGCCAACGTCGGTTGGGCGGGCCGCCAGGAGAAAGCGTATATCTTGCTGGCGGGCATTCTGGTCGAGATGATGCGCCTTGGGCCGGGCGCGCTTCAATGGGCGTTTATCCTGATCGGGATCGTATCGCACGTCACAGCCATCCAGCGGCTGTTGTATGTCCGTCGGATGACTGCGGAAGCGGAGTAGGGGGGCGCATGTCCTTTACACCATTCGGCATCCATCTCGGGCCGCTGACGCTCAGCTACTTCGGCCTGATCCTCCTGTTGGCTATGGCGGTCGGCGGCGTCATCAGCTACCGGCGGGCGCGGGCGCGCGGCCAGGATCCCGAGCTGGTGATCGATGCCCTGACCTGGGGATTGATCGGCGCAGTGATTCTGGCGCGCCTGTTCTATATCTGGAACCCTCCACCGTCGGTGGCTGAGTTGTACAGCCGCCGTTGGTATCTGACCCATCCTTTTGATTTGCAGGTGGGGCCGCTGGCGATCTGGAGCGGTGGTTTCGGGCCGGCTGGGGCATTGCTAGGTGGGCTGCTGGGTGTGTTCATCTTCTTGAAGCGCCGGGGCGTAGATATCTGGCTGTGGGCCGACATCCTGACGCCGGGCAGCCTAGCCGGGCTGGCGATAGCGTGCCTGGCAAACATCGTCAACCAGCAGATGTATGGGCCGCCGACCTCTCTTCCCTGGGGGATCGCTGTCCTTAGCCCGGTTCCACCATACAACGACCTGAACCTGTATCCGGCTGGGACGCGCTTTCATCCCACGCCAGCTTACCTGTCGCTGTGGTCGCTGGCCGTGCTGGGGATCGTCGTGTGGGTCGAGTCGCGCCGGGGGCTGCAGCCGGGCGATCTCTTCCTGCTAGCAGCGCTCATCTTCCTGCCCGGTCTGTTCGTGGCTGATTTTCTGCGCCTCGATCTAAGTCGTTCTCTCTTCGGGTTGTCAGGGGTGCAGGTCATGGCAGTGCTTCTCCTTATTGGAGGTCTGTGGATCGGCCTGCGACGCAACCGGCAAGTCGAGGGGCTGGCAGGGGACGCCAAGCCACCCGCCGCATCCACCACTTCAGACGGCCACTAGGAATACTCCCCCATTGCATAAAGCCGACGACCGGTTAGGATCAAGGAACGGGGTGAGGCTTATTGAACACAGGGGGGTCGATGGTTGGCGGTAGATATGATCGAGACCTTTGAACTCACCAAGCATTTTGACAATTTCGTGGCGGTGCAGGATGTTTCGCTATCGGTGCGAACAGGGGAGGTCTTGGCCCTGTTGGGGCCGAACGGCGCGGGCAAGACAACTACCGTCCGTATGCTGACGTCCATCCTTGCCCCCACGGCGGGCACGGCGCGCGTGGCGGGCTTCGATGTGGTTCGGCAGCCAGAGGAGGTGCGGGCGCATGTCGGCGTCCTGACCGAGGGGCATGGGCTGTACCTGAGGATGCGGGGGCGCGAGTATTTGGACTTCTTTGGCGAGTTGTACGGCCTGGACCGGGCTGCCCGTCAGCAGCACGGAACGCAGTTGGCTGGGCGTTTTGGCCTGGCTGACGCCCTCGACCGGCGGCTGGGAGAGTATTCGAAGGGGATGCGCCAGAAGTTGGCGCTGGTGCGGGCCATGCTGCACGATCCGCCGGTTCTGATGCTCGATGAACCAACCTCGGCCATGGACCCCCACAGCGCCCGCCAGGTGCGTAATGCCATCCGAGACCTGCGCGGTGATGGGCGCACCATCTTGCTATGCACCCATAATCTGCCCGAAGCCGAGGAGCTGGCTGACCGGATTGCGATCATTCGCCAGGGCAAGATCATTGCCCTGGGCACGCCGGCGGACTTAAAGACGCGCCTGCTTGGCCCGCCCCTGCTGGAACTCCGGCTGGCGGGAGCCGTGAATGGGGTGGCGCATGACCTTTCTGACCTGGTTGAGATCGAGAGCCAAGGGCCGACCTGGCTGCGCTATCGTACGCCCGCTCCGGAGGCGATCAACCCACAGGTCATCTATCGGCTGGCCGCCCTCGGCGTCGAGGTGGTCACCCTCAGTGAGGTTCCCCAGAGCCTGGAAGATGTATACCTGCGTGTCGTTGGGGAAGAAGAACGTGTGTAACGCTGTAGTTGTGGCATTTTAAGATCGGGGTTCGATATGGCAACCTTAGCCCCTTCCGTCCAGCAGACCGGCACGGGCCTGCCCCGGTGGCTGGCGCTGGCGCATTGGAATGTCAGCCGCGCGCTGATCGTCACCCGCCGCGAAGTGCTGGATATGTTCCGCGACTGGCGGATCGTCGCCCCTACCATTGTACTTACCGTGATCTTTCCCTATATCGCTAACTGGGGCGCGGGACGGATGCTCAGCTTCGTGGAGCGCTTCGGCGCTTCGTTGATCGGCGACCGCCTGATCCCTTTCCTGTTGATGGTGGTCGGCTTTTTCCCCATTTCGTTCTCGCTGATCATTGCCCTGGAGACGTTTGTGGGCGAGAAGGAGCGCCGCAGTCTCGAGCCGCTGTTGGCTACCCCGCTGACGAACACCCAGCTCTACATTGGCAAGACGCTGAGTTCCACCATCCCCCCCTTGATGGGCAGCCTGCTTGGCGTGACCGTGTACCTGGTGGGGGTATACCGCAACCTGGAGTGGGTTCCCTCAGCAACCTTGCTGCTGCAGATTATCCTGTTGAACCTGATCCAGGCCCTGGTAATGGTCGCCGCAGCGGTGGTGGTGTCCAGCCAGACCACCAGTGTCCGCGCAGCCAACCTGCTGGCCAGTTTCATCATCATCCCGATGGCTTTTCTGATCCAGGCTGAGGCCCTCATCATGTTCTGGGCCAACTATACCGTCCTCTGGCTGATCATCGTCGGGCTGGTCGTGGTGATGATCCTGCTGGTGCGGATGGGTATCCGTATCTTCAACCGCGAGGAGCTGATCGGCGGCGAGATCGATGAATTGAATCTGCTGGGGGCACTTCGCCAGTGGCTCGCCCTGACCCTGGCCCGTCATGGGGAAGGCCCGCGTCGATCTGCCTGGCAGTGGTATCGCCAGGAGGTGCTGGCTGTGGTGGGGCGGATGTGGTCTGCGATGGGTGTGCTCAGTCTGGCGATGGTCGTCGCTTATTTTATCGGTCTCCGGTATGCCGATGTTTACCGCATTCCAACGGAGCTGTTCCGCACGGAGGATTGGTTCGCTCGCTTTCAGTTGACGATGGAGCAGGCTGGGCTCACCAACCTGCGGGGGGTGTTGTGGGTGCTGAGCCAGAATACGCGCGTGTTGGCAGTCGCTTCGCTGCTCGCGGTGTTCTCATTTGGCGTGCTGGCGATTATGCTGCTGATGGTGCCGCTGGGGCTGGTGGGCTATCTGAACGCCCACATCCTCATTGCCGGTATGGACCCCATGCTGGCGTGGGCGGCGCTCTTTCCTCACGGCATGATCGAGATTCCGGCAGCTTTGCTGGCTGGGGCAGCCGCGGTGCGGCTGGGTGCGACGGTGATCTCGCCCCCGCCTGGCAAAACCGTCGGCGAGGCGTGGATGGAGGCACTGGCAGATGCGACGCGCTTGTGGTTTGCGGCAGTCCTCCCGCTGTTGCTTGTCGCTGCCGTCGCCGAGATCTATGTCACCCCCTGGCTGGTCGGTCTAGTCGCTGGGGGGCGTTAGCAGCCTGAAGGGGTCATGTTGCCATGCCGTCGCTCGTTATCCTCGGCTCAGCCAACGCGGTGCCGGACGCCGAACATGAGAATTCGCACATGCTGCTGAAAGGCTCGCACAGCGCGGTGCTGATCGACTGCGTGGGCCGCCCGTTGGTGAGCCTGAAAAGAGCGGGGGTGGCTGTGGAGGCCCTGACCGATATGATCCTGACCCATTTCCACCCCGATCATGTGGCTGGCGTGCCCAATCTCATGATGGCGTCGTGGCTGGTGGGGCGCACCTCACCCCTGCGCATCTACGGGCTACATCACTGCTTGGAGCGCGTTGAGGACCTGATGACGGCGTTCCATTGGGACGAGTGGACGGGCTTCTTCCCCGTCGCGTTTCATCACTTGCCGGAACGCGAAGGCATTCTCGTGCTGGATAACGAGGACTTCAACATCACCGCATCCCCGGTGCGACACTACGTTCCCACCGTCGGTCTGCGGGTGCTGGCCAAGAAGACGGGATTTGTGTTCGCTTACTCGTCCGATACCGTGCCCTGCCCGGAGACGGTCAGGCTGGCTTACGGAGCCGACTTGCTGATCCACGAGTCCAGCGGCGATGAGCCGTTGGGGCACTCCAGCGCTGCGCAGGCAGGTGCCATTGCCGCTGAGTCGGGGGCCAAGGAGCTGGGTCTGATTCACTATCCGGTGTGGAATAAGGGCACCGATCACCTGGTGGAAGAAGCCCGCACGGCATTTGATGGGAGGGTCTTCCTCTGCGAAGATTTCATGGAGATCGCCCTGATCCCCGACCGGGGAAAAGCGGCCCCAGAACGGTAGCTGGCCCGGGGCATGAGTCTGAGGGATTGGGCGATCCGTCGGTCTGCTGCGCGGCTCAGGAGGTCACGCGGGCGATGGGCAGAGCAAACCTCTCCCCACCGGCTTGCCCGGCTTCAAAACGTAAAGGGTCTTCCCTACTTCTCTCCGCTGTCCTTGATCAGTTCGCAGGTGGCGTGTAGGAAGCTGAACTCGCCACGCGGCGGCATCAGCTCCAACACCTCCAGAATGCGGAACTTGTGTTTGCCGAGGGTGACAATATCACCGACGCGAGGTGGTTGGTCAGCATTGGCGATTGCGCCGGGGTGTTCACCGCCGATCACCACGTAGCTCACCTTATAGATCATCGCGCGTTCCTTTCACCGGGTGCGTGCTGGCTCGGCCAGGCTCAGACGATGACTAACTGCTCTCCAATGTCCGGTGGCGCAGCCTGAACGACAGGTCGGCAGCGATGTTGCGCATGATTCGGTAGCCGATGGCGGTATCGCTCTCACACAGGCGCTCGAACGCTTCACGGGTCACTGAGGCGACAATGGTACCGTCGGTGGCGGCACGGCAGGTTGCCGAGCGATACCCTGAATCCACCAGCGACATCTCACCGACAGATTGGCCGGGGCCGAGATTGAGAATGTTCTTTCCCTGCGGCGACTCCCCAGACTCCACGATCACTTCAACAAACCCCTCCCGCACGAGGTACAATCGGTCGGCTTCTGCCCCCTGCTCAAACAGAACCTCGTCACGGCGGTACTCGCGCTCGGTGAAGATGTGGGCGAGCTTTTCGAGTTGCTCATCCGTCAATCCGCTGAACATCTCCACACTGCGCAGCAATCTGCTCAGCTCCACGGCGGCCCTCCATTCTATCCTCGCCCTGCACGGGCAAGCCTATACCCTCCGATTCTACTCTCGAAACTTCCGCCACTGCAAGCTAGGCGGAGTGCCACTGTGTGGCAGGGATTGGGGTTGCAGGGGCCTTGCCTTTGGCGTAGATTCACAGCCGCTGTCATGCAATGTGCGGAGGAACGCAGGGCATGTCGGGACGGGTTGACGGGGGGTAGCTCAGGCCCTATAATAGAACATAGGTTCTAACGACGCTGGTTGGTCGCTTATGGCTAGTGCGGACAAGCTCAAGAGGAAAACCCCTCAGCAGACCCTAGAGCCTCACCACCGACTTCGGCGGGTGTTGCTGGAGGTGCTGTTCTTTGCTGCGTTGGCTGTCTTTGGCTTCAGCGCGGTCTTATCCTTGCTAGGAGGATCGTCGGAAGCCATCGTCATGCCCTTCGTGCCGCACCGAGGTTCTGAAGAGCCTGCTCAGGCAGGGGGCCTGTATGAAGCGCCGAGCACGCGCCCTCACTCCCAGCCCTCTCTATCACCGATCTTCACTCCCTCCGTGCAGTACTGGAAAGAGGAGCTGGTGCAATGGTCGGCGGATTACGATCTGGACCCCAACCTGGCTGCAACTGTGATGCAGATCGAGTCGTGTGGGAATCCGGTCGCCCGATCCAGTGCCGGAGCGATGGGATTGTTCCAGGTCATGCCCTTCCATTTTGAGGCGGGGGAAGACCCTTACAGCCCCGCTACCAATGCTGAGCGCGGCCTGGGATACCTTGCGCGTGGGCTGGAGGAGTCCGGGGGGCATGCTGGGCTAGCCCTGGCAGGCTATAACGGCGGGCACAGCGTCATCAACCGTGGCTATGATAGCTGGGCCTACGAGACTCAGCGCTACTACCGCTGGGGGAGCGGCATTTATCGTGAAGCCTCGGCGGGTTGGCCCAGCAGCCCCACCCTCGCAGCCTGGCTGTCCGCAGGCGGACACTCTCTGTGTGTGCAGGCGGAGCAAGCCCTAGGGATTGCCTCTGAGGTTCCTGACCAGGCCGTGACACGCTAGTTAGGCGAGGCATGATCATCTGCTAGGCCAGCCTCCACCCCCTATGGTAAAATCACATCCGATCATGCTGATGCGGCTGCCTGCCGCGGGGATCAGCTCACTTTGTAGTGTGAGGATAATCGGGGATGACGGCCAAGAAGGATGCACCTCAACCTCAACCTGAGGCCAAGCTGCCTTACCTTCACCTTGTCACCGGATCGCGGCAATACATGGTGTGGCGTCATGCTCATGCCTGGCATCCCCCCACAGACGTTCTGGAAGACGGGGAGGGATTGCACGTGGTGGTCGAAGTGGCGGGCATGCAACATGGTGAATTCCACGTTACACTCAACCAGGGCGTGTTAACCATTACCGGCGTGCGTCCGACCCTGGCGCGACCCCATTCTGCTTACCACCAACTTGAAGTCCGCCGCGGGGAGTTTCGTAGCGATGTCGTGATCCCCTGGCCGGTGGATGAGGATGCCATCGTGGCCCGCTATGCAGATGGCTTTCTGCATGTGATGCTGCCGCGCGCTAAGCCCCAGAGGATTCGCATTGTCGAGATTGAGAAGTCAGACGAGTGATCGATCCCGCCCACACAGGAGCAATTATGGCGCGTGCTAAGAAGTCGTCACGGCCCGAACAAACCGATGTCGAACCCATTACTGCCCCTACCGCCTCCCAGGAGATGGCCCGAGTCGTGCAGCATGTGACCGGCCAGCCTCCGGCAGAGGAGCCTAGGTCTGAGATGCAGCCCGGACCCGGGGCGGATATTCCCGATGAATTGCCCATCCTGCCCCTGCGCGGATTGGTCGTTTATCCACAAACCGCTGTCCCGCTCATGGTTGGCCAGCCCCGTTCGATCCGCCTGATTGACGATACCGTCGGCGAGCAGAAGGTGATCGGTCTAGTCGCCAGTCTGTATCCTGAGAAAGAGGAACCAGGCCCGGCTGAGCTATACCAGGTGGGAACCGTCGCCATTGTGCACCGCATGTTTCGGGCGCCAGATGGGACGATTCGCCTGCTAGTTCAGGGCCTGAACCGGATGCGCGTCGGAGAGTTCACGGCCACGGAGCCGTATCTCAAGGCCCGTGTCGTGGCTGCCCCGGAGACCGTCGAAGAAGGCATCGAGGTTGAGGCCCTGAAGCGCAATGTCGCCGACCAGTTCCGGCAGTTGGGTGAGCTGGTCCCCAGTATGCCCAGCGAGTTGCTGGCCACAACGCTGTCTATTGAAGACCCGCTCCAGCTCGTCTACACGATTGCGACCTATATTCGTATCACCCTCGAAGACGCGCAGCGCATCCTGGAACTGGATAGCACCACTGAGAAGCTGCGCACCCTGATGGGCTTGCTGGGCAAAGAGCTGGAAGTCCTGGAGTTGGGGCGCAAGATTCAGGCCGATGCGCAATCGGAGATTGAGAAAGTCCAGCGCGAGTATTACCTACGCGAGCAGTTAAAGGCCATCCAGCGTGAACTGGGCGAAGGGGATGAGCAACAGATCGAGGTCGAGGAGTTCCGGCGCAAGATCGAGCAGTCCCGGATGCCGGAGGAAGCACGCAAGGAAGCCCTGAGGGAACTGGATCGGCTCGCTAAGCTGCCTGCTGCGGCTGCCGAGTACGGCGTTATTCGCACCTACCTCGATCTGCTCACCGACCTGCCTTGGGGGATCACGACCCAGGATAACCTCGATGTGAGCCACGCACGTGAGGTTCTGGACGAGGATCACTATGACCTCGACGATGTGAAAAAGCGCATCCTCGAGTTCCTGGCCGTCCGCAAGCTGCGCCACGAACGTGGCATGGATCGGGAAGAACCGACGCCGGCCAGAGCCATCCACCGCGAGCGCGAGGGCGCTATTCTGTGTTTTGTGGGGCCGCCGGGCGTGGGTAAGACATCGCTGGGGGCCTCGATTGCCCGCGCGTTGGGCCGCAAATTCATCCGTATGAGCTTGGGTGGCGTGCGCGACGAGGCCGATATCCGAGGACACCGCCGTACATACATCGGCGCGATGCCCGGTCGGATCATCCAGGCCCTGCGGCGCGTCGGCACAGCCAACCCCGTGATCATGCTCGACGAGATCGACAAGCTCGGCATGGATTTCCGGGGTGATCCTGCCTCAGCGCTGTTGGAGGTGCTTGACCCCGAGCAAAACCACGAGTTCCGCGATCACTATCTGGATGTGGCCTTTGATCTCTCGCAGGTCATGTTCATCACCACGGCCAACATGTTGGAGCCGATCCCCGGCCCGCTGCGCGACCGCATGGAGATCATCCAGTTGTCCGGCTATACAGAGAGGGAGAAAATCCATATCGCACAGGAATATCTGGTTCCGCGCCAGATTCACGAGAACGGGCTGCGACCTGCTGAGATCACCTTCAGCGATGAGGCATTGCTCACGCTGATCCGCGACTATACCCGCGAGGCAGGCGTGCGTAACCTGGAACGCGAGATCGGGAGCGTGTGCCGTAAGGTCGTGACCCAGATCGCCGAGGGACAGGTTGAGCACGTTGAGATCACCCCTGATCGGGTGCGTGAGTTGCTGGGTAAGGCCCAGTTCTTCTATATGACGGAGATCGAGCAGCGCACTCATATCCCCGGTGTGGCAACGGGGCTGGTGTGGACGCCGGTGGGGGGCGATGTGGTGTTCGTCGAAGCGGCGCAGATGCCTGGCAAAAAGGGCTTCATCCTAACCGGCCAGCTCGGCGATGTCATGCAGGAGAGCGCTCGCGCTGCGATGAGCTATATCCGTTCACGCGCCCCCAGTCTGGGTATCCCCGATGATTGGTTTGAGGAGCACGATATCCATCTCCATGTCCCTGCTGGGGCGGTGCCCAAGGATGGGCCATCGGCGGGGATCACCATGGCTACCGCCCTGGCCTCCTTGCTGACCCAGCGCCCTGTCCGGCCCAATGTGGCCATGACCGGGGAGATCACGCTCCGGGGGCAGGTGCTGCCCATTGGTGGGGTGAAAGAGAAGGTGCTGGCTGCACATCGCTTTGGTATTGACACCGTCGTCTTGCCCGCCCGCAACGAGAAAGACTTGGACGACATCCCGGACGAAGTCCGGCGCGAGTTGACCATTGTGACAGTAGAAAACGTTGAACAAGTGCTGGCCGCTGCTCTGGAGGAGAAGCCTGTCTCCCCCCTGGACGATGCCATCGAGCCGGGCCAGATGCCTCCGCACATCAATGAGGAGAAAGAGACAGCCGGTGCCTAAAGTAATGATTGTAGATGACGACCGCATCACGGTCGGATTGCTCCGAACGCTGCTGGAACTGGACGGATTTGACGTGGTCCTGGCAGCCGATAGCGAGACCGCCTTTGACAGAGCGAAGCATGATCGCCCGGATGCTTTCCTGGTTGATTACCATTTGGCCGATATGGAAGGCACCCAGTTCGTCAATCAGCTACGCGCCTCTGAACAGTTCGCGCGCACGCCAGTCATTATGACATCCGGCCTGAACCGCGCCGATGAAGCGATGTCCGCCGGGGCCAACAAGTTCTTGATTAAGCCATTTGACCCCGGCGATCTGGTGAGCCTGCTGAAGCAGCTATTGGGCATGCACTAACCGCACCGGCTGGCCCTATTCATGAGAGGAAGTGAAGCTGGCTGTGAGTGACCAAGACAAACGTTCGCGGATGCAGTGGTATCGGATGGATCTGCACGTCCATACCCCGGCATCTAAGGATTATCAACAACCCGATGTAACCTACCTCGATATCCTCCAGCAGGCGGAACGGCGTGGCCTGCACATTCTAGCTTTTACCGACCATAACACGGTTCGCGGGTATCGCGGCATGCGTGACGAGATCGCCCGCTTGGAGTGGCTGGAACAACTGGGGCGTATTAATCCTGAAGAGCAGTTGCTGTTGGGCGAATACCGTCGCCTGTTCGAGAAAATGCTGGTCCTGCCGGGATTTGAGTTCACAGCCACGTTCGGATTTCACATCTTGGGCATCTTCTCCCCGACAACGGAAATCCGAGCGCTTGAGCACCTCCTGCTCGACCTCAATATCCCGCCTGACATGCTGGATCGCGGCGAAACCAACGTGGGCGCCTCGTCAGATGTGCTGACCGCCTATCAGGCTATTGATGCAGCGGGGGGGATCGTCCTTGCAGCGCACGCCAATTCCAGCCAGGGCGTGGCGATGCGAGGGCTGTCTTTCGGGGGGCAGACCCGCATCGCCTATACCCAGGACCCCCATCTTCACGCGCTTGAGGTGACCGATCTAGATCGGCGCGGCCCTCGCACCACTCAGCGCTTTTTTGATGGCTCCAAGCCAGAGTACCCTCGGGCTATGCGCTGCATTCAAAGTTCCGACGCCCATCGCCTGACGCGCGACCCGCGCAACACCAAGAACCTGGGCGTGGGTGAGCGCGTCACCGAGGTGCAGTTGCCGGAGCTGAGCTTCGAGGCCCTGCGCGAGGTCTTCCTGGGAACCGACTTTGCTCGCACCCGCCCCTATCGGGGTGGCAGCACTGCCCCCTACGATCACGTCATGGCTGCCCGTCAACAAGGCCCTTCCATCGTCCAGGACTTCCACGAAAGCATGAACAAACGGGGCGGCTACCTGTATGCCATCATCGCCGATATCTGTGCCTTCGCCAATACCAATGGGGGCACACTGTACGTTGGTCTGTCACCTGACCCGAAGGTCAAACCGGTGGGAGTTCGGAACATTGGCGAGGCCGTTGAGCAGCTCAAGCTGGAGATTCAACGGCATATCACTCCCCCCATCACAGCGCGCGTGGACGTGCTGCAAACTGAGGGTGTGTCTGTCATTCGCGTGCAGGTTCCCCCGGGCGATGATCCGCCCTATGCCATTGACGATAACAAGATATACGTCCGCGATGACACAGAAACCAGCCTCGCCGTCCGCGATGAGATCGTGCAGCTCGTGACACGCGGCCTGGAACGCAGAACCCCCAGCATGGCAACCCCGGATGCATCCCAGCTCGCCCAGGAAGACGCACCGCCACCGGAAGGCGAGAGCGGGATAGCTGCCCCACGAACCGGCGTCGAGGTGGTGGCTTCCGAGAAGCGCAGCAACGCCATCTATCACGATGTGCGTGATCTGCGGAATGGTAACGTCGTCCGCAATGTGACCCGCCAATCGGCCCGTAAGCTGTGGCATTATGCGATCACCCAGATCGAGGATGAGAAGATCGACCTTCGCAAAATCCGCTGGCAGGGCGATATTGCTGTGATTCAGAGCTACACGCGGGGCGGCAAGACGCGCTATGACCTCGCGCAGCGGGCTAACGGCCACGTTCGCGTTTACTGGGGGGTCACTGAGGACGGCGTGCAGGATAGCGGCCACGTGGCCTGGCGTCGATTGCTCAACCTCGAGGATGAGGACTGAGGCTGTGAGAGTCGGTGTGCTCACCATCAGCGACCGAGCGCACACTGGAGCGTACCAGGACGCCTCTGGTCCTCTGATCGAGCGTCTCATTAGCCGCGTCCCTGGCTGGGCCGTCGACCAGATGGCGGTTGTGCCAGACGAGATCGACGCGATCCGCCAGACCCTGATCCGCTGGGCCGATGAAGATCACCTGAACCTGATCCTCACCACCGGGGGCACGGGATTTGCCCCCCGTGATGTGACGCCAGAAGCCACCCGCGCTGTGATCGACCGCGAGGCCCCCGGTCTGGCCGAGGCCATGCGCGCCAGCAGCCTGCGGCTGACTTCCCATGCCATGCTCTCACGCGCCGTATGCGGCATTCGCGGGCGGACGCTGATCGTCAACCTTCCTGGCAGCCCGCAGGGCGCTACGGAGAATCTGGAAGTGATTCTTCCGGTTCTGCCTCATGCGCTCGATCTGTTGAACGAGGCGTCAGGAACAGAGGCCGATCATCAGAAGCCGCGCCAACGGGCCTGAGTTTTTGGCCGAAGGAATTTTTCAGTGGTCTCCCCGATACGTGTTGGTCCGTTCTAAGCC